>MPMF02367801.1_pt1 | contig 64362 bp, 57 predicted proteins | sample 1617271 | NCBI WGS metagenome assembly MPMF02 (sample SAMN05944812, study PRJNA350692) | marine metagenome | biome: marine; feature: ODZ; material: water; isolation source: 120 m water sample prefiltered with 30 um filter, filtered on to 0.2 um... | place: Pacific Ocean | collected 2012-04-09... | reverse complement strand
ATTGAAATATTTCCTCGATTGATTAAAGCTTGGTTATACGAGGACCAATTGGTTGTACGGTAGATTTTAGGGACAGGCTTCTTCATCTGGAAATTATATTGCTGAAGAAGCCTTCAAGAATAGCTTTGTGCAACAAAGCCGTTACTAATTAAGAAATATTTAAATCAAAAAAACTCATGAGATAACCCATGAGTTTTTAAAATCAAAAAATTAAAGCATGATTTTTTAAGGACTTAGTTTGGACGAGCCACATCACCATTCAGTGCGTCTGGTAAATCCAAAACATTTACATTGAGCTCTGCTAATGCTGCTGGCTTGGCAATTACAAGCGCAAGATAGCCATCTTCAAATGCAATACTATTTACCACCTCTACATCTTTACTGAGTTGGGTTGCTGGCATTGGAAGATCACCTTTGGCTTGGATCAAATGTAACCAGTGTTTCGGTTTTGCTTTAAACCAAAGACGAGCAACAATTTCCTGACCAAGATAACAACCTTTGTCAAAATGAACGCCATCACGTTGATGTAAACGTAACTCTTGCGGTTGGAAAAGATGCTCAGTTGTTTGAGTAATCCAAGCTTGACCCGATTGAATCGCCTGAATTTGCCAAGCGTTAATATCATTTTTAGTTTGAGAAAATTCAGTTTGCTTGCCATTTGTTGTTGGGAAAACCGCTCCCACTTCTTCTAATTGCATTTTGGAAAAAGCACCAAATTTTTTAATGTGCTTTGCAAACTCTTCTGCTTGATCTTGTGTTGTCACAAGCTCAAAATTTTCAGGATTAAGTTTTTTAATCCATAAACCAAAATGAATACGTCCTTTTAAATCGCAAATAGCAGTGTAGCGACTTTCGTTTTCAGGTAAGCGCTCTGTATGAACGGTCACTTGTCCTTGAAGGAATTTTTGTGCATCTACACCATTTAAGCTAAAAGCCGTGAAAGCAAGTTGACTCATAGATCAATCCTAAAGCTATATTCTGATCACGAAAATATGGACTGTTATTTTGCGCCATTTTTCACAAAAAATCAGCTTTAGATTCTCGATATTCGAGCTGAAATGAGGGATCAGCAACACCACAGTTCTAAAAGAAGTTGATATGATAAATCTGCAGGTTAAAAAAACAGCAAAAAGGGGAATAACAATGTCTGGTACAGTAAAACTACATCGCGTCTTTACCGCTCCTCCAGCACGTGTTTTTAAAGCTTTTCTAGATCCAGATGCATTAGTGAAATGGATGCCACCACATGGCTTTACCGCTAAAGTCCATCATTTTGATCCACAAGTGGGCGGCATATATAAAATGTCATTTACTAACTTTTCAACAGGTCATATTCATGCTTTTAGCGGTACTTATATTGAAATCGTCGAGAATGAACGATTACGTTATACAGATCAATTTGAGAATCCTAACTTATCAGGAGAGATTAATGTGACAGTTGAATTGAAACCTGTGATTGTGGGGACGGAAGTCCATATTACACAGCAAGGAATTCCAGATGTTATTCCTGTAGAGGCTTGTTACTTAGGTTGGCAAGAGTCTCTAAGCTTATTTGCTTTGCTTGTAGAAGCAGATATTCCTAATCAATAATTGAAGTGTTGAAATATAAATAAAAACTAATAATAAATTTGATATTTTGAGGTGGGGAAATGAAAGAGTTATCCATTTTACAGCAACGTGAAAAACTAGCACGAGCTGCCATGCAATTGGCCTTAGAAGATCAACAAGCTGAAGATAGCGTTGATTTATATATACAACATCATTTGGAAGAAATTGAACCTGAATATTGGGTTAAACATTTTGGGACATCCTCACCGACACCCTTACAGGTTTTAGATGCTTTGGTCCTCCAGCATGAAGGGGATGATGAGGAAATAGAAGCCTATGAAATGCTCGATTTTAGCTTGCCTGACCAAGTGACTAATTATGTGATTTGCGTTAGTTTTGATTCACATGGACAAGTCATTGATATCTCAATGGAGAGTTAGTTTTAAACAATCTGGAGGAAGTGATGCAAATTGAAATTAAGCGTATTTATGATTCAGTTGATGAGTCAGATGGCATACGTGTGCTTGTAGATCGTTTATGGCCAAGAGGTATTTCAAAAGAACGGGCACATTTGGATTTGTGGTTAAAGGAAATTGCACCTTCCAATGCATTACGGAAACAGTTTTGTCATCAGGCTGAACATTGGCAAAGTTTTCAAAAAGGCTATTACCAAGAATTAGGGGAGAATCCTTATATCGACGAACTAAAACAAATTGCAATGAAACAACCATTAACATTAATTTATGCAGCAAAAGGCCCTGAGTTAAATCATGCGTTGGTACTAAAAAATTATTTGTATGGAAAAGAGATTCAGTCCTGAAATTTTGAAAAATGGTCTCTATCTATCATAATAGGATTTTTGAGATTTTTTATGTCTTTGCCAAATTGCCCAAAATGCCAATCAGAATATACATACCAAGATGGCGACCTTCTTATTTGTCCAGAGTGTTCACATGAGTGGAAGGACGGAGAAACTCAAGCTTCTGAAGCAGAAGAAATAATTAAAGATGCAAATGGTAATGTTCTAGCTGATGGCGATAGCGTTACTGTGGTTAAAGATCTTAAGATTAAAGGTTCATCTTCCGTTGTTAAAGTGGGTACGAAAGTAAAAAGTATTCGTTTAGTGCCAGATGCAAGTGATGGGCACAATATCGATTGCAAGATTGATGGTGTCGGTGCTATGAAACTAAAATCAGAATTTGTTAAAAAAGTTTAATTTGATTTGTGGTGAGAGGGGGCGCATGCTCCCTTTTTATTTTATAAGTGAAGTAAATTACTAAAAGTGAACAAAATACGATCTTTTTAATTGCGGTTGGCTGATCTATATTGGATGAATAACAAATAATCAATTTGAATAAATAGAGGTCTTTATGGCTGGATGGTTCGAGGTAACTCAAGCGAGTGATGGGCAATATCGTTTTGTATTAAAAGCGGGTAATGCTGAAACTATTTTAAATAGCGAATTATATAAGACTAAAGCTGCCGCATTGAATGGAATTGCATCAGTGCAAAAAAATAGTCCCGATGATGTTCGATATGAGCGACTAACTTCTAAGAATGAGAAGCCTTATTTCAATTTAAAAGCTGCAAATCATCAAGTAATTGGTACAAGTCAACTTTACGCCAGTGAACAGTCTCGTGAGAAAGGGATTGAGTCGGTCAAAAAGAATGGACCTTCAGAAACGATTAAAGATTTAACTGTATAACTGAGCAATAAAAAAAGCCGTTCTAAAACGGCTTTTTTTATACGCGAAATTTTTAATTAACGAGTGAGTTGAGCCATAAGCTCATCTTTGCTTAAGTTACTCGCTTCCGCATCTCGGCGACCTTTGTATTCAAAAGTACCAGCATCTAAACCTTTTTCACCGATTACGATACGATGTGGAATTCCCATCAACTCGAGATCAGAGAATTTAACACCTGGACGCTCGTTACGATCATCAAGTAATACATCGTAACCTTGCGCTTGTAATTCAGCGTATAGAGTTTCAGCAGCTTCAAGTGTGCGAGGTGATTTATGTGCATTCATTGGAACAATTGCGACTTCAAAAGGTGCAATCGCTTTTGGCCAAATAATACCTTTAGCATCAAAGTTTTGTTCAATTGCAGCAGCAACTACGCGTGTTACGCCTATGCCATAACACCCCATAGTCACTGTAAATGGTTTACCATCTTCACCGAGAACCTTACAACCCAATGCTTCAGAGTACTTTGTACCAAGCTGGAAGATGTGGCCAACTTCAATACCACGTTTAATTTGAATCGTGCCTTTGCCATCAGGAGATGGATCACCTTCAACAACATTACGAAGATCAAATACTTCTGTGAATTTTGCGTCACGATCCCAGTTTACGCCAGTTGCATGTTTATCAACTTCATTTGCACCAGCTACAAAGTCAGATAGAACAGACGCAGCGCGATCAATGATAACCGTTAAACCTTTTTCAACGAGACCTTGCGGGCCACAGAAACCTGCAGTTAATCCATGTTGTTGTAATTGTTCTTCAGTTGCAAAAGTTAAAGGCGCAGCGATTAAGGGATGCTTTTCAGCTTTAATATCATTCAGTTCGTGATCGCCACGTAAGAACAGGGCAACCACTGGTGTATGACCTTTCTCATCGCTTGGACCTTGTACTAAAAGTGCTTTAACGGATTGTTTAGCATCGCTGTTTAAGAACTGGCATACATCGGCAATGGTTTTTTGATTCGGCGTATCAACAAGCGTATAAGCTTGAGTTGCAGCGACGCGTTCACCAACTAAAACAGCTTCAGCCATTTCAACATTAGCAGCAAAGTCTGACTCAGTTGAGAATGCGATATCATCTTCACCACTTGCAGCAAGTACGTGGAATTCATGAGAAGCTGAACCACCAATTGAACCTGTATCTGCTTGAACTGGACGGAAGTCTAAGCCAAGACGTGTAAAGATACGACTATAAGTGTCATACATTACGTCGTAAGTTTCTTGGAGAGAAGCTTGGTCAGCATGAAATGAATAGGCATCTTTCATGATAAATTCACGAGAGCGCATCACACCAAAACGTGGGCGAATTTCATCACGAAATTTAGTTTGAATTTGATAAAAATTCAAAGGTAACTGTTTATAACTTTTTAGTTCGTTACGTGCTAAATCTGTGATCACTTCTTCATGTGTTGGACCAAGCACAAATGGATTATCGTGGCGATCTTTAAAGCGCAACAATTCTGGACCATATTGTTCATAACGGCCAGACTCTTCCCAAAGCGCAGCGGGTTGGGTAACTGGCATGAATACTTCTAAAGCACCAGAACGATTCATTTCTTCGCGAACAATCGCATCAACTTTCTTTAAAACACGCGTTCCCATGGGCAACCAAGAGTATAAACCAGAAGCTAATTTACGAATCATCCCCGCACGTAACATGAGCTGGTGTGAAATGACTTCAGCATCATTTGGGGTTTCTCTTAACGTTGCAAATAAAAAGCGGCTTGCGCGCATGGAAACTATCCTAAAGTTAAGTGTTATTTAAAGAAGATAACAAAAATGATAGATAAACAGATCAATTTTGAAGAGTAGGCATTATGCCATGAAATCATTGATTTCGGAAAAACTAAACAGTGGCATTTCTTCCAAGTGATGCGAGTGTGTAGAGATTATGATTTAAGCAATGGTTAAGCTAGCGCGTTCGATTCGCATCATTTTGCTCTAATATACGTAAGCGATTGATAATATCTTCATAGTCAGATTCGGTTTTATGATAAGCATTACGTAAACTTTCAACTGTTCTTTTGACATTATCAATGTTTCTGTTGTTGTTTTCTAAATTGTTTTTGAGTTGTGTTGGGATTGCCTGTCCTTTGCGATGATATTCCATTTCTTGGCGCTTAAATGCAATTTTATCTTGCTGTAATTGTTGAAGCTGATCTTGTTGATAATTTAATTGCTTCTTCAATGTTGCTAAAATTTGGTCTCGTTTTGAGGCAGCAATTTTTGTATTGCCATAGGCGCGTTTAAGTCGTAAATCTTGCTCTCTTTGCCTAGCGATAGACTCTCTACGTGCAGATTGTTGAATATCTTGGGCGGCATTATAAGGACGATTTTTTTTGATCACTTGCATATTGCGATCAAGTGCTTCATAGCCATAACGAATATGTTCGGGGCTCACTGATGTGCTTACATTTGCCACACCATTTTTATCATAATAACGATACCAAACTGCTTTAGGTTGCTCGATTGCTGCAAAGCTAGAAGAGCAAAAAACGCATAAAAAAACAGCGCAAATGTAATTACGAGCAATCGTTGTAAAGTCGCTAATACGGAAACCGAACTTTAACGAACCAGTCATTACATTCCCCGATAAAAGTTAATTAAATCACTTATTTTTAAATAATAATCAGTTGTATATTAGTAGCTATTTATACAATTAAAAATACTTAGTATGCAAAAAAAATAGTTATTTGATGAAAAGTGTGACCTAATTATTATTGTTGTGGGAAACTGATATGTTGGTTCAAAAAACTTCATTGATAATGCAAGTAGAGATATGTTAAAAATATCAACTAATCTGTATAAAACAAATTAAACCAACCATAATTTGTATTGAGTGAATGGGGCAGGACAATTAAATGGAAGATAAATTTCAAAATTTAAAGGTAATGGTGATTGACGATTCAAAAACAATTCGACGTACGGCTGAAACTTTACTCCAGCGAGAAGGTTGTGAAGTTGTGACAGCGGTTGATGGTTTTGAAGCCTTATCGAAAATTGCCGAAGCAAATCCTGATATCGTTTTTGTTGATATTATGATGCCGCGCTTAGACGGCTATCAGACCTGTGCCCTAATCAAGAATTCATTAAACTATCAAAATATTCCAGTGATTATGTTGTCAAGCAAAGACGGTTTGTTTGACCAAGCAAAAGGGCGCGTTGTGGGGTCTGATGAATATTTAACAAAGCCATTCAGTAAAGATGAGCTGTTAAATGCGATTCGTAACCATGTTAGCGCATAAAATTTAAATTGAGGAAAAAATGGCTCGTATACTTATAGTAGATGATTCTCCTACTGAAACTTTTCGTTTTAGAGAAATTTTAACAAAACACGGTTATGAAGTAATTGAAGCAACCAACGGTGCTGATGGCGTAACAATGGCACAAGCTGAGTTACCTGATTTAGTTCTTATGGATGTGGTGATGCCAGGGATGAATGGCTTCCAAGCGACTCGTCAAATTAGTAAAGGCAAAGATACACAACACATTCCTGTCGTGATTGTAAGTACCAAAGATCAGGCGACAGATCGTGTATGGGGTAAGCGTCAAGGGGCATGTGATTATCTGACCAAGCCAATTGATGAGCAACAGCTTATTGATGTAATTAAACAATTATTAAGTTAATTCATACGAGCCTTTTCATTACTCAATACGGGATAGGTTATGGCAGCAAATGGATTTATCGAATTGCTTCGCTTATCCAAGCGAGGCAATAAACAATATGCTTCAACTCAAAATGAAGTCAGCCGATGGTCTGGTATCGCATTTGAGATGTTAGGGCAATATTTTGTTGCACCATTGGGGGAAATTTCTGAGGTGATTTATCCACCGAAATATACCCCAGTTCCAAATACTCAGGCATGGGTACGTGGTTTGGCAAATATTCGAGGACGATTGCTTTCTGTTTCTGATTTAACACATTTTATTTCAGGACAACGCAGCCAATTTTCTCCGACACAAAAAGTAATATGTATAAGTCATCAAGATCAGTATGTTGGCTTGGTTGTTGACCAAGTTTTGGGGATTCAGCACTTTAATAAAAAGAGTTTCTTTTCTCAAAGTGCTGAGTTAGACGATAAGTTGCAAGACTATTGTCAGGGGTATTTCCATCAACATAATCAACAATGGCATGTATTTTTACTGAGTCGGTTATTGAAAAATCCTCAATACATGAATGCATCAATAAAATTTATAAACTAATTTAATGCGCTACGGAAGATAAACGCGTATTCAGGGGAGAAGCTGATATGGGCTTTAAACTTAAAAAGAAAAATGCTAGCGGTAGCGATAGTGCTGGCTCAAAAAGTGGTGGTGCGTTTCTAGAAAAGATCCGTACGCAACTCGATCAGTTTTCTCGAATCTTCGGTGAAACTGAAAAATCAAAGCCTATTCTTTATCGTGCGTTAATTGCTTTGGCTCTAGCAGTTATTCTCTTGATTTATCTTTTCGTTAGTGTGCCTCGTTCGAATCAGTTGACTCGTAGCTTGGGTGAGTTGCGTTTATTATCGCAAATGATTTCTCGTCAAGCGACTGAAGCAACTGCATCTGGTACACCAGAAGCAATGAAAAGCTTAGTTGAATCTCAACAGCGATTTGTAACGAACCTTGAAACCGTTGAAAGTGTTTACGGTACAGGTTCAGAAGAGTACAAAAAAGTAGATACGCTTTGGGGTGCGGTTGCTAAAAATATTGAGTTAATTACATCGCAACAAAAAGTTATTAATCAATTATACGATACCAATATTTCGATCAGTGAAACCATTCCTGAGATTCAGGCAGAGTATAACTTGATGGTCGATCAAATGGTTCGTGAGAACATGCCAAGTAGTCAGGTAATCATCACCAAGAACCAAGTGTTTATTGCGGAACGTATTTTGCGTTCTATTAACTCGGTACTGGTTGGTACAGATAACTCTAGTGTATCTGCAAATGACTTCGGCGCAGATATTGATACCTTTGGTGTTTACTTAAATGCTCAATTGAATGGTAGTGCTGAGCTAGGCGTAGAACGTATTACATCACCTGATCTACGCGAGTCTGTTGATAGTATTAAGTCTGACTATGATGCAGTTTTGAAATCAGCAGCTGAAACAGTTTTAAAGAACGCCAATCAAATCGTTCGTGTACGTCAGGCTTCGTCTGAAATTTTCTCACAATCAGATAATTTACTTGGTGCTTTAAATACCTTATCTGATAAAGCTGAAGGTGGTTGGGCTAATGTTATCGCAGGTATCGTATTAATTGGAGCTTTAGGATTACTAGTTTTCTCAGCATTACAGTTACTTGCATTGCGTAGTAATACGGATAAAGAGCGTGTTACACGCTTACAAGATGAGTATGACCGTAACCAGAATGCGATTTTACGTTTACTCGATGAAATTGCCGATCTTGCAGATGGTGACTTACGTTCATATGCAACAGTATCTGAAGACTTTACAGGGGCAATTGCTGACTCGATTAACTTTGCGATTGATCAATTACGTGATCTTGTATCTCGTATTACGGACACTTCGCAAGAGGTTGCTCGATATACACAAGATACGCAGAACATTACCAATCAGTTAGCAGAGGCATCTGAGCATCAGGCGCAAGAAATTGCAGGTGCATCAGCGGCGATGAACGAAATGGCATTGTCTATTGACCAAGTATCTGCAAATGCTTCTGAATCAGCAGATGTAGCACAACGTTCGGTACAAATTGCATCGAATGGTGCGCAAGTTGTAAACCGTTCGATCGAAGGTATGGATCATATTCGTGAACAGATTCAAGAAACATCAAAACGTATTAAGCGTTTGGGTGAATCTTCACAAGAGATTGGTAACATCGTCTCTCTGATTAACGATATTGCCGACCAGACAAACATCTTGGCATTAAACGCTGCTATTCAGGCATCTATGGCAGGTGAAGCTGGTCGTGGTTTCGCCGTTGTAGCGGATGAGGTACAGCGTCTTGCAGAACGTTCTGCATCAGCGACGAAGCAGATTGAGAGTCTGGTAAAAACGATTCAAACAGATACTAACGAAGCCGTTATTTCCATGGAACAAACGACTTCAGAAGTTGTTCGTGGTGCGAACTTAGCAAAAGATGCGGGTATTGCACTAGACGAAATTCAAACGGTATCGGGCGATTTGGCGAAGTTAATTGCAAGCATTTCTGATGCTGCAAAACTTCAGTCTGCATCAGCAGGTCATATTGCTACAACGATGAATGTCGTACAGGAAATTACATCTCAAACTACGACTGCAACTTTTGATACAGCTCGCTCAGTTTCTGAATTGGCAAATATGGCTGAATCATTACGTGAATCGGTAACAGACTTTAAGTTACCTGAATAAGTCAAGAAAGGAGGGTAGATGGGGTATCTGCCTTCCTTTTGTAGAGATCTAGACTATCTCGGCAAGATGAGGATTCGACGGAAAGACATCTTGTGCGTTAGATAAACGTATTTTTTAGCCACAACTCGTGGATAAAAACGAAAGAAGCCGCTATGAAAGAAATATTAAAAACGTTAGTTGAAACGATGACGCTTCCTGAAGATAGTTATCTTGAACAAGACTCAGAAATTCTCGAAATTTTTATCGAAGAGTTAGAAGAGATTTTTGTTGAGTTAGAACCTTTATTGGCTCAATGGATCGAGCAGCCGAATCAGCAAGATGTGTTGACAGATATTCGTCGTCATTTCCACACACTAAAAGGCTCTGGTCGCATGGTGGGTGCGAAGTCTTCTGGTGAATTGGCTTGGACGGTTGAGGATACTCTCAACAGAGTACTTGCTGGCACACTTCCGTTAAACAGTGAAATTCAGCAATATGTCCAAGCCATTTTCAATGTTTATCATTTTAAACTTTTCCAAGATTTTAAATCGGTTCAAAAGCATCAAATTAATCTAAAGCCATTGGTTCTTTTAGGACAACAATTACAACAACAGCATAGCCCTGAACCAGCGCTAGCTGAATTATTACAATTAGCAAATACACTGAATAGTGAAACAGTCACAACAAGCTTAGAAGAAGTTACTACTGAAGAAATTGCTGCAGAAGTTGAGTTCACAGAGGCTGCCGACTTTATTGGCGAAGATCAGATGGATGATGTTCTCATTAAAGAAACTCTCGCGATTTTCTTGGAGGAAGCAGAGGATCATTTAGCTACAATTGATCAGTTCTTGTTAAATGAGCGTCCAACCAACGACAACTATAATACTTTGATTCGTGCGTTACATACATTGCGTGGTAGTTCAGCTATGGCGCATGTGGATCAAGTATTTGAAGCAAGTTCCAAAGTAGAAAACTTATTTAAAACTTTGTTGCAAGATGAACTGGATTCTAGTTCTGACGAAACAGCGCTTCTTACAAATTATGCTCAGTTTGTTCGTGACTATTTACATACCTTGAAGCAAGAAGATGTCCAAGAGCAGCTTGATCAAATTTATAATACTTTTAATGCTGCATGGGATAGTTACGACTTCCAATTGGAAGAAAAACTTGGAGATGCTGTTCGTCCGCAGGGACTTGTCTCTCAGTTATTAGAATTGAATATCAATGATTTATTAGATGTTGAGTTTGATTTTGAAAAACGTGCTCGTAATGAATTTCCTCAATACATTCAGTCTTTAAGTCAGCAAACAGAGCTTTTGCTACAGCATACCCATCATCATGCGACGATTGGGATGTATCAATACACGAGTTTAATGCGATCAAGCTATCAAGATTTATTGTTCAAGCCAAACTTGTTGAATCTTGATTATGCATTTGATTTATATCATCAAGTACATCAATACTTTATTCAGTTGTTTGATACGCTAGCCGCTGGTCAACGTGTCACTTTAACTAAAGCTCATGAACTTTTATTGAATGAATTAAGTTCATTTACCCAGCAAAATGTTGAAACCTTAGAAGCTGAAAAAATTACAGAACCATTGCATCTAGCTGAGAGTGCGGATGTAGTTGAGGAAGCTGTTTCTCAAAATGTGAATACAGTTGAATCAAACGATATCTCTGCCCAATTAAGACTAGATAAACAGTTACTTGATTCTGCTGAATCTAACAAAGATTTTGATCCTGACTTATTAGATATTTTTCTTGAAGAAGCCGATGAATTGTTGTCTGGTATTGATGATGATTTGAATAGTTGGACAGCCGATCATCAAAATCTTAATGCACTTAAGAATTTGATGCGTTATTTGCACACCTTAAAAGGTGGTTCAAATATGATTCAGGCACGTCACATCGGTTTAATCGCGCATGAGTTAGAGACCATTTATGAGAAGTTAATCAATCAACAAATACAAGCTTCTCCTGATTTAATTCGTGTGATTCGTGCAGTACAAGATGATATTGCTGATCGGATTCAAACCATACGAGATCAAAAAGTTGATTATCCATCAACACATATTCTGACTGTCTTAACAGGTTTAGGTAAATCTACAGGCGTTGCTTCGGAAACTCCTGTTGATGTACAAACTACTTCTGAAGCATTCGTTGAAGAAGAAACAGCTATTGATGAACTCAGTATTGGAAACGAGCTAGAATTTACTGCTTCTAATCTGAATACTACGGTGGGTGATGAGCTGCCGACTTTAGATTTATCATTATCCCAAACTGCTGCTTTTGATACAGCAGATCAAGCATCTCAATTGGCTTTAGATAAGCAATTGTTAAATTCAAGCGAATCTAATCGTGAGTTTGATCCTGATTTACTGGATATTTTCCTTGATGAAGCAGATGAATTATTGGTTGGTATTGATTCAGACCTCAATTTATGGACCGCGAATTATCAAAATACGGATGCATTAAAGAATTTGATGCGTTATTTGCATACCTTAAAGGGTGGTGCAAATATGATTCAGGCACGTCATATCGGCTTAATCGCGCATGAGCTTGAAACGATTTATGAAAAGTTGATTAATCAACAGTTGCAGCCTTCACCGCAGTTAATTGGTTTAATTCGTTTAGTTCAGGATGATATTGCTGATCGTATTCAAATCATTCGAGACCAGCAGGTTGACTATCCATCAACACATGTCTTGCAATTGATTCAACAACCGAGCGGATCTGTTACTCATACTGATGCTTTAGAACATCAGGCTGAAGAAATTGAACTCGTTGAATCACAAGCGGAGATCATTGAGCCGCCATCAGAGCAAACTACGTTTGAAGTCGTAGAACCAATCGAACAGCCTGAAATAGAAGAAAGTTCTATATCGGTACATACGACTCAAGAAACGGAATCTCTACATGCTGATGATGAAGTTCGCTCTCTAGTTGAAGAGACTTTCTTAGAAGAAGCTGCTGAGCTACTTGAACAAGCTCAGAGCTTATTAAAACAATGGTTTGATCAACGTAGTAATCGTAGTTTGTTATTACAACTTCAGCGTAATGCCCACAGTTTAAAAGGTGGCGCACGAATGGCTGAGTTGGATGCAATTGCGATCATTGCATATCATTTAGAAAATGCATTCGAGCAGTTTGGTGTGCACCATTTCAATTCGAATGTTTACGATAATTTATTAAACACAGCCTTTGCTTGGTTAAGCGATGCAATCTTTAAACGCCAATATGCAAACTTTGATGGATTAAAACAAAGTTTGGAGAAGATGGAGTTTGTGGATGTTTCTGCTCAATTACCGCAAAAACTATCAGCCAAAGATATCTTTACGCCTGAATATACTATGGAGTTTGTTCAGGGAGATGGCACAGAGCCACCTTCAATGTTGGGTGAGTGGGAAAGCTCTGAGCGGGTTGAGCAAAACAATGAGATGATTCGTGTTTCAGCTGATGTCATTGAGAAGATGATTGACTTATCAGGTGAGAATGCAATCAACCGTTCACGTATCGAAATGGACTTAGGTCAGCTGGGCGGTACGTTAACGGAAATGGAGCTTGCGATTAAACGTTTGGCTGATCAGTTACGTCGTATGGAAGGCGAATTGGAAAGTCAGATTATTGCACGCCATGGTGGTGAAAACTCGCGCTATGAAGACTTTGACCCATTAGAAATGGATCAATATTCTTCTTTAAATCAGTTGTCGAAATCGTTAGCTGAATCAGCATCGGATTTGGTTGACTTTAAAACAACCTTATCTGAAAAGATTCGTGATACCGAAGGTCTGTTATTACAACAGTCGCGTATTCAGGCTGAAATTCAAGAAAGTCTGATGCGTACTCGCTTGGTTCCATTCTCTAGATTGTTACCTCGTTTACAGCGTATCGTGCGCCAAACTGCATCAACGTTGAATCGACCAACGGACTTAATTGTTAATAATACTGAAGGCGAGTTGGATCGTAGTATTCTTGAAAAATTGGTTGCACCATTCGAACACATGCTGCGTAATGCGATTGACCATGGTATTGAAGATCATGAACATCGTTTGAAAGCCAATAAGCCAGAAACGGGTAGTATTGTTTTAAATATTGGTCGTCAAGGTACTGATGTTGTTGTGACATTCAGTGATGATGGTAAAGGGATTGATGTTAGTCGAATCAAGCAGAAAGCAATTCAAACTGGTCTGATGACCAAAGATCAAAAGCTTGATCAAGAAGAAATTCTACAATTTATTTTCCATCCGGGCTTTAGTACCGCGGCTCAAGTCACCCAAATTTCAGGGCGTGGTGTAGGTCTTGATGTGGTTCAAAGTGATATTAAGGCGCTTGGTGGTCACGTCAGTGTTGACTCTAAATTAGGTAAAGGCACAACATTTACTATTCGAGTTCCAACTACGGTAGCGGTAAGTGATGCCTTGATGGTAAAAGCTGGCGATCAACAATTTGCATTCCCATTGGCGCAAATTGACCGTATTGTCCGTATTTCACCTGCTGCACTAGAGCAATACTTTGAGAGTAAAGAAGACTATTTCAAAATCGATCAGGAAAATTACCGTTTACGTTACTTGTCTGAATTCGTTGCGGGACAGCCAATTCCTCGTTTGAGTGGTATCGTGCATTCATTGCCAGTTCTGTTAGTTAAAGGTGCTCAAGGGCAAACGACCGCGCTGTTGGTTGATCAATTAATTGGTTCACGTGGACAAATTGTAGTGAAACCAATCGGCCAACAATTCTCAAGCATTGGCGTAATTGCAGGTGCAACGATTCTTGGTGATGGTCAAGTTTGTTTGATCTTGGATGGTCAAAATATTGCACGTCAAGCGCAGTCGACCCATCGTAGCAAACAAGCTGATGAGACTTATACTAAACATCGTTATGATGAGCGTCGCTTGATTATGATCGTCGATGACTCAGTAACGGTGCGTAAAGTTACATCTCGCTTGTTGGAACGACAAGGTTATGATGTGGTTACTGCTAAAGATGGTGTGGATGCGATGGAGCAACTTGAAACCATTAAACCAGATTTGATGTTGCTTGATATTGAAATGCCAAGAATGGATGGTTTCGAGGTAACAAACCTTGTTCGACATCATGAATTACATCGAGACTTGCCAATTATCATGATTACCTCACGTACAGGTGAGAAACATCGTGAGCGAGCGTTGTCATTAGGTGTAAGTCAGTACATGGGTAAACCATTCCAAGAAGAAGCTCTCTTGGAAAATATTGAAAGTTTACTGGCAGTGCGCTAAGAGGTGAATAATAATGGCTAAAAAGAGCGCTAACTCTACATTAGGTCAAATTGACCAGCAAGAGTTACAGCATTTAATTACAGTTTCTACTGGATTTATTGATGCTTATATTATTGAGTGTCATCAAAATGTGCCAATGTTACTGCCACAGAATATTGTTTTGTCCGCAATGGATACTCAAACCGATGCGGACTATATCGAGTGGCATGATTTAAAGCTTCCTGTTTTTTCTGTGAATGATCCGAGTGAGCAGCAAGGGGTTGCATTAGTTATTGAGGGTGATGACGTTTCAGAACGCTTTGCTTTAGTTTGTAATGAAATGCCTGAATCGATTCGATTGCGTATTTCTGAGATTGTAGATGAAGAGCGGGATATTGCTGATCAGAATGTCTTTAAATATGTGAAAATGGGGGATAAACAGTTTTATGTCCCAGATTTGCAAAACATACAAAAAAAGCTTGGTTTATAGTAAAAAAGGAACTCATTTGAGTTCCTTTTTTACTTAATTTTATTTTTATGCGAGCAATTCAATAAGGATTTGTTCGTAGATTTCAGCTAACGGATCTAGATCGTCTACATTCACATGTTCATTAATTTGGTGAATTGTTGCGTTTAAAACGCCTAACTCTAGCACTTGAGCACCTGTTGGCGCGATAAAGCGACCATCTGAAGTACCGCCACTGGTTGAGAGTTCTGCATCAACATTAACGACATTTTTGATTGCCGTGGTTGCGGCATTTACAAGTTCACCAACTGGGGTTAGGAATGGTAATCCTGACAAAGTCCAGTTGATGTCATAAGTTAGATTGTATTTGTCGAGTATTGCTAAAACGCGTTGTTTTAATTCATCTGCGGTGACTTCTGTTGAGTAACGGAAGTTGAATGTCACTTTAAGTGTACCTGGAACAACATTTGTTGCACCTGTTCCGGCTTGGATATTTGAAATTTGGAATGATGTTGCAGGGAAATATTCATTTCCATGATCCCATATAGTTTCACATAAATCATTGATTGCTTTAGATGCTAGATGGATTGGGTTTTGCGCAAGGTGCGGATAAGCAACGTGCCCTTGTTTGCCATGTACCGTGAGTACTGCATTGAGTGAACCACGACGACCATTCTTAATAATGTCACCAAGTGTATTGGTACTAGATGGCTCGCCAACTAAACACCACGTCATTTTCTCATTACGCGCTTCTAAAGTTTCTACAACTTTAACCGTACCATTGATTGATGGGCCTTCTTCATCAGAAGTAATTAGGAAAGCAATAGAACCTTTGTGATCTGGATGTTTAGCAACAAAACGTTCGGATGCTACAACCATTGCGGCTAATGCTGTTTTCATATCTGCTGAACCGCGACCATATAACTTACCATCACGGATGCTTGGTAAAAAAGGATCTGAATTCCAAGCATCTAAGTGACCAGTCGGGACAACATCCGTGTGACCAGCAAAGCAAAACACTGGGTGTTCAGTTCCACGACGCGCCCATAAGTTATCAACGTCATCAAAGCGCATATTTTCGATTTTAAAACCAACCTTTTCTAAACGCTCAGCCATGATTTTTTGGCAATCATGATCGACTGGAGTGACAGAGGGTTGACGAAGGAGTTGTAGGCTAAGTTCTAAAGTATCGGAATGGTTCATGCGAGATGTGGCTAAATCTGGTGAAATCTGAACCGATATAATAGGGGAATATCACTGAGAAAGGTATGTCAAATTAAACCTTATCTATGTCTAGATAAGGTTTTGTGGAGGTTGTTCTAAAAAATTACATTTTATCCTGAGTTTTTTCAGCAGTTTGAGTAACTTTATCACCTGCTTTAGACACATCCTGCCCAAAACCCTTAAAGGTATTACAACCAGTCAATACAAAAGCGGTCATGATCGAAGCAACTAAGATTTTTTTCATCATCTTCTCCGTTTAAATGTAATTATGATGTTCTTAGAGACTAAAAAAAGTACTAGAAAATGAACATGATGGTTTATTGGTAGATGTGTTATGAATTGTTACTTCACAAACAAATCTTCATTTAAGCTGAGTTTAATGACGTAAGTCTTGAGGTTCGAAACATATAATATTGAGGCTTATTCATAGGGGCGTAGTACAGACCATCAGTCCACCATTTTGCCGATTCAGAACTCAAGTTTTGATTTGGACATAACCATTCAGGGCGTTGCAAACGATGATAATCTGTTTGAGGGAGGTGAGTTCCCCAACGACCTAAGCGTCGTTCTGAATTTATCCATTCCGGAAGGTGCGCTCTTGCAATGTTATATCTAGTAGGTAAATAAAGTTGACCTTTCATCACAGCAAATTTTCGTTGAATGATGTGGTTATTTGCTTCTGAAAATTGAAACTGACGTTCAGTAAAATGTTTTAGCTTTCTGTTGAGAGTGTCTTCACGGTTGAGGCCATACCATTCAGCTAAATCTAATTTACATTCCCCCAAATAATATTTTAAAGCAACTTCCCAATGCTCAACTTGTTGAGTCTTTTGATTTAATACCAAAAAATCCAGCTCTCCTAGCGTTATCGCGCCAGAAATGATCTGAATACTATGTCCAAGTAATTGATAATGGTGGTAATCACTATCAAGCAACCAAAACCATAATAAATTTTCAAAACGTAAGCCCAAACGAGTACTTTTAAGTCTAGCGAGAAAGTCAATCAATGGCTGGGGGGAAAGATCAAGTTCGTATAAGCGAGGTTCATACTTTTGATAAAGTGTTTGCCAGTGCGTAGAATCATGCAGCTCAAAAGCATTTTTTATTATTAATTCTTGCGGGAGTTTTGCCAAAATACTTGGGCTGGCAATACTAAAAGCGAGTTGTCTAACGATAGGGGTTTTAAACTGTAACCAAGGTTCAAAATAAGCAACAACTTTAGTCATCATTTAACCCAACCATAGAAATAAGCAAGCTAAGTTTAAGAAAGCAGATAAAAAACACTTTATACTAGCATGCTTGTGCTGACTTATTGGTTAATTGCTAAATGAAAACTTTGTTTTGGCGGAGTCTAGTTGTAATTTTTATTACGCTAGGAATTATTGGCGCGATATTGCCAGGAATGCCGACAACAGTCTTTCTTATTTTAGCCGCATGGGCCGCATCTAAAGGATGGCCTCAAATGGATGCTTGGTTATTGAATCACCCTAAATACGGGCCGACATTGCGTAACTGGCGTGAAAATGGGACTGTTCCCCGTAAAGCCAAATGGATTGCAAGTATCATGATGCTGTTGAGCGGCATTTTGATGCTGTTTACCAATGCTCCATTTCTTGTCAAAATCTTTACTGATGTCACTATGTTTATTATTGCTCTCTGGTTATGGATGCGTCCTGAACCACGTCAGGAAAAGGATATTTACTGATTATTTAGGCATATAGTAAACGCTGTCTATTTGAAATATTTTAAGTCGAAAACAAAAACTACTGAAAAATACAAGAAATAGAGAATACGCTATGATCAAATAATAGGATTCATCTAATACCGAGATAAAAATGGCGTATACACTTGAGCAAGCAGATGTTGTTATTGATTTAGCACAACAAACTTTAAGTTTACCTAAACATAATAAGTTTTATGTAATCTCATCTGGCAAAAATGGTATTGGTGAACAAGAAAATAGTGGGAAAACCCCACGCGGATGGCATCGAGTTGCTCAGAAAGTAGGTGAAAATTCTCCACAAAACTCAGTATTCATTGCGCGTCAGCCGACAGGCGAAGTTTATGACCAGCAACTTGCTCAACAATTCCCTCAAAGAGATTGGATTTTATCTCGTATTTTATGGCTAGATGGTTTAGAGCAGGGTTTCAATCACGGAGAGGGATGCGATACATTTAAACGATATATCTATATTCATGGTACTCCTGATACTGAACCAATGGGAATTCCAATGTCGCATGGTTGTATCAGAATGAAGAATGACGAAATTATCGAGTTGTTTGATCTCATTTCTGAAGATGCCTTGGTCTATATTTCTGAACATTCGTTAGAAAAGGAAGTTCTAAAATGGAAATAAGTGCTTAAATAAAATACGGAAATATCGGTTTTTTCAAAGAATTACTTATTTTTTAATCATTCGTACGCTTTTTTAGGAAAAGATTGGGAAAAGCGTTTGACAGGCTGTAAAGATTCTCTATAATGCACCTCACAAACGATGAAGACGTTAAGGGCGCTTAGCTCAGTTGGTAGAGCGTCTGCCTTACAAGCAGAATGTCGGCGGTTCGATCCCGTCAGCGCCCACCAAGCCTTTACGTTAAGACTCAAGTGCAGCGGTAGTTCAGTTGGTTAGAATACCGGCCTGTCACGCCGGGGGTCGCGGGTTCGAGCCCCGTCCGCTGCGCCACTTAAGTTTTAATAATCGTTTACCCCATAATTGCAAAATTATAGTGCAGCGGTAGTTCAGTTGGTTAGAATACCGGCCTGTCACGCCGGGGGTCGCGGGTTCGAGCCCCGTCCGCTGCGCCACTTTAAATTTGCATGCTAGGGTTGAGTTGAGTTTTTTACTCAGACAAAGTATTCTTTGTTACCTTGCTCAGGGCGCTTAGCTCAGTTGGTAGAGCGTCTGCCTTACAAGCAGAATGTCGGCGGTTCGATCCCGTCAGCGCCCACCATAATTTGTGACATTTACTTCTCTATGGAAGTAATACCAGTGCAGCGGTAGTTCAGTTGGTTAGAATACCGGCCTGTCACGCCGGGGGTCGCGGGTTCGAGCCCCGTCCGCTGCGCCATTTTCTTGATACCTTTTCAAGAAAATATTAGTTTTAACAAGTATCTTGATACTTGATCTCTGATACGAGATGCCATTAGGAAGGTGGATAATTTTTCCTTTTGTGCTTAGACAAAGTTTCGCTTTGTTTATACTCGCTCAGGGCGCTTAGCTCAGTTGGTAGAGCGTCTGCCTTACAAGCAGAATGTCGGCGGTTCGATCCCGTCAGCGCCCACCATATCTTATCTTCAAAATCCCAAATCATTGTAATCACATCGAAATTATTCTATTATTTGCGTCAATAATGATTCTAATATTGAAGTAATTTATGAGAAATCCATATCAACGCAAGGCTGCGTCGAAATCTCAAACTACAATCACAAATACATCTCCAAAAGATGCTTATCGTCAATTTATAGAAAATATTGTTATGCAACGCCAAGTGATTGCTTTGTATCACGATGGTTGGGCTTTGTGTGCGACACCTTCAGGTCAGCATGCCTTATCTATTTGGCAGAGTAAGGGATTGGCTAAATTATTGATGAAAGACAGTTGGGCGAATTATTCAGTCCAAGAAATATCATTAATGAGTCTCATACAGAAGATGATTCCCTTTTTAAAAGAGAACAATACGATTTTATCTCTAGACTTAACACCAGAAGGCAATAACCTCCTTGTTGCCCCTGATGCATTTTTATTAGATATCAAAAATTTTTTATATCAAGTTTATTTACAACGCCCAGAAGTGTTCGCTGAGCTAAAATTACCTTTACCACGAGAAATTAGATTGCATAATTAAATGCAATCAATTTTAGGCGATAGGTGCGCATCAATATTCATTGAGTGCCCAACCACTGACATAAGCAAAATACTCTCTGAGCCAAGCGTTGTAGCGAGTTTCCAAAGGTGTTGTTGCCCCAAGCATTGTGATATTTGTATAACCTTGTTTCTTTGCAATTGCAGCTGCACGTAATGTGTGGAAGTCACTGGTGACGATCGCGATAGGTTGTTGAATCGTGATATTTCGTGCGTTTAGAAGCAGTTGGCTATTTTTTAAGTTCAGTTCGGTACTAGTGCTTTGTTTTTCTAAAATGATTTGTGATGCTGGGATGCGATAGTGTTGTTGAAGATATTGAGACATCGCTTTCGCTTCACTGATTGTCTCGCCAAAATCGACTCCACCTGAAACGACGACTTTCGCATTTGGCTGGGCAAGGGCGATTGGAGCTGCTCGATCTAAGCGTTTTGCTAGTGTAGCTGAAGGTTGACCATTTTCAATTCCGCTACCTAAAACAATAATGGCTTTGACTGGTGCAATATTCTGAGCTTGCGTATTGTTTTTAGACAGATAATTAAAAAAATAGCCTAAGCTAATTAACCAAATCCAAAAACATAACCACCCAAAACGCCAAACTGAATGCCAGCGGAAATGGTAAAAAAAGAAGCGTTCAATATGATAGTAAAATGCAGCATAAATACAAAAAAACAGTCCGAGTAGGAAAGGGATAACCGTTCCAATATGAATTTTCTTCAATGCAATCAGAATTGCCCCATCCAAAAATAATACTGAACCAATGAGGGCTAAAAAAATACGAACCCAAGTACTTATTTGCATAATCTTAATCGTTGTCGATTTGAACGCTGCTAAGTTTATGCAAAATTATGAGAAAGGCAAATCGTAGAGTAAAAAAACGAGTGAAAGTTCACTCGTTTTTATAGGGCTTACAGTGAATTAATAGACATCTCGGCGATAGCGACCTGACTGGCGAAGTTGATCAACTGTTTCGTCACCTAAAATGTCAATCAGTGCTTGTTCGACACCTGATGCCATTCCTTCAATGCTGCCGCATACGTAGATAACAGCACCTTGATTGATCCATTTACTGAGTTCATCCGCATTTGTACGTAAAAGATCTTGTACATAAATTCGTTGTTCTTGGTCTCTTGAGAACGCTAAATCAACACGTTTTAATGTACCCATATTTTTCCAAGCATCAATGGTTTCTTTATAGAAGAAATCACATTCACGTTGGCGTTCACCAAAGATAAGCCAGTTTTCAACGTAGTTTTGACGATTACGCTGCTGTAATAGACTCATCAGACCAGCAATGCCTGTTCCATTACCAATACAAATAATTGGTCGGTTGTCGTCAATTAAATGGAATGATTCATTGGTCCGAATACGTAAAGCCACTTTCTCTTTAAGCTGAACGAATTCTGTAAGCCATCCAGAACCTAAGCCTAAGTGACCCTGAGTATCGCTTTTTTGGCGCACGACAAGACGAATAACTTGCTGAGAAGGAATACTTGCAATCGAGTATTCACGCGTAGGAAGGCTAGGGAATTGTTCAACCAAAGTTTCAAGATTGGAAAATGGTTTTATTTCAACGCGTAGATTCTTATCCCAAAGTGTTTCTTCTATGGTCTGATTCGATGACTTTACAAGTGTTTGAGCGGGAATCTGATGTTTTTCTAAGAAAGTTTGGATTTCCGTTCTAGTATTAGCAGGTTGAATCTCTGCAATATCACCAGCGTGCCAAGTGATATCGTAAGGTGCTGTTAATTCAATGTTATATGCGGGTTGTCCTAAACTATTTGGATTTAAAACAGAACGTTCGGTGAGTGTCCATTGATCAAATACTTTTTCGATGTTCATCGCATGAAGTTCATGCTGAGTCACGTCTGAGAGAGCTTGATTCCAGCGCTGGATGTCTGCAGCGTTAGCATTATCGACTTCAATTAATTCAAATAGTGATTGTGCATTGGATTGTTTTAACCATTGATCCACTGCATGACCAAAACTGCAATAGCTATCTGAATATTCTTTAGATCCAAGTGCTAAAACAGCGTATTGCATGTTGTTCAGATCTAATTTTTGTTGCATCAATTTTTTACTAAAGCTAGTTGCAAGATCTGGAGCTTCACCTGTTCCATAAGTACTGATCACAAATAGCATTTGTTCAGCTTGGAGCAAGTCTTGTTCTGTGAGCTGTTGAATCGGTTTTACGGTTGTTGGTTGTTGAGCTTCTTGCAGGCTAGTTGCTGTACGCCATGCGAGTTGTTCAGCTACACCTGTTTGTGATGCATAAGTAATCAGCCAAGGCTTTGCATTTGGGTCAATTTGCTGTGTATTCAGCGATTGGCGAGCGGCTTGGGTTAATTTTTTCTGCTTGCGACGTTTAAGATAAAGCATCCAACCTGTTACAAAGAACAGTGGCATTGCCAATGATGCGAGCATCGCAATAAATTGATAAGTTGAACCGAAGAAACTACCACGATGTACAGGTAGCATACTGCTCATAATTTTTTCATTGAGCTTTTTATCTTCATATAGTTCAAATTTCTCGAACTTATTGTCTTGGTAATTGTATACAGCTTGGTTACGTGCGCGTTCGTGCTGTGGAATCGCATCGACAAATGATAATTCGATTTTTGCATCATCATGTTTTGGAATGTTCAATGTAAGGCTTGAATATTCACGCCCGATTTGTGCATTTACGCCTGTCCATGTTTGGGTCAGGATAGTATTCACCTGTTGTTGAGCCAATTCAGGTTGTTTATTTTTTCTATTTCTAGGTTCATTCTGTTGTTGATTGCGCTGTGGCTGCTCAACCCCCATGACTTTAAACATGCCAGCTCGCCACCAGTCATAAGACCAATATAAACCTGTACATGCAAATAACAGATAAAAAATAATTACCCATGTTCCAACGACTGCATGTAAATCCCAAATAAAGTTGCGTCCTTTTAATTTAGGTTTGATAAAAAACCATTGTTTAAAAGAATGCTTTTTAGGGAATCTTAAGTAAATTCCACTGAGTACAAAGAAAATAAGCATCAGTGTAGATGCACCTGTAATCTGTGCACCAAACTCACCAGCGGTTAGATTGCGGTGGAGTCGTTGAATAAACTGTAATGTATCTCGACCTCTGATTTCAGGCAGAACTTCTGCTGTATATGGATTGATCATCATATTATAGCCACGACGCGCACCTTCTTTTTTAATGTTGACGGTGGAGGAGGCTGTCGGATCAGAGGCGATGGTAATGCTATTAATTTCAATCTCTGGTTGCTGTTGATTGAAATGTTGATAAAGCTGAGCAGGGGTTAATTTAGGTGTAGTTGCAACTTCAACAACATAGCTGTCTTGATTGAGCCAGTTTAGAATTTGTTGATCGTATGAGTAAATTGCGCCAGTAACTCCCATAAGAGAGAGAATCAAACCTGCGGTAACCCCTAAAAACCAATGGATTTGGAAGAAGACTTTTTTAATCATGGTTGAAAAATGAAAAGATGGTGAAGTTCATGTAAAAAATTATAACTCAAGATTAAGAATATAATATGGATTTTGTAGGTAATATTGATTTTGATTCTCATTTATTTTAACTTTTTAATAATTATCAGACACAAATCCTTATACGTATATCATCTATGTGTTTTTAAGGGGGCACTTTTAAAAGATAGAGGCTCTATTTATGTCAGTAACATCAATTTGATATTTTGCCAAAAGTTTTTCTAATTGTTCTGCTCCATGTTCTGCTGCATATCGATATTCTGCTTCAGAAATAGGCACTGCTAAAAGCCAAGCTACAGTTTTGGTTTCTAAATTCAACGTTTTTAACTGATCTTCCCAAAGAAATGGATCAGTAAAGAATAGATGTTGCATTGTCCGAGAGCAGTCATACATGCTTAGAATATTAGGAAAAATTGAAGTAGGGTAGCAGGGCCACTGTGAATTTATGATACAAAAAGCAGCCGTGCTTAAAACATTCGCAAAACTCTCTGAATCACTTAAACAAATCCCAATGATTTCCACGCGTATATCAAGCTTATTCGAGCCAATCAAATTTGGAAAATCAGATAATCCTATTGTTGCGTAAGCTGTAAGTTCTGGACTCAAACAACCTGTACTAATAAAGATATCGATAAAGTTTTCTTTAGGTTCATCCCAGTATCTAAAAATATTTGGTGTACCATTGAATACATGAGTTAGAGTTTCAGCAATTTTTTTATTTTCAAGAAAATTCTGTTGCATAATTATGTTATGAATATTAAAGCTTTAAATACTGATTGGAAGAATGCATGATTTATAAAATAATTAAAAGTACCTAGAGATTAATTTTAATGACATAAAAAAAACCTCTCAAAATGAGAGGTTTTTTTTAATTAGAAGTTAAATTGACTTCGGTGCGCCTACAACTTCATTTAAATGTTTACGTACAGTATTGAATGAGAAGTTCTTAGAATCCATACGCTTTGGCAAGATATAAGCACCTTGTTGTTCTTCGCCTTTAGGAGTTTTTACTTTAAAGTTCACCAAAATAAAATCTGGAGAGCTATACCACTCGTAAATATCTTTCCAGCCAATGGTTGCTGTACCTTCTTGTAGTCCAACTTTTTGACGCATCACGATGCCGTGTGGTTGTACGCCTAAACGAATACCTTTAATTTCCTGAACTGGAAATTCATTCATTTTGCGTTTTACATACCACTCGAGACCAAATCTTTTTACAAGATAGAAAAGGGCTACAGAGATGATTACGACCCAACAAATAACTGTTGAATAAGTCGAATAATATTTAATGAGTCCAGCACCGATTAAAGAGAGAGCAACAAGTGCAATCATGATCATCCATGTTTTGCGACTAAATTTGTTAGTACTACGCCAAATCATAAGTTGGGCTTGACGTTGTTCAACTTCAGAAACTTCGTAAGGAACAGGTTGTAGCGTATAAGCGTATAGCGTTTTGGCGGTCATAGTATAAAAAATGAGTTTAGAACTAGGTTAAGTTTAACACCAATTAGCATGCAAAGATATTATGCAAATGGCTGATAAGTTAGAGAGAAGCAAACTCAGTGCCATCCTCATTTGGCTCATGATGTAGACTTTGTTTAAGCATACTCAAACGAGGCAGAATACTGAGCATTAAAGAGAGTTGCTGCAAGATAATCAATGATTTTTGATCATTTTCATCATTACGGCTTAGGCGCTGTCTGATTGTACTCAGCATATTTTGTGCTGATAAATCAGGCACTTCATCCCTTAAGAGTGCACCTTGAATATCATCAAGTGCTTGATCTAGTAAGGAAAGAACTTCCTGATCTTGAATTTGTTCACGATGTGCTCCGAGTGCTGCAACATAACTCAGGAACGTATGGCTCAGACATAGAAACTCAAAAGCCAAAGTCTTTTGTGTTGGGTCAATATTTGGTTCAGTGGCAAGTGTGGAAATTAAAGAGGCAACTTCGGCATCATTATTATGCGCAGCTCTTCTGACGACACGATAATTCAAGGCGTTATTACGACCTTGGTGATACTGCATTACGACTTCAGCTAAATATTGGCATTGAGCTTGTAACGATCTTTGGATAGTACGTGGGAGACGACGGAATTTCCAATCGGGCCAGATAAAGCTGACACCAAACCATGCTAATGCACAGCCAATAACAGTATCGACGAATCGAGGTAAACCCGCAGCAAAAGCAGAACCATCAAGATTAAAATTGATTAATGCTAGAATCGTAATAAAAGCAGTGGCCTGAGCATACTGTTTACTGCGTAGCTCGAAAAATAATACACCACTCAATACCAGCATGACTAATTGACCTTCGAGGGAAGGGATAAAATAAATTACAGCTAAACCAACGATGATACCGATCAAAGTACCAATAATACGAAGATAGAGACGACGTTTGGTGGCGTTGAAGTTTGGTTGGCACACAAAGAGTGCCGTTAATAGAATCCAGTAACCATACGAAATATTTGTCAGTTGAATAAAGACATAGCCGATAAATAACACGATCGATAAACGAACCGCATGACGGAATAATACCGACTCTGGCGATAAATGTTGTTTAACCCGAATAATGATGTCATTTACACCTTTGAGATCATCATCTTTGAGTTGGTTTTCAGCTTGTTGTGCATTGATTGACTGTAAGTTACGTTCGGTCTCAAGATTTTGTAGTTGAGCATCAATTGATTTGAGGTTTTGATAAAGTGCAAATAATGCATTAATCCTGACCTGATCATAAAGATTATCTTCGCGGAGCTTTTCAAGTGACAGTCGTAAGTTTTCAAAGCTGTGCTTAAAGCGCTTGTTATGAGTATATCGTGTTCGATGTCGGATGCATTGAGCCAAGTCCTGACATGCTTTTCCTTGAATAGTTAAAATACGCTGGAAGCGGAACAAAATATCACTGTGCTGAAAGACTTTGGCAAGCTTTTGATAGTCAATGTGGGCAGAGTCAGCACGTTCATGAATATCTTGGGCAACAAAATAATATTGCAGACTACGACGCGTATCTTTCTGTCCTCTGTCACCCTTGAGCCGAGTAACTAATGCGACACGCAGATTATTAAAAAGGGAAATTAATTTTCCATTTTCCAAGGCCAAATCAATCATACTTTGCTGGTAACTTGCAGGTGTCATATCGACATCAAACAAATTGGATTTCGCAAATAAAAAGCTACCCAAGGCATTGTATGAAGATGAAAGTTGATCTTGTAATTGTCGTACAGGAAACAGTAAAAAACTAATGGTTGAGATCAGTCCATACCATGCTGCACCAATCACCAATAAGGCAGGTTGAAGATACCAATCTTCAAATAGATGAACACCTAGCATGGTATATACGGAAACGACTAAACACCCATAAGCAATGGTTGCATAACGTCTGCCGAGAGAACCTAATAAAATCCATCCAAGACAAGAGGCAATCAGCCCAATTGCAAAAGCAACAGGATAAGGGAATAGCAATTGAACAGAGGCGGCGGTGATGAAGAACCCAATATAAGTATAAATGAGGTTCATGATCCGTACTGAAAAGCGATCATCGATATCGCTAATGCCCGCTGCGACAACGCCTAGCGTAAGAGGAATGGTTGCCAGTTGAAAATCAAGCAAATAGGGTACAAAGGCAGTACCTATAAAGGCGATTAACATCCGCACGTTATACATAAACGTGGTGTTATAGGTGAGCTGTTTAAATCGTCCGAACCAAGGATTCAAGTGCTGTCCTTTTTGTATTTGCAATTGATATATAGGAGGACTGATAACCTTTTTAAAGTGTTAGCAGGCTTTTAATATTATGCACAAATTAGGACGAGAATGTTAAGCTAAGACCATTAATAAACTTGAAAAGTGCAGCATTATGAAGGTTGAGCAATCTAATTCACGACAGTATTCAACAGCTTGGATTATGTTGCTTGCACTTTTAACCGCTTTAGGCCCTTTATCAATTGATATGTATTTACCCGCATTGCCGCAAATGGCAGATGAGTTTGGGGTAAGTACACAAATGATTGCCAATACTTTACCTGCATATTTCTTAGGGCTTGCGATTGGACAGTTAATTTATGGGCCAGTCAGTGACCGTATTGGACGAAAAACACCATTATATTTTGGTTTGGCCCTTTATGTCGTTGCAAGTTTAGCTTGTGTTTTTGTGACTAACGAATGGGCGTTAATTGCAGCACGTATTTTTCAGGCACTGGGTGGTTGTGTCGGTGTGGTGATTGCTCGTGCTGCTATTCGTGATCGTTTGGATGTACAAGGATCGGCGCAGGCTTTTTCTAGCATGATGATTGTGATGGGACTTGCACCGATTCTTGCACCAATGTTTGGGGCATGGATTTTAAGCTTTTTCCCATGGCAGGTGATTTTTGCTGCCTTAGCGATTATCGGCGTGATCTGTTGGTTCTGTGTGCATTTCTTTTTTAAAGAGTCGCTCCCCGTAGAGCGACGTTTAAAATTGTCTGCTTATCAAGTTACGACTTTATATGCTGCCATTTTGAAAGATGAAAGCTTTCGAGTACCAATGTTGGCTGGCTGTTTAACAGGTGCCGCTTTGTTTTGTTATATCAGTTCAGCATCAGCCGTTTTTATGGGGCAATACCACTTATCTCAACAACATTTCTCTTATGCATTTGCACTCAATGCTGCTGGGATTATGTTGATGTCGTCATTAAATAAACATTTAAATACGCGGATGGGGATTTTTCCACGCTTACGCTTAGGCGGATCGATTCAGTGTTTTGGTGCTTTAGTGGTGGTTAGTGCAGGCTTAATGCATGACGCGCCGTTGTGGTTTTTGATGTCTGGTTTGTTTTTAGTGGTTTCAGGAATTGGTTTGACTGGCCCAAATGCGATGGCTTTGGCAATGTCGAAACAAGGTGCTCGAGCTGGAACTGCGAGTGCGATCATGGGCAGTATGCAATTTGCCTGTGGTTTGCTTGGTGGGGTGATTTTGAATTTTCTTATTTGGAAAGCATCGCTGAATATGGGCATCATGATGCTGCTTTTTACCAGTGCTGGTTTATTTGCAATCTTTAAGGTTGGAAAACAGCAAAACAGTATCTCTGCTTAGAGATACTGTTAAAAGAGATTTAATCCATAAATACGGTGAAATCTTCGACAGGTAATCGAGGTGTAATGAAGGTGTTTACAATATGGTCGGGATCTGCATAACCCAAAGCAATAGTACACACTAATTCTTCATCATCAGGTGCATTCAGCACATCTAAAACGATTGGATGAAAATGGTTCCACGCCGCTTGTGGGCAGGTATCCAATCCACGAGCTTTTGCTGCAACCATGACATTTTGAATCATCATGGAAATATCCATTTTTGAACCAATCCCCATGGCTTTATTGACTGTGAAATAAAGTGCAACAGGCGCATCAAATAATTGGAAATTACGTAATTGCTGTGCCGCCATTTTCTCTTTTTCACCTTTTTGGATGTTCAGTAAGCCATAAAGGCCCCAGCCATTTTCACGGCGACGATCAATAAATGGCGAAATCCAAGTCTCAGGGTAGTAGGCAAAAGTTTCTTTATACTGATCAGCAAGTTGGGGTTTTTGATGTAGTTCAATTTGCGCTGCACATACACGATCAATCATCTCAGCACGTTTTTGACCTGTAACGACATAAACTTTCCAAGGTTGCGTGTTCGTTCCAGAAGGTGCTCGGCTTGAAACTGCCAAAATATCTTTAATCGTTTGCACGTCAACAGGCGTATCTAAAAATGCGCGTACAGAGTGACGTGAAGTAATGGCATCATCAACGTGGCGGACTTGTTCCGTGTTCATAAAAGCTCCTCATCTTTTCTGATCTTTCTCACTGCTTGAGACTATAAAGGAATTCATATTTTTTGCGGATGATTTTTTAGTCGTAGACTTGGGTTTGGGTTAAAAGTAAGCATTTGTACGCGATTCATACAGCATGAAAATAATTTTTTAGAGGGTGTTTTTGTTATGTGAAAAAGAAATATATTTATAACACAATGAAATAGAAATGATATTTACTTGGAAGTGTGAGACGTAGTACTTGCGACTCAAATAAAAAAATACACACAATATTCCAAATTTATGCATAATACGCCCTTTTTAAAAAATTGATTAGGCTTTCCTTACTGTTAGGGTGAGGGGAATTTTCTATGACAAGCATACAAAATTTACCCAATTTTATGCTTGTGGAAAATGTTGAAATATACACCAATACAGGAGCTTCTCATGAGTTTATCTCTCATCCGTAAGCCGTTCGTAATTCAGGGATTGGCGTTTACCGTTGCTGCCTTAATGATGAACAATGCTCAGGCCGCTAGTGAGCAAGAACAGATTCAACAACTTCGTGATGAAGTAAAAGAACTACGCGCTTTACTTGAACAATATGTTCCGCAATCAAAACAAAAAAATGATCTTCCTCAAGTTACTGCAACACCAGCGACGACTGTTGTAAACGCACCAAATTCTCAAGCGGTTGCTGTTACTGAATCATCTCAGAAATCACCATTGGGTTTTAGCACTGCTTCGGGCGCACAAGTTCAGCTCTATGGATTCTTGCGTGGCGATGCTTCTTATCAAGCCAAAGGTGGTGATGGCATTTTCAACCGTATCAACAAGGTTGATCTTGAAAATAATGAGAAAAATAGCGACCGATTCTACAGCACTGCGACAGTGACTCGTTTTGGCCTAGACTTCAAAGCACCTGTCCAAGGTGCAGACGTTGGTGGTAAATTAGAAGTTGACTTCCGTGGCGGTAGTAGCAATGACACGATTCGTATTCGTCATGCGTATGTCACATATAACGACTGGTTATTTGGTCAAACAACATCAACTTTCTTGGCAACAGACGTACAACCAGAAATGCTTGATTTTAACTCACCATTAGGGATTGGTACTTACCGTACGCCTATGGTTCGTTATAGTACTAAATTAAACCCTACAACAACTTATGCTGTTGCCTTAGAAAAAGGTAATGATGACAATAGAGCGCCTGCTCTGACGACGAAATTGAAATATGATTTTGCCGAAGGTAAGGGGACAACATCAGCGCGTACGTTATTGACAGAAGCTCGCAGTAAAGAAAGTTTTGCTAACGATGATAAACAACTAAGTGCGAATGAATCTGCACTCGGTTGGGGCGTTGCAATTGGTGCAAAATATAAATTCACTGATTCATTACAAGCGATGATTGACTATTCGCATGTCAAAGGTGACAGCAAATTCTTGCTTTATACCAACAATGCTTTCAATGTAAATCCGAATAATTTTGATTTAAATTTGAATGAATTCGATGCAGTTACCGTTGGTACGACGTATCAGATTACGCCAAAAGTTCGTAGTACTTTGGCGTATGGCGCAATGTTTGCAAATGATAGTAATGACTTTGCTCAACAAGCTTTTGCAGATACAGCGCAAAACAAGACACTACAACAAGGTTGGTGGAATGTGATGTATTCACCTGTTTCACCTATTACGTTCGGTCTGGAATATGTCTATGGCGAACGTAAAACCTTTAATGGTCAAAAAGGTAAGGATAACCGTGTAGGAGCAATGGCTCGCTATAACTTCTAACCTATCCTGTAGGTGTAATCATCCGTGAAAACAAATCAGGTTAAATAAAGCTGAGTTCTTACAAAGAACTGTATGTTTTTTATTAAGCTGATTGAGTTTTCACTCATTTTGAGAGTTACTATTTCATTGGCTGTAGGATGGAAAAAACATCTGAAAAACGAATGAAATAAACGGAAGAAGATATGGAATTTACTTTCAATGGTTTTTATACCCTAATATCGGCGGTGATCGTCTTATTATTAGGGCGTTTTCTCGTTAATAAAATTGACTTCTTAAGACGTTACAACATCCCTGAGCCAGTAGCTGGTGGTTTGGTTGCAGCGGTAATTTCATTACTCGTGCACTCGATGTGGGGCTACAGTATTGTTTTCAGCAGTCAATTACAAACGAGTTTCATGCTAGTTTTCTTCGCTTCAATTGGTCTCAGTGCCAATTTCATGAAGCTAAAAGAGGGCGGGATCGGCTTAGTTTTATTTTTGATCTGTATCGCATCATTCATCATCGTACAAGATGTTGTCGGGATGAGCCTTGCATCGTTGTTAGGTATTGATCCTTTGATCGGTTTGATCGCAGGTTCAATCACGTTGACAGGTGGTCACGGTACTGCGGGTGCTTGGGGCGAAATTCTTGAGACTCAGCATGGTATCCAAGGCGCTTTGGCATTGGGTATGGCGAGTGCGACATTTGGTTTGATTATCGGTGGTGTGATCGGTGGTCCTTTAGCGAAGTTATTGATCAATCGTTATGGACTTGCTCGTGAGCAAACACCAGCGCAAATCAAAGATCGTGATACGCATCTTGATAAGCATCCTGAAGAGCTTGCGCCATTTGAAAATCCACATCAAGTCCGTTTAATTACTGCTGATAATGCGATTACAACGCTCGGTATGTTTGCTGCATGTTTAGCATTTGCTGAATTTATGACAGGTTATAGTAAAGGAACATGGTTCGAGTTACCGACTTTCGTTTGGGCGCTTGGCGGCGGCGTTGTTTTACGTAACATCTTAGAAAGCCTATTGAAAGTAGATATTTTTGACCGTGCAATTGATGTATTTGGTAATGCGTCATTATCACTTTATTTGGCAATGGCTTTGCTTTCATTGAAATTATGGCAATTGGCTGATTTGGCTGGCCCGCTTGTTGTGATTCTTGGTGCGCAAACATTGACGATGGCACTTTATGCTGCGTTTGTGACGTTCCGTGTAATGGGTAAAAACTACGATGCAGCTGTCTTGGCAGCGGGTCACTGTGGTTTTGGTATGGGTGCAACACCAACAGCTGTTGCAAACATGCAGGCGATCACAAACATGTATGGCCCATCGCATAAAGCGTTCTTGATTGTTCCATTATGTGGTGCATTCTTCGTCGATCTAATCAATGCGACAGTGATTCAATTAATTTTGAAATTCTTTATCTAAGTCGGATCAAAAGCCCCATGCGGGGCTTTTTTGATTCATCCATTGTTATCGTATATGTACTTGATGTGCATGTAATTTTTTAAGCGAATAAGTGATGAATGAACAATTAAATGCCACGCTGATGTCGTGGGTACAATTCTTGAATGATCCGCTTTGGAATTTCTTGGTCGTATTGTTGGTTGCGGTTGGGGTGTTTTACACATTAGCGACGGGTGCAGTACAGCTTCGTTTATTCTTACACAGTATCCGTGTGATGAAAGGGAGCCGTAAAGAAGCGCAAGATGAACATGGGATTACTCCATTTCAGGCTTTCGTAACAGGTTTGGCAAGCCGTGTTGGTGTTGGTAATGTTGCAGGTGTCGCGATTGCAATCGCGATTGGTGGTCCTGGTGCTGTGTTTTGGATGTGGGTGACTGCTTTCCTTGGGATGAGTTCTGCATTTGTTGAATCATCACTCGCTCAATTATTTAAAGTGAGAGATCATCAAAACAAGCAATTTCGTGGTGGTCCTGCGTACTACATTACCAAAGGCTTAAAACAAAAGTGGTTAGGGATCGTTTTTGCGCTATCACTCATTTTAGCGTATGGCTTTGTATTTAATGCGGTGCAAGCAAATGCAATTATTGGTGCGACCTCACATGCATGGGGTTGGGATAAAGCCAATTTTGTATTGGGTCTCGGCGGACTTGATCTCGAAGTGTCATGGGTTGGTATTGTATTAGTCGTGATGACAGCATTGATTATCTTTGGTGGAATCAAGCGTATCGCTAAAGTTGCTGAAGGTATCGTTCCTTTCATGGCATTGCTTTATATCATGGTCGCTTTATACATTGCGATGACTAACTTACCAATGTTGCCTGAGATCTTTAAATTGATCTTTACCAAAGCATTTGAGTTTGAAGCTGCAGCTGGTGGTTTCTTCGGCGCAATGATTTCTATGGCAATGATGATGGGGATCAAACGTGGTTTGTTCTCTAACGAAGCTGGTATGGGTTCTGCGCCAAATGCTGCTGCTGCGTCTGATGTGAAACACCCTGTAAATCAAGGTTTAGTACAAATGCTTGGTGTATTTGTCGATACTTTTGTGGTGTGTTCATGTACTGCTATTATCATCATGGTGTCTGGTCTATATCACGAAGCAGGCTTTGAAGGCGTAACATTGACGCAGAAAGCATTAGAGAGCCAAATTGGTAGCTGGGGCGGTGGTTTTCTTGCCATTATTCTGTTCTTATTTGCCTTTACTTCAATTATTGGTAACTATGCTTACGCTGAAAGTAACGTACAGTTTATTAATAACAATCCAAAGATCATGTTCATTTTCCGTGTCTTGGTTTTGGCGATGGTTTACTTCGGTGCGATCACAAGTGTACCGTTAGTTTGGTCAATGGCAGATCTTTCAATGGGCTTGATGGCGACCATCAACTTAATTGCGATCTTGTTATTAACGCCAATTGCATTAATTTTGTTGAAAGATTACACCTCTCAATTAAAACAAGGGATCAAAGAACCTGAGTTTAAAATTGATAATCATCCTAAATTAAAGCAAAAAGTCGATTCAGACATTTGGTAATAATTGAGAGCCCCTAAACAGGGGCTTTTTTTATAGTGAAGAAAACATTAATAAAAAAGTGATACAACTTTCTTTGTTTAGTCGAGCTAAAATTAAAAGAGAAATAGATTAAATTTGGCAAAGATTGTATATGAAACAGCTTAAACTTTTTGTGCTAGGACTTTCCGTCGTTTTGGCAACAGGTTGTCAGACCACTTCACATTTACGACCTGTTGTTGAAGATGCCCAAGCACAAACTGCTGTTATGCCTTTTGCCTCAATTAAAAAACAAGAAAAACGCCCTGTTATCGCTTTGGTATTAGGTAGCGGTGGTGCGCGTGGCTACGCACATATTGGTGTAATTGAAGTTTTGGAACAACAAGGGATTCGTCCTGATTTTATTGTTGGAACGAGTGCAGGAAGTATTGTTGGCTCAATCTATGCCAGTGGTAAAAGTGCTGCCGAATTACGTGACATTGCACTTAAATTAAAAGCCAATGATGTACGTGATGTGAATGTCAGCTTAAAAGGCTTTTTTGATGGCAAGAAAGTCGAAGATTATGTGAATGATCAAGTTCATAATATTCCACTACAAAAATTAAAAATTCCAATGTATGTCGTTGCAACTGAGCTTAAAGACGGAACCAAGACGGTATTTAATTATGGTAATACGGGTCAGGCAGTGCGTGCCTCGACTTCAATTCCCAGCATGTTTGTTCCGACCAAAATTCACAATACTGAGTATGTTGATGGTGGATTGGTCAGCCCAGTTCCTGTTGAAGTAGCACGTGAATTAGGCGCTGATGTGGTGATTGCAGTAGATATTTTGGCACAACCTATTCATACCGAAACTACCAATGTTTGGGGCTTATTCAACCAAAATATTAATATTATGCAAGGACGACTTGCAGAAGAAGAACTAAAAGATGCAGATGTAGTGATTCAACCTGACCTGCGTGAAAAGGCGCATATCTTTGATGTCAAAGACCGAGAGAACACCATGCAAGCAGGTGTAGATGCCGCAATCCAAAAGCTTTCTGATATTCAATGGGTGATTCAAAACAAGAAAAATGTAGCCAATGGTGATCAACCTGAAGTTGCTTTAAAAGTGAATCCTGCAAGCGCTCAATAGAGGTTTAAATGTCTAGGTAAATCAACCAATACCATGAGTTTGTTAACCTAAACAGATTGTTTTCTCAAAACAAATTGTAAAAGCTGTACAAAATGCTATGAAAATCTTAGGAAAACATGTAAATAACTACAAATTACTAAAGTTTTTATCAGACATATTTAAGTTTGAGGTAATAGGATGACGCCTGACGTCAATTGCTACGCAACAAGGATTGTTAAGTTCAATGTTTAAATCTTTTTTTCCTAGCCCACGCCTGTTCTTTATTTCAGTGATTGTGTGGCTGTCACTCAACATGCTGCTTTGGTACACAGGTGGGCATGGATGGGGTGAATATCTTGGTTTTCCAAAAGGCTATGCCGAAGCAGAATTACCAATTGGTGTAAGTCGTTTTTGGTCGGCTTCATTCATTTGGTTCTATTTATGGTTCTTAGTTTCTACGGCTTTGTTTGCAGGTTTTTGGCGTTTCTTTTCAGATAATAAATGGCAGAAATGGTCGATATGGGGTTCAGCATTTATTTTGTTTAATATCTGGTTTGGTGTCCAAGTCAGTGTTGCGATCAATGCTTGGTATGGCCCATTCTGGGATATGATTCAAAATATGCTAAGCGATGGTGGCGGTAATATAGCTGATCTCTATAATGGAACTTTAACTTTCCTTTATATCGCAATGGTTGCTGTCACGTTTGCTGTCGTTAATGCATTCTTCACCAGTCATTATGTATTCCGTTGGCGTACTGCAATGAATGAATATTACACCGCGAATTGGGAAAAGTTACGCCATGTCGAGGGGGCTTCGCAACGTATTCAGGAAGATACCATGCGTTTTGCCACGATCGTTGAAGACTTAGGTGTTGAGTTAATTAAATCAGTGATGGTATTGATTGCCTTTTTACCGTTGTTATTTCAAATCTCTCAGAAAGTTCCTGTATTGCCAATTGTTGGTGAAATCGAACATTCATTGGTATGGGCAGCGGTCGTTTGGGCGATTGTAGGAACTGTTGTTTTGATGTTTGTGGGGCAAAAATTACCTGGGCTACAATTCAATAATCAGAAAGTTGAAGCTGCTTACCGTAAAGAGTTGGTTTATGGCGAAGATCATGAAAATCGTGCTGATCCACTCACATTAAAAGAGTTATTTGCTCGAGTGCGTGTGAATTATTTTAGACTATACTTTCACTATGCTTATTTTAACCTTGTCGCTATCTGGTATAAACAACTTGATATTTTATATAGCTTAGTCGTGCTATTCCCAGCAATTGCAGCAGGTAAAATGACTTTGGGGTTGATTAACCAGATCAGTAATATTTTTGATAAAGTTCGTGAGTCTTTCCAGTACCTCATCAGCTCGTGGAAAACCATTATTGAATTGCTTTCGATTCATAAACGTTTAAAAGCTTTTGAATCTATTTTGGATGAATAAATTCATTAATTAAAAAAACCTGCATCAAGCAGGTTTTTTTATGGTTTAAAGTAAACAAATTCCAAGTCCAGCGCCTACAGCCATGACCCATAAAGGATGAATTCTCTTAAATACACCAAGAAATGCAGTTAAAATGACGATCACAACTAATAATAGATTTTGTGCTGAAGCATCCGCAATTAACCATGCACTCACGAGAACCAATCCGACCGTAATAGGTTTTAAGGCTTTTTCAAAGCGTGCCCGTGATGGATTGGATTTAAATCTTTCCCAAAATTTTAGTGCATAAATTGTGATAATAGATGATGGGCCGAACTTCGCCAATGAAGTCACTAATAAACCTGCTGGCCCAGCGACGTGCCAACCGACAAGGGGAACGATCATCATATTCGGGCCGGGTGCGGCTTGAGCCATCGCAAACAGTGAGCTAAATTGCTCTGCTGTCATCCATTGGTGTACCGTCACCACTTGATATTGCATTTCAGGAAGGATGGCATTACCCCCACCAAAAGCCAAAACTGAGAGCTGTGTAAAAACGATCACTAAGGTCAATAAGATCATGATTTTTTCACTCCAAGTACAAATATATTAATCGCAAGTAAGATGACTAAGGTCAGCGCTAAAGGAAGCTTGATCAGAAGCATAAAAACAAAGGTCAGTACAATCGTGAAAATGGTGAGATAGCTTTTTAAAATTGGTCGCAACATTTTCAGCCCTGTTGCAAATAATAAACCTGCGGCGGCCGCAGCTAAGCCTTGAATCATATGTTGTACCGCGGCTAAGTAAGCAAATCGTTCATAGACTTGATAAATAATCAGTACGATCGCTGTTGGTGCAGAAATCAATCCTAGAACAGAGCAGAGCGCGCCTTTAACACCTTGGAACTGCATACCAATTGCAACTGACATATTGATAATATTACCGCCGGGTAAGAGTTGGCAGACACCAAGTAAATCCGTGAATTTACTTTCACCAATCCACTTTTTCTCTTCAACAATGATACGGTGTGCTAAGGGTAATACCCCACCAAATCCCATCAGCCCCAATTGCATAAATCCCGTGAAAAGAGCCTTGCAATCAGGCGCTGTTGAAACTGTTTCACGCTCTATTGATATTGCTTGGGCTTTCATTGGGACTTATTCCTCTTCATCGGTTAATGAGAATAGGATGGTGGAATAGTGATATATTTACAAATGCTATTTTTGCTTGCTTCTATACTTTTAAGGTATGTTTAATGGATATTCATAAGCTCCATGCATTTGTTGCTGTGGTTGAAGAAAGTAATATTTCTAAAGCTGCTGTTCGGCTGCATATGCAACAACCGCCATTAACACGATTGATTAAAAGCTTAGAAGAGGAACTTGAGACGGCACTGCTAAAACGTCTACCTAGAGGCGTTGAGGTTACAGAAGCAGGCAAAGTCTTATATCAAGAAGCCATTACGATCTTGGCGCATGCTCAGTCAATTCCGAAACGAGTTAAAAATATTGCACAGGGTCTCGAAGGTCAGATCAATATCGGCTTTACCAATTCAGCAGGATTACATCCATTTTTACCTGCATTGTTGCGGCAATTTCGCGAAAAATTTCCAGCCGTTGCGATTCATTTAGAAGAAGAGAGTAGCAGCGCTTTAACTGATGCGGTGATTAATGAAAAACTTGATATCGTATTTCTGCGTAAACCAGCACCTAAACATGCTGCCGTGCAAACGATGCATGTGCTTGATGAGCCATTAATCGTTGCACTGCCAAGTAATCACCCTTTAGCAATGCAAGAGGGCGTGATTCGATTGCCTGATTTAGAACCTTATGAGTTTGTACTTTATCGCCGTTTAGCGGGGCAAGACTTGTTTGATAATATTTTGGCAAATTGCTATCAAGCGGGCTTTAGTCCCAACATTGTCCAAGAAGCACCACGATTAACATCGAGTCTAAATTTAATTGCAGCAGGGATTGGGCTTTCAATCGTGCCAGCATCTATCCAAGACTTTTGGAATAAACAAATTATTTACCGTCCCTTGGAAGCCAAGAAACCTTGTATTGCTCCAATTTATGCAATTTACAGAGCCAAAGATAATAATGTTCGAGTAGCACATTTTTTGGATTTACTTAAAGCGAGCCAAGTATTAGAAAATAATTTTAATATTAATGCGTAAAGTGATAGAAGTTTAAAATTGGCCCAACCAAATGTTGTTGAGATTTATCTAAGGTGACTTTGATTTCTCGAAAGTTAAAATCACCATCATCACGATATTTCGCTACGCCATGAGTTTTGTTATTCAGCTTCGGAATCTGATAACTAAAGAAAGCGACGTATTTGGATGGATGTACCACATGAATTAACTTTTGTGTGTCTTTATAACCGCCAAACTCATTCTCAATGCTTTCTTTTAAAAAGTTTGGAAAATAAAGAGTTGCGTAGGGCATACCGCAACCAACACAAACTGAAGAATCATATAGTTCAATGGCTTGTTTTTGATTCGTGCTCATCAGTAATGCTGAACCTGTACCATTTGCCCCCGCATTTGCTTCGATATCTTGCCAGTCTTTTGGAACCAGTACCGCACCAATTTCAGGGAGTCCGACCAATTTAAGTTGCTTTGCTAGATTAGCATCTAGCTTAAAATCAAAATGACAGCTTTTTGCTGTACACGATTTAAAGTCTTTTAATAGTCCATCATCGACGGGATTAGGCGCGGTAACACCATAAAAGGGAACGCGAACATCATTGCTAAAGGAGACTTCACCCAATGCATATATTTGATTCATTGCTTGGCGTTGTTTTATCGTAATTGAAAATTGAGGAAAAATTGGTTCAAAGTAACTGACTTCGGCGTGAGTTATTGCGGTAGACAGCAGTAATAAAATCGTGGAAATAGAGCAGAATAATTTCATTTTTTATTCGGTAATTTGGGTTTGAATTAAAATTAGCATATTCTTGAATACAAGAACCTACAACGTGAATAATTTAAACGTCTTAAAATATTTTGACTGAAAAATAAAATAGATTAGACCGAGAAATAAGTCTTATGAACAATATCATTTCAATATGTTGTTTGATGTCCATTAGTGCCGCAGCATTTGCGCAGGAGATCAAAGGGATTTCATTTACGCATGAAGATTGGGAAATATATTGTAGTAACACGGGAACATGCCAAGCAGCAGGCTATTCTGATGAATATAGTCATGATCCGAATGAACCCGCATCATTATTGTTAACCCGACTCGCAGGTACTAAGCAAGCCGTCAAGGCTGAATTTGCGCTGGGAAGTATTGATGAGCAGGCACAGCTCGCAGGAAAACTAAAAAATATTCATTTCTATGTCAATGGTAAAGATTTTGGAGCAGTCTCAGTGGATGGCGCTGATTTTCCGATTATGGGGAAACTCACTTCCGCTCAAGTCAATGCATTACTACAACAATCTAAACAAAAAACGGAAATTGTGTTTAAAAACCCAAATGTCCAATGGCAAATATCAGATAAAGGTATGACGGCTGTATTATTAAAAATGGATGATTTTCAAAAGCGAGTTGGAACAGTTGGGGCTTTGGTTAAAAAAGGCAAAATGGATGAGTCAAAAGTCCTATCAGCGCAACCAAAAATTATTGTAAAACAAGTGAAGACCAGTAATAAGCCTTATCTCACTTTGCAGTCGAACAATAAACGCTATGCATCTATACATCAAATGTTAATGGCTGCTCAGCCTACACCAAAGGAAGATGGGTTTTGCGAAGGACTCTATAATGGTGATGAATATGAGCCACAATCGATTGAGTTATATAAACTGGGAAATAAAAAAGTATTGGCAATGACGCTTTGTTGGCGTGGAGCATATAACGAAGGGTATGGCGCTTGGGTGCTCAATGAGTCACTTACTGGTAAAGCAACTTTCGTGACTGAACATGCGTCAGAATTTTACCAAGGTATTATCAGTAGCGCTCAAAAAGGACGAGGTATTGGGGATTGTTGGAGTACCGCTGAATGGGTGTGGGATGGGCAAAAGTTTGTCAATACCAGAGATATGTGGACAGGCATGTGTAAAGGACTTGCTGCTGGTGGGGTTTGGGAACTTGATCAAGTTGAGGCGATTGTAAAATAAAGCTTTAAATCACCTAAAAATAGCCTAAGGAGTGATGATGTTGAACAATAAAATTTATTTAAGTGGGCTGGTTTTAACGATTTCATTGACTTGTTTTAGCACTTCAATTATTGCTGCGCCGTTGCAAATTTTAGAATTTAAAAAGGCACAACTCAGTCAGGTTGAGCAAAAGCAAATTTGTGAGCAACTTAGTGATGTTTGCCAACAACAAACGCCGCTTCGTAGTCTAAAAACGGCTGATCAAAAGTTATGGTTATTGTCAGGTGATCAGATCGCTCAGTTTTCTCCATCTGCAACTGGCTTGAAATTGAAAAATAAGTGGCATGTAGATTTAGCAACTGATGAAGAAAATACTTCAGATGGACAGTTTATTTTCCCCAAACTTTTTCCAATGACTGAAAGCCATTTTGCTGTTGCTGTCATTGAGCGTTCTTCTGAAATGTATTCAGGTGGTGGCGCAGGGATGGAGCGTGCGAGTTTTCATGAATTAAAAGAGTCAGGGCAAACACATCGCTTCATTGAAAATTATCCTTTTAGTTTTAATCGCATGATTCGGGCATGTTTTTCTGAGCAGGAATATAAAAGTTCTCAAGGCAAATGCCATGATGAAGATCGTCTCAGTTTAGATATTCGCCCGATCAAACCAATGTTGTGGCAATTCCGCTATCGCTACAGTTTGGATGTATCACCTGTATCGGATTCGGGGGAGAAGTCATTTAAAGGCAGTCGCAATCTGAATATTGATTTGAATAAAGTGCCAAAACAGCCAAATATTCCTGCAAATTGGGATTATCAAGGACAAGGTTAAGTTCGAGTTTTACATTTTGCCTAAGTTTTAAAGGTTTGGGCTTACGCAATTTACAGCGTCATAACAGATGATCTAGCGAGTACATGCTACAAAGAGACAGATTGCAATTTGGAACTGCGCTTATGTCTCGTGTTTATATTTCTGCTCGCCGTAAAATTTCTCATTTGAGTCGTTCTGTATTCATGGCTGCGGCTATGTTGGGAACAACTCAAGTGGCAATGGCAGGGCCAACAGTCGATCAACTCAGTGATTGTTTGGTGAAAGCCACGACAGCAGCGGATAAAACCACGGTGTTGCAATGGACGTTTACGGCTTTGGCGGCACATCCTGATTTAAAGGGTTTTAGTAGTGTTACACCTGAGCAAAAGAATCAGTTAGATCAGAAATTGGCACAGGTTTTACAGCGTGTGATTGTGGAGCAGTGTTCGACTCAGACTAAGGCTGTGATTCAGGCTGAGGGGATTCAAGCGGTTGGTGAGGCTTTTCAGCAGTTAGGTCAGAGTGCAGGTGAGGATATTGTTAAAGATCCAGCGGTCAGACAGCAGTTGCAAGGCACGTTACGTTATATTGATTTAAATAAGTTAGTCACGACTTTTTTAACGCCTGATATCTGGAATAAGTTGGGTGTGTTAAGAGGGGAGTGATGAATTTTACTTCTTCTTTACGAAGTAGTACTTCTTAGCTCCTATAAGGAGAGGGAATATCTATTACTAAAATAATAACGATATTTAATTCACAAAGATTAAATCTTCACTCTATGGGAGAGGGTTTAATCACGCATAAAAAAGAATTTTGAAAGCTGAATGCATCCTAAGCCCATCGAGTTTGATGAGGGACGATACTATCTTCAATAATCATGTTGTTTTTCGTGTGTGGTATTTGGACTAATTTTAAGATTAAATTTTGTATTTTAAAATTGAAACTTTGAGTAAATAAGAGATTAATTTTAGATTATATTGTTTAGTGTATATTTTTAAAAAATTATGGTTTTTAGTGATGGATAAGAAAGAAGAAGCGTTAAGAATTGTTGAAGAAGGGCTTAAGGAGTTAGAGTCACAAAAAGGAAGTATAACTGTTGCAGTACAAAAACTCTCTAGAGCTTCAAATTTACTAGAAGAAAAAAATTATTATATTTGGGCAGAAATTGAACTTGGAAATGAGAAGTTTATCCAACCCTTAAAAGAGCTTCTTTCAAAAATTGTAGAAGATACTGACAAAAAAAAAGATATAAAGATCTATAAAGACGAAGAATATAAACCGTTAATAAAAGAACTTACCGAGGTTGATATAGATATTAAATTTATTTGTACTACAAACTTTTTCCGTTTAAAAACAAATTCAGCCACAGGTGGTCTTGAAAAATCTATTCATCATCTTGAGGATCATTTAAGTTATCTTAAAAAACATGGCAATGATAAAACTTTGTATTTAAATAATGTCCAAGATAGATTGGCTTGTGTAAAAGGAGAGTGTCATAAGTATTTAACAGATTTGTACAATAGATTAAAGTTTTCAGGAACTATCACTTCAGGGTTTGATATATTAAAAAATGCTGTAGATGATAAATTACTTGATCTAGATCCTGAAATTGCTGAGCAGCTCATGTTAGCTTTTCGGGCAGTTTCATCTGACTCGAAAGAGGAATGGTCTCAGGCATTAGCAACATCTAGAAGATTATTAGAGAGCTTAGCTGATAAGTTATATCCTGCTACTGATGAAAATATTAAGGGACGTACTTTTAAGCAAAATCAGTATATAAATCGTATTTGGAGATTTATGGACGTCGCCATTGAATCAAAAAGTAATAAAGAGATGGCTAAAGCCCACGTGGATTATCTAGGTGTTTGGATGGCCGCTGATTACACGTTAACTTGTAAGGGTGTACACACAGAAGTATCACAATTGGAAGCAACCAGAGCTATTTTTCACATTTATTTGATGCTTGCGGATCTTTTAGAATATTTAAATGTAAACTCACAAAGCAGAACATCCCAGCCTTTGATTACAGAAGTCTCTTTAGATGAAATCGAAGCATTACTTAATGTAAAGCGTGATGTAGCAAAAGCAATTGTAGTGGCAAGAGTCAAAAACAACGGTTTAACATTCAAGCAACTATCAGAAGTAAAAGGTGTAGGTCAAAAGACAATTGAAAGAGCAAAGGAAGTTTTTAAATTCTGAAAAGAAAACCCGCTCTTAAGCGGGTTTTTGTGCAATTAGATCAGTTTAACCAATCAATTTCTTCATCAATTCATTCACTTGAGCTGGGTTGGCTTTACCTTTTGCAGCTTTCATGACTTGACCAACAAGACCGTTAAAGGCTTTTTCTTTACCAGACTTGTACTCTTCAACCATTTTTTCATTGGCTGCAAGCACTTCTTTGATAATCGCTTCAATCGCACCTGTATCAGTTTCTTGCTTTAAGCCTTTTTCAGCAATAATGTCATCCGCAGATTTGCCTTCTGCTTCCCACATAAAGCCAAATACTTGCTTCGCAATTTTGCCGTTAATGGTGTTATCCACGATACGCGCGATCATGCCACCCAATTGCTCAGCAGAAACAGGAGAGTCTGCTAAATCTAGGCCTGCTTTGTTTAAAGCACCTGAGAATTCACCCATCACCCAGTTTGCAGAAACTTTACCTTGCTTCGCACCACCTGCGGCAGCCACAACCGCTTCGTAGAAGTCCGCCATTTCGCGTGACAGCGTCAATACATGTGCATCGTATTCAGTCACAGCAAAGTCAGCGATAAAACGCTCACGGCGTGCAGCAGGCAATTCTGGCAGGGCAGCGCGTGCCGCTTCGATTTGCTTGTCAGCAATAATTACAGATAACAAGTCTGGGTCTGGGAAGTAGCGATAGTCGTTCGCTTCTTCTTTCGAACGCATTGAACGGGTTTCCATCTTGTTCGGATCGAACAAACGGGTTTCCTGATCAATCTCGCCACCGTATTCCAAAATTTCCATTTGGCGTTCAATTTCAACATTGATCGCTTGCTCAATAAAACGGAATGAGTTGAGGTTTTTTAACTCGCAACGTGTACCGAACGGCTGACCCGGACGACGTAATGACACGTTACAGTCGGCACGGAATGAACCTTCTGCCATGTTACCGTCAGAAATCCCTAGCCAACGCACGAGCGTGTGAATTGACTTGATATAGGCAACCGCTTCTTCAACCGAACGCATATCTGGCTCAGATACGATTTCAAGCAATGGCGTACCCGCACGGTTTAAATCGATACCAGACATACCTTCGAATTGGTCATGGATCGATTTACCTGCATCTTCTTCAAGATGGGCACGAGTCACGCCAATACGCTTCACAGTACCATCTTCAAGCTGGATGTCGATATGACCCAAGCCCACAATCGGATTGTCCATCTGGCTGATCTGGTAGCCTTTTGGAGAATCTGGATAGAAGTAGTTCTTACGAGCAAATACAGAGGCTTGGTCGATATACGCGTCAATACCCAAACCGAAGCGAATCGCAAGGTCAACGACTTCAGCGTTCAATACTGGCAATACGCCTGGCATCGCTAAATCAACAAGGCTGGCTTGCGTATTTGGGTCTTGACCAAATTCAGTTGATGAACCAGAGAAGATTTTTGATTGAGTTGCAAGCTGAGTGTGGATTTCGATCCCGATAACGACTTCCCAACCGTCAATAAGCTTTAACTTTTGAGCTTCAGTCATTATGCATTCTCCTCAGCAATTGCCGCACGTTTGGTATGCCAGTCTGTATTTTTTTGATATTGATGCACAATCGAAAGCAATTGTGATTCTGACCAATAGTTACCAATCAACTGTAAGCCTACAGGTAAGCTGTCTTTATCAAAACCAACCGGTGCATTGATGGCTGGTAGACCTGCCAAGTTCACAGCAAGGGTATAGATATCACCTAAATACATTTCAGTTGGGCTGAGATTCGCACCGATCTTGTAAGCAGTAGTTGGTGCAGATGGCGCAGCAATCACATCAACATTTTCAAATGCTTTAAGGAAGTCTTGTTGAATTAAACGACGTACTTTTTGTGCTTTGACGTAGTAAGCATCGTAATAACCAGCTGACAGGGCATAAGTACCAATCAAAATACGACGTTGTACTTCTGCACCAAAACCTTCTGAACGTGAACGTTTATACAAGTCCATCAAGTCCATAGGATTTTCACAACGGTAGCCGTAACGCACGCCATCAAAACGCGATAAGTTAGAAGAAGCTTCCGCAGGTGCGATCAAGTAGTAAGTTGGTACATAGGCTTCAGTCATATTGAGATCAATCTCAACTAAAGTTGCCCCCATTTCTTCCAACTTTTTCAATGACTCTTCAACGCGGGCTTTTACATCAGCATCTAAACCTGCAACATTGAAGTATTGCTTTGGAATACCAATGCGTAAACCTTTCACAGCTGTGTTGTTTAGGTTAGCCACGTAGTCATCGACTTCTTTATTGACTGAAGTTGAGTCTTTGGCATCATGACCCGCGATCACATTCATCAAATACGCACAGTCTTCCGCCGAGCGTGCCATTGGACCGCCTTGATCCAGTGATGATGCATACGCAATCATACCGAAGCGAGACACACGACCATAAGTCGGTTTTAAGCCAGTTAAGCCACAGAATGAAGCAGGTTGGCGAATTGAACCACCTGTGTCTGTACCCGTCGCAATCGGTGCTAAATCAGCAGCGACAGCCGCAGCCGAACCACCTGATGAACCACCCGGTACATGATCAAGTGCCCAAGGGTTGCCCGTTGCGCCGACATAAGAACTCTCAGAGGTTGAACCCATTGCGAATTCATCCATGTTCACTTTACCCAGCGTTACAAGACCAGCTGCTTTGGCTTTTGCCACGACAGTTGCATCGTAAGGTGAAATGAAGTTATCGAGCATTTTTGAACCAGCAGTGGTTTTAATTCCTTTGGTACAAAAAATATCTTTATGCGCAAGTGGAATACCTGCAAGTGCATGTGCATTACCTACTTTGAGCGCAGCATCAGCAGCATCGGCTTCAGCTAATGCTTGTTCTGCTGTAACCGTCACATAACTCTTTACTTTTGCGTCAATTTTGGCAATACGTTTTAAATAATGTTCAGTCAATTCGCGTGATGAAAATTGGGCTTGTTTTAAGCCTTCAGAGAGCTCACGGATGGATAAACGATGTAAATCTGTCATATGAAAAATTTCTTTACATTCTAAATATAAAATATGAGTTAATTGAATAAAAATTATTCAATTACGCGAGGTACGAGGTATAAACCTGCTTCTGTAGCAGGGGCTACCGCCTGATATTCATCACGGTGATTGCTTTCAGTCACCACGTCTGCGCGTAAAGGCTGAGGGTTGTCAAATGGGCTCTTTAAAGGCTCAACATCATCGGTATTAATGCCTTTTAAGCTTTCCATCATGCCAAGGATTTTATTTAAACTTTCAGCATATTCAGCTGATTGCGCCTCGTTTAAAGATAAACGAGCAAGGTGTGCAATTGCTGAAACGGTCTGTGCATTTAAGTCCGTTGTCTGCTGAGCATCTGATGATGTAGACATAACTTTACCTAATTCAGTATCAAAAAATTGCAAAATATCGTGCGTTATAATAAGCGATTGACTTGTTCAAAGCATCACATTTCGTTAAAGTTGCCACCTTGCATCCATACAAAGTTTAATTGGGAACGTCCCCGTGATTCTAAAACGACTAATTGGCCTGTTTTCGCCGGATTTAGCCATTGATTTAGGTACTGCAAATACGCTTATTTATGCACCAGGCCGTGGCATTATATTAAATGAACCTACTGTTGTGGCGATTCGTCATAGTGGTTCGCAAAAAATTGTTGCTGCTGTAGGTCTTGATGCTAAACAAATGTTAGGTCGTACACCAGCGAATATCTCTGCAATTCGTCCGATGAAAGACGGTGTGATTGCTGATTTCGAAGTAACTGAGACCATGTTGAATCAGTTCATCGGCAAGGTACATGAAAAGCGTTTGTTCCCGCCAGCGCCGCGTGTTGTAGTTTGTGTACCATGTAAATCAACTTTGGTTGAGCGTCGTGCTATTCGTGAAGCCGTATTTAATGCTGGCGCACGCGATGTCCGCTTGATCGAAGAACCTATGGCTGCTGCGATTGGTGCTGGTATGCCAGTTGAACAAGCGTGTGGTTCGATGGTTGTTGATGTTGGTGGCGGTACCACTGAGATCGCGATTATTTCATTACAAGGTTGTGTATACGCTGATTCTTTACGTATCGGTGGTGATGTATTTGATGAGCAAATCATTAACTACGTTCGTAAAGCACACGGTTGTGTTATTGGGGAAACCACAGCTGAAGTGATCAAAAAAGAAGTAGGTATGGCTGTTAACGACGGTAAAACACTTGAAATCGAAGTGCGTGGCCGTAACTTGGCAGAAGGTGTACCTCGCGCAATTACGGTAACTTCTGACGAAATTACCCAAGCGATTGCTGACCCATTACAAAGCATCGTAAGCGCTGTTAAATCAGCACTTGAACAAACACCTCCTGAGCTTTCTTCAGATATCGCTGAGCGTGGTATCGTGTTGACAGGTGGTGGTGCATTACTTCGTAACTTGGATAAGTTGCTCGCACAAGAAACTGGTTTACCAGTGATTGTTGCTGATGATCCTTTAACTTGTGTCACTCGTGGTGGCGGTAAAGTTTTAGAATTCTTTGACAACCCAAATCACGACATGCTTTTTGTTGGTTAAATCATAAGGACTAGGCGGTGCAACCGAATCTTTTTTCAAGACAACCGCCATCTTTTCGCTCATTTGTCATTGCGGTCATTACATGCTTGGTTGTGCTTTTCTTTGATTGGCGCATGCCTTATGTAGTCAAACCAGCAAGGGATGTGCTTTATGCAGCGTATAATCCAATTTATGCGCTTGCGAGCTATCCTGTATTGTCGCGAGAATGGCTCAACCAACAAACCAAATCAGAAGCTCAATTGCGCCGTGAAAACACCGCAATGCAAGCTGAGCTATTACAAGCACAAGTCCGTTTACAAAAGCTTTCTGAGCTTTCAGCTGAGAACAATCGCTTAAGAGGTTTATTAGATACGCCATTAATTATCGATGGTCGTATGCAAATTGCCGAAGTGATTGGAACGGATGCTGATCCATTACGCCATATCATTATTATTAACCGCGGTGCAGTTGATCACTTAAAAGTGGGGCAAACTGTACTGGACGATAAAGGGATTATGGGGCAACTGGTTGATGTTTACCCGCATAGTTCTCGTGTCATGCTTCTTTCGGACAAAGAACATTCTCTATCTGTACGTTTAGAACGAACTGGAATGCGCGCAATTGTGTCTGGAACAGGTGATCTAGGTCAGCTGAAGATGGATTATGTTGCGACCAGTGCTAACGTTAAAGTCGGCGATAAAGTTTACAGTTCGGGCTTAGGTGAGCATTTCCCTGCTGGCTATTTGGTGGGTACAGTGTCGAAAGTGAGTCGTCATACCTCAGGTGAGTTTGCTGAAATTGATGTTAAACCTGCGGCACAGCTTGCCAGTGGTCATCATGTTGTCGTGCTATTCTCAGAGTCTTTAGCGCAGGAGCAACCTTATGCCGATCGCTAAATTAAACTACGAGAAACGTAAAGATCCGCTTTGGATGATCATTCTCTCGATCGTTGCAGGGTCGGTATTGATGGTTTATCCAGTATCCTACGAGACAGCGGGTTGGCGACCTTCTTTCATGTTAATGATCCTGTTGTTTTGGATACTTTACCAACCTGTTTGGTGTGGTGTTTGGTTTGCATTTGGTATGGGGATCTTTGTTGATCTACTTTTGGATGCGCCATTAGGGTTAAATGCGCTGAGCTTTGTACTGATTACCTTTGCAACACGTTATTTTATTCGTGAGCGACGGATTTTGACTTTTGGTAATTCTTGGGTGATTGCTGCATTGGCTGTCATTGCACACATTTTATTTTTATGGGTGAGTCAAACCATTGCTGGTACTCATTTTTCGATTGCGCGACATTGGCAACCCGTGATGACCAGTGTGTTAGCATGGCCATTGGTTTATTATTGTTTACATAAATGGCGCATATAATTTTAGCTTCGAGTTCACCTCGTCGAAAAGAGCTTCTTCAACAACTTGGGTTGGCATTTGAAACCTTTAGCCCAGATGTAGATGAATCTATTTTAGCAGGTGAATCAGTTGAAATTTATGTTAAGCGTTTAGCACACCTTAAAGCTGAAACTGTGCTACAAAGTTATCCTGATGCTATTGTGATTGCTGCAGATACCAGTTTAAGCTTTGATGGCCAGATTATTGGGAAGCCTGAATCAAAACAACATGCTTTTGATATTTGGAGACAATTATCTGGACAATGGCACGATGTTTTTTCAGGTGTTTGTGTTGCAACAACGACGGAAAGACGAAGCATCGTCGTTCAAACACAAGTACAGATGATGCAATTAAGCCCAATAGAAATGGAAAAGTATTGGGCAACAGGTGAGCCAGTCGGAAAGGCTGGGGCATATGCGATACAAGGAGTAGCGGGGCAATTTATTCCTCAAATTCGGGGAAGCTACAGCAATGTTGTTGGCTTGCCTTTATATGAGACAGCACAGTTATTAGAAAGCGTTAAAGCATCAAGCTGACACTTTCGGGTATAAGAATTTTTATAAAGTTTTGAGTTTGTTATGGCAGAAGAGTTGCTGATTAACGTCACGCCGATGGAATGTCGTGTGGCTTTGATTGAAAATGGTACGGTCAATGAACTATTTGTTGAGCGCACTGTAAAACGTGGTTTAGTGGGGAATATTTACAAAGGTAAAGTTGTGCGTGTACTGCCGGGTATGCAAGCTGCTTTTGTAGATATTGGTTTATCTAGGACTGCTTTTCTGCATATTAATGATATGGTGTGGTCGCGTTCGCAGCCGACACCGAATGTTTTTGAACTCCTGCATCCGGGGCAGACGCTCACCGTTCAAGTGATGAAAGACATGCTAGGAACGAAAGGGGCTCGGCTTAGTACAGATCTTTCAATTCCTTCTCGTTATCTTGTATTGATGCCTTATGGTAATCATATTGGTGTTTCTCAGCGTATTGAACAAGAAGAAGAGCGTGATCGTCTTCGTGGCATCATTGAACGTATTCAGTCTGAACATAATTTACCGGGCAGTGTCATTGTTCGTACTGCTGCTGAAGGTGTGGATGAAGCATCTATTGAACAAGATATGTGCTATCTCAGTAAGCTTTGGGAGTTTATTCAGCGTAAGCAAAAAGAAGTTGCGACACCTGAATTAATTTTTGAAGAATTGCCTTTACCTCAGCGTATAGTGCGTGATCTTGCCAGTAATGAAACTGCAAAGATTTATGTTGATTCACGTGAAATTCACGGTAAATTAAGCGAATTTGTGGATGAGTTTGTCCCAACAATACAAAATCGTTTAATCCATTATCCGGGTGAAAAACCACTTTTCGATTTATATAACGTCGAAGAAGATATTCAAAAAGCTTTACAAACACGAGTTGCGCTTAAGTCTGGTGGCTATCTGATGATAGACCAAACTGAGGCGATGACGACGATTGATGTCAATACTGGCTCTTACGTCGGTGGGCGTAGCTTAGAAGACACTGTATTTAAAACCAATATGGAAGCAACTCAAGTGATTGCGAGACAGCTACGTCTACGTAACTTGGGTGGAATCATTATTATTGATTTTATTGACATGCAAGAAGCTGAGCATCGTGAAGAGGTAATGCGTCAGTTTGAAAAAATGCTTGAAAGAGATCATGCGAAAACTAAAATCACTCAGGTTTCTGAGCTTGGTTTAGTGGAAATGACACGTAAAAGAACGCGTGAATCATTGGAACATTTGCTTTGTGAATCATGTCCAACCTGCCAAGGACGTGGTTATGTCAAAACAGCAGAGACAGTATGTTACGAGATATTTCGAGAAATCTTACGTTATGCCCGTGCATTTGATTCCAAGGGTGGCTTTACTGTCGTTGCGCATCCAGCAGTGATTGATCGCCTGTTAACTGCAGAAGCCCCAGCTGTCGCAGATTTAGAACATTTCATCAATCGTGTGATTAAATTCCAAGTGGAAAATCTGTATACGCAAGAGCAATACGATATCATTTTAAGCTAAAGTTGTAACAAGATTTCGCTTAAGCCTTGTTACAACTGAAATTTTACTTTCTATCACGAATTTTAAATACTAGATCTATAGAATTAGCCACAGACATCTTTGAGTGTCTTAGCGAAAATATAATGAGGTATATAATTATGAATGTTAGTGAAAGATTAGTGAATCACGGTTTTAAACATGTGTTGGACAGTAACCCTGTGAATACATGTTATATGGTTGATAGCCAAGGTAAAGAAGTTCAAATTACCACTGCAATGATTCGCTCAGCATGTCATCAGCTCTTACAGCGTTGTCGTACAATTAAGAAGTAAGGGGCTAACGAAAGCCCCTTAATTTTTTCTCTATCAATTTGCTACTTTTTCTCGTGGCAATTCAGAGATAGCAAGTTCAAAACGTTGAATCTCTTCTTCCAAGTGTGTCAGTAAGTTTTGCATCTTTGGCAAAGCATTGCGACATGCGATCAAACCGACTTCTAACTTGTCCAAATAACTGGTCATTGTGATATTCAATGCCTGACCATCCATTACGATAGAGGCAGGATAGAGTGCATCTAGCTTCGCACCATTCCAGTACAGCGGTTCACGCGGGCCGGGAACATTTGAAATGACAAGGTTAAATGCCTGACGCTTAGGTAACATGCCTGATGCAATATTTAATCCCGCTGGTCCATAGACAACTGCACTGTAGTTGAGAATTTCATTTGCAGTCATTCGGCTAAAACGTTGCTTTGAGTTTTGCACGCTACGACGAATAATCTCTAAACGTTCAATAGGATCTTCAATGTGAGTTGCTAGATTTGCCAGAATCATAGTAATACGGTTGCTGACATCAGAATCATCAGTACGTAAGGAAGCAGGTACCATCGCAATTAACGGTTTTTTCGGCAGACTATCTTGATTGATAAGATATTCACGTAATGCACCAGAACAAACTGCTAATACAACGTCATTAAGTGTTACGCCAAGCGTTTTAGCGATTAGACGAAAACGTTCCAACTCAAAAGATTGCGCTGCAAAACGGCGAGATGAACTAACACGTTGATTTAAAATTGAAGGTGGTGCTTGGAAGGTAGAAACATAATCAGGATTTTTACCAATTTCTTTGAAGATGGTCTGAGATAGTTCTTGCATGACTTTAGGCGCAACTTCAAGCTGAGACTTGATACCATCCATAATGCCTTTGATTTTGCTTACTGTTGGCGGCTTTGGTGCTTTTAAACGTTTGCCACGTTTTCCTTCTACACACCACAACGGAACAACGTGTTTTTCATTTGGGTCTTTTGAGAGAGACTTTTCAATCAGGCGCATACCTGCAACGCCATCTACCATCGCATGATGGATTTTAAAATACATCGCAAAACGATTGCCTTCGATACCTTCAATGATATCGCAAGTCCATAATGGTTTTGCACGGTCAATTAGAGAGCTATGTTGTTGAGAAATATAGACTAATAATTCACGAATACGCCCTGGATTCGGTAATGCAATATGACGGAAATGATGATCAATATCAAACTCTTCGTCTTCTCCCCAAAAGAGGCCATTGAGTTGATTATTAAATGGAGGAACAGGAATGCTTTTAGACTGACGAATATCCTGAACGAGATCATGTACGAACGTTGATGATGCATTCTCTGGAATCTCGAATAAAAACAAGCCGCCTACATGCATAGGTTGTTGCCTTTTTTCTAAGGACAGAAAAATAAAATCAATAGGGTGTAAAGGGCGCATAGCAGATATAGCCTCTCATTGCATTTTTTATAAGATACTTGTAGGGTCTGATGACGTTTCAACCATGCCTTGCGTTATAGGCTAAAACCACACAAGTGAGGCAAGAAATGCAGGCAATGGCGATTCCCTTGTCAAATTTCATAACGAAGTTTGGGGCAGTTTTAGCCATAACCCTATGGGACAGGGATATTTTTTGCCGCTACTGCGTTATGTCTTGCTCATTTAGAATGGTTAAATTTCGCAAAACATGCCTTGTATCGTCTAAAAATATCCTCTGTCGCAAGCATCTGTGAAATGTCAGCAGACCCTATAATTCTTATTAGAATTATTGAACCGTGCTAAGAAGTATATACGGTTTAGTCTGGTTAAAATATGGCTTTGTACACAGCAGTCAGGAAAAATAAAACCACTGATCTATCAGTGGTTTTTAAATATTAAAGTAATAATCTATTATTTTTTGAGGTTTCCAGCGTGCAGGCCGCATTCCTTATGCGTCGCTTCTTCCCACCACCAACGACCCTCACGTTCATGCTGATTTGGTAGAACTGGACGTGTACATGGCTCACAGCCGATTGAAATAAAACCACGCTCATGCAAGGGGTTATATGGAATTTCCATCATGCGGATATAGCTCCATACATCTGCGCTACTCCAGTTTGCTAGCGGATTGTATTTGATTAGTTGCTTACCTTCACCTGAAAACCCTACATCAGCTTGTACTACTGGCACATCGCTACGCGTTGGGCTTTGGTCTTTACGTTGACCTGTAATCCAGCCATCAAGTGTTGCAAGTTTTTTACGTAAAGGTTGTACTTTTCGAATACCACAACACTCTTGATGACCATCTTCAAAGAAACTAAACAAACCTTTTTCATTTACAAATTGCTGAACAGCGGCAGACTCAGGGAAGCAAATTTCGATAGTAATGTTGTAGTGCTTACGGACTGTCTCGATAAATTGATAAGTTTCAGCATGTAATCGACCCGTATCTAAACTAAATACACGAAAAGGTTTACCGATACGTGATGCAATATCAATCAACACGACATCTTCTGCACCAGAAAATGAAATTGCAATTTCACCTTCTTGATTGAGTGCGAGTTCTAAAATTTCTCGTGGTGATTTGTCTGCATATTCAGCAGCGAGTGCATCTACATGGTCAATAGTCGGAATAACAGTCATGGATGTTCCTGGCGATAGGCTTGGGCACAATTGTAAATCATTCTAAGCAAATCAGTTTGCTTGTCCTTGATTTTAATCTTGCAGAATAAAATGATTTTATTCAACAATAGCGCAAAAATTGAATAATCTTAGTGCTATGATACAGCAATTTTTAACCAACATTGGAAGCATTCATGGAAATCGTATGCCTAGATCTTGAAGGGGTGTTAGTTCCAGAAATCTGGATTAATTTTGCTAAAAAAACAGGGATTAAAGAACTTGAAGCGACAACACGTGATATTCCTGATTACGATGTGCTAATGACACAGCGCTTAAATATTTTGAAAGAGCATGGTTTAGGGTTAAACGATATTCAAGCGGTGATCGCTGATATGGGACCATTTGAAGGTGCTAAAGAGTTTGTGAGCTGGGTTCGCACTCACTTTCAATTGATTATTCTTTCTGATACGTTTTATGAGTTTGCTCACCCATTGATGCAGCAATTAGGTCAGCCAACGATTTTCTGTCATAAGCTTGAGACAGATGAAAATGGCATGATTACGGCTTATAAACTACGTCAACCAGATCAAAAGCGTCAGGCAGTAAAAGCATTACATGGTTTAAATTTCCGTGTGATTGCAGCAGGTGATTCTTATAATGATACAACGATGCTTGGCGAAGCGGATCATGGTTTCCTGTTTGATGCACCAGATAATGTGATTGCAGAATTCCCACAGTTTCCAGCACTGCATGGCTATGAAGCATTAAAACAAGCGATTCGCTCTGTTTCTCAGCGTAATATTCCAGAATAATTTTCCCTAGCTTTCTCGTAAGAGCATGAATGGGAAATCAAAAATAAAAGGCGCGTAAAGCGCCTTTTATTTTTAGATGAAAATTAGAATTTATACCCAATTTTCAAACCATAAGCGATCGCATCATTATTTTTGAATTCGGCAACATGCTCTGGTGTATTAAACTGAGACCCAGACTGTGCTTTCGCATCTCCTAGCCAGAAGTATTTTACGCCACCCGCAATAAAGTAATTTGGTGCAGGGCTGTATTGTACGCCAACACCAACATTCCAATAACCTTCTGTTGGACCAAGTGTGGTTACAGGGTTGCCAGCACCAGAATCCCAACCTACAGAGACATTACCAGCCCAGTGATCATTGACCTTACGACCTACACCAGCAGTGACTGAATATTGATCATCAGTATATGCTACAAGGTCAAAACCATCTTTTTTCCCTGTTTTATTAACGATAGGAGGTAGAACAGAAGCGGCGCCAAACTTATAAGGACGAATTGCAAAGTCTTTCCAATTCACCCACCGAACATTTGCGAACGCAACAGTATTCTCCATGATTCCCGTTTGAAAATCGAGGTTTACGGATTGAGGTGTGGTGATTTCAGTCGTACCTTGAGCATTGTTAATTTGATTTAATAACGCATCAAAAACTGGACTACCTGTAAAACCAGCAATTCCATGATTTTCATACGCATTCATTTCATGCTTGATTTTGGCACGATATGTTAAAGAGGTTTTAAGTGCAATTTCAGGAATTTGATAAGCTACGCCAGCTAACCAACCCACAGCCTCATCGCGACCTGTTTTAAAATCGTAACCACTATAAGCACTATAGCTTGCACCACGTAATAATACTGTTGCATCTAGTGTCTGATAAACTGCACCAGCATAAACGTTCCAGTTTTGATTCGGTTGATAACCAAACAGTAAGTTTAGATTTTCGGTATCAACTGTTACAGACGTTCCACCTTGAAATGGCAGAGGCCTGTTTTCGATAAAGTTACTTTGACCAGTATATTGAGCATCTGCTCCGTATGGTTGGTCATAAATAAGGCCAATGGAAAAATGTTCCGTGGCTTGAATTTTTAAGGCTGCATTGGGTGAATAGTAGTGATTTGCCATATCACCTGTGTTGTTTTGAGAGATGTCTTTACCAGAAACATTTGGATCAAGTACGGTAATACCTGCTTCAAAATAGTTGTTTGGCTGCAAGAATGCTGCAATTGATTGGCCTGAGCGATCCAGTGCTGCGGCAAACGTTGTCGTTGTTGGAACTAAGCTAAGTAGAAGAGCCGTTTGAATAGCATTCAGCTTCATTAATATGTTCTCTCAAATCACTTTGTAACAAGAATGGCGCGAAAAGTAACATAATTTTTATTCGCTTAAATATTTTACAAATGTCAATAAATGAACTGATGAAGTCACGAAAAATGCTTGAGTGATAGGTGTTTATATTGAACGTATGGGAAATTAAGGATGAAAGGATATAAATATTCAGATTCTAATGCTATTCAAAAAACCTAAAGGTAATTAGGTACTTTGAACATAAAAAAAGACCATCAAATGATGGTCTTTTTTGGAAAGCTTTACTTAGAAGCGATAACCAAGTTTCAGACCGTATGCGATTGCATTGTTGTCTTCAAAATTAGCTACATATTGATTGCTGCCTGCTTGAGCACCAGTTTGAGCTTTGGCATCACCTAACCAAAAGTACTTCACGCCACCAGCGATGAATGTTGCTGGAGTTGGGCTGTATTGAACACCTACACCAACGTTCCAATAACCTTCTGTAGGGCCGAGTGTTGTCACTGGGTTACCAGCGCCTGAGTCCCAGCCGACTGACACATTGCCAGCCCATTGCTCATTCAACTTGCGACCAACACCAGCATTTACAGACCATTGGTCATCAGAATATTCAACTAAGTTGAAACCATTAGGACGACCAATCAAACCACCAACTTGTTTTGACAATACACCGAATTTGTATGGTTGAATTGAGAAATCTTTCCAATTTACCCAACGTACGTTTGCGAAAGCAACTGTGTTTGCCATGATCCCGGTTTGGAAATCAAGGTTTACAGATTGTGGTGTAGTGATTTTTGTTTTCTTGTCTTGTGCAAGACCTGCTGCAAGTTGATTTGGATCTAAACCTAAACCAGCTAGTACTGCTGGTAGTGCAGGGAATGCTAATAATGAAAGATCTTCTTGAGCTTTAACGTCGTGATCAATTTCAGAACGGTAGGTCAACGATGCTTTCAGTGCAATCTCTGGAATTTGATATGCAGCACCTGCTAACCAGCCTACACCAGTCGTTTCTTTGATTTTTGCATCATAACCGTTATAAACGCTATAAGCCTCACCGCGAAGACTTACATTACCTTTAATGGTCTGAATTGCTGGACCGGCGTAAAAGTTAAAGTTTTTAGTCGGTTGGTAACCAAAAACAAAAGATAAGTTTTGAGTATCTACTTCTACTTGAGTGTTGTTTGAACCAGTGCTTGAACCTAAGTAGCTCTTAGCTGCATTTAAAGCGCCAGCTAATTGTTGGAATTGAGCACTTCCTTGGACTTGAGCTTTTGCTATAGCGAGTGATTGTTCGGTTACGGGAGTATTACTAGCTTCTAATGCTTGAATTGCGCGTTGTGTTACGATGCCATCAATAGATTTTGCTGACAAAACACCATCATTTGAGTTTGCAACAAAAACATTGTCTCCTGAATATTTTGCATCAGCACCAAAAGGTTGATCGTATAGTAAACCGAAAGAAATTTTATCAGTAAGTTGCAGTTTTAAAGCGGCGCTTGGGAACATATAGTCATCGCCCATATCGCCGATTTTGCGTTGAGTCGCTGTATCACCAGCCTCTTGACCTTCAACTGTAGGATCTAGAACCGAAAGACCAGCTTCAAAATAGTTACCTGGCTGAAAAAAAGCCGACATAGATTGACCTGAGCGGTCTAGCGCTGCTGCAAAAACTCCAGTTGCAGGTAGCGTTGCTAAGATCATGGCAGTGCTAAGATGTTTTAATTTCATTTTAAATCTTTCCTTGAACTTCAAGATTTTTTAAGTGAAGAAGCTATGATTGGCTTGCCAAACTAATTATTAAATGTATTTGGCTATAACTTCATGTAACAAAAATACCATAATTAAAATAAGAGTAAATGTTCTAAATGAACTATTCAGTACGATTGATTACATGAAAATGATTAAAAAAAATGCTATAAATATTTATATACATATGTGTTTTTATTGGTAAAATGATGAAAAATATAAAATATTAATTTAAGAAATGATTCAATTTTTTTGGCTTTTTTGTAGAAAATAAATTTTTTAGGGTCAAAGATTTTTTGTAAAAAATGAGATTTTTTTCTCAATTGTTTGCCTAAAGTAATAAATAGGCATTAATGTCGTCCATCTTTTACTCTATTGAGTATATTTTATTAATGCATATTTTTAGAAGAAATATCAACGGATTTAAACAGCTTTAAATTTTATTCTTACAGATTGTTGATTTAATGAAGGATAGAGAATTTTTGTCTCTATCCTGATGTACCTATCTTATTTTAGATTTGGATCACCTTTTTTCAAGAAGAAGCTCAATGCGAGTTTTTGTACCCAAGTGCCATAAGGTGGGTAAAATAATTGTGTTGGGAAAAAGCGATGACGAATAAATATTGTTTTTGCATGAGATAGTTCTCTAAAGCCTTCTTCTCCGTGGTAGGTGCCCATGCCTGAATTGCCAATTCCGCCAAATGGTGCATCGTGATTAACGACATGCCATCCCCAGTCATTGATTGTGACGCCACCTGAATGTGTTTGTTTTAAGATGTAATCACGTTCACTGCTGTCATGGGTAAAGCAATAAAGTGCCAATGGTCGTTCACCATTCTGAATATAAGCAATTGCATCATCTAGGCTGTCATATGCAACCACTGGAAGTACTGGACCGAATAATTCTTCTTTTAAAATTCGCATTTCTGGGGTGCAGTTGAGAATGATATGCACAGGCATGCGACGTGCATCTTGTTCAGGATTGTATTCGCCACAAGGGATAACTACAGCACCTTTTTGTTCTGCATCCTCAAGTATTTCAAGCAGACGCTTAAAATGTCGATCATTCACAATTGAAGTGTAGTTGCTATTTGAATGGATATTTTGACCATACATCGCGGTGAAATTGGTTTTACAGGCCTCTGCAAATTCGCTCACTTTTTCTTTTGGAACAAGTGCATAATCAGGTGCTACGCAGATTTGACCACAGTTGGTCGCTTTGCCATGTAAGATTCGCTTAGCCGCATCTGCAAGTGGGTAGTTTCGACTTACAAGAGCAGGCGATTTGCCGCCTAGTTCTAGTGTAACAGGTGTAAGATTTTCAGCGGCAGCACGCATTACCACGCGACCGACTGCGGGTGATCCTGTAAATACAATATGGTTAAAGGGTAAAGTGGTAAACAATGATGGATCAGTAATTTCTTCTCCAAAGACGGCAACTTCATCTTCTTTAAAGACTTCAGCAAGCATTCTTTTGATCACGGCATTGGTTGCAGGTGTGATTTCTGGAAGTTTAATCATCACTCTATTGCCTGCCGCGAGTGCAGCTACCAATGGCCCTAAAGCGAGATAAACAGGAAAATTCCAAGGCACGACAACGCCTACTACACCTTTCGATTGATATTGAACGCGAAGGCGGTTAGATAAAAATAATAATTCAGTGCTGCGTTTGCTTGGACGCATCCATTTGCGTAAATGGCGAATTGCATGTTCAGCTTCTAAAACAGAACCAAGTAAATCAAGAAGTTTTGATTCATCAATTGACCGTGAGCTAAAGTCGGTATTGATCGCTTTGGCAATGACATCTTGGTAGCGAATAATTTGTTTTTTTAGATTAAAAAGTTTGCTTCTCCTTGAATCCAAATCAGGGTAGGGCTGTGCATTGAATGCGGCACGCTGCTGATTGAAGATTGTCTGTAAAGATTTACTTTCTATTTTTTCAAATTCAGAGGAGTGTGGATAATTCATTTTTCATTCCTTCCATGCTTTCTATAACTTGATTTTTCTTGAGTTAAGGATGAGGTCATGCTCAATTATGACATAAGGTCTAGTCTAAGCAGAGTATGTCGAAAAATTTTCTTAATCATATTAAAAAAATGTAAATAATTCAGATGTTTTTGATTGTTGATTTAAATGAGAGATTCTTGAATTATAAAAATATATGAATTCACATTATGTTTGTTTTTTAGGCATAATAATTAAAATGATTTATTTTTCATTATCTTTTTAGCTATTTTCTAATTAATTATATTTTTTTAAAATTTTAAAGAGATTTAAACGTGTAATAAATAATAATCATTATATTTTTATATTTGTTTTGCTAATTATATATATTGGTTTAACTATTTAATTTTAAGTTTTGCTATAAAAATAAGCACTTTTTGCACCATGATATTGCATTATTTTGATAAATATATAGCATTTTTTTATGTGATTTTAGAGTGTATTTTATCTTTTGGTATAAGTGAATTTGTACTATATACATATAAATCATTTGGTTGTCAGTGTTGTTGTGATTTCTTAAAGTTGTTTCATTTTTCATGTGAATGGTTTTTGTGATTATTATAATTAAATTAAATGAATTAATTAATTTTAAATCGCATAGAATCTCGGCTGGGTTAGGAATTAACCAGTCTCAAAATATTATGCTAAGGATTGCTTAAAATGCTTACTTTTTTAGGTATTAGCATGATCATGTGCTTTATGTACTTGATTATGTCGAAACGTCTTAGTGCATTAGTTGCATTAATTTTAATCCCATTTTTATTTGCAATCATCGCTTGGGGATTAGGTTTTTATTTCGATAGTTTGAGCCATATTCAATTAGCTGAACTCGGAAATACCATGCTTGATGGTATTAAAAAACTTGCTCCGACTGGCGTCATGCTGCTGTTTGCAATTTTATATTTTGCATTAATGATTGATACAGGGTTGTTTGACCCGTCTGTAAGATGGATCTTAAAGAAAGTAAAAGGTGATCCACTTAAAATTACTCTAGGAACAGTCTTCCTTACTTTACTGGTCTCTTTGGATGGTGATGGTTCTACAACCTACATGATTTGTGTAGCGGCGATGATGCCTTTATACAAACGAGTCGGGATGAATCCATTGATCATGACTTGTTTGATGTTGCTATGTAGTGGCGTGATGAATTTAACCCCTTGGGGAGGTCCAACAGCCCGCGCTGCCAGTGCATTGCAAGTTGATGCAAGTGAAGTTTTTATCCCGATGATTCCCTCTATGATGATGGCAGCTGCTTGGTTATTTTTCTTGGCATATTTATATGGCATGTATGAGCGTAAACGTTTAGGTGTAATTGAGCTTATTGATATTAGTCATGCGGATGATATTTCGATTTCTAAAGATCCAGAGGCGCAGCGTCCACATCTGCGTTGGTTTAACGGTATTTTAACTGTCGTGTTGATGGCATCTTTGGTAAAAGGGATTTTACCGATGTCGATCTTATTCATGCTGGGTTTCTGTATTGCTCTAGTGGTGAACTATCCATGTGTGAATATGCAGAAGAAGCGTATCGCAATGCATGCAGATAGCGTATTAGCTGTTGTTGGTGTAATTTTCGCGGCAGGTGTATTCACTGGTATCTTGTCTGGCACAGGTATGGTTGAAGCCATGTCTAAAGGCTTCGTTGCTGTGATCCCACCAAGTATGGGACCTTATTTAGCACCCATCACTGGTCTATTGAGTATGCCTTTGACGTTCTTTATGTCTAATGATGCATTCTATTTTGGTGTGTTGCCAATTTTAGCAGAAGCCGCTTCTCATTATGGTATTCCTGCGGTTGAGATTGCACGAGCGTCAATTATTGGACAACCAGTTCATTTGCTATCTCCTTTAGTACCTTCAACCTATTTGCTCTGCGGTCTTGCTGCAGTAGATATGGGCGATCATCAGAAATTTACATTGAAGTGGGCATTTATCACATGCTGTGTACTCATGGGTAGTGCATTAGTGTTCGGTGTTTTTCCATTTTATAGCATGTAAATCAAATTATTACGGTGCTTTTGCATAATTTAAGAATGTAAAAGTACCCGTATCTTTGTTCAATTTAATACACATATTTAATTTCTGCTTTAACCAGCAGGGAGTTTCTTTTTTTAATTTTTAGATGGTTAGGATGACTAAAATGAAGATGAAAATTGCATTGGCAACTATGTTAAGTATTGCGACAGCTTCTACCTTTGCGGTACCAAAGTTTTATGGAGAAATTGATGCAAGCTTGGATTATTTACCTGAAATAAATGCAAATTCAGCCAATCATGATGTTTGGAAGGTAAATAGTAATAGTTCTTATCTTGGAATTAAGGGGGAAGAAAAATTATCAGAGCATTTAAGTGCGGTCTATTTAGCAGAGTGGGCATTTTACGCGGATGGAGACAAAACAGATTGGTCGCAACGAAATCGTTTTATTGGTTTGAAAGATGAGCGATTCGGTACGATAAAGTTTGGTAAGCACAATACACCGTTAAAAGAATTATCAAGTCCTGTAGATGGCTTTAATAATTACATCAGTAATAAAGCCGATATTACCAGCATCATGCCGGGTGAAAATCGGGTCAACAACGTTGTGGTGTATGATTCACCAGAGTTCAACTTGAATGGTGGAAACTTAGAAGCAACAGTATTGCTCGCATCTGGTGAGAGCCAAGGTATAAAGGATGATGGGCATGGTGGTGTTAATGTTGCTGGCCGTGGTTTAGGTGATGCTTGGTCGGCTGCTGTAAGTTATACGCATCCGTTATTTTTGATTGGTTTGGGTTATGACAAAGCGATTCCAAGTGATTTCTTGGGAGATGGTTTACTGAGTTCTAAAGATCGAGAAACACAGGTGGATGAGGTTTTTGCTGCGGCAAATACGGTTCGATTGATTGGTCGTTTGAAGCCGATGCAAGGCTTAACTTTAAAAGCATTATTGCAAAATTCAAAAGTTGCGGACAAGCAGGGGAATGATCAAGGCGCAGCAAATATTGATGATTCACAAGGTTGGTTAATTGGTGCAGAGTATAAACTTGCTCAGCATGCGAAATGGACTGTTAAAGCCCAATATAGTCAGAACTCGACGAGCTTTAAAAATAACGATGCCGATTATGATGCGAAGCAGTTAATGGTTGGTACAGATTACGCATTTAATAAACAAGTGAAGCTGTATGGATATGCTGGTTATTCGACCTTTGAACAAGCAAATGCTAAAGATAAGCAGCCTGTTGTTGGTAGTGGGTTAGAATTTAAGTTTTAAGCGCACAGTTGATTATCTCCGTAAATAGAGGAAATATGCTCTATTTACGGAAAGATTTTGTAATTTTTTCAATGTTTAATACAAATTTTGGTGTAAGAAAATAATAGGAAAATTAATATATTATAAATTCATACAGTTTTAATCTTTCTTACCTAGATTGTTAGCAATGAACTCGTCCTAGGGAAAAGGGATAAAGCTGATGAGCTTTGAAGATTTAAATATTTATTTATTTGTACTAGCTCAAACCTGATCTGACAGTTACCGATATTTGCTTAAGACTGTCAGGTTAAATTTGAGCTAAATTCTTTTCAGCCCAAATACGTTTTCCATCAAGTAATGTTGCAAATGGTGTTCTACCATTGCACACCT
>MPMF02347447.1_pt1 | contig 64543 bp, 53 predicted proteins | sample 1617271 | NCBI WGS metagenome assembly MPMF02 (sample SAMN05944812, study PRJNA350692) | marine metagenome | biome: marine; feature: ODZ; material: water; isolation source: 120 m water sample prefiltered with 30 um filter, filtered on to 0.2 um... | place: Pacific Ocean | collected 2012-04-09... | reverse complement strand
CGCCGGGCTGGCCTTGGCGCTGTAAGAGGTCAGCGCATGCACCGCGTCGTAGGCGCCCTTCTTCAGGCCCGACATGACTTCGTAGCCCTTGAGGCCCAACTCGGTATAGGGCTTGGCGTTGGCCGTAAGCTTGCCGCCCGAGGCCTTGGGCAGGCGTTCGGTCCAGAAACTTTTTTCGAACCGCTTCCAGTTCTCCAAAAAGCCCCAGGTGCCGACCACCTCGAAATTGAACTTCTGCACCTCCGCCGCCGCCGGCGTTGCCGCCAGTGCCAAGGCGCCGCCGACAAGGGCGGCGGCCAGTGTTTTCTGAATTTGCATCGTAGCCCTCCCTATTCATTGCGAATGCTATCAACTGAGAATTTTGTTATTGAGATTGATAGCCAAGTCCGAGAGCATCATCGGCACCTGCGCCACGTCGTTCAAGACCTTTTTCAAAGGCCAAGGCGGTGAAAACGGGAGGATCCGGCATGCCACGCATCAAGGAGATCGAGGCCGGCACACTGGCGGCCGACGCCCAAGCCATATTCCGCCGCTACGTCACGGAATACGGCCCCTTCGAGAACCAGGCCAAAATTTTCGCCCAGCGGCCGCCGGCGCTCAGGCACATCATGGGGCTTTTGCTGGAGTTGATGGACGAGGCCGTGCTGCCCAAGCGCTACCTCGAAATCGCCCTGGTCACGGTTTCGAAAATCAATGCCTGCGCCTATTGCGTCGCCCATCACGGGCCGCGCATGACCGGCCAGGGCTTCGATGCCCGGGCTTTCGACAAGCTGCTGGAGGATACGGTCCCCGGTTTCGACGAAGTCGACCACCTGGTGCGCGACTATGCCAGAGAGGTGACGGAAAACTTCCAGTACATGCGCGACGCCATCTTCGAGCGCCTGAAGCAGCATTTCAGCGAGGAACAGATCTTCGAGCTGACGCTGCGCATAGCACTTTGCGGCTTCTTCAACCGGGTCAATGATGCCCTGCAAATAACCATGGAAGACGGCGTGGCCCAGGCCACGGGGTAACCCGCCCCGCAATACGATTCAGGCGGCCAGCGAAGGCAGGTCTATGGCGTCGGCGCGCGAGGGCACGTCGGTTATCAACAGACAGCCGGGTTTGTGGGTGATGGCGATCTCCGGTTTGGCCTGCAGCATGGCGTATTGCGGCGTGATGCCGCAGCCCCAGAAGACGCAGATCTCCCCCTCGCGCACTTCCACCGGGTCACCGACCAGAGGTGTATCGAGATCTTCGATGCCGATTTGGCGGGGATCGCCGATATGCACGGGCGTGCCATGAGTCATGGGGAAACGCGAGGTGATTTCGATGGCGCGGATGGCGTCCTTGGGCGGCATGGGCCGCATGGTGACGCACATCCGGCCGCCAAACGGCCCCGAAGACTGCAAGGGGATATTGGTCATATACATGGATACGCAGACGCCTTGGCTGATGTTCCTGAGCTCGATGCCGTCTCGCAGCAGGGCGTCTTCGAAGGAATAAGAGCAGCCAACCGCGAAGGCGACGAAATCGTCGCGCCATAGCCCGCCGATATCCGTTACTTCCTCGACCAATTCGCCATGGCGCCAGATGCGGTAGCCGCTGAGATCGGTGCGCAGGTCCAGGTCGGCACCCAGAGTCGGCATCGTCGGCAAGCCTTGGTTGGAGGTGCCGACCAGGGGGCAGGGCTTGGGATTGCGCTGGCAGAAGGTGGCAAAATCCAGCGCCAGCGCGCCGGGCAGGATGATCGGGCTGGCCTGCATGAAGCCGGGCGCCATGCCCGAGGTTTCCAGGAAGGCCGTCGAAGCAGGGTCGCGCAGCATCGCCCTTGCCTCATGGCCGGTCTTCAACGTGCCGGGATCGGGGTGCATGGCAAGCGGGTTGAACTGGGTCATGAGATGCTTTCTCCAAGCAAGGATTGTTGTCTGTCTTTCGGTCTTTGCGGCCTACGAGTCGCCGCTTCGGGGTTCGCCCCAGCCGCCGCCACCGGCTGTTTCGAGCCACAGGCGATCGCCCCTGTCGAGCACACCCGCCTGGGTCTTCGAAGACAGACGTTGGCTGCTGCCGTCGGCCCGTTCAAGGCGGAATTCGGCGGCCTGGCCGGGGTGGCCACCGGCCGCTCCGTGGGCCGGGTGCAGGGCGCGCTCGAACAACAGCGAGAATTTCACGTCGTCGGCCAGGGAACGCAATACCCGGCGCACCCCCCAGCCACCCCGGTTGCGGCCCTCGCCGCCACTGCCCTCGATCATTTCATAACGCTCGATCAGCACCGGGATGGAGGCCTCGCTGGCCTCGATCGGCAGGTTCATGGTGTTGCCCATGTGGGTGCGGTGGCCGTCCAGGCCCGGACCATTCCGCGAGGCCCCCATGCCGCCGCCCAGGGTCTCGACATGAACAAAGGGGCGGTCGCGGATGGGGTCATGGCCGCCAAGGGCAAAAACGCCGGCCGTGCCGTAGCTGCCGGCGATGGCCCGGGGTCCCATGGCAGGGGCCAGGGCCTCGAACATCAGATCGATCAAGCGATTGGACATTTCCGTGTTGCCCGAGACAACGGGCGCCGGATAGCGGCAGTTGACCAGGCTGCCCTCGGGCGCGACGACTTCAACCGGGCCGTAGGCCCCGGAATTGGGCGGCACATCGCCACCTGCAAGGGCCAAGGCGAGGTAGTAGCAGGCCGATGCGGTAACCGAAATGGGCGCATTGATGGGACCACGGGCCTGTCGCCCGGTACCCGCGAAATCGCACTTTATGGTGCGGCCCGACTTGGTGATGGTGACGGCCAGGACGAGCGGGCCGTCGCCGCTGTCCTCAACGAAGCCGTCGCCGTCGAGATGTTGCCTCGCCCGATAGCTGCCGTCGGCCAGGCCGGCCAGGGCTTGTTCCACCATGTGGCGGCTATAGCTTTGGCTTTCCGCCAGGATACGGCGCACGGCCGGCCCGCCGTAACGCTCGACCAAGGCGCCGACCCGGTCGACGCCTCTTTGGTTGCAAGCGATCTGGGCCTGGAAGTCACCCCGGCGGTCGGCCGGCACGCGAACGTTGGCGAACAACATGGTGGCGATTCCCGGATCCAACTCCCCGCCACGGACGATGCGCACGGGCGGAATTCGCAGCCCTTCCTTGACGATCTCGTCGGTCACTGCGGAGCTGCCCGGGGCCGAGCCGCCGATGTCGGGCCAATGCACCCGGCTGGCGGCAAAGCCGAGCACACCGGCGGTGTCGAAGATCGGCGAAAGGATGGTCATATCGGGAAGGTGGGAACCGCCCGAATAGGGATCGTTGGAAAGCACGGCATCGCCGCGCTGCCAAACTTGCAGTGGGAACTCTGCAAGAATGCCCTTGGCCGAGAAAGGCATGGCGCCCAGATGCACCGGGATATCGTTGCCTTGGGCGACCACGTCGCCGGCCTGGTCCAACAGCGCGCACGAGAGATCCGACGAGAGGCTGAGCAGCGGCGAAAACGCCGCCCTGGTCATCACTGATTTCATCTCCTCGCAAATGGCGTAAAGCGCCCCCCGCACCACCTCGAAGGTGATGGGATCGCTTTGCATCTTCAACTGCCCGCCAGCGTCGCTCATGGCTCGCCGTCCTCGATCAACAAAGTGCCCGACGGCAGAGTCTTGACCCGTTGTCCTTCCAGCACCCGGATGGTAGCGCCGAAATCCTCGACAATCAGCGGGCCGCTCAGCGTTTCGTTCTCTGCCACATCGGCGCGGGGCAAAATGTCGATCATGCCTCTGCCGCCGCCCTCCAGCACGATTGTCCTTCGACGCCGGCCGGGTCCGGCCTGGTGCCCGGCTTCGCCGGCCTCTCCGACCTGTGGCCAACCGCCGGGCCAGACCGGCCGGCGGGCGACCAGGCGCAGGTTCACCACCTCGACCTTTTGCTCCGGCAGATCATAACCGTATTCGCTGCGGTAGGCGGTGCGGAAGATGCGGTCCAAATCGTCCCCCGCCAGCCCCTCGTTCTCCAGTGCCAGGGTTTTTTCGAACATTTGGCCCTCGAAGCGAAGGTCGGCCAGGCGTTCGAATAGCGGCTCCGCCTGGTTCACGTCTTCTGCTGCAAAAAGAGCGCCGGCACGCCGCTTCAGCCGCGCGAAGGCCTCCTCCAGGGTCGCCGCATCGAGCTCCGAAGTGCGCTCGAGCAAGGTCTGAACCAGATCGTGGCGAACCTCGCCCAGTAAGGTGCCGATGGCGCTGAACAGCCCCGGATAGGGCGGTACGATCAGGCGCGGCACCCCCACTTCACGGGCGATTTCGCTGGCATGAAGCGGTCCCGCGCCACCGAAAGCCACCAGCGTGAAGTCGCGTGGATCCAAACCGCGGCGCAAGGTCGCCAGGCGCACCATTTCGGCCATATTGGCGTTGGCCAGAGTCAGAACGCCGCGCGCCACCCGCTCCACCGTCCAACCGAGCGGTCGGGCGATCTGTTCTTGCAGCGCGGCATGAGCCGCAGTGACATCGATATCCAGGTCTTCGCTGCCGAAGCCATCGGCGGCGATGTGGCCCAGCGCCACATGGGCGTCCGTCACCGTCGGCCGCGTGCCGCCGCGGCCATAGCAGGCCGGTCCGGGATCCGCCCCAGCGCTTTCGGGGCCGACCTTCAAGACGCCAAACGGATCCAACCAGGCGATGGAACCGCCGCCCGCTCCGATCTCGATCAAGTCGATGACCGGGCTGTTGATGGGGTAACCGCCGACATCGCGGCCATCGACGAAACGATCGGCATAGAATTCCGTGCTGAGCCGGGGTTGGCCATCCTCGATGACGCCAACCTTGGCCGTAGTACCGCCCATGTCGAAGGCAATCAAATTCCCCAGATCCTCGGCCGCACCCAGAGCGGCGGTGGCAATTACACCGGCGGCCGGACCCGATTCGATGAGATGAACCGGATAGCGCTGGGCATTGGCGGCGGAGGAAAGGCCGCCATTGGATTTGACGACGGCAAGATGCGGGATGGCACGCGCCCGCAGCTCGCGGCCGAGGCGCTGCAGGTAGTCCCGCACGGTGGGGCCGATGAAGGCGTTGACGGTGACCGTGCTGGTGCGTTCGAATTCCCTGAACTCCGACGTGACATCGGACGAGAGGGATAGAAAGACGCCCGGCAAGGCGGCTGAGATGGCCGCGCCAAGCGCCTGTTCATGGCCCTCGTTGGCGTAGGCGTGCAGCAGACAGATGGCCACGGATTCGATGCCCTCAGCCTTCAATCTTGCAACCACGCGCTCGATTTCGGCCTCTGTCAGGGCCGTCATGACAGATCCGTCGTGGGCCGTGCGCTCGGCGATCTCGAAACGCCATTGGCGCGGAACCAGGGGCGGCGAGACCTTTGGTTCCAGGTCGTAAAGCCGCGGTCTGGCCTGGCGGCGCAAGGCCAGGATGTCGCGAAACCCTTGGCTGGTGATCAGGGCCGTGCGGGAGCCACGCTTCTGGATCAGGGCGTTGGTGCCGACGGTGCTGCCGTGGCAGACCGTCTGGGCGGCCAACCCTGTGCGATAGAGGAAGCGCTCGGTCCCGGTGACGGCGGCCAGTGACGGGTCAGCCGGCGTCGATGGCAGTTTGAAGCTGGCCACGATGCGCCCGGCGTCCAGGTCGAGGGCGATGACATCGGTGAACGTGCCGCCGACGTCGATGCCCAGCGCTATGGGGGAAGATTCCGATACCGCCATCAGAAAGCTGAACCCTGCAGATCGGACAGGGCGTCCACCAGTCTGTCCATGTGCTTCTTCAGGCTCACATCCACCCGCAGATAGCGTTTGCCCAGCCCCCTGAACGAGACGGAGCAATCCTTGACGATCACGCCCCGCGCCAGCAGGTCCTGGAAAACCCGCGTCGAATTCATGGCTTCGTCAAGAATCTCGAGCAGGAAAAAGTTTGCCCCCGACCCTTCGATCATGCGGAAGGCGTTGAGGGCCCGCAAACGTTCCTGAACGTAGCCGCGCATTTCCACGATCAGGGAAACCGTTCGCTCGACGTGGGCGGTGTCGTCCAGTGCGGCTATGCCGCCGGCGATCTGTAACTGTCCCATGTTCCAGGTTGGCTTGAGCGCCAACATGGGCCGGATGATCCCGCGCTCGGCAATGCCAAAACCCAGGCGCAAGCCGGCCAGGCCATAGGCCTTCGAGAAAGTCCTGAGCACGATGAGGTTGGCCTGTTCCGCCAGCAGTCCGATGCCGCCGGGCGTTTGGCTGAAGTGGATGTAGGCTTCGTCGAGCACCACCAGGCGGTCGGGCCCGGCCGCCCGGCACACTCGGCGGATGTCGTCGTCAGCCAGCATCAGGCCGGTCGGGCTGTGCGGCCGGGTCAGCATGACCAGGCGGATGTCAGCGCTGATCCGGGCCACGAAATCGTCGAGGCAAAAATCGAACCCAGGGCCCATGGGTACAAATTCCGGCACCCGGCCCTCGGCTTCGGCGAACAGGTGATAGATGGGAAACGCCGGCTCATGCATCAGCAACTTGCCGCCCGGCTCGACGAAGGTGCGGATGATCCAGGAGATGATTTCCGTCTCGCCAGCGCCGCAAATCACCTGCTCGGGCTCGACGCCATAGGTCGCGGCGATTTTCCGCCTGACCGGCTCGGCCGTCCAGCTGGGGTAAATGTCGAGTTGCTGCAGTGCCAGCGCCACCGCTTCGGCCGCCAGGGGCGAAGGACCTAGGGGGTTCTCGGCCGAGCCGAGCTTGGCCACGTCATCGAGGGGCACGCCATAGGTTTCGGCGACGTATTCCCGTGTCAGGCCAGGGCTGTAGGTCTCGGTGGTGGCGAGGGATGGGTTGCTCAGGAACATGATCGAGGCCGTCGATGGTTTGAAATGCAACAAGGTGCATATGTACCAACTATGCTAGCAACAAAACATTTCATCGGTCCCAATAGACTCCCGCTTCCTTGCGGGCCTGATCGAAACGATCGATGTTGCCGACCGCACAGAGCCCCGGGGAAGACAGCATGGCCAACAGCCTTCCGGACAGCGCCGCGGCCGTGGTCATCGGCGGTGGCATCATGGGCTGCTCGACCGCCTATCATTTGGCCAAGCTGGGCGCGCGGAACGTGGTGCTGATCGAGCGCTCGAAACTGACGTCGGGCACGACCTGGCATTCGGCGGCCCAGGTACGGCAACTTCGTTCCACCATCAGCCTGACCCAGCTCACCCAATACAGCGCCAAGCTATACGCCTCCCTGGCCCAAGAGACGGGACAGGAGACCGGCTGGCGGCAATGCGGCAGCATATCCATCGCCACCAACCCCGATCGTCTGGTCCACATCCGGCGCCAGGCCTCCCTGGCCCGGGCATTCGGCATCGAGGTGCATGAAATCGACACTGCGGAGTTGCGGGATCTCTGGCCGGTCCTGAATGTCGACGATGTCATCGGCGCCGTCTATTCGCCCAGCGATGGCCGGGTCAACCCATCCGATGTCTGCGCCGCACTGATCAAGGGCGCGCGTGCCCATGGTGCACGGATCTACGAGGACACCGCCGTCACCGGCTTCCAATCCATGGCCGGCCGGGTCAGTGCCGTGCAAACCACAGGCGGTACCATCCGAACCGACCGTGTCGCCGTTTGCGCCGGGCTCTGGAGCCGCCAGGTCGCTGGCCTGGCCGGGGTTTGGGCGCCGCTGCACGCCTGCGAGCATTTCGCCCTCATTACCAAGCCGATCGCCGGCATCGACCGCATGATGCCGATCCTGGGCGATCACGACGGGCACATGTACATGCGCGAGGAATCCCAGGGATTGCTGGTCGGCTGCTTCGAGCCCAACGCTCGGCCCATCGCATTGGAGCAGCTGCCGGCGGATTTCAGCTTCGACCTTTTGTCCGAGGATTGGCAGCATTTCAAACCAATCATGAAATTGGCGCTGCACCGGGTGCCGGCCCTTGAAGATGCCGAAGTGCGCATGCTGCTCAATGGGCCCGAGAGCTTTACCCCCGACGGCGCCTTCCTTTTGGGTGAGGCACCGGCGCTCGGCGGCTTCTTCCTGGGTTGCGGCATGAACTCCATGGGTATCGCCAGCGGTGGCGGTGCCGGACGGGCGCTGGCGGAATGGATGCTGGCCGGCGAGCCCACGATGGACCTGTGGGCGGTCGACATCCGGCGTTTTGGACGCTTCCACAACAACCTGAACGTGGTTCGCGAAAGGGCCGCGGAGCACCTCAGCCGGCACTACGTCCTCAGCACTCCGGGCCACGAGGCGGCAAGCGTCCGCGATCTGCGCTTGAGCCCGCTGCACCATTGCCTGGCCGAAAAGGGTGCCTGGTTCGGCGAGCGGGCCGGCTGGGAACGGCCCAACGTGTTTTTGCCCGGGAGCAACGGCAGCGCGCCGGCGTTGCGCTTCGGCCGGCCCGCCTGGCATGAGGCCGTGGCAAAGGAACACCAGGCGGCACGCCAGGCCGTGGCGCTCTTCGATCAATCGCAGTTCGGCAAACTGTTGATCCAGGGGCGCCATGCCGAAGCCTTCCTGCAACGCCTGTGCGCCGGAGATATGGCGGTGCCGCCGGGGCGTGCGGTCTACACCCCCATGCTGAACCAGCGCGGCGGCTACGAGAGCGAATGCGTCGTCATGCGCCTTGATGAGCGCCGCTTCATGCTGATTACCGGAGCGGCCCAGGCGGTACGCGACTACCACTGGCTGGAGAGCCATCTGAGCGACGGGGAATTCGTAACACTGACGGATATCACCGCCGGCCTGGGGGTGATTGGCATCATGGGGCCCAAGTCCCGCGATTTGTTGCGCTGCATCAGTTCCGCTGATTTTTCCAATGCCGCCTTTCCCTATTTCAGTCACCGCGAAATCGACATCGGCAATACCGTGGCACGGGCGGCCCGGCTATCCTATGTGGGCGAGTTGGGCTGGGAGATCTATCTGCCGACAGATCAGGCGGTGACGCTCTACCGCCAAATCGAGGCCGCCGGCGAAGCTTTCGGGCTCCGTGACGGAGGCAGCTTCGCCATGGCCGGATTGCGCCTGGAGAAGGGCTTTTGTTCCTGGGGCCATGATATCGGGCCCGACGATACGCCGCTGGAAGCCGGGCTCGGATTTTCGCTCGGGGCCACCAAAGAGACCGACTTCATTGGCCGCCAGGCGATCCTGCGCCAGCGCGATCAGGGCCTTGAGAAACGCCGGGTGATAGTGCTGGCCGAGGACCCGGAGCTCCACCTGATGGGTGGCGAGCCGATCGTAGCGGACGGCAAGATCCTTGGCCGCACGACGTCTGTGGCCTATGGCCACACCATCGCTCGCTCGGGATGGGGTTCATCCGCGTGGCCGGACAGACGATCGAGGAGCTGTTGTCAGCGGCCTGTTTTGAGCTCGAGGTGGCCTGCCGGCGGCTGCCGGCAACCGCGCAACTCGAGGCGCCCTATGACCCAACGGGGGCGCGCATGCGCGCTGATGGCTGAGGGCTAACCCTTCGGCTCGGCCCCAAAGGCGCCACCGCCCGGCGTCTCCATGACGAAGGTGTCGCCCGGCTCGACGTCGATTTCGTCGTTGCCGGCCAGTTCCACGACGGTTCCGTCGGCGCGGCGCAGGAAATTCCGGCCCCGGGCGCCGCTGCCGCCGCCAGCCAAGCCATAGGGGTCGGTGCGCCGGTGACCGGTCAGCAGCGTCATTTTCATGCTGTCCAGGAACGTCACCTCGCGCACGATGCCGTCACCGCCATCGTACAGCCCCTTACCGCCCGAGCCTTGGCGCACGGAGAAGCTGTCGACCCGCACCGGAAAGCGCCATTCCAGGACCTCGGGGTCGGTCATCTTGGTGTTGGTCATGTGGCTGTGCACGGCACTGGCGCCGGGATGGTCGGGACCGGCACCGGTGCCGCCGCAGATGGTTTCGTAATTCTGGTAGCGCTCGTTTCCGTAGACGAAGTTGTTGACCGTGCCTTGCGACGAGGCCAGGACGCCGAGCGCACCGAAGAGGGCATCGGTGACGCATTGGCTGACCTCGGTATTGCCGGCGATCACGGCGGCCGGATATTCCGGCGAGATGATGGATTTGGGCGGCACGATGACCTTGAGCGGCTTGAGGCAACCCTCGTTCAAGGGAATGGCATCGTCCACCAGACAGCGGAAGACGTATAAGACCGCGGCCAGGCAGACGGCGGTAGGGGCATTGTAGTTGCCGGAATACTGTGGCGAGGTGCCGCTGAAGTCGATCAAGGCTTCGCGCGCCGCACGGTCGACGCTGATCTTGACCTGGACCTGACAGCCGTTGTCCATGGGGTAGGTGAACTCGCCGTCGCTTAAGTGGTCGAGCACGCGGCGCACGGATTCCTCGGCGTTGTCCTGGACATGGTGCATATAGGCCTGCACCACTTCGAGCCCGAAGTGCTCGACCATGTTCAGCACCTCTTTGACGCCGGTGGCGTTGGCCGCCACCTGGGCCTCGAGATCGGCCATGTTCTGGGCCGGATTGCGACAGGGGTATTGGCCCGAGTTCAACAAAGCCAGCGTTTCCGCCTCGCGCAGCACGCCGTTTTCGACCATCAGGAAATTGTCGATCAGCACGCCTTCCTCGTGGATCGAGGTGCTGTCGGGCGGTGCCGAGCCCGGCGTGCGGCCGCCGATGTCTGCGTGATGACCGCGTGACGCCACGTAGAACAGGATATCCCGGCCGCCTGTGTCGAACACCGGATTGACCACGGTGACGTCGGGCAGGTGGGTGCCGCCGTTGTAGGGCGCGTTGATCACGTAGGCGTCGCCGGGCTTCATCCTGCCCTGGTTTTCCTTGATCACGGTCTTGATGGAGGCGCCCATGGAGCCCAGATGCACCGGCACATGCGGCGCGTTGGCCACTAAGCTTCCGTCGGGCGCGAAAATGGCGCAGGAAAAGTCGAGGCGTTCCTTGATGTTCACCGAGTAGGCGGTGTTGGCCAGCGTGGCCCCCATCTGCTCGGCGATGGACATGAAGAGGTTGTTGAAAACCTCCAGCATCACCGGGTCGGCGCTGGTGCCGATGGCCTCGCGCTTGGCCAGCGCTACCATGCGGCGCAGCAGGCAATCCCCCCGGGCGCTCAACTCGGCCTGCCATTCGGGCTCCACCACGATGGTGGCGGTCTGTTCGCTGATGATGGCGGGGCCGTCGATCTTTTGCCCGGCGATCATGTCTTCCCGGCGATAGACGGGTGTCTCGCGCCATTCCCCCTGGGCATGCATGGACACCGTGTCGGCGGCGGCGGCCGCTTGGCTGAGCGTCTCGTCGAGCAAGGGGCCCACGTCGTCGGTTTCGCTGGCGCCAATGGCTTCGGCGGAGATGGCCTCGATGACCAGCTCGCGGTCCGGCGCGATATAGCCGTAGCGCTGCTGATGGGCCGCCTCGAAGCGTGCCACCATGACCGAATTCCGGGCATCGGGGTCGATGAGCAGAGGATTGTCGGTGCCGGCGTAGCGGAGATGGACCTTGGGCACCACCGAGATGCGCCCGGCTGGGACATCCTGGGCCAAGACGTCGGCCCGGGCCTGGTTGCCGATTTCGGCGAAGGCCCGGTCCAGGAGATCCTGGACGCCTGGGCCGAGCGCTTCGTTCAACTGGCGCTCGCGGATGGCCCGCACGTCCGCCAGCCCCATGCCGTAGGCCGAAAGCACGCCGCCGAAAGGATGCAGCAGAACCGTTTCCATGCCCAGGCCGTCAGCCACCAGGCAGGCGTGCTGGCCGCCGGCGCCGCCGAAGGAATTCAAGGTGTATTCGCTGACGTCGTAGCCCCGCTCGACGGAGATCTTCTTGATGGCGTTGGTCATGTTCTCGACGGCGATGCGCAGGAAGCCCTCGGCCACCGCCTCGGGCGGTTGTTCCGGGGCGCCGGTGGCCTGGGCGATCTTCTCGGCCAGGGCCGCGAATTTCCGCCGCACCACCTCGGCGTCCAGCGGCTGGTCGGCCTGGGCGCCGAACACGGCCGGGAAATGTTCGGGTTGCAGCTTGCCCAGCATTACGTTGCAATCGGTCACCGTCAGCGGCCCGCTGCGGCGGTAGCTGGCCGGGCCGGGGTCGGCGCCGGCACTCTCGGGCCCCACCCGATAGCGCGCGCCATCGAAAAAAAGAATCGATCCGCCGCCGGCCGCCACGGTGTGAATGTGCATCATCGGCGCGCGCAGGCGCACGCCGGCCACGATGGTCTCGAAGCTTCGTTCGTATTCGCCGTCGAAGTGCGAGACGTCGGTCGAGGTGCCGCCCATGTCGAAACCGATGACCTTTTCGAAGCCCGCCATTTCGGCGGTGCGCGCCATGCCCACCACCCCGCCCGCCGGCCCCGACAGGATGGCGTCCTTGCCTTGGAAGCGGTGGGCGTCGGTAAGGCCGCCGTTGGACTGCATGAACATCAAACGCGGGCCGCCACCGCCGCCATCCAGTTCACCCGCCACCTGATCCACATAGCGCCGCAGCAGCGGCGAGAGATAGGCATCCACCACGGTGGTATCGCCCCGGCTCACCAGCTTCATCAGCGGGCTCACGCGGTGCGAGACCGAGATCTGACTGAAGCCGATTTCGCCGGCGATTTGGGCCACCCGTTCTTCATGGTCGTGGTAGCGGTAGCCATGGGCGAAGGCGATGGCCAGCGAGCGGATGCCGCTATCGAAGGCCGCTTGCAGGTTCCGCCGGGCCACGCTTTCGTCGAGCGCCACCACGACGTCGCCATGGGCGCCCACGCGTTCGGGAATCTCGACCACCGTCTCGTAAAGCATCTCCGGCAAGACGATGTGGCGGGCGAACAATTTCGGCCGGTTCTGGTAACCGATGCGCAGGGCATCATGGAAACCCTTGGTGATGGCCAGCACGGTGCGGTCGCCCTTGCGCTCCAGAAGCGCGTTGGTCGCCACCGTGGTGCCCATCTTGACGTTCTGAATGCTGCCGGGCGGGATGGCCTGCCCGGCCGCCAGGCCCATCAGGTCGCGCACACCCTGGACGGCGGCGTCGGCGTATCGTTCCGGGTTCTGCGAGAGCAGTTTATGGGTGACAAGGCTGCCATCGGGCCGCTTTGCCACCAGATCCGTGAAGGTGCCGCCGCGGTCGATCCAGATCTGCCATTTGTCGTGTTTTTTCATTGTTTCTCAATACCATAATGCGATCGCCACCGCAGAGACCTTAAACTCAACAGCCAACACTATTGCGAGTAGCCAACATTCTCCAAATGTGCCCTGAAATCCAAATCTTCTTTTAATAAATTTGTAATAAAAATTGACAACATACTGTAATTCAAATCCATTCCTCCTTTTTGATTTTTGCATGTTGAACTAATATCTGTTATTTTCTTAAATACCTTCTCATGTTCTATTTCATGACTGTCAACTGATTTGTATCCACTGTCACGCATTATCTGGATTTCACTATCAAAATGCTCCCTTAATGCTTTAACAAACTCCTCCATCTTGTCGATGCACCCACTAGTGTCGCCGCCGTTCTCGCAATCAATCATTGCATTAATAATATCGATGATCCTTTTATGATCGTCATCAATACCCGCGTGTCCAGTCAAAAAACTGCGCGTCAGCTCAAGCCTGGTCATCACGTCTCCTCGGCTTTCCATCGTGCAACAAATCGTCCAAGAGCTATCGTTGCATGTCAAATAGCGTCTGCAAATTGGCGTTTGCCGCCGTCATAGGGACAGCACCCCGAAACACTTTGACGATTGCGGCGCTGCCGGTTTCCCCAAAAGGCCTGGGGGACCGGGGCGGCCCATGGTATGTCAGGCCCGTCGCCCCACGAGACGCCGCCGCCCCTGAAGGTCATACTCCTCTTGGGATCCGCCGGGATAACGGGCGTCACGCCAGAAGATGTCATCCTGGGCAAGCCGGTCGGTGGGGACCGGCTTGCACCGACGGTGAGAGATGGACCCGACGAAACCCAATTCCCCTTTTGGCCGCGCCAGCCCGCGCGAGACGCGCTGGGGCGTGGTGGTTGTGGTGGTGCTGGCGGCGGCGGTGGCGGCTTTTCAGGTCGGCAAGGTGCCGGTGGCGTTGCCGCTGTTGCGCCACGACCTGGGGCTTTCGCTCTTTGGCGCCGCCCTGGTGGTGGCGGTGCTGAGCGCCGTGGCGACGCTGGTCGCCATCGTCGTCGGCACCGCCAGCGATGCCCTGGGGGCGCGGCGGCTGTCGCTGCTGGCGCTGGGCACCATCGCCGGGGCCAGCCTGGCCGGAGCCTTCGCCGACGGCGTGGCCTGGCTGCTGCTGACGCGGATCTTCGAGGGATTGGGCGTGATCGTGTTGTTTGCCGCCGGACCGGCCATGATCCTGCGCGCCGTCAGCGAGCGCCACACGCGGCTCGCCTTTGCCGCCTGGGGCTCCTACATGCCGCTGGGCCTGGCCGCCATGGTGCTGCTCTCGCCGCTGCTGCTGGCGCCGCTGGGCTGGCGCGGCCTGTGGATCGTCAACGCCGCCTTGGCGGCCGTTTTCGCCGCCGTCTATCTGCTCGGCACACGGGCCACGCCGGATCCGCCGGGCGGCGCGGCGACCCGGCATCTCGGCCGCGACCTGGGCGCCGTGTTGGGCGCCCGCGGACCCTGGTTGCTGGCGCTGGCCTTCGCCGCCTACGGCACGCATTACCTCTGTGTCATCGCCTTCCTGCCCACCTACCTGGGCGAGCAGCACGGTCTCGGCGCCGCGGCCGCCGCCGCCATCGTCGGCCTGGCCATCGCCGCCAACGTGCCGGGCAACCTGGCGGCCGGTTGGCTGCTGCATCGCGGCGCCTCGCGGCGGCGCTTGCTCTCCCTGGCGGTGCTGGTCATGGCGGCCAGCAGTGTTCTCATCTTTCAGCCCGGGACGCCGTTGCCGGCCCTGGTGTTTCTCACCACCGCTTTTTCCGGCATCGGTGGCCTGGTGCCGGCCTCGCTGTTTAGCGCCGTGCCTGCCTACGCCCCTTCGCCGGCCCTGGTCGGTGCCACCAGCGGCCTCATTTTGCAATGCGTCAACATGGGCCAGTTGGCCGGACCGCCGATCTTCGCGGCCGTCGTTTCGGCCTGGTCGTGGGCCCGGGCGCCCTGGATGTTCGCCGCCCTGGCCCTGGCGGGCCTGATACTGGCCCAACTGATCGGCCGCGAGGAGGCCCGTGCCTTACCAGAGAAATTCATAAAATGAATTTCTCTGGTAAGGCACAAAACCATGAATTCTAGTGTGATTCAGATTCCCAATTTCGGCGCATGAAATGCGCCGAACTTCAGAATCATCACACTAGACGCGGCTCCCTGTGAACTTCCGCCGGTCGGCCGGCGCTGCTAGAATCCGGCATGCTCAACCGTATCCGACTCTATTCCGGCTTGGTCTTGCTGACCTTCGTCTGCATGCACCTTTTCAACCACGGGCTCGGGCTGATCTCCTTCGAGGCCATGGATGCGGCCTTGCCCTTCACCACGCGGCCCTGGCGCAGTTGGCCGGGAACGCTGCTGCTGGGCGCCGCCGTGCTGACCCACAGCGGCCTCTCCCTGACCACGCTTTATCGCCGCCAGACACTGCGGCTGAAGGCCTGGGAGGCGGCCCAGACCATCCTCGGTTTGCTGTTGCCGCTGTTTCTCATGGGCCACGTGCTGGGCACCCGCGGGCTGGTCGAGATCTTCGGCGTCGCCACCGGGTATGAGCTCGAGATGCTGGCGCTCTGGGTCTTCATGCCCGAGTGGGCGGTGATGCAGACCGTGCTGCTGCTGCTGGCCTGGAGCCACGGCTGGATCGGGCTGACGACCTGGGTTCGCTTGAAGCCCGGCTACCAGCGCTGGCGGCCCTGGATCTCCGGCTTCGGCCTGCTCTGGCCGGCGCTGGCGCTGGCCGGCTACGTGGCCGCCGGTACGCGGACGCTGGAACGGGCCGCCGACCAGGCCTGGATCGGTCAGGTGCTGAAAGCGGCGCGCTTCGATGCGGCCTACTCCGAGACCGTGCTGACCTGGAATTACCGCCTGATGGCGGCCTGGGCGGCGATCGTGGCGCTGGTGCTGGCGGCACGCTGGCTGCGGCTCGCCGTGGCCCGCCGCCAGCGCGGCGTGCGCGTCATCTACCGCCAGACCCAGACGGTCGAGACACCGCCCGGGGCCACCGTGCTGGAGGCCCTGCGCGCCGGCCGCATCAATCATGCCTCAGTCTGCGGCGGCCGCGGGCGCTGTTCGACCTGCCGCATCAAGGTGGGGCGCGGGGCCGACTGGCTGGCCCCGCCCGGAGCCCAGGAACAAGAGGTGCTGGAGCGCATCTCGGCCCCGCCCGGCGTGCGCCTGGCCTGCCAGATCCGGCCCACCGTCGACCTCGAGATCGAGCCCCTGCTGCCGCCCATCGCCGGTGCCGCCGAGGGCTTCCAACAGCCCGGCTACCTGGCCGGCCAGGAGCTCGAGGTGGCGATCGTCTTCGTCGATCTGCGCGCTTCGACAAAGCTTTCAGAAGACCGCCTGCCATATGATTTCGTCTTCGTGCTGAACCAGTTCTTCGCCGCCATCGACAGCGCGCTGGTCGAGACCGGCGGCCACTACGCCCAGTTCAACGGCGACGGATTGATGGCCATCTACGGCCTCGATAGCGGCCTCGAGCAGGGTTGCGCCGAGGCCCTCGAAGGTGCCCGGGCCATGCTGCGCCAGCTCGACCAGCTCAACCGGCGCCTGGAATCCGAGATCCCCGAGCCCTTGGCCATCGGCATCGGCATCCATTGCGGCGAGGCCATCGTCGGCAGCATGGGACCGCCAGCCCATCCCATCATCTCGGCCATCGGCGACAACGTCAACGTGGCGGCCCGGCTGGAGGCGCTCTGTAAGGATTATGGCGTGCCGCTGGTGGTCTCGGATACGGCGGCCGGCCACGCCGGTGTCGACCTCTCGGGGTCCCGCCACGAGACCGTGCAGGTACGCGGCCGCGAGCAGAGTCTGGAGGTCTATGCCGTCGACGACCCGCTGACGATCGGTGCTGCGGCGGACGCGGCCGTCGAGCCGATAGCGGCGAAATAGGGCCTGCTCCACATGTGTCCGTGCTGGCTGGCGCCGTGCTGCTGCTGCCGGTTTCCTGAAGGCCTCGCCCAGCGGTTGACCGACGCCTCCCGGCCTTGCCATGCTGGCGGAAAGCCGCCACGGGAGGAAAAATAAATGCTGAGTTCGCGCCGCCGCATCGTCACCGGCCACGGCGCCCAGGGAAAATCGCGGATCGTCATCGACGGCCCGCCGGGGAACCTGATCGAACGCAACGCCGGCGGCCTGGCCGAGATCTGGAACACCGACGGCGGTCCCGTCGACAGCCGCGATGCCGTCGACCGCGCCAGCGGCCCGGTGCATCTCTCGCCGCCGGCCGGCGGCAGCCGCTTTCGCTGGTTCCAGATCGCGCCGGACGATCCCGCCATGTCGATAGACGAGCTGGAGGCCAACACGGCCCAGGCCTTCGCGGCCATTGGCGCGGCCCACGAACGGCCCGACACGACGCGCGATCCGCGCATGCACAAGACGCCCAGCGTCGACTACATAATCCTGCTTTCGGGCCGCGTGACGCTGATGCTCGACGACGACGAATGCGAGCTCCAGCCCTACGACGTGGTGGTCCAACGCGGCACCAACCACGCCTGGATCAATCGTGGCGACGAGCCGGCGCTGCTGATCGCCGTGCTGATCGATGCCGAAATCAATTAACGCGGAGACCCGACCATGAGCGCCGTCCCGAATCTCGCCGATCCCCTGACGCTGCCCTGCGGCACAGTGCTGCCCAACCGTCTGGCCAAATCGGCCATGACCGAAGGCGTGGCCGATGCCGACAACCGGGCCACCGAGCGTCACGCCGTGCTCTACCGGCGCTGGTCGGAAGGCGGCACCGGGCTGCACATCACCGGCAACGTGCAGGTCGACCGCCGTTTCCTCGAACGCCCCGGCAACATCGTCATCGAGGACCGCCAGGGCCTCGATCAATTGCGCGCCTATGCCGCCGCCGGCACCGTGGCCGGTAACCAGCTCTGGATGCAGATCGGCCACGCCGGACGCCAGACGCCGATCCACGTCAACCCCGAGCCCGTGGCGCCCTCGGCCATACCGCTGGAGCTGCCGCCGGGCCGCCACGGCGACCCCCGGGCGCTCAGCGGCGACGAGGTCGAGGACATCGTGCGGCGCTTCGCCTTCGTCGCCGAAGTGGCCCGCGAGACCGGCTTCACCGGCGCTCAGGTACACGCGGCGCACGGTTATCTGATTAGCGAGTTCCTCTCGCCCAAGGCCAACCGGCGCGACGACGAATGGGGCGGCAGCCTGGAGAATCGGGCGAGGCTGCTGCTCGAGACCATGCGCGCCATGCGCCGCGCCGTGGGCCCCGACTTTGCGCTGGGCGTCAAGCTCAACTCGGCCGATTTCCAAAAGCAGGGCTTCACCTTCGAGGAATGCGTGCAAGTGGTGCAGTGGCTGGAAGCAGCGGGCTGCGATCTGCTCGAGGTCTCGGGCGGCAACTACGAACAGCCCAGCATGATGGGCGCCCGGATAAAGGACCAGGTGGCGGGAAACGCGCTGCCCGAGCGTCCGGTGCGCGAGAGCACGCGCAAACGCGAGGCCTACTTTCTCGAATATGCCGACGCCATGAGAAAGGTGACGAAAATGCCGCTGATGGTCACCGGCGGCTTCCGCAGCCGGGCCGCCATGGACGCCGCGCTGGCCTCGGGCGCGCTAGACGTGGTCGGCGTGGCCCGGCCGCTTTGTGTCGACACCGACGCTTCGGCCCGGATCCTGGATGGCAGCTCTGAATCCATGCACAGCTACGAGCTCGATATCGATCCGCCCCAGGCCGGCCTGGCCTGGTTCTGCTGGCAGATCCTGCGCCTCGCCGACGGCCAGGACGCCGACCTCGCCCTCGACGGCAAAAGCGCCATCAAGGCCTACTTCGAGCACGAAACGAAGATGGCCGAGGCCATGAGCCGGGGCTAGCGCGCCTCATGTTATATGCTTACCGACTGATCGGTAAGCATATCTGGGCGCCGCTTTAGGGCACCAGTTCGGGGAAGCCCCGGTACTGGCCGCCGTGGCCACCCTCGTGATTGTCCCAGCCCGGCTTGGTCAGAAAGCGCTTGGGTCCGATGTAGCTCATGATTTGGCGGATCGGCTTGTCGCGCCAATTGATGTTGAAGGCGGCCAATTTGGGAAAGAAACAAAGCTCGGAATAGGGCAGGTGATCGTGAATCCACCAGGCCAGCGATTGCCATTCTGCACCGTTCTCGTAGCGATCCGCGAACCAGGGAATCACGATGCAGGCGGTGGCGCCCAGGCAGCCGTCTCGATCCCGGCTGTCCCAAATGTGGCGCCCATAGTTGGCCTCGTTGGTGGCGCAATTGAGGTTGTGCCGATTGCCGAAGGCGTTCACTTGGCGCGACCGGTAGGCCGAGCGAACGGCGACCCCGCCAAAGGTTCGGTAGAGGGGCTCCAGCAGTTCCCCACATAATTTGCCTCCCGCTTCGATCGCCAGATCGGGGTCGTCCGGGATATTGGGAATTCCGTTGAGGTTGGAGATCTCGCTGTAGAGGAAATCGCGCAGGAAAAAATTCTGCGAGAGCCTGACACGGCCCAGGTTCTCCAGTGATTTGACGGCCTTCGGTTTTCGCATCAAGTCGGGTCCTGGGCTTGAACAACCGCCCCCCTAGTGCCGGAAATGCCGCATGCCGGTCAGCACCATGGCCAGGCCGGCTTGGTCGGCGGCTTGGATGACCTCGTCGTCGCGCATCGAGCCGCCGGGCTGGATGACCGCCGTGACGCCGGCCTCGGCCGCCGCCAGCAGGCCGTCGGCGAAGGGGAAGAAGGCGTCCGAGGCCACCACGGAGCCCCTGGTCAGGGGCTCGGCTTGGCCGGCCTGGGCGGCCGCGTCGGCCGATTTGCGGGCCGCTATGCGGGCTGAATCGACGCGGCTCATCTGGCCCGCGCCGACGCCCACCGTGGCGCCCTCTTTAACGTAGACGATGGCGTTGGACTTGACGTGCTTGGCCACCCGGAAGGCGAACAACAGGTCCGCCAGCTCGGCCGCGCTGGGCGCCCGCTTGGTGACGACTTTCAGGTCGGATTCGTTCACCCGCCCGGCATCCCGGTTCTGCAAGAGATACCCGCCGGCCAATTGGCGCACGCTCAGGCCGGCGGCGTCGGCCGCGGGCAGGCTGCCGGCCAGCAACAGCCGCAGGTTCTTCTTCTCGGCCAGGATGCGCTGGGCCTCGTCGTCGGCCTCGGGGGCGATGATCACTTCGGTGAAGATCTCCGAGATGGCGCTCGCGGTTTCACCATCGAGCCTGCCATTCAGCGCGATGACGCCGCCGAAGGCGCTGACCGGATCGCACTTCAGCGCCTTGCGGTAGGCCTCGACGTAGCTTGAACCGAGCGCCACGCCGCAGGGGTTGGCGTGCTTGATGATGGCGATGGCCGGGGTCTCCGGGTCGAACTCGGCCACCAGCTCGAAGGCGGCGTCGGTGTCGTTGAGGTTGTTGTAGGAAAGCGCCTTGCCTTGCACCTGGCGCGCTGTGGCGACGCCCGGCCGGGCCGGGCCGCCGGCATAGAAGGCGGCCTCCTGGTGCGGGTTTTCGCCATAACGCAAAACCTCGCGGCGTTCGCCGGCAAAGACCAGGCGCGGGGGAAAGCTCTCGCCCGTCTGCGCCGCGAACCAGCCCGAGATGGCCCCGTCGTAGGCCCCGGTGCGGGCGTAGGCCTTGGCCGCCAGGCGGCGGCGCAGCTCAGCCGAGACGGCGCCATCGTTGGCTGCGAGCTCGGCCAGCAGCTCGGCGTAGTCGTCGACATCGACGATCACGGCAACGAAGGCGTGGTTCTTGGCCGCCGAGCGGATCATGGCCGGGCCGCCGATGTCGATGTTCTCGATGCAGGCGGCGAAGTCGGCACCGTCTGCCACCGTGGCCTCGAAGGGATAGAGGTTGACCACCACCAGGTCGATGGCGCCGATATCGTGATCGCTCATGGCCTCGAGGTGGCCGGCGTCGTCACGCAGCGCCAGGATGCCGCCGTGGACCTTGGGATGCAGCGTCTTGACGCGGCCGTCCATCATCTCGGGAAAGCCGGTGTGGTCCGAGACCTCGGTGACCGCCACGCCGGCCTCGGCCAGCGCCCGGGCCGAGCCGCCGGTGGACAGGATCTCGACCTGGCGATCGGCCAGGGCGCGGCCCAGCTCGACCAGGCCCGACTTGTCGGAAACCGAGACCAGGGCACGGCGGATGGTGACGGGGCTATCGTTGGGGGACATGGGGAACTCTCCGGGAATAAACGGTGGCGACTATTGCGGCCGGCGGTAATCGGGCACCAGCGCCGCCAGGCGGGCCAAGGTGTCGTCGGTGTGGCGGGCCCGGGCGGCGGCCGCCAGGTCTTCGAGCGCGGCCTCCAGAACGGCCCGCTCGGGCGCCGGCGGATTGCTCAGCAGGATGCCCTCGTAGCGCGTCTCGACCAGCTCCTCGAGCTCGCCAAAAAGCCGCTCATGCAGTTTTTCGCCGGGACGCAGCCCGGTGAACTCGATGGCCACGTCCTTGTCGGGACGCCGGCCCGCCAGGCGGATCATCTGCCGCGCCAGGTCCTGGATGCGCACGGGCTCGCCCATGTCCAAGACGAAGATGCCCCCGGCCCGGCCGCCCTGGTCGGCGGGGATGGCGCTGGCCTGCAGCACCAGCTCGACGGCCTCTCGCGTTGTCATGAAATAGCGTGTGATCTCGGGGTCGGTGACGGTGAGCGGCCCGCCGCGGGCCAACTGGCGCTCGAAAAGCGGCACCACCGAACCGGTCGAGCCGAGCACGTTGCCGAAGCGCACGATGACGAAGCGTGTGGCGCCGCCGTCGCCGGCCAGGGCCTGGCAGGTGAGTTCGGCCAGGCGCTTCGAGGCCCCCATCACCGATGAAGGCTCGACCGCCTTGTCGGTGGAAATCAATACCATCACGGCGGCGCCGTGTTCGAGGCAGGCATCGGCCACGGCCTTGGTGCCGATGGCGTTGGTCAGCACTGCCTCGTTGGGGTTCTGCTCGTTCAGCGGCACGTGCTTGAAGGCGGCGGCGTGGAAGACGAGCTCGGGCTTTTCGCGGCTGAAGACGGCGGCCAGGCGGCCCTCGTCGCGGACGTCTCCGAGCACGGCGCTGCGCGAGAGTTCGGCAAAGTCCTCGCCGAGCTCCAGGTCGATGGCATAGAGCGCGTGCTCGCCGTTGTCCAAAAGCGCGAGGTGGGCGGGCCCGAGCGCCGCCACCTGGCGCGCCAGTTCCGAGCCGATGGTGCCGCCGGCCCCCGTCACCAGCACCCGGCGCCCGGCCACCAGGGCCTGCATGGCCTCACGGTCGAGCACCTTCTGCGGCCGGCCCAGGAGGTCCTCGACGGCGATGGGGCGGAGATCGAGGGGCCGGTCATCGAGCCCGCCCGAGCTGAGATCGGTGATGCGCGGTGCCCGGGCGATGGTCATGCCGCGGCGCTCGGCAAGATCGAGGAGCCCGGCCATGACCGTTCCGGCGAAGCGCTCCGAGGTCACGATCAGGCGCTGCGGCCGCCGGCCGCGCCGTGCCAATTCGTCGATCACCGCCTCGGCCTCGGCGGTCGAGCCCAGCACCCGGACGCCGCGGATGTCGCGGCCCTGACGGCCGGGCCGGTCGTCGACGATGCCGACCACGCGGTAGCCGGCATGGCTGGAACGCCCGATCTCGCGGATATAAGCCTCGGCCTCGTCGCCGGCGCCGACCAGCAGCACCGGCACCAGGTTGGGGTCGGAGCGCTCGAAAGCCGCCCCCAGGTTGCCGTCCTTGAGGGCGCGATAGAGAAAACGCGGTCCGCTGAGCATCAGCACCAGGAGCGGCCAGTTGATGAAAAGCGCCGTGCGCGGGAAGTCCTCGAGGCGGGTGAAGACGAACATGATGGGCAGGAATATCAAGATACCCAGCGTCACCGCCTTGACGATGGCGATCAGGTCGTTCAGCGAGGCGTAGTACCAGATGCCGCGATAGAGACCGGTGCACCAGAAGGTCAAGGCACAGACGGCGGTGAAAATAAGCGTCCCCTCCCAGAGGAACCCGAATCCCTGCGGCGCGCCGTAGGTGACGTAGCGGATCATCACCGCCAGCTCGAAGCTGGCCGCCGCCATGACCACGTCGTGCAGCGCCACGAGGGCGATGCGCCGGTTGAATGTCAGGCGTGGTGGTGACACGTCAGTCGGGTTCCGGTTTTTTCTTGCCGCCTTGCTGGCCGGCGAAATACCACAACAGCGCCGCCGTGGCGAGCGCCGCCGCCACCAGGGCCGCCAGCGCCTGCCATAGCGCCAGCACGGCGAGCCCGCAAAGCACCAGATCGAGGGCCACGATGCGCCGCACCACGGGCGCGTGGCCGCCGCCGGCAGCGGCCGCGAGCTGGTAGAAATGGCCGCGGTGGGCTTCTGTCAGGCGCTCGCGGCGCCAAGCCCGGCGGCCCAGCGTGATGGTGGCGTCGGCCAGGTAATAGAGCGGCAGGATCAGGGCCGGCGCCCAGTAGCCCCGGGCCGCGATGCTGAGCAGCAGCCAGGCGATGATGAAACCCAGCGGCACCGCGCCCACGTCGCCCAGGAAAAGGCGCGCCGGCGACCAGTTCCAGTACAGGAACCCCAGCGCCGCGGCAGCTACCAGGGCCGCCGGAAGGGCCAGGTCGGACAGCGGCACGAAGGCGGCCAGCAGCACGATGCCGCCGCCGATGGCGGCGCTCTCGGCGCCGCTGATGCCGTCGATGCCGTCCATGAAATTGTAGAGGTTGACGAACCACAGCCAGGCCAGGCCGCTGAGAGCCAAGTCGGCCCAGGGCGGCACCAGGCCCTGGAAAACCATGAGCTGCGGCGGCAAGGTCAGCAGGCCCAACGCCACCGCCAAGGCCTGGACCGCCAGCCGCAGCCCGACCGCCACGCCCCGCAGATCGTCGAGCCAGGAAAGCCCGGCCAGCGCCGCCGTGGCCGCCAGCACCACCAGCACCCTCTCCGGCGGCAGGGCCGGCGCCATCAGGGCGGCCGCCAGCCAGATCACGATAATGCTGGCGACCACCGCAATGCCACCGCCCGTGGGTGTCGGCACGGCGTGGCTCGAGCGCTCAACGGGATGGTCGAGGATGGCGCGCCGGCGCAAGATGCGCAGCATCAGGCCGCTGCCGAAAAGGGCTGCCACAAAAGCCATCCCAGCCGCCACGAACGTTGCCAGCCACATGGCCTGCTTATAGCAAAGGCCGCCCCGCCTGGCCCGGCTTTTCGTCTCCGCCCAGCAACGCCGTGGTGATAGCGGCCGCCAGGGCCAGCGTCGCCAGCCACCAGTTCTGCCAGATACCGAAGGACAGCGAGGCCACGCCCAGCGCCGCCGCCAGCGCCGCCGCCGCGGCGGCCCGCGGCCAGGCCGGCAAGCGCCCCGCCGCGGCCAATCCGATCAGCGCCAGCGCAGCGAAAGCGGCGGCGCCCGGCAGGCCCAATTCGAGCCACATCTGCAGCGCCGCGTTGTGGGGGTGCAGCGACATCCGGGGGCCGTGCTCGATGGCCTCGACTTGACCGCCGGGAATGGCCCGCGAGCTGTCGAGGCCCCAGCCCAGCAGCGGCCGCTGGGCGATGGTGCGGGCGCTGAAGTTCCAGATATGGAAGCGGTGCAGCGCCGAATCGCTGAGCTCGGGAAAGCGGGCGGCGAAGCCTTCCGGGGTCAGCACGGTGCGCGGCACCAGGGGCGCGAGCAGGATGCCCGCCACCACCAGCAGGGCGAAGATCCTGAGCGCCCGGCGGCCGCCGAAGAAGACCGCCAGCCCGACCAGGGCCGCCAACCCCAATGCCAACTGGGCCGAGAGGCTGACGCCCCACAGCAGCAGCGCCGCCGCCAGGGCCAGCAACACCGCCCCGGCCCCGGCCCGACGCCGGCCCAGCTCCAGGGCCAGCGGCCAGACCACGATCAAGAGCGCCACCAGCCCGGCGTTGAGGATCGAGAGCTCGAGCAGCGGCAGCCCCGGCCGGGGGCCGCGCAAAAAGTTGGCCAGGGGCAGCCCGGCGGCCAGTTCGACAACCAGCAGCACAAGCCCGAGCCCCAGGCCATAGAGCGCCAGGCCGGCCACCGTGCGCCGCTCGTGGGCCTCCAGATCGGCGGCCGCGGCAATCAGGCCCAGCGCCGCCAGGAAGATGACGATCAGCGATTTCAGCAGACTCAGCGTCTCGTCCGGTACGATCGACCAGAGCACGCTGCAAAGCGCCCAGCCCAGCGTCAGGCCCAGCACGATGCCCAGCGGCCGGCGCAAGCGCGGCACCAGACGGCGGCGGATGGCCAGGCGGGCCAGCAGCGGCAGCGCTACGAAAAGCAGCAACGCCGTTTCACCCTTGGGCGCCAGCACCGCCAGCGGCAGATAAAGAAAGGCCGCCAGGCCGAGCCAGTGGCCGGCGTGCAGGCGGCCGAGCGGGGCCAGCAGTTTCATGGCTCGATTGTGCCCGAGGGCAACACGGCGCGATAGGTGGCAAGCGATCGGGCGACGAAATCCTCGAGGGAAAACTCGGCCACGGCGCGCTGGCGGCTCTGCTCTCCCAGGCGTCGGCGCAACTCGGCATCGCCCAACAGGCGCTCCAGCGCCCCGGCAATGGCGCTGCCGTCACGGGCCGGCAGCAAAAAGCCGTTCTGGCCCTCGGCCACCACCTCGCGGCAGCCCGGTACGTCGCTGGTGACGATGGGCTTGCCCGCCGCTGCGGCCTCGATCAGCACCCGGGGCAGACCCTCGCGATAGCTGGGCAAACAGACGATCTCGGCCCGGCCCAGCAGCCCCGGCATGTCGTCCTCGAAACCCCACCATTCGATGATCCCTTGGTCCTGCCAGCCCTTGATCTCGGCCTCGGCGATATAGGTCGGGTTGTCGGGATCGGTGCGGCCGACCAGCACGCAGCGCGCCGCCACGCCCTTTTGTTTGAGCAACCTGGCGGCCTCGACGAATTCCCGCGCCCCCTTGTCGCCGATGATGCGGGCGGGGAAGACCACCAGGCCGGCCTCGGCGGCTGCCGGCTTGAAAACCTGCATGTCGACGCCGCAGCCGCGGATCATCACCACCCGGGCCGGATCGACCAGATCTTGTTGGCGAAAGAGCTCGAGGTCGTCGGGGTTCTGGAAGATCGCCCGGCTGTTGCCGTGGCCCAGCGCAAAGCGGTAGAGCGCCAGCACGAAGCGTCGTTGCAGCCGCGCCGCGGCGCCCTCGATAAGAAACAAGTACCCCAATCCGGTGACGGCGTGGACCACCGCCGGCAGGCCCATCAAGCGCGCCAGCAAGCCGCCGTAGAGCACCGGCTTCATGGTCACGCAATGCAACAGATCGGGCCTGATGCGGCGCAGCAGGCGGGCCATGGCAATGATCAGGCGCAACTCGCCCAGCGGCCCGCGGGCGCCGCGGCGCAGCGGATAGTCGTGATGCTCGATGCCGGCGGCCCGGATTGTCGCCACACTGCCCTCCTCATAGGGCACGGCCACGTGGACCTCCAGGCCGGCTTGCCGCGCCGCCACGGCCAGGGGCAAACGGTGGCTGACGAAAAAGGGCGCGTCGTTGAGCAGGAAGAGTATTTTTTTTCGTGTGCTCATGCGGCTTTGCGCCCGAGGTAATTGAAATGCGTGGTCCCGAGCGGCGCCAGCCAGCTTCCTTCCAACCCGGCTTCCAGCGCCGCCAGGGATTCGAAAGCGGGCCGGTTGGGAAAGACGCGAAACCGGCGCAGCGCCAGGCAGTCGAACCCTTGGCCGGCGAAGGCCCGGCGGATGGCCCCGGCCCTGGTCACCCGCTCGACGCCATAAAGCACCTCCCGGCCGTCCGGGCCGGGCTGTGTGGCTACCCGCGGCCAGCCCCGGCGCCAGAGCAACTCCGCCTGCAACAGCGGATTGAGGGCGTTGGCCTCGGAGATCGCCAGGTGTCCCCCGGGCGCCACCAGGCGGGCGAGATGGGGCACCACGGCGGCGCGCGGCTCGAGGTGGTGAAAGGTCTGCTCCAACCAGACCAGGTCGAAAGGCTCGGATTCGAGTTCCAGCAGCGGCGTGCCGGAAAATGAGAGATCGAGAACCCGGCCCAGGGCCGCTTCGAGAACGGCCTGGCGGGCGCGGGCGGCCGCCAGGCGGTCGGGCCGCACCTCGAGCGCCATCACCCGGGCGCCCAAGAGCGCCAACCAGAGCGATTCGCTGTCCAGGCCGCAGCCCACCTCCAGCACCCTGAGGCCGGGCTGCTTGCGCACCAACGTTTCGGCCTCGCACACCTGGTTGGCATAGAGGCGCCGCATGCGCGGGCCGAAGGAACGGCGAAAGCTGGCGTAGTAGGCCTCCAACACAGCTTGTTCCGGGCTCGGCAGGCGCGGCTCGGCAAACCACCAGGCGAGAAATTCTGCGATGCCGCCGGCCAGCGGCGGCAAGTCGCCGGCGACTTCGAACTCAGCCAGGTTCGCCATGGCTAAGCCGGCCCGGCGAGGCCGATGGGCCCGAGGTCGAGATGGTCATAGTGACGCCCCAAATCGCTAAGCCTGGCCTGCTGATCCGGGCTCAGCAACTCGGCGCCGCGGCCGCTGCCGCCGACGTTGCGCCGCGTGCCCTCGGCGCCGTCGGCCTCTCCCACCGCTGCGGCCAGAGCTTCGGGTGTCGTTTCGATTTCGTAATAACCCAATATGGCGGCCAGCGCGGCCTCCTTGTCGGCCATCAACTGCTCGTAGGTCAACCAGTGTACCGACACGTTGGCTGCTGCCGCCGCCCGCCAGCCGGCATAGAAATCGAGGTACCAGGGCGCCGCCACGTCGATCAATTGGTCGAACTGCGCCGCCTGGGGACGGGCAAAAAAATCGTCGGCCACGGTGATCACCGGGGTCTGGCGCGATTCCCGCTCCAGGTGGTCGCGCAAGGACACGATGGCATCGCCGAGGTCGCGCACCAGCACCACCGGCCGGATGGCGAATTCGCGCATCAAGGCGAGGTTGGGCCCGGTGGCCCGGGTGTGCTGCTGGCAGGTCACGTTGATGGCGTAGCTGTCGACCAGCTTGGGCAGATAGAGGTCCTGGGCGTTGAGGGGATCGTCGCCGAGGAAGTAATTCAGCGTGCCGCTGGCCCGGGCCAGGGCCGAGACCAGGTAGGTCGAGCCCGACTTGGGAAAGCTGGTGACGAAGAGGCAGCTTCCGCGCCGGCCGAACAGCTTCTTCAGCGCCAGCGTCAGGCGCAGCCCGCGCGAGCCGGTATTCAAGACCGAGCGTTCGATACGTTGACTGAATGTCGCCACGATGTCCCCTGCGCCGACCGCAGTCTAACCCGCATTTCTCTCCTTGTCGTCGCTGGTGCCGGGGCGGCCGCGCGGTTATTCTCCCCGGCCATGAGCGATAGTGGAAATGATCCGCCCATCCCCCGCCGCGTCGGCCTGGCAGAAGTAAAGGCCTCGTTCCATGCGCCCAGGCCGGAGTGGTTCTTCACCACCTGGTTCGGCCGGCCGCTGGGCATGCTGCTGACGCCCTTGTTCTACAACACCGGCTGGTCGGCCAACGCCGTCAGCACGCTGCAGGCGCTGCTCGGCCTGGCCGCCTGCGGTCTGCTGGCCTGGGGCCAGGCGCCGGGCCTTTGGGCGGTGGCGCCGATTTTCTATTTCTCCTTCGTGCTCGACATGGTGGACGGCAACATCGCCCGCCTCTCGGGCCGGGTCAGCTATTGGGGCAAGTACCTCGATGGGCTCAGCGACCGGCTTTTTTCTTTCCTCTCGCCGTTGGCCGCCGGCATCGGGCTGTGGCGCGGTGGGGCCGATGCCAGCTACCTGGAGCTCGGCGCCACGGTGACGGCCTTGGCGCTGTTGCTCGAAGTCTTGCGCACGCGCAGTGCCCACTACAGCGAGTGGATGGAGAGCCAAAGCGGCCCGCCCGCTGAAAACGCCCTGGCCGCCGCCCGGCCCTACCAGACCCTGGCACTTTGGGCCGCCCGGCTGGCCACCCATGGTTCTTTCCTGGCGCCGCTGGCGCTCTATCTGCCTCGGGGCGCGATGGCCTTCGTGCTGGTCCTGGTCTGCACTCAAGGGGTGGGCTCGGCGCTGTGGATCATGGCCACGCTGGGCCAGGCCCGGGCGCTGCTTGATCGCCGGCGGCGCTCGGTCCACGATCCGCGCCAGCCCGACCATGGCCAGGAAGCCACGCGGGACTAATAGGGCCAGAGGGCCATATTATCTTATTCCGATGGGACCGCTCGAAAAGGACAAGAAAACATGCCGATAAAGGTTCCGGACAATCTGCCGGCGCAGGCGGCATTGGCAGCCGAGGGCGTTTTGCTAATCACCGAAGGGGCGGCGATACATCAGGACGTGCGGCCGCTGGAGATCGCCCTGCTCAACCTGATGCCGGAAAAGATCAAGACGGAGACGCAGATTTCCCGCCTGTTGGGTGCCACGCCGTTGCAGATCGAGCTGACCTTGATGACCACGTCGAGCTATTCGCCGAAGAATACTTCTTCCGAGCATATGCTGGCCTTTTACCAGCCCTGGGAAGAACTGCGCGAGCGCAAGTTCGACGGCCTCATCGTCACCGGGGCACCGATCGAGACCTTGCCCTTCCAGGACGTCCTCTATTGGCGCGAACTGACGCAGATCTTTGACTGGTCGCAGAGCCATGTTCAGGAGACCTACTGCATCTGCTGGGCCGGGCAGGCGGCGCTGCAGCATTTTCATGGCGTGCCGAAACACGAACTGCCGCAAAAGATGTTCGGTGTCTTTCGCCATCACGTCCGGGCCGGGCGCGACGGCCTGCTGCGCGGCTTCAACGATGATATTGCCGTGCCGGTCAGCCGCCACACCGAAGTGCGGCGCGAGGATTTGCCGGAGCATGCGGGCCTCACCGTGCTGCTGGAATCGGACGAGGCGGGTCTGTGTCTGGTGCGCGACGAGGCCAGGCGGCAGACCCATATATTCAATCATCTGGAATATGATACGGAAACTTTGGCCAACGAATACCACCGCGACGTGGCCGCCGGGGCGGAGATCGCGCTGCCGGCCAATTACTTTCCCGACGATGACCCGGCCCGGGCGCCGGTTAACCACTGGCGGGCCCATGGCAACCTGCTGATCGGCAACTGGATCAACGATCTCTATCAGTCGACCTCGTACGAACTTGTAAACATCCCCCAACAGCGGCGGCTGCGCTAGAGCACGTCGCAATATCAGGCGCCGATGAGGAAGCAATGGCGCAAGGGTAGGGCCTCGGACCTTACCTCGTTGAACCGTCCTGAGAGCTCGCGAAATTGCTGCAACCCGGCGGCCACTTCCTCGAGCTCGATGCCGGGGAATTTCTGCGCCGCGTAGGCGTTGGCCCGGGCGCCTTGGCGCAGGCGCCGGACCCAGGGTTTGACGGCGGCCAGGGTTTGGCCGCCGGCCAGGCCCAATCGCGCCACCGGGCCCAGTGCCAGAGAGGCGCCGGGAAAGGCGATCTCGTCAAGCGCCGCCACCACCTGCTCCGCCGCCAGGGGACCGTCGAGAGCGGCGATGTAGCGCGCCGCCAGGCCGGCGTCAGGGGCGCCGGTCGTGCCGCCCTCAAGCACCTCGCCGATCACCGCCACTAACTCGTCCAATTCGAAAGCCTGGCGGCTGACGGCGTTGGGCAGCTCGGAATCCAGGATCGCGTCGCAGGCCGGGCGAAATGCCACCACCGGGCGGCCCAGCAGATAGGCCTCGAGCCCCGTCGTGCAGCTATTGTGCAGCACCGCCTCGGCGGCCAGCAGCCAGGGGATGACGCTGCCCTCGTAGACCACCTCGACGTTGTCCAGCCCCCGGGCCTGGCGGCGCCATTCGTCGTGGTCTTCGGAAGGGTGCGGACGCACGATCAGGCGGTGCTCGGGGAAGGCCCGGGCCAGCACCGGCAGCGCCGCCGTGAAGCCGTGAAAAATCTCTCCCAGGAAGTCGCGCCAGTGGCGGAAAAAGGCGAGCTGGGATTGGTTGGTGATGGTGCCGCGCTGCTTCAGGGCCTCGATCCAGAAATCGTAACCCATGAAGTGGTTGTAGCGGCTGAAGTTGCCGTTGAGCAGCAGGTAGGGCCCAAAGCGGCGCCTCAGCGCCTCGGCCTGGGGCGCGAAAAGCCCTCGCCATTCGGGCCGCAGCAGGTCGAACCGGGGATTGCCGCTGAGGCGGATCTTGGCCGCCGCCTCGGGCGCCTTGAGGCGCACGTCGCCCGCCTGCACCTCGCCCCAGGCGAAAAACAGCGAAGCCTCGGCCAACGATTCGTTGCTCACGCGCTCGTGCAGGTAGGTATCGCGGTCGCGATAGACCAGGCCCTCCTCGCACCAGGCGGCAACCCGGCTGCCGGCCGCCTTGAGGCGACGAAAGTTGGCGGTCTTGGTGCGCCCGACGCTCTTGTCGATATAGATACCGCGGGGCAGGTGACGGCGCTGGGCCAGCATGGCGTTCTGCTCGCCCAGCAAGACCTGGTAGCCCTGCTCGGCGGCCACGGCGGCCAGCAGCAGCTTGGCGTGAAACTCACGCACCTTGGTCTCGATGGGCAAGAGCAGCCAGGGAGGCTGGGCACTCATGCCGCTCCCCCGATCTCGGCCAGCACCGCCGTCGCCACGCGCTGGCTGGCCCGGCCATCGGCATTGCCCGTCCATTTTTGCAACAGCGCCGCCGCGCCGCCCGGCAGTTCGGCGGCTGGCGGCCTGGGCGCCAGGGCATGGGCCCGCAAGCGCGCCACCAGGTCGGCTTCGCCAGCGGCGTACTCGGCGGCGTCTTCGAGATCGACGATATAAGGCGCCAGATCGGCCCGGGCCGCCTCGGCGAAGCGCGGCACGACCAGCGGCTTGCCGGCGGCTACGGCCTCGAACAGCGCCGTCGAGTTGAAGCCGAAGACGGCGTCGCTCTCAAGAATCAGAGCCAGCGGATCGCCGCCCGTGACGGTGCTGAGGTTGGCCGGCCGGGGCCCGGCCGCGGCCAGGGCGCCCTCCATGGCCGCAACCTCCAAGGGCGTCGGTTTCGCTTTGACCACCACCCGGATCCCGGGGTTCTGGCGCGCCAGGGTGACAGCGGCGCGATGGCAAGCCGCCAGCAGCTCGTCCCAGTTCCAATCGTCGCGTTCGTCGGCGAAGGGCTCGAGACCGCCGGGTACCCCGAAGCCGAGCTTGCGGGCAATGCGCGGCAAGCCGGTCTTGGGGCTGAAGGAAAAGAACAGAATTTGGCCCGGGCCGGCGCGGGGCTTTGGCGGCCCTGCCGCCGCTTCGCGCCGCCAGCGGTGGATGCGGTCCAAGCGCGGCATGCCGGTGACCGTCAGGCGCTCGCGGGGCACGATGCCGGCCGCCAGTTGCACGGCCCGCTCGATCTCGTTGTAGACCAGAATACGCCGGCCGCCGAAGGGGCCGCGGCGGCGGCGGTAGATATCGCTGAAGAATTCGACCCGTCCCGGGCTTTTCAGGTTCTCCTTGTGCAGCACGATGAAGGGCAGATCGAGCTCCTCCAGCGCCGCCGCCACCTCGCGTTCGGCGTAGTAGGCGAAATTGGCGGTGATCACGGCGGCGAAACCGAACCGCGCTTGCAGCCGCGCCATGACCCGCCTGGCAAACGCCCGGTAGGCGCCTTTGGCGGCCCCGATGGCGGGGTCAGGGGAAACATAATTGTAATCGTCCACCTCAGGCGGCAGGAAAGCCGAAACCATGGCCTTGAAGGCCTTGATCTCGACCATGTCGAGGTGCCAGAGCAGAAAGCGCGGATCGTCGCCGAAGGCACTGGCGGCATCCTCGAAAAGCCCCTGCTTGGCCAGGATCAAAAGCCGGGCGCCGGCGCCGCCGGCGGCCGCCGGTTTTTCGATGGCCAGGCCCAGCAAAGCCGCGGCCGCGGCCGCCAGGCGCAGCTTTGCGGCCCAGCGAAACCCGAACCACCAGAAGTGGCGGCGCCAGCTCATGGCGCTTTCACCACCTCGTGCAGCAGATCCGCCACGCGCCGGCCGGCGCCGCCATCGGCGTTGCCCAGCCAGTGCTCCAGCGCCTCGGCCTGGGGCGGGGCCAGTTCGGTGGCGTGGCCGGCGGCGTGGTTGGCCCGGGCGCTTTCAGCCAGGCGCTCGACCAGCTCGTCTTCACTGGCGGCGCGGCCGGCCGCCGAGCCCAGGTCGACCACATAGCCCCGGGTGGCCGGCGCCGCCGCCTCGGCAAACAGCGGCAGCACGATGGGCAGGTTGGCGGCCAGGGCCTCAAACAGCGAGGTCGAGTTGAAGCCGCAAAGCACGTCGGCGACGGTGATCTGGGCGAAGGGATCGCCGCCCACCACGAATTCCAGGTTGGCCGGCGGCTTGAAGCCCGGGCCGAAGCTCTCTTCCAGCACCAGGAGCGCCCGGGCGTGGTCCTTGGTCTTGATCACCACTTCGATGTCGGGCGCTGCCTCGGCCAGCCGCACCATGGCGGCGTGGCACTCGCGCACCAGCTCGTCCCAGCCCAGGGCCTCGAGGCCGGCGTCGAGGATCTCGCGCCGGCCCGGCAGCTTGCGCGAGATCAGCGGCGCGCCGGTGCGTGGGTTGAACGACATGAACAGGACCCTGGGCCGGGGCCCGGTGGCGCGCCGGGCGCCATTGAAGCCCTGGCGCCAGGCGTGGATGCGGTCGAGCCGCGCCATGCCGGTGACGCCGATGCGCTCGGGCGCCACCATGCCGGCGCGCACCTGGATGTCGCGCTCGATGGCGTTGTAGGTAGCGACAAAGCGCCCCTGGAAGGGGATTTTTCGCCGGCGGTAGACGTCTTCGTAGAAGCCCTCCAGCGCCGGGCTTTTGAGGCACTCCTTGTGCAGCGCCACCACCGGCGTGCCCTGGGCCTCGAGCGCCGCCGTCATCTCCTGTTCGGCGTGGTAGCTGAAGTTGCCGGTCAGCACCACGTCGATGCCGCGGCCCAGGCGGGGCCAGGCGGCGGCCCAAAAATCCCTGAGCTCGGCCTTGGCAGTGTCGTGCTCGGTGGCCGCCGAGCGGTAGTTGTTGTCGTCCACGGTGGGCGGCAAAAAGGCACGGTAGACGAACTTGGAATAGGCCCGGTCCAGCGCCAGCACGCGAAAGCGGCCGTCACGGCAGAGGCTGGCCATGACGTCCTCGCTGAAGCCGGGCTTGGGCAGCATCAGGGCAGTAACCGCCTGGGCGGGGTTTTGCGCCTCCGACAAGGTGACGATCTGGCCGCGCATCAGGCTGGCCGCCGGGCCGGCGCGGCCGGCCGCGGCCAGGCGGCCGAGCGGCCGGCCCAAAAGCTTGGTCGCCAGTTTGCGCCGCAGACGGTAGCGGAAACTGTGCAACATCAGGCCCGGTCCCCCGTGGTGGACAGCCCTACCGGCCATTGGCTACCTTCGCCCCCTCCCGGCAAAGGCAGCCCAATGTTCCGGCTCTCGAAAAAGCCCGCCAAACAGCTTCTGTATCTCTTCCTCTGGCGCGATCTGCGGCTGACGCGGGGCTGCGAGCTGGGCATCGATGCGGGCTGCGGCGACATGCAGAACAAGCCCGGCTTTGAAAGCCAGCGGTACCTAGGCATCGATCTCGACGCCGAGCGCCTGGCCGCCGCCCAGGCCCGCCACCCCGACGCCGAGACGCACTGCGCGGCGCTGCCAGAGGTGGCCGGCATTATGGGCGACTTCGTGCTTTGCGTCCAGGTCATGAACAATCGCTTCTTCGCCGTCGAGCAAACCGTGGCCGCCGTCCACGCCCTGGTGGCCATGGTGCGGCCGGGCGGCGTGCTGGTCTTCAACATCTCGAAGCGCGCCTTCCCATACCAGGCCGAGATCGACGCCCTGCTGGGCGAGAGCTTCGGCGATGTGCACAAGGCCGAATACGGCGCCCTCTCGGCCCTGGAGACCGTGCTCTCGCCGCTGCTGGCCGGAACCATGTTTTTTCTTCCCTTCCTGCGCCGCGGCGCCGGATACCAGAAGATCTACTATCGCTGCCAGGGGCGCACCGCGTCGTAACAGCAAAAAACACACCCCCTCCCTGCCCTCCCCCATCAAGGGGGAGGGGAAGAAACAAACTCCCTCCCCCACAAAACCGAAACTGGCGGAGGGTTGGGGTGGGGGGGGGGCGCGACCGCCAGGGCGCAATCTTGAAAAGTCTCAGCCATCACAGACCTCGGCCACCTCGTTGGTGTTGATGCGCTTGAGGTTGAAGGGCGCGACCCCAGCTTCGTTCCAGCCCACGGCCAGCGTCAGGCCGATATGGAATCCGAAGCGGCGACAGAATCCGCCGGCATCGTCGGGGATGGCCCAGTCACGGCCATAGGGGTAGGAAACCCAGCGGGGACGCTGGCCGCAGATGTCGGCCAGGCAGGCGATGTTGGCCTCCACGTCGGCGGCCAGGCCGTCGCCCAACCGGGTGAAAGGGGCATGGCTGTGGCCGTGGGCACCGATGCAGTGGCCGGCCTGGTGCAATTCCTTGACGGCCGCTTCGTTCATGTAAAGATCGTCACAGAATTCCATTTCGCCGAGGCCGCGCTGGGCCAGCAACCGGCTCGATATCTCGTCCATCAAGTCGTAGGGCAGGACGAAGTTGATGAGGTACTTGAGGCGGCCGTCGTCGGGGCTATCGTAGACGTAGATGCGGGCCGCCGCGGCCGCCATCCCGGGGTCATCGCCGGGCCGCCAGCGTTCGGGCAGGAGCGCCATGAAGGCCTGGCGAAAGGCCTCGGGATCCATGGTCGCGCGCAACCAGTGGATCTTGTGGACCATCACGGCGCGCCGCTCGACCAGCGGCTTGGAGCTGATGAAAAATACCGCGCTGATGCCGCGGCGATCGAGAACTTGGCGCGCCGCCTGGTGGTGGTCGAGCATGCCGTCGTCCAAGGTCAGCACCACGCTGGGGCCGGGCAATGTACCCTGGCCGCGGACGAAGGCCTCGGCCTCCTCCGGCCTCGCCATGTGGTAGCGCCCGGCCAGCCAGTCCACCTGGGCCGCGAAGTCGGCTGGCGCCAGGGGATGGATACCGGGATGGGCGTATTGCGCCGGGTCGCGGATGTAATGGTAGTTGACGAACAGCAGCCGCTGGGACATGGCGCTAACCGTCCGGTGTTTGGCTGACGATGCGGTCGTAGAGGCCGCCCAGGCCGTGCGTGGCGGCGGCGGCGCGCAGCCCGGCCAGCTCGTCCGCCGCAATCAGGCCCCGCCAGATACCGACGCGGCGTTCCGACAAGGGCTCTCCCAGGCGTTCCAGCGTCGTGCTGGCCTTGCTGGTGGCGGCCAGGACGCGCTCATAGTCCTCGGCCTGGCCGGCAAAGCGGGCGACCTCGGGCTGCCAGGGCTCGTCCAGATGTTCCAGCACCCACGCCATGGTGGCTTTCGGATCGGCCACCAGGTCCTCGTAGCGCAGCTCCAGGAGATCGCTTCCCGTAAGCGCAGCGGCGGCGCCGAGAAAGGCACACCAGCGTTCGCTGAATTCCGCGATGCTGTCCCACTTGCCGGCCTGGCGCAGCGAGGCGAAGACATCGCGCGGATCGCGCACGATATGCAGGATCCTGGCGCCGGGCCAGGCTTCTCGGATGCGCCCGACGTGCAGGATGTTGCCGGGCGTCTTTTCGGCCCAGCGGCGCTTGCCCAGGCGGGCCGCATGGCCGCCAAGCAGGCCGTTGACAAAGGCCACGACGTCGGCCGATGCCCGGGCCAGATCGGCGGCTTGGCCGGGCTCCAGGCCGAAGAAGCCGCCGCAGCGGCCGACGTAGTCGGCCAGCGGCTCGCCGCCGCGGCCCAGGCCCGCGGCCCAGTCGACCTCGAACCAGTTGGTCTCGAGTCCGGCCGCGATGTTGGCGTGCTGGCCCAGCATGGCGCGCAACAGGCTGGTGCCGGACTTATAGAGGCCGCCGATGAAGATCGGCGTGGTGGGGCTCTCAGGCATCGGCCGGGCGCGCCATCAGCCATTCCGCCAGCTCGAGATCGAAGGGAACGTCGATGTTGACCAGCGGACGCTCGATGACCACGCCGAAGCAGCGCTCCTCCAAGAGATTGCGGTTTTTCTCATCCAGCAGGGCCGCCCGCGCCGCCGCGTAGCAGACGCCGTTGCGGTGGTAATAGTCCGGGATCTTCTGGCGGATGGAATAGAGCGCCCCGTCCTCGTGGTAATAGCCCAAGCTCCCCTCGCCGTCTCGCGTCAGGGTCTTGTGGGGGGTGAAGGAGCCCGGCGTCGGGCTGACCGTGGCGGCGGCGGCGAAACCGCCGTCGATGACCTTGCCCAGCGTGGCGGATACGTCGTCGGGGCGGCGCAAGGGACTGGTCGGCTCCAACAGGATGGTAAAGGCGAATTCGGTGCCATAGTGCGCCTCGGCCGCATGCAGGGCGTGGCGCCAGGCCGCGATCGAAGTGGCGCTGTCGTGGGATAGCTCGGGCGGGCGCAGGAAGAAGGCATCGAGGCCCGCGGCCCGGGCCTCGGCCGCCATCTCCTCGTCGTCGGTGGAGATCAGCGCCTGGTCGAGCCACTCGAGCGCGGCGCAGACCCGGCCGACATGGCCGATCAGCGAATGCCCGGCCACACGGCGGAGGTTCTTGCGCTTGATCGACTTGGAGCCGCCACGGGCCGGCACCACGGCGAGCACGCTATGGCCGCCCCAGGTCATGCGCCCTCCAGCCTCACCAGGCGGTCCTCGGCCTGGCTTTGCCGGGCGGCCTCGATGACCTCCATGACGGCCAGGCCGTCGGCTATGGTGCAGCTCGGTTCCTGCCCCTCGATCACGGCCAGGAACTCGCGGGCCACGGCCACGAACATGTCGTTGCGCTGGCATTCGAAGGGGGTCTCCTGCCAGCTCTCTTCGGGTTCCCGACCGATGGTCAAGCGGTTGGGATCGGCGGTCCACTCAAGCGTGCCCTTTTCGCCCACGAACTTGATGGTCTTCTCGTGCGGCCGGGCGTGCAGATCGAGGTGGATCGAAACCCGGGGGCCCCTCGGGTAGTTCAGCAGCAAATCGACATTGTCGTCGGCATCGATCTCCAGTTCGCTGAGCTTGTCGATGCGGGCGAAGACGCTCTCGGGCCGGCCGAAGAACCACAGCGCCTGGTCGATCCAGTGACTCTCGTCCAACAGCGCCCCGCCGCCCAGCTCACGGCTCGACATGAACCAGTCCTGGTAGGGCTCCCAGGGATGCCAGTCCGCCAGGTGGGCCGCCATCACGAAGCGCACGTGGTTGAGCCGGCCCAGCGCACCCGCGTCCAGCAGACGTTTCGCCTCCAGCAGCGGCGGCCACCAGCGCCAAGTGTAGCCCAGCAGCAGCGGAATTTCCGATTCGGCTACCGCCGCGGCCAGGGCCCGGGCCTCGGCGGCGCCTGGCGACACGGGCTTTTCCAAAAGCACGGCCAGGCCCGCGGCCAGCGCCGCCCGGGCCTGGCGGACGTGGAACTTGGTCGGCGAACCGATCACCACGCCGTCCAGGCTGGGGTCGCCCAGGGCCGTCGGCAGGTCACCGTAAGCGCCCACCACCGGCGTTGCCGCGGCCAGTTCAGCGCGCCGGTCGTGGCGCGGATCGAGACAGGAAACAAGGCAGTCCAAGGCTGCCAGGTTGGCGGCGTGGCGCTGGCCGACGCTGCCGCTGCCGATAACCAAGATGTGCCGTTTCGCCATGCCCCTCACCTCAGGCCGGCGACCATGGCCTGGTAGGCCTCGGGGTCGCAGGGAAATTCGACGTAGGCGGGGCCCGAAGCGGGATCCCAGGCAGCCAAGGCGTCGCCCAGCGCCACCTCGCCCTCGGCTCGGGTGCCAGGCAAGCCCAGCCCCTCCAGCGCCGCCAGCCAGGAAGGCTCGGCGATCAGCAACGGCGCCTGGGTGAGATTATCGGCCAGGGCGCGGCTGCGCACCGAGCCGAAACCGCCGTCGCTGACCAGCAGCACCAGGAGCGGTAGTTTCTCGGCCACCGCCAACTTGAGTTCCGCCACATGCATGCCGATGCCGCCGTCGCCGACCACCGCGACGCTGGGCAGGCGGTCGTAAAGTGCCGCCGCGATGGCCATGGGAATGGCCGTGCCCATGGTGCGCCCCTGGCCGGCCATCAGGCAGTGCCCGGGCTGGCGCGGCCGCCAGGCGTGCTCGCCGATAGTGCAGAAATAACCCGTGTCGAAGACCGCCCGCACCTCGTCGAAGCGGCGTTCGATGGCGGCCAGGGCGCGGGCCGGCGGGGCGCCAGCCAAGTGCTCGTCGAGAGCGCCCAGGGCCGCGGCCAGCAGATCCTCACCCCAGGATTTCTCGGCCAGGGCCGCGAACAGGGCCGGGGCCGCAGCGACACCGTCGCTGCCGACAAAATCGAAAGCCAGGCTGGAGGCCGCGTCGTCGAGGTTGACGGCGTCGCAGGCGAAGGGCTTGACGGCCAGCACCTCCTGCGGCCTGAGGCCGAGCCCGATGACCAGGTCGGCGGCCGGCAGCAGGCTCGACTCGGGCGCCTTCTCAAGGCCGGCGCCGGTGTAGACCCCGGCCGCCGGAAAAGCTCCCTCGTCGACCACTCCCTTGGCCGCGGCGGTGGTGAAGACCGGTATTTTCAGGCCGGCCAGGGCCGCCCCCCAGCCAGCGCGCAAGGCCAGGCTGCCGGCGATGACCAGCGGGCGTTCGGCCAGTTCCACCTCGGCCATGACCGAATCGTATGCCAGGGCGCCGAAGCCGCCGGGCTCGGGCGCCGCCTCGCCAGCCACCAACTCCAGCACCACCGGCCCCGGCACCTCGGCCGCCGCCAAGGCCGCGGCGTTGGTGAAAGAGCCCCCATCGCCCGCCATTTCACCCAGGCCATAGCGCCCCTTGCTGACCGCCGCCACCAGGGCCCCGTGGTCGAGGCCCTTGTGGCGTTGGCGCCAATCGACGTCGGCCGGCAGCGCCTCGCAAAGCGCCACGATGGGGAAGCTTTCGAACCAACACGCCGCCAGGCCAGGTACCAGGTTGGCCAGCCCCGGCCCCTTGATGGCCAGCGCCAGTCCGGCCCGGCCCGAAAGCCTGCCCTGAGTGCCGGCCATGATGGCCGCCGCCGCTTCGTGGTGGCAGAGATGAAAGACCGTACCCTGGCGCTCCAGGGTATCAAGCAGTTCAAGACTGGCGCCGCTGCCGGGAATGCCGAAGACCGGGCCGTGGCCCGCCATTTCGCTGGCCAGGATCTGCCACCCCGCCATCAGCTGTCGAGACCCAGGTGGGCCGCGATCTTCTCGGCGGCGCGGCGGCAGACCAGGCGTACGGCATCGGGACTGAAGCCGCCGCAGTGCGGCGTGATGAGCAGATTGTCGTGCTCGCGGGCGTAGGCCATCAGGGGATGGCCGGCGACCTCGGGTTCGCCCTCCAGCACGTCGAGGCCGGCGGCGCCCATGCGGCCGCTTTGCAGGGCCACCAGCAGCGCCGCTTCGTCGACGATGGCGCCGCGCGAGGTGTTGATCAGGATCGCCCCGGGTTTGATGGTGGCGAGCAGCTCGGCCGAAATCAGGCCGCGGGTTTCGTCGCTCAAATGGACATGGACCGAGATCACGTCACAGCTCTCGAAAAGTTCGTTCAGGCCCGCCGGCCGGATGCTCTCGGGCCAGGCTTCGACGAAGGGGTCGTACCCCACCACGGTCATGCCGAAGGCCTGGCCATAGCGTGCCATCCAACCGCCGATGCGGCCGCAACCGATGAGCCCGAGGCGCTTGCCGTGCAACATCAGGCCGGGGAAATCCTCGCGCCTCCAGCCGCCTGCGCGGGTGTGGGCCAGCGCCGCCGGCAGGCGGCGCGCGGCGGCCAGCACCAGGGCCCAGGAAAGCTCGGCCGCCGGCGTGATGTTTTGCAAGAGCTCACGATCCTCGCGCAGCGTGTGGACCGGAATGCTGCGGCGCAGGCATTCGCCACGGTCAATGTGGTCCGATCCCGTGGTGGCGCAGCTGATGACTTGCAGGTCCGGCGCCGCGGCGATCATGCCGTCGTCGATATGCACCTGCATGGAGGCATCGAGCAGCGCGCTGGCATCGAACAGCGCCTCGGCCACGGCCATCGGCTCGGCCTCGACATAATCGAGCTCGGCCCGGCCGGCGATCGCCTCTTCCAGGGCGGCGAAGCCCTCGGGGGCGCCGAGATAGACGATCCGCGCCGTCATGCGCCCGATCTCCGCAACAGGGCGTAGAGCCGGTCGGCCCGGCCCGACTGCTCGAGATGGTCCTGCCAGGCCCGATCGAGGGCCGGATTGTCGAGCTCGGCCAGCACCTCATCGCCCGAGGGCCGGGCCTCGCGCATCCAGGTGACGGCGTTGGAAAGCCCGTAACGCTGCACGTAATCCACGCGTTCGACCTCGAGGCCGGCCCGCTCGGCCACGGCGGTCAGCGCCCCGGCATCGAAATACCAGCGGTGGTGAACGCGATAGAAGAAACGGCGGTAGGCCTCGCCGGCCAGCTCCAGCAACCCGTCATCCCGGTTCGGCGTGCTCAGCAGCAGACGGCCCTCAGGCTTCAGCAGCGTGGCGATGTCGGCCAGAAATCGTTTCGGATCGGCAACGTGTTCGATGACGTCGAAGCTGAAGGCCCAGTCGAGGCTGCCGGCATGGGCGGAAGCTTCGCTGGCGAAGGAGTAAACCGTAAACCGCCGTTCCCTGAGCGCATCGTGATAGGCGCTGCCGGGTTCGATGGCCACGACCACGGCGGCCGGGCCGGCCACCTGGTCGAGGAAGGCGCCGCCGGCGCAGCCCACGTCGGCGATCAGGCAGCCCTGCAGCGAGACCGGACCCAGCACCTGAAGGCGTTCGCTCTGCTGGGCCTGGTGGCCGGCCAGGAAGGCAGCGGTATCGTTGCCTTGGCCCAACGATTTGCGGTAGTCGGGGTCGGCGTAGAATTCCTCGTCGCGGCAATTTTCCTCGTCCAGCCGGTCGGCGCCGCAGAGGCCGCAACGCGCCACCACCGCCTGGGCCGTCACCGAGCCGAAACGGCCGTTGCGGACCGGTCCCTGGTGCACCGGGCTCCAGTCCTCGGCGGCGCAGATGGCGCAAGGAGCAAAGGGGGCGAATTCGGCCATCTCAGTAGGCCAGCCGCTTCTGGATGCTGATCTCGGCCGTGGCCAGGATCTCGGCGATGCGCCCGCCCGCCCGGCCGTCGCCGAAGAGCGCCGAAGGGGCGTAGGGGCCGTGCTCGACCTGAGCCCCGATGGCGGCGCCGATGGCGGCGGCGTCATGGCCCACGTGAGCCACGTTGTCACCGTGCTCGCGGCCCTGCTGGCGGTTGCCGATGTTGACCGTCGGCACGCCCAAAAAGGCGCCTTCGCGAAGGGCCGACGAGGAATTGCCCACCAGGCAGGCGGCGTTCTTGATCAGGCGGGCGTAATCCTCGGTGGCGAAGTTGCGGTAAAAGTGGAGCCAGTCGGGATCATGGCGCTCACGGTACATGCGCAGGCCCTTGGAAACGTCGTCGGAACCGGCGTCGACGTTGGGCCACAGCCAAGCGGTCTGCAGGCCGGCCTGCTCCACCGCCGCCAGGGTCTGGTTGATCTGCGCGAAACCCTGGCCGTATTCGGTGGTCACCGGGTGCTGCAGCACCACCAGGTAGGGCTTGGTGGGATCGAGACGGGCGCCGACGCCGCGATAACGCTCGAAGATGTCGGCCGGCAGGCCGAGATCGATATGCGCCACCACGTCCATGGCCGGGCAGCCGGTCAGGTGTACGCTTTCGGGCGTCTCGCCCAGCCGGATCAGGTTCTGGCGCGAAAGTTCCGTGGCGGGAAAGTGGAGGTGCGAGAGTTTGCTCACGGCGTGGCGCACGCTTTCGTCGATCGAGCCCGTGACCTCGCCGCCCTGGGTGTGGGCCAAGGGTATGTTCATGTAGCTGGCGGCCACCGCGGTGGCCATGGTCTCGAAGCGGTCGGCCACGGTGAGCACCACGTCGGGGGCGATGTTCTCGAATTGCGTCGCCAGTTCCATGATGGCCATGCCGGTCGACTTGGCCATGGTGGTGGGGGTCTCGCCCTCGACGATGGAATAAACCGTGGCCACCGGTTCGAAGCCGTCGTCGCGGATGATGTCGTGGACGTTGCCGAAGCGATACAAAAGCGCCGAGGCGCCGATGATGAGCTGCAGCTCGAGCTCGGGGTGGTCGGCCACCGCCCGCATCACCGACTTGATGCGGCCGTAGTTGGCCCGGCTGTTGACGACGATGCAGATCTTTCTAGCCATCGAGATCTTCCCGGCGCAAGAGCCGCTCGGGGCCGACGTCGATGGTCAGCCGCCGGCCCACCACGTCGTCGAGCTCGGCCGCCGGAATCCCCGTGCCGGGTTTCTTGGCGGTCAGCATGTCGGCGCTGAGCCGGGTGCCGGCGGACAGCGGCCGCACCGGCGCCAGGCTCTTGCTGAAAAGCCCGCGCATCTCGGCCAGCTCCGCCGCCATGGCGTCCTTGTCGACGGGATTCTTCTCCATGGTCACGAGGGCGTCGCGGGCCTCGCAGATCAGCGACAACTCGGGCGGCGTCAGCGACACCGGCACGTCGGGGCCGAAAAGCCGGCGATCGAGGGTGAGATGTACTTCGATCAGGTCGGCGCCGCGGGCCAGGGCGGCCAGGCTGGGATGAACCGAGCCGGAATGGTCCGAGAGCCCCACCGGGCAGCCAAAGCAGCGCAGCTCGTCGATGACGTTGAGGCCGACCTCCGCCAGCGCCGTGGGATAGCGGCTGGTGCATTGGAAAAGTGCCAATGGCACACCCAACTCGCCCACCCGTTCCACCGCCGCCTCGATCTCGCGCCATTCGCTCATGCCGGTGGAGAGCAAGATCGGTGCGCCGCTGACGGCCATGGCCTGCCAGAGATCTTCGGAACGGTATTCGCCCGAGCCCACCTTCCAGGCCGCCAGACCGAGTTCGCGCAAGAGCTCGACGGCGGCCACGGAAAAGGCCGAGCTGAGGAAGACGATGCCCTGCTCGGCCGCGTGCCTCGCCAGGCCGGCCCATTGGGCGGGCGAAAATTCCATGCGCCGCCAGTAATCGAAACGGCTTTCTTCCTGGCGGCTGAACTTGACGCGGAATTCCTCGTCCAAGGTCGATTCGGCAGCTGCGATATGGGTCTGGAACTTGATGGCATCGGCGCCGCTCTCGGCGGCCGTGTCGATGAAGGCATGCGCCATGCCCAGCGAGCCGTCGTGGCTCTGCGCCACTTCGGCGATGACGAAGGCGGGCTGGCCGGGGCCGACGGCGCGGCCGGCGATGTCGATCAGGGACGTCATGCGTCGGCGGACCTCACAGGGGCCGATTGCGGGGCCGATTGCGGGGCCGATCGCGGGGCCGGTTGCTGGGCCACCTCGTCCAGGGCGACGCGACGGGCTTGGCCCTGGTCGAGCTCATAGATCAGGTCGGCGCCCTCGATGGTCGAAAGCCGGTGGGCGATGACGACCACGGTGGCCTGGCCCGAGAGCGCCGCGATGGCGGTGCGGATCAGGCCTTCCGAATGGCCGTCGAGGGCGCTGGTCGCCTCGTCGAAGATGTAAAGGTCGGGCCGGCGCAGGATGACCCGGGCGATGGCCAGGCGCTGGCGCTGGCCGCCCGAAAGCGCCACCCCGCGGTCACCGACCATGGTGTCGTAGCCGGCCGGCAACTGGGCCACGAATTCATCGGCATGGGCGATGCGGGCGGCCTCATGGATGTCGGCGTCGCTGGCCTCGAGGCGGCCGATGCGGATGTTGTCGCGCACCGAGGCGTTGAAGATGACGGGATCCTGGCTGACGTAGCCGATGCGCTGGCGCAGACTTTCCAGGCTGATCTCGCCATGCGCCCGGCCGCCGATGGCGATATCGCCAAGTTGTGGCCGATAGAGACCCAGCAACAGGTCGGCCAGCGTCGACTTGCCGATACCCGAGACGCCGACGATGGCGGTGGTGCGGCCGGCCGGGATGGTCAGATTGAGGCCGGCAAAGATCCGGCGGCCGTCGTCGTGTTCGAAAGCAACGTCGCTGAACTCGATATCGCCGGCCAGGCGTTCCACGGCCTCTCCCTCAGCCAACGCCTCGCGCTCGGGAACGGCCTGCAGCAGCTCGTCCATGAGCAAAAGCGAGGGCAGATAGGAAGCCATCTTCATGCGGCGCGCGATGATGAAGTTGAGGTTGGTCAACAGGCGCTGGCTGACGATGACGAAAAAGCCCAGGAGCGCCACGAATTCCTGGGGCTCGACGGCAAAAAAGCGGCGCAACCCGATCAGGCCGACAGCGAGAAAGAGCACGATGAGAAATTCGGTCGACTGGGGCGGGATCTCGCTGAGCGTACGAAAGGCCGTCTCGATGCGGGTGTGGCGAACCAGGCGCTGGCCCAACTCCGCCGCGCTCTGCCGGTAAAGGGCGAACAACTTGACCTGCAGCACGGCGCCGATGGTTTCCGCCACCAGGGCCGAGATCTCCTGATGGAGTTGCTGGCGCAGGCGGCCGAAATGATAGGAATAGCGGAAGGTGGCGCGGCGCACGGCCCAAAACAGCAGCCCCCCCACCAGCGCCACCACCAGCGTGGCCCGCCAGTTGGCGGCCAGCAGCACGCCGCCGAGCACCAGCGCGAGAATCACCCGGTTGACGAAATCGAGGCCGATGGTGACGGCCCGGGCGGCCCGGTAGGGCTCGACGGCGACGTTATGCACCAGCGTGCCCTGGCGCTGCCGGGCCAGGTAGGCCTGGCGCGACGTCAGGTAGTGGCTGAAGATGCGGCCGGCCCAGTCCTGGCGCAGCCTGAGCGCCACATAGGCCGAATAGCCCCGGGTCAGCACCAGCAGCGCACCTTTGGCCAAAAAGGCCCCGGCCAACAGCATGAGCAGGCCCTCGATTTGGGCCCCGGCGGGAAACAGCGCCCGCAATTGGGCACTATAGCGGGCCACGCCATCGCCCTCGCTGGCGGCGCCCAGCAAGCTGGAGATCAGCGGCAGCAGCAACGAGAGGCCGAAGCTTTCGGCCACCGCGGCCAGCAGCATGACGGCCAACAAAAGCGCCACCAGGCCGCCATGGCCGGCCAGCAGGCGGCGCAGGCGGGTTATCGTCCGCGCTCCCTCGGTCTGGTCCATGGTCTTGCCTGCCATCGCCCTATGCCCGCAAGGTTTGAGACGATTTCCCTGGTTTCTCCAGGTTTGCCAACGTTCCCGGCGCCGCGCCGGCCCCACCTCGGCGGCTTGGGGAAGCTCAGCCGGCGCCGCTCAGGACGTCGCTGGCTATCTTGAGGCGCACTTGCCGTCCCATCAGGTCGAGCAGGATAAAAACGCGCCTTTCGTCGGCTATGCCGTCAAAGAGGCCGATCTTTTGGCAAAATACGCCGTCGCGAACACGAACCTTTTCGCCCTGCCGAAAGCCTTCTTCGCTGCCTAGGCGAATCAGGCCGTCGGCACCTTCCTGGGCCCGGATCTCGGCGATGATGGGGTCCGCCAGCGACGGTGCCCGGTCGCCGAAACTGACCAGGTAGGAAACCCCCGGCGCCGTCGCGATGCGTGGCCGCTGGCCGGCCTCGAGGTCGGCGCGCACGAAGAGATAGCGCGGGAATAGCGGGGCCGCGAGGTAATCCAGGCGGCGCGCATGGAAGCGGCGCTTGCGATAGCGCGGCAGATAGGCCTCGAGGCCACGTTCCTCGAGGTTGTTCTGCGCCCAAACCTCTTCCTGGGCCTTGGTATAGACGGCATACCAGACTTTCATGCGAGCGCCCCCTCGTCGTCACCGGGGGCCTCGCGCGAAACTCCCAACAGCGCCGGAACCAGCACGCGGTCTTTGGGAAACTCGGCGCTGAGCTCCGCCCAAGCCCGTTGCGGCTGGCGCACGTCGGTAAGAATGATGACCTCGGGCCGCTCCAGCTCGACCACCGCGCCGACCAGGGGCAGGTGCAGAAACTCGCCCGCCGGAGCCCCGGGATCGGCGATGCCGATGATCTCGACTTCGTGCTGCAGGCTGCACAAAAGTGCGATTTCGGCCAGCTCGCCGCTGCCGTAAAGCGCCACGCGCCGGAAGCGGCGTTGGCTGCATTCCGCCAGCAAGGTGTCGCACTGGCTGCGGGCCTGGCGATAGAAGTCGAAGGAACGGCGCAGGTAGCCCCCGGTCAGGCGGCTCTTTTCGGCAAAGCCTTTGGGCGTCAAGTAATAGGCGTAGCGGTTGGCCGGAACCTGGGAGATCTTGATCCAGCCCTTGCGCACGCAGCGCTTGAGGTAGGCGTTGGTCAGGCCCAGGGCGATGCCCAGCTCGCTGGCCAAGGTGCGCTGCGTCGCCCTGGCGTCCTCGTGGACCGCGTTCAGCAGCCCCAGCGTAATACGGCTCTCGCTGTCCGCTGCCGGCGCCGTACCCGGTGAAGCTGTGCTTTCGTCGCCCAAGCCTTGCCTCCGCTTCGGTCCCCGGAATGCCGCCTTGCCTGGCCCAGCCCCAGGACGCCTCGGGGCAAAATAATGGGGCGGCTGTGTTCGCGGCGTGAACATTATCTCGTTCACAGGGTGAACGTCAAGTTTTTTTGTTTCATTATAATGCGTTGAGTGTATACCCTGAACTATCAGGGTGAATAGGCGGGTGAGGTTCCCGAGGCGTTCAACCAGCGAACGCCTTGGGGCAGGCATGGCAGGCGGAATTTAGCCAAGCTAAGCCCTGCGTCAAGCCTATTTGCACCGCCGGGGCATTGATCGCGCCCCGCGAACCATGACCAGATGAAAAATCCGGGGTAAGCTTTCGCCATGTCCCTTGCCTTCAAGTCCCGCTTCGAGATCGCCGGCCGGCCCGTCGGCCAAGGCGCTCCGGTGCTGGTGATCGCCGAGGCCGGGGTGGCGCATTTCGGCGACATGGAACTGGCCCGCGCCCTGGTCGACCTGGCGGCCGAGGCCGGGGCCGACGTCTTCAAGACCCAGGTCTTCGACGCAGACGCGTTGTTTGCCGCCGGCGCCCCCGGCGCTGACACGTGGCGCGAACGCCTGCGGCCGCGCAACCTGAGTCTCGATCAGTTCCAGGAACTGAAGGCGCGCTGCGACGCGGCCGGGCTTTTGTTCATGGCCACGGCCCACGACGAATCGCGGCTGCCCTGGCTGCAAGCGCTAGAGGTGCCGGCGGTGAAGATCGGCTCGGGCGAGCGCAACAACCCCGGGTTCGTGCGAAAACTGGCCGAGTTGGGCAAGCCGGTGGTGCTCTCGACCGGCATGTACGGCACCGACGACGTGCGCGAGGCCCTGGCCGCGCTGGCCGCCGGCGGCGCCGACCGGGTGGCGCTGCTGCATTGCGTGACCAGCTATCCCACCCCCGATGCCGACGTCAACCTGGCGGCCATGGACGCCTTGCGCACCCTGTTTCCCGGACCGGTGGGCTATTCCGACCACACGCCGGACCATATGGCGCTGCTGGCCGCCGTGGCCCGCGGCGCCGAGGTGGTGGAGAAGCACATCACCATCCTGCGCGACGTGCCCGAGGCCCAGGACTGGAAGGTCTCGGCCGGGCCCGAGGATTTCCCCGCCCTGGTGGCCGACATCAGGCGCCTCGAGACTCTGCTGGGACACGGCCGCAAGGAAGCGGCGCCCTCGGAAGCGGCGGGTATGGCCTGGGCGCTCAAATCGGTGGTGGCGGCGGACCAGCTCGAGGCCGGCCGCATCCTGGGCCCCGGCGATCTGGTGGCCAAGCGCCCCGGCAACGGCGTGCCGGCCAGCCGGCTGGAGGAATTCATCGGCCGGCGCTTGCGCCATACCGTGGCCGCCGACAGCGCGCTTTCCTTCGAGGATATCGAATGAGGCGGCTGCTTTATTACGACGTTCTCGGCTATCTGCCGGAAAACAGGGCGCTTCTCGAGATCGCCTTCGAGGTCGTCAGGCTGCCCCATCCGGGCTTTGATACGGATACCGTGCTGGCCGGCCTGGAGGCCTGCTGCGCGCCGCTGGGATTCGCTTTCGATGGCGCCAAGATGGACCGGGCACCCGGACTCCGGGCCATCCTCAGCAATACCACCGGGGTTCCGCACATCGACATGGCGGCGGCGGCCGAGCGCGGCATCGCGGTCTTTTCGCTGGCCGACCAACAGGAGTTCCTGGCCACCATCACGGCCACCGCCGAGCACGCCTTCGGGCTCATGCTGGCGCTGCTGAGAGGCACGCCGTGGAGCCATGCGGCGGCCCTGGAGGGCAAGTGGAACCGCTTCGACTTCGGCGCCCCGGCCATGTTGTCGAGGCTCAGCCTGGGGCTGGTGGGAATGGGCCGCCTGGGCCGCCTGATGAGCCGCTACGGCAGCGCCTTCGGCATGCGGGTGCGGTTTTTCGATCCCTACGTCGGAGCCCAGGACGGCGGCGCGGAAAAGGTCGAAACGCTGGCCCGGCTGGCGGCACTTTCCGACGTCCTCTCGCTCCATGCCCCGGCCAGGGACGAAACCCGCCACCTGATCGATCAGGGGTTTCTGGCCGCCTGCCGGCCCGGCGCGGTGCTGATCAACACCGCCCGGGGCGAGTTGGTCGACGAATCGGCATTGCTGGCGGCACTGCGGGAAGGCCGCCTGGCCGGCGCCGCCCTGGATGTTCTGGACGGCGAATACGAGCCCGGATTCCGGGCCGCCGGACATGCCCTGGCGGCCTATGCCCGCGAGCATCGGAACCTGCTGCTGACGCCCCACATCGGCGGCTCGACCGAGGACGCCTGGCGCGAAACCCAGCGCCATGTCATCGAACGCGCCATCGCCCATTTCGGGGCGCCGGGCTGATGCAATTGCAACACGGCATATGCTGGGGCCTGGTGCCGGCGCGGGCCGGCTCGAAAAGCCTGGCGCTGAAGAATTTGGCACCACTGGCCGGCCGGCCGCTGTTGGATTACGGCGTCCTGGCGGCCCGCCAGGCGGGCCTGGAACGCATCGTCTGCAGTACCGACGGGCCCGAGATCGCGGCGCGCTGCCGGGAACTCGGCATCGCTGTCGACGACCGCCCGGCGGAGATGGCCGGCGACGAGACACCCGTCTTCGAGGTCATCGCCCAGTGGCTGGAGGCGGTGGACCGGCGCCAGGGCGCGGTGCCCGAGATGGTGGCCCTGATACAGCCCACTTCGCCCTTCATCCTGCCGGCCCAGATCAAAGCCACCGTGGCGCTCTTGCGGGCCGACCCGAAGGCGGCCTCGGCCCAGACCGTGATCCCCTGCCCCCACAACCACCACGCCTACAACCAGCGCCTGGTGGCCGGGAACCAGGTCAGCTGGCGGTTTCCGGACGAACGCCGGGCGGCCTACAACAAGCAGCGCAAACCAGAACATTTTCTCTTCGGCAATCTGGTGGTCTTTCGCAGCCGGGAGGCCCTCGACCAGGGCAGCGTCTTTGCCCAGCCTTCGCTGGCCAGCCCGATACCGCAGGCCTACGGCTTCGACTGCGACGGGCCCGACGACTTTCGCCTGGGCGGTTTGATGCTCGAGGGCGGACTGGTGGCGCTCGACCACCTCGGAGATTGACGCCGTTTCGACCAGTGCGTTAGAGAGGGGCGGTCTTGATCTTGGGCGCGAAACGGAAACCATGAAACACGAGCCCCGCATCGCCGTTGTCGGCTTGGGTTACGTCGGCCTGCCGCTGGCCGTGGCCCTCGCAGGGCGTTACGACGTCAGCGGCTACGACGTGAGCGGCGAGCGCATCGCCGAGCTCGAGCGCGGCCACGACCGCACCGGCGAGATCGCGGCGGCGGCATTGGCCGCGGCCGGGCTCGAGCTGGGCACCGAGGCCGGTATCATGGCCGGTGCCGACGTCTTCATCATTACCGTGCCGACGCCGGTGGATGCCGGCAACGAGCCCGACCTGGGGGCCATCCTGGCGGCCTGCCGTGCGGTTGGCCAGCAGCTCGCCGTGGGCGCCGTGGTGGTGCTCGAAAGCACCGTCTATCCCGGCGTCACCGAAGAAGTCTGCGGCCCGGTGCTGGAAGAGGCCTCGGGACTTAAGGCCGGCCGCGATTTTTTCCTTGGCTATTCGCCCGAGCGCATCAATCCCGGCGACCGCGTCCACACCGTCGATCGCATCACCAAGGTGGTGGCGGGACAGACGCCGGAGGTCAGCGAACGCCTCCGCGAGATCTACGGCGCCGTAACGGCCGAGGTCTTCGTGGCCCGCGACATCCGCACGGCCGAGGCCGCCAAGGTCATCGAAAACGCCCAGCGCGACATCAACATCGCCTTCGTCAACGAGGTCACGGCCATCTTTCACCGCATGGGCTTGTCGGTCTACGACGTGCTCGAGGCGGCCGGCACCAAGTGGAACTTCCTCGACTTCAAGCCGGGTCTGGTGGGTGGCCACTGCATCGGTGTCGATCCCTTCTACCTGGCTTACGCCGCCCGCCAGGCGGGCTATGAACCCGAGGTCATCCTGGCCGGCCGGCGCATCAACGACAACATGGCCGGATTCGTGGCCGACAGCATCGCCGCGCGGCTCGGCAAACCTGGGCGCATCCTGGTCTTGGGTCTGACCTTCAAGGAGGACGTGCCCGATTTGCGCAACACCAAAGTGGTCGACATGGTGCGCGGCCTCGAGGCCCAGGGCCATCAGGTCGAGGTCCATGACCCGCTGGCCGACGCCGCCGAGGCCGAAGCCTATTTTGGTGTGCGGCTGGTTGCCGGGCTCGACGGCGAAAAGTACGATTGTCTGGTGGGGGCCGTGGCCCACGCCGCCTATCGCGACCTCGAGGCCGGCGATTTCCAGCGCCTTTTGGCGCCGGGAGGGCTGCTTGCGGATCTCAAAGGCATGTGGCGAGAACGCTCCCTGCCGCCCGGCTTGGAATATTGGCAACTTTGACCGAAATCGTTTTTGGACGATCGATCGGAAAACATCAGGCTTTTGCTTTAGCCACCAATTTTTTGCAACAGAACGTTCGTTCTTGGGCGCGGTTTCGGCCAGGCGAGAGGCAGCTCCGATCTGGAACCGCCGAAGGCCCGGAGGGGAAGCTATTCTGGCGGCCGAAGGCAACGCGGCCAAACCGGCGAAGACCTGCGGCGGCCCCCGGGGGCGCCCCGCCGCCTTGCCGACCCCTCCCGTGATCATCGGCATAAACCAAGGACTCGCACAATTCTGCGCTTTCTACAGCCCTGACAGAAATTTCGTTTCGCTACAGAAACGAAGTCTTCGTGTTTGATCGAGGATGCTTCGCAGCCCCCCGAAGGATCGAGGAAGCTGTCAAATCTCTCCAGCACGACCGATCGGTCGATTTGTTTTTGGATTCTTTTTTGAATCACAACAGGTTGGAGCAAGGGTCTGAGATTCAAGATTGACTGAACGTTTGGGCTGTGCCATGACCTGCCCAGGTGTTCCCGATGGACTTCCGGAAGGGGCTGGACTTTCCGCGAGAGCGAATAAATCGGCCCTTTGGCACAAAGGAACGCTCGTTCGCACACTTTCCGGTGCCTATATCGCTTCAGACCGGCCGATCGTTCGGTCGATTTCGAGGGGTTTATCGGCGAATCACAGAATATTGGGCAATTATGCTAATGTGAGCTCTTAGCTGGTCGAAGATCCGGCCGGCGCCTTGCCAGCTTTGTTCAGGGCCCATTTGATGATCGTCTCGCCGCTGCCGGTGGTGCCCCTGATGACCAATTGCAGGCTGCGGCGGATGTCGCCGCCTCCCAGGTAGACGCTGTCCTCCAACCCTAGCCGGCCGCCAGCCTGGTGCAGCGTCCAGCCGCGCCCCCGCGGCGGCTTGATGAGCGCCGAAGCGCCGCCCTGGGCCAGCGAGGCCGGGACCTCGGGATGGAGGTGGAAGCGCACGGCGAAATCACGCGGCCCGGCGCCCTGCAGCAGCGGCTCCAGCACGTCCTCGCCCCGCACCTCGTCGCCGCCCGGCGCCAGGTAGAGGCTGCGCCGGTGCTTGAAGCCGAAACGCTCACGGTAGCCGTCGTGGGCCGCCTCGACCAGCTTGGCGCCGCCGTCCTCGCGGCGCCGCGCGCCCACCGTCGGGCGCTCTGGCACCAGGCCGTCGTCGGCCAGCGCAATGGCGTTGGTGTCCTCCAGCGTCAGTGTCGAGTGAGCCGCCGTAGTGCGCGCCAGATCGCTCCATTTGTGCCCCGGATGGGCGCCGCAGTTGACTATCAGGCGCTGCTTGGCGCTGCTCAACTCGAAACTCAGAAGGCCGGCGTGGGCGCCGGCGGCAAAGGGCGGCGGCGGTGGGGCGCCGGTGTCGATGAAGACCTGCGTCGAGCCCGTGGCCAGGCGATGGTAGCCCGAGTGGGGCGCGGTATCGCTGGCCCGGCCGGGCACATCGGCAACCTCGAGCAGGCCCTCGATCTCGGCTCCGGCGTGCCAGCGCCCGCCGTTGAAGAAGATCGGTCCGCCATCGCCGTGGCGCAGCAGCCGCACCATCGGCGCCAGCCGTTCGACGGCGCCTTGCAGGCCCAGCTGAATCTCGGCCTGGGCCAGGGCCAGCGCCGCCCGTAGCGTCAGCAGGTGGCCCAGCACCTCGATCATGGCGCTGGGGCTGCGCGATACATGGCCGCCGTCGGCCAGCACCTGGCGTTCGATTTCGTGCTCCAGCACCTTCAACTGGCGGCTCGTGCCGGCGCTGCCGGTCAACGCCAAGCGGCCCAGCAACAGCCCGCAAAGCGCTGCCAATCTTGGCTCGCCCTGGCCGGCCCGGCGGCCACAGCGACCGAGATGGCGGAGCTGGCGGCCGAGGTTGGTCATGAAGCCGCGGCGAAAGCTGGGATCGGCACCGTCGAGCAAAAAGCCGGCCTGGGCCGACCAGGCGGCCAGGCGCCGGCCCATCACATCGGCCTGCCAGACCTCGGGCTGCCAGTTGCCATGGCGGGCGATCCAGGAGCGCACCAGCTCGCGCGCGCGCAAGCGCGCCGCCTCGCCGCCGGCCGCCCTGAAGTCACGCAACCAGCCGAAACCATGCAACTCGCGCCGCCAGGCCGGGTCGGCCGTTTCCAGGTCCCAGGGCGGCTCGTTGAGCAGACGCTGCTCGGTGCCGGCGAGGTGGTAGCGGCCCTGGAAGATATCGTTGGCGCGCCGGGCATCGCCGGGCCGGGGATCGCCGACCAGCACGGCGAAGGCCTCCGGCACGGAGCCGCCCAGCGTCGCCTGATAGATCGGATTGCCGTAGAGCGCCCGCTCCCAGAGGCCACGCACCACGGCGCCCGGCCGCCGCCTCAATCGCCTAGCCCTGGCCGCGCAAGAGGCGGATGTTCTCGGCGTAGCCCGCGGGTCCGTCCTTGAAGGTCGCCGAACCCGCCACCAGCACGTCGGCGCCGGCGGCAATGGCCTCGGGCGCCAGCGCCGCGGTCACGCCACCATCAAGCTCGAGGTCGATGTCGCGGCCGCTGGCCTCGATGCGGGCGCGGATTTGGCGCACCTTGTCGAGCTGGCTGGCGATGAAGCTCTGGCCGCCAAAGCCGGGGTTGACGCTCATCACCAGAATCAGGTCGACCAGGTCCATGAGGTTGTCGACGGCTTCCACAGGCGTGCCGGGATTGAGCGAGATGCCGGCCTTGGCGCCGCAGGACTTGATGAGTTGAAGCGTACGATGGACGTGCGGCCTGGCCTCGACGTGGACCGTGACGATGTCGGCGCCGGCGGCCACGAAGGCTTCGACGTAGGCGTCCACCGGGGCGATCATCAGATGCACGTCGAAAACCAGTTTGCTGCAGGGCCTGATGGCCTTTACCACATCGGGCCCGATGCTGATGTTGGGCACGAAGTGACCGTCCATGACGTCGATGTGAATGTAGTCGGCGCCGGCCTCGTCGATGGCCCGGACCTCCTCGCCGAGGCGGGCGAAATCGCTGGAAAGTATCGAAGGCGCAATGCGCACGGGCCGTTGCATGGCCAGCTACCTAGCAGCTTGGCGAAGTCGCTGCAAGGACACCATCACAGCCCCCCTCTCAGCCCTGCCGGCGCAAGCGGGCCGCATAGAAACCATCCAGCCCGCCCTGCTCCGCCAAGTGGCATGGCAGCGTGCGCAAATCGCCCTCCGGGCTAATCAATTCGCTCAAACCTGCCACCTCGGCCGCCGCTATGGGTTGACGTTGCAGCTCGGGATGATCCGCCAGCAGCGCCGCCACGCGTTCCGGCCCTTCGGCCGGCTGCAGCGAACAGACGCAATAGACCAGCACGCCGCCGGGGCCCAGCATGGCAACAGCGGCTTCCAACAAGCGGGCCTGCAGCTCGGCCAGCCGGACCACGTCGCCGGGCCGCTTGAGGTGCGCCACGTCAGGGTGGCGCCGCATGGTGCCGGTGGCCGAGCAGGGCGCATCCAGCAGCACCCCGGCCGGAGTCTCCGCCGGTTGCCAGGCAGCGACGTCGGCCGCGACGGTTTGGGCCTCGAGACCCAGGCGTTGGAGGTTGGCGGCCAGGGTCTCAAGCCGCTTGGCCGCCAGGTCGACGGCGGTGACGGCCTGGCTGAGCGCCAGTTGCGCCGTCTTGCCGCCCGGTGCGGCGCAGAGGTCGACCACCGCCTGGCCGGGCTCGAGCACCGCCGTCAGCAGCTTCGCCGGCAGCGCTGCCGCCGCGTCTTGAACCCACCAGGCGCCCTCGTTGAAGCCGGGCAACTCCTCGATGCGGCCACCCAGTGCCCGCCGCAGGCTGCCGCCGGGCAGCACCACGGCGTCGAGGCGCCGGGCCCAGCCGGCGGCGTCGTGCTTGACCGAGATATCCAGCGTCGGATCGGCCAGGTGGGCGCTGGCGATGGCCCGGGCCGTGGCCTCGCCGTAGGCCGCGCACCAACTCTGCCAGAGCCACTTCGGCGTGTTCAGGCGGGCGCCGTCAAGATCCGCCAGCAAGCCTTCGCCCTCTCGCACGAGGCGCCTGAGCACGGCGTTGACCAGGCCACGAAAGGGGCTCTTGGCGCCCAACAGCCGCACCGTACCGTCGACGGCGGCATGGGCCGGGGTGTCGAGCAGGAGAATCTGTGTCGCTCCCAGGCGCAGGGTATTGCGCAGCCGGCTCAGCCGCTTGCCCAGCGGCCGTTCCAGGCAGCGCCCGATGACCTCGTCGAGCTGACCCAGGTGGCGCAACACGGTGCTTGCCAATAGGCGTGCGAAAGCCCGGTCGCGGGCCTCCAGGCGGGCCAGCCGGCCACCGTCCTCGAGGGCCGACGCCACGGCATCGTCGAGCGCCTGGTGACGCTCCAGCACCGCCTCCAGCAAGGCCAGAGCCGCCGCCCGGGATTTCTTTCCGCTCGCCATGGCGCCCGGTTTAGCGCATTTCGAGTTCAAGAGGAAACGCCCACGGGGTGGCGCGACAGCAGGTCACGCCGGCGCCGCCAGCAGCGTCGGCTGTCACGGGTAGCTGAAACTGGGCAAAAAGGCGGCGAATTGACAGGCCGAAGCGTAGCGACCAGGGTAGGACGATGAACTATGCCAACCAGCCGCCAGCCTCTGAAGTTGAAGACCTTTCCCCGGACAAACGCCGCCGCAAGCCCAAAAAGCAGGACCCAAAGGCTGACCCGATCGAGGAGATCGGCGGCCCGGCGGGGCCCGAGCCGACCCGCTACGGTGATTGGGAACGCAAGGGAATCATCAGCGATTTCTGATTTCAGGCCGTGCCCCGGTGAGAAATTCTGAATAGGAATTATTTCCGATTTGTTCTTGAATTGTTCTTTTCTTCGCGATAGCATTCCGCATCCTGCACCGATCATCGAGATCCGCCTTCATGGCTGGCCGTATCGTCGCCACTATTTTCCCGCTCGCGCTGCTGCTGTTGGCGCTGCAGGCGGGACCTTGGCTACGCGTCGGCGATCTTGGCGTGGCCGCGCGTGAGGTTCTCGACGGCCCCATCCCGGCCCGCCTGGTGGCGGTGATCGACGGTGACACCATCGCCGTCGAGGCCCGGGTCTGGCTGGGCCAGAAGCTGACCATCAAGGTCCGCCTGCAAGGCATCGACGCGCCCGAACTGAAGGGGCGGTGCGAGCGCGAACGCAGCTTGGCCGTGCGAGCCCGCGATCTCGTCAGTCAGCGGATCGGCAGCGGCCAGGTGCGCCTCGCCGATGTGCGCTACGGCAAGTTCGCCGGCCGCGTGGTGGCCCGGGTGATCACCGCCGCAGGCGCCGATGTGGGCCAGGAACTGCTGGCCGCCGGACTGGCCATTCCCTACCGGGGCGGCGTTCGCCAAAGCTGGTGCAGCTAAAGCAGTCCTCTGGCCGCCAGGTTTTTCATCAAGGCCGCGCTGCCGAAAGTCCAGGGCTTGATTTGATCGCTCAAGCCGACGCGGTTGATCAGGGCGCCGAACTCGGGCGCCGAGATGGTCACGCGGTCGCCCAATTTGTGGCTGAAACCGGCGCCCGGCTCGGCGCGGTCGTCGACCGGCGCGAACATGGTGCCGGTGAACAGTACCAGCCCGTCCGGGTACTGGTGGTTGGGCCCGATGGTCTGGGCCACCAGGTCGGCCGGATCGCGGCTGATCTGGGCCAGCGAACTGGTCTCGCGCAAATGATAGCCGTCCTCGCCCACCACCTCGAGACCGACGGTGCAGTTACGCACGTCGTCGAGGTCGAAATCGTCGTCGAAAAGGCGAATGAAGGGGCCCAGGGCACAAGAGCCGTTGTTGTCCTTGGCCCGGCCCAGCAGCAGCGCGCTGCGGCCCTCGAAATCGCGCAGGTTGACGTCGTTGCCCAGCGTTGCGCCGACGATGGTGCCGGCGGCGCTGACCACCATGACGACCTCCGGCTCGGGGTTGTTCCAGACCGAATCCGGGTGCAGCCCGACGGTTTCGCCCAGCCCCAGCGCCGACATCGGTTGGGCCTTGGAGAAAACCTCAGCATAGGGGCCGATGCCGACCTCCAGGTAGGGCGACCACAAGCCCTTTTCGATCAGCACCTGTTTGACTCCCTCGGCCTCGGCGCTGCCCGGTGTGAGGTCCGAAAGCTGGGCGCCGACCTCGTCCACCAGGGCCTGGCGGATGGCCGCCGCCTCGGCCGGGTCGCCCTCGGCGCGCTCCTCGATGAGGCGCTCCAACATGCTTTTGACGAAGGTCACGCCACAAGCCTTGACGGCCTGCAGATCGACCGGCGCCAGCAGCCAGGGCTGACTTTCGTTGCGCTTCCGCGCGTCACTGTTGGCCAGCAACTCCCCGATCCCGCAAATCCGTTCGCCGCCGGCCGCCAGGGCCGGGGGATCGGCCGCGTTCAAGAGATCCGCCATGGTGGGCGTCTCGGCCGTGAGGTCGAAGACCTCGTTCTCCCGGATCGCCACGATGGCCGGCCCCGCCGGCGCCCCCGGTAGCCAGACCCGCCCCACCAGCGTCGCCGGGTGGTCAGGCAGGATGTGCGCCGGGCTCAGGTCCAGATCCATGGCGTACCCCGGTTTGCCGAACCTCAGCTCTTGCGTGCGCCGGCCAGGCCGAGACCGATCAGGGCTTCTTCGATCTCGCCCAGGATGGCCGGATCGTCGATGGTCGCCGGCGCCTTGTAGTCCTGGTTGTTGGCGATCTTCTGCATGGTGCCGCGCAGGATCTTGCCCGAACGCGTCTTGGGCAGGCGCTCGACCACGGCGGCCTGCTTGAAGGCGGCCACCGGTCCGATCTTCTCGCGCATCAGGGCCACGGCCTCGCCGATGATGTCGCCGTTGGATCGAGCCACGCCGGCCTTGAGCACCAGGAAACCGACCGGAGTTTGGCCCTTGAGCTGGTCCGCCACGCCGACCACGGCGCATTCGGCGACGTCGGGGTGGGCGGCCAGCACTTCTTCCATGCCGCCGGTCGAGAGGCGGTGGCCGGCGACGTTGATGATGTCGTCGGTGCGGCTCATGATGTAGAGGTAACCGTCCTCGTCCTGATAGCCGGCATCGGCGGTCTTGTAGAAGCCGGGGAACTCCTCGAGATAGCTGGCGATGTAGCGCTCGTCGGCCTGCCAGAGCGTCGGCAGGGTGCCCGGCGGCAGCGGCAGCTTGCAGCAGATGGCGCCGATTTCGCCAGGCTTGACGGGCTTGGCGTCGGCGTCCACGACTTGTACGTCCCAGCCCGGCACGGCCTTGGTGGGCGAGCCCGGACGCACCGGCAAGGCGTGCAGGCCGAGGCAATTGGCGGCGATGGGCCAGCCCGTTTCGGTCTGCCACCAGTGGTCGATGACCGGGCGCTGGAGGTGGTTCTCGGCCCAGGCCAAGGTGTCGGGATCGAGGCGTTCGCCGGCCAGGAAGAGGGTCTTGAAGTTCGACATGTCGTACTGCTTCAGCAGCTCGGCCTCGGGGTCCTCGCGCTTGATGGCGCGAAAGGCGGTGGGGGCGGTGAACATCACCGAAACCTTGTGATCGGCGATGACGCGCCAGAAGGCGCCGGCGTCGGGAGTACCCACGGGCTTGCCTTCGTAGACCACGGTGGTGCAGCCATGCAGCAGCGGCGCGTAGACGATGTAGGAATGGCCGACCACCCAGCCCACGTCCGAGGCGGCCCAGTAGACCTCGCCGGGATCGACGTCGTAGATCGCCTTCATCGACCACTTCAGCGCCACGGCGTGGCCGCCGTTGTCGCGCACCACGCCCTTGGGCTCGCCGGTGGTGCCGGAGGTGTAGAGGATATAGAGGGGATCGGTGGCGGCCAGCGGCACGCAGTCGTGGGGCTGGGCCGCCTTCATGGCCTCGGCCCAGTCGAGGTCGCGGCCCGCGGTCAGCCCGCCCGGCGCCTGGGGGCGCTCGAGGATGATGCAGTGGTCGGGCTTGTGCGCGGCCTGCTCGATGGCGCCGTTCAAGAGCGGCAGATACTCGATGACACGGCCGCCCTCGATGCCGCAGGTCGCCGAGACCATGGCTTTGGGTTTGGCGTCGTCGATGCGTATCGCCAGCTCGTTGGCGGCAAAGCCGCCGAAGACCACGGAATGGACCGCCCCCAGCCGGGCACAGCCCAGCATGGCGATCAGGGTTTCGGGCACCATGGGCATGTAGATCACCACCCGGTCGCCCTTGGTTACGCCCTGGCCGGCCAAGACCCCGGCAAAGCGCGCCACCTGATCCTGCAGCTCGGCGTAGGTCAGCGTCCTGACGGTGTCGCCGGTGACGGGACTGTCGTAAATGATTGCCGCCTGGTCGCCGCGGCCGGCTTCGACGTGGCGGTCGACGGCGTTGTAGCAGGTGTTGAGCTCGCCCCCCGTGAACCAGCGATAGAAGGGCGGATTGCTGGCGTCCAGCACCTTGTCCCAGCGCCGGGTCCAGTGGATGTCCTCGGCCGCGGCGGCCCAGAAGGCGTCGGGATCGCCGAGCGATTGGGCATGGGCCTCGTCGTAAGGGTTGCTCATCTTGGTCCTCCCGGATCTTTTTGCGCCCTGCCAGGGCCCGCGCCTTTGCAGGCAACTCACACGATTTCGGCCGCCTGAGCAAGATCGAATTCGCCGCACTGGCCGTGCCAGCTTGACAATGGCGACGTCATGGGCTCAATCGGGGACAGGGGTGGCGGAGGCTTTGGGCAAGCGGGAAAGGCTGGACGGTGGTCGTTGATCCCTGGTTCTACGCCTTCGCGGTGCCCTCGATCCTGTTGATCGGCATCTCCAAGGGCGGCTTCGGCTCCGGCCTGGGCATCCTTACCGTACCTTTGCTGGCACTGGTCGTGCCGCCGCTGCAGGCGGCCGGGATTTTGCTGCCCATACTTTGTCTGATGGACCTGGTCGGGCTGTGGGCCTACCGGGCCAAGTGGGACCGCCCCAACATGCGCATCATGGTGCCGGCGGCACTGGGCGGCATCGCCATCGGCACGGCCACGGCGGGCCTGCTGGACGAACGCCACTTCCGCCTCGTCATCGGCGGCATCGCCGTCGCGTTCGCCCTCGATTACTGGCTGCGCCGGGGCGAGGCCCGGGCGGCCACCGGGCGCTCGCTGGCCAAGGGCGGCTTCTGGTCGCTGGTGGCCGGCTTCACCAGCTTCGTCAGCCATGCCGGCGGGCCGCCGATCTCGATCTACCTCTTGCCCCAAAAGCTCGACAAAACCATCTACGTGGGATCCACGGTGGTGCTGTTTGCCGTCATCAATTACGTCAAGCTGGTGCCCTATGCCTGGCTCGGCCAGTTGGCGCCGGGCAACCTCTGGACCTCGCTGGTGCTGGCGCCCTTGGCGCCGCTGGGCATGGGGCTGGGCATCTGGCTGCACAACCGCGTCTCGCCGCGCTTTTTCTATCAGGCCTGCTACGTGCTGATCTTCGTGGTCGGGGCCAAGCTGGTATGGGACGGGGTAGTCGGTTAGAACACCTCAAGATCGACGAGAATTGCCTGTCCGGGAGAAGGCACATGTCCAACCCCTATGAGCGCAACCTCGACCAGGTCGCGGCCAACTACCAGGTGCTCAGCCCGCTCACCTTCATCGAGCGCAGCGCCGCCGTCTATCCCCAGCGCACGGCCGTGGTTCATGGCGATTTGCGCAGGAGTTGGGCCGAGACCTATGCCCGCTGCCGCCAGCTCGCCTCGGTGCTGGCGGGCCACGGCGTTGGCCTTGGCGATACTGTGGCGGTGATGGGTGCCAACACGCCCGAGCTTTACGAATGCCACTTCGGCGTGCCCATGACGGGCGGCGTGCTCAACGCCCTCAACATCCGCCTCGATGCCGAGGCCATCGCCTTCATCCTCGACCACGGCGAGGCTCGTGTGCTGATCACGGACAGCGAGTTTTCCCACACCATCAAGGCGGCGCTCGAGCTTTGTGATGTCGAGCCGCTGGTCATCGATATTGACGATGCCTTACGCGAACCCGACTTCGGTGGCGAGCTGCTGGGCGAGATGGACTACGAAGCCTTCATAGCCCCAGGGGACCCCGAATTCGACTGGTCGCTGCCCGACGACGAATGGCGGGCGATATCGCTCAACTACACCTCCGGCACCACCGGCAACCCCAAGGGCGTGGTCTACCACCACCGTGGCGCCTACCTCAACGCCATGGGTAACGTCGTCTGCTGGAGCATGGCGCAGCATCCCACCTACCTCTGGACGCTGCCCATGTTCCACTGCAACGGCTGGTGCTTTCCCTGGACCTTGGCGGCCCTGGCCGGCACCAGCATCTGCCTGCGCAAGGTCACGGCGGGGGGCATCTTCAGCGCCATCGAGCGCGACCGGGTCGATCATTTCTGCGGCGCTCCCGTGGTGCTCAACTTCATCATCAACGCAACGGATGAGGAGCGCCGCACTTTCGATCACGAGGTCAAGGTGATGACGGCCGCCGCGCCGCCGCCGCCGGCCGTGCTCGAGCGCATGGCGGCCGAGGGCTTTGCCGTGACCCACGTCTACGGCCTGACCGAGACTTACGGACCGGCCGTGGTCTGCGCCTGGCAGGACGATTGGGACGATCTCGGGCCGGCCGAACAGGCCAGCCTGAAATCGCGCCAGGGCGTGCGCTACCACGTGCTGCACGGCCTCAGCGTGCGCGACCCCGAGACCATGGCGGCCGTGCCGCCCGACGGCGAGACCATGGGCGAGGTCATGTTCCAGGGCAACATCGTCATGAAGGGCTACTTCAAGAACCCGCAAGCCACCGAAGAAGCGCTCTCGGGCGACTGGTTCCATTCCGGCGACTTGGGCGTGCTGCAGCCCGACGGCTACATTCAGCTCCGCGACCGTTCCAAGGACATCATCATCTCGGGCGGCGAGAACATCTCCTCGATCGAGGTCGAATCCGTGCTCTACCGCCATGCCGCCGTGCTCGAGGCCGCCGTGGTGGCCAAGGCCGACGAAAAATGGGGCGAGACGCCCTGCGCCTTCGTCGAACTCAAGCCCGACGCCGGCCCGGTCGAGGCCCAGGAGATCATCGATTTCTGCCGCCAGAACTTGGCGCATTACAAGTGCCCGCGCTACGTCGTCTTCGGGCCGCTGCCCAAGACCTCGACCGGAAAGGTCAAGAAATTCGAGCTCAGGGACCAGACGGCGACAGTCTGAAACTGGGCGGCGGGCTTTCCCGACCTAGATTCCTCCGCGCCAACCAATGGCGCGGGGGTGGACCATGAAACTCAGCGGCATCAATCATCTCGCCTTCATCACCGGCGACATGGAAAAGACCATTCGTTTCTATCGCGACCTCTTGGGCATGGAGCTGACGGCCGGCATCGGCCATCCCGGCTTCCGCCACTATTTTTTCACCGGCGGCAACACCCAGGTGGCGTTTTTCGAGTACGCCGGCGCCAGCCCCATGGAGCCCAAGAACCACGGCAGCCCGACGCGGGCGCCCTTGGGCTTCGACCACGTCTCCTTCACCACCGCCAGCCGGGCCGAGCTCTTCGAGCTCAAGGACCGCCTGACGGCGGCCGGCTGCGAAGTCAGCGGCGCCGTCGACCACGGCATCATCTGGTCGATCTATTTCTTCGATCCCAACAACATCCCCCTCGAGGTGAGCTGGGACTGCATGGAGATCACCAAGGTGCCGGCCATGGACGAGGCCGTGCCCATGGAAATCGTCGCCGAAGGCGCCGAGCCCCAGCCCGGCCACTGGCCCGAACCCACGGAGTGGACGCCCCAGAGCGAGATGTCGGCCTGGCCCGGCAACGCCTACACCATGCGCGAGACGCTGATCGCCGAGGGTAGGGGCAGGAACAAGGCGGAATACGAGGCCATCCCGGAAGCCGAGCGTTTTCGCGAACGGCCGGAGGAAGCGGCGGAGTAGGGGGTTAATCTCTCCCAGCGGTCCCGATCCGTGAATCGTAATTTTGCCATTACCATGGGTACATGCTCGCCTTCCGAGCGCGGTGTATCATCAACCGGATCATACGTTCTTTGGGGTTTGCTACGGACTGGTCCAAAAGCATATGGATGTTTTCGAATCGTCGAAATCGCTGAATTGAAATATTTCGACAAACTATTTATGACCCTTTTTGGAGGAGCTGATTCCCCTGAAAACTCCATCCCAAAATTGGGGTAGTGCCTAAGAAAAAATGAGAAATAGCGCATGTCAAAAATACTTTCTTGTGAAATAAATGGCAAAAATGGAGTCTCGTCGGTGGGTACTATTGCTTCACCAGAAGGCCAGTTAATTCGGACCTCAGAAGATTTTCCCGATGTCGAACTGATCGAAATTTTATGATCCTCGCACGAAAAATAAAATTCACGTATGGTAGGCTGAGATCCTCTCTTGCCAAACAAGAAAGTAAAAACTGCATCGACCTGTTTGCGTGACTTTCCGCGCTGGATACTAGTGACAATAGATAACTCAAAGGTGTCAGAACGCCCAGCCCGGCCACCTCGATAATGTGCTATCTGATCGAATGCACCTAAGAAAAATGGATCTTTGTTGAAATTTGGAGTGTCCTGAGAGAGAAGTAGATCCACAGCCAATCGAAATAACGCTAGAAACGACGTTTTTCCGGTGCTATTTTCCCCAAGCAATATGGTGATTGGGGAGATCTTGCGCGGGGAAAGAAAATGAAAACATCTTGCATTTGTGATACCAAATCTCATGCTTCACCTGTTGTTGCTAACATGTGAAAGAAAATGGCCAAAAAAAATTCAAACACGCGGAACGGATCAATAACAAAATATTCTCTCATGACGGTCCAGGATGGAAAGGCCAAAACCACAACACACAGCCTAGCCTAATGCCCAAAACATAATACAGCAACGCCCGTCATAGGATATTGTTTTCTTCGGCGAGGAAGGTTCTTTGAGTAAGGATCAGCCTTCCAGCTCGATCCCCAGCTTTTTCAGCACCCGGGTCTGGCGCCGCCGCAGCTTGGCCTCGTCGAAGTCCTCGATCAGGTCGTGGAACATCTCGAACCAGTTGATCTCGGCCTTGAGGCGCAGGAAGACGCCGCCCAGCCCGATGGCAGCGCGGTCCATGAAGACGAACTCCCTGGGCGGCGTCACACCGCCCCGTTCCTTGAGCTGGCGGTGCACTTTTTCCGCCACGTCACGGCCGTAGATTCCGGATTCCTCGAACTCCTGAATGCGCCGCGCCCGATCCTCCAACAGTGGCGCATACACGAACCGCGCCCACAGATTGAGGGTGTCGATCATT
>MPMF02189891.1_pt1 | contig 64886 bp, 66 predicted proteins | sample 1617271 | NCBI WGS metagenome assembly MPMF02 (sample SAMN05944812, study PRJNA350692) | marine metagenome | biome: marine; feature: ODZ; material: water; isolation source: 120 m water sample prefiltered with 30 um filter, filtered on to 0.2 um... | place: Pacific Ocean | collected 2012-04-09... | reverse complement strand
GTCGCGTGGGCCCGAGCGCAGGGCGCCGACGCAATCACGGTCGTCGGCTGGAGCGGTGGGAGGCTCGACCACACGCTGGCGGCACTGGCACTGGCGTTCGAGGGCGTTGTGTTCCATGACGACCGCTTTCGCGTCAGCGCCGTCGCCGGGGGCGCCGAATTTACGGCGGAGCCGGGGACGCTCTTCTCGCTGCTGGCGCTGCCGGAGGCCACGATTTCAGTGAGCGGCGCGCGCTGGGAACTGACGCGCGAAACGCTCGCGATGGGCGCGCGCGGACTGCACAACGAAATCGGCACAGGCGGCCGCGTACGAATTGAATGCCACTCCGGGAAACTGCTACTGCTCGAGGGCAATTTCCAAGCATTGCACGACTGACATATTTTATTTACTAGTCGTCGGAGCCGAGCGCCAGCGAACCACCGACCGTGACAACGCCAGAACCGACCAGCGCAGACAGGAACACCCAAAGGTTGGTCAGGCCACCGTCCACTGGTGACAACGCACCCGTGGTCGGATAGATTAAGTAACGCATGTATTGCTCAATGCCGTCGTAACTGGTCGCGGGTTCGTAGATACCGTACGCGATGACTGAGAGGAGGCCGCAGATTGCCCCTGCGAGGGCTGCATGAGAGTCAATGCGATCCCAGAGCGTCAGCAGCACGGGCAGTACCGTCGCTGTCGCCAGCAGGTCAGCGAAGAGGAAGATTGCGAAGATGCTGTATCCATTCTCAACGCCCCACAACGCTAGGTACACTGCGAGAGGAATCAACGCCAGAGATACAACACGCGCCTTTGCCAGATTCATCCTTCCATCGGTCAGATCGCGACTGATAGAAGCGACCACGGCATTCTGAAGCGTGTCAGCACTGGAGCAGACGAGCGCGATACCGAGCACGATGAACAGCGCAATGATTAACATGTGTGCATCCTCGATTAGGTAGAAGAAGGTGGAGGAGGGGTCAGCCACAGCACCCTGACCAGCCACAACGGTGCCCAGAAAGCCCATGATGAACATTAGAGGGAAGACCAGCGCGGCGGCGAGCAGAGCTCCTTTCTTGAGTGCACGATTATCCTGTGAAGCGTATGTCCTCTGCCAATTCCCCTGCGAGAACATCTCTGCTGATGTGATTGCGATAATAAGCGCCAGTCCTGCCTCGAATGAGGCTATGTTGAGATCGGTGATACTCCCATGCACCCAACCCTCCTTGAGGTCCTCAGGAGTGTGTGCCTTCGCCTGGTCTATCATGGTGCCCATATCCGCACCCAAGACGATTAACAGCAATGCTATGAGGAGCCAGAGTGCCATCCAGCCCTGCCAGCGATCTGTCTGCAGCGATGCTGGCAGGCCACCGTAGGTGGTGTAGGCTGCTGTGACCAGAGCGACCAGCAGTATCGGATACAGGGGCTCCATGTTGGTGAGAATCTGCATCGCCTTGCCGATTGCTGTGAATTCCGCGAAGAGGAAGGTGAACATGTAAAGCACCGATATCAATCCAACGTACACCTGCATGGGCCGTCCTATCCGCATGCGTACATAGTCTGCGAGTGTGACACCCTCAGGCAATCCCTCCCTAATGTTCGGGCCAATATAGGCAAGCAGCAGGAACGGTGTCGAAGCGGACAGTGCATAGCACAGTACCTCCCAGAATCCGCCATAGTAGCCTACTTCGGAGGGGCCGAAGAGCAGCCAGATGCCCATCCCTGACGCAAAGAGCGAGAGGCCAATGACCTGCCACGGCTGGGTTCCGCGCGCCGAGAGGTAGTAGTCATGGTCAATTTGCCGCTCGCGGCCCGCCTGCCACCCTATCCAGCCGAAGAAGCCGAGCGTGGCCAGCATCAGCAGTACCGCGAGGAACTGGCTCACGCCGCCAGCTCCGCCGCGACGGCCAGCGCCTCGACCTGCGTCACCACTTCGTCGAGCGTGTCGCCGTGCAGGTAGAGCGCCGGCTCCCAACCGATGGCGCCTTCATCGACCAGTGCTGGCGCGAGTCCCCCGCCCGGCAGCTCGAGGCGCTCGCCCTTGCGCACCAGCTTCGCCAGCCGGATTCCAGCACGTGGCAGCGCGTCCTCGACAACCGCATCCCATCGCAGGTTGACTATCGCCTTGCGGGCGGGCATCCGCTGGCGCAGCAGCAGTAACAGTTCGGCGAGGTGGTGCGACGCGCCGAACTCAGCCGGCGCGAGCGGACGCGCTTCGCCAGCGACCGGCGTCAGCCGGCCCGGGAAGGCGGCGATGGCGTCGGCAGCCCTGGCGTCGGGCAGCGCGCACGCCAGGTTGCAGCGCACTTCGGGCGAGAGGTGCACCAGCAACGGCGAGAGCCGCTTGCGCGCTCGCGCCAAGTCGGCCAGCACCGCTTCGCGCGCGCCGCCCGAAGGGAGCCGGATTGTCAGCGGCTCGCCGTCGAGCAGCAGCGCCAACGCCCACTCACGCACCGCACCGTCACGCAACGCCCCCGCCAGGCGACGCGCAGCCTGCTGCAGATCGCTCTCGGTCGGCTCGGGCAGCGGCGTCGGCATTCCGGCGAGGTAGTTGCCCGCCATGACTTGCGAGACGCCGAGCGCGCGGCCGAGTTGCGCCTGCGTCCACTTTTCACGTACGAGCAGTCGGCAGGTGCGGCCGCGCAATTCCTTGAGCAGGTTTCCGTTCAGTTCGGTCGGAATCATATTAATCGCTTATCTGATTTCAGAAGCTGTTTTTAGGTATGTCGGTGGTGCAAGGTTATTAGCCGAGGCGGACCTGCCGATGCGAGGCATGCCCGACATCCCAATTCCCCGTCAGATGCTGGAAGCGCTACTCGCGCAGACTGGCTTCGACAGCGGGCGGCTCGCCATCCGCGAGGTGAACCGACTGGCGAGCCTGCTCGAGGCAAAGACAGGCATCAAGTTCGTGCGCATGGAGTTCGGCGTCCCCAATATCCCGCCACCTCCGCAGGCGGCCGCCGCGGAGCGCGAGGCGCTCGAGGCGGGAACGCATGGCGCGTATCCACCCTTCGACGGTATTCCGCGGCTGAAGCGCGCCGGCGCGCGTTTCCTAAAGGCGTTCCTTGACCTTGACGTGGGCAAGGAATGCGTCGTCGCCACCTGCGGCTCGATGCAAGGCGGCTTCGTCGCGCAGGCGCTGGCGGCGCGGATGCATCCCGGGCGCGAAACCATCCTGTTTCTCGACCCCACCTTCCCAGTCAGCCAGTTACAGGCGCGCTTTCTCGGGCTGCCGCACGACGGGCTGGAGCTGGGCGACCTGCGCGGTGACGCTTTGCTTGCCGCGCTCGAGGCGCGCCTCGAGCGCGGCGATGTCGGCGGCGTCTTCTGGTCGTCGCCCAACAACCCCAGTTGGGCCTGCCTGACCCAGGCGGAGCTGGAGGGCATCGCCCGCCTGTGCGACGCGCACGGCGCGCTCGCCATCGAGGACCAGGCGTATCTCGGAATGGACTTCCGCGAGGATTATTCGCAGCCGGGCGAGCCGCCCTTCGTCCCTACCGTCGGGCGTTATGGGAAGAACTGGGTGCTGCTGCTTTCGTCGTCCAAGGCGTTCTCGTATCCCGGCCAGCGCTGTGCGCTGGCCGTCATCTCGCCGGGGTTGCGCGAACGCGAATTCCCCGCGCTCGAGGAAAGCTGCGGCACCGCCCAGTTCGGACACGCCTTCGCGCACGGCGGGCTCTACGTCACGACGTCCGGCGCGTCGCACACCGCGCAGCACGGACTGGCGGCGATGCTCGAAGCGGCCAGCGACGGCGAGCTGGACTTCGTCGCGCGGACGCGAGAGTATGGCAAACGCACCCGCCACCTGCGGAAGATGTTCCTGTCGGCCGGCTTCGAGCTGGTCTATGCTGACGATAACGGCGCAGCGATTGGCGACGGCTTCTACCTGACACTTGACTATCCCGGGCTCGAGTCGGGGGAATTGCTGCTCGAGTTGTTGCGCTACGGGATTTCGACCATCACGCTAAAGTCAGCCGGCTCTTCCCGGGACGGGCTACGAGTATGCGTGTCGTTCGTCAACAAAAAAGAGTATCCGGTGCTGGAAGAGCGGCTGGCGATGTTCAGCGAGGCGAGAACGTGAGTATAGACTTCGGCGAACTGACTTTTTCCTTCACCCCCACCCGCACGATGTTCATCGCCCGCTGCGAGCTGGGCGATGAGTGGCAGCCGGGCGAGCTACAGCCGTTCCAGAACCTTGAGATCTCGCCGGCGGCGTGCGTACTGAACTACGGGCAGGGGCTCTTCGAAGGGCTCAAGGCTTACCGCGCCGACGACGGGCGCATCCTGCTATTCCGACCAGCGATGAACGCGGCGAGGCTGCACGCCGGCTGTCGCCGGCTCTCAATGCCACCGGTTCCCAAGGAGCTGTTTCTCTCCGCGGTGCGCGATGTCGTCAGCAAAAACAGCGACTACATCCCGCCCAACAACGACGGTGCGCTCTACATCCGCCCGCTGGTGTTCGGCAGCGGCGCCATTCTGGGAGTCGCACCGGCACCGGAGTTCGCATTCTTGGTTTACGCGTCGCCGGTCGGCCCCTACTTCAAGGGCGGGCTGAGCCCCATCCGGCTGCTGGTGACGCGCGACTTTCACCGCGCCGCCCCGAAGGGGACCGGCGGCGTCAAGGCCATCGGCAACTACGCTCCCGGGATGATGCCGAGCAGCCACGCCAAGCGCAAGGGCTACGCCGAGGTAGTCTACTTGGACGCCGTCAAGGAGCGCTATATCGAGGAGGTCGGCGCCGCCAATTTCTTTGCAATCTTCGGCGACACGCTTGTGACGCCCGCCCTGAGCGGCTCTATCCTGTCCGGCGTGACGCGTGACTCGGTGCTGCAACTGGCCGCCGAGCGTTTCGGGCTCAAGGTCGAGGAGCGAGACGTCTCCATCGACGAGGCGCTTGGCGCCGATGAACTCTTCTGCTCCGGCACCGCCGCAGTCATTTCACCCATCGGCTGCATCAACTACGAAGGGCAGGACCACCAGTTCAGCGGCGGCGAAGTCGGCCCGCGCACTCGCGCGCTCTACGAAGCGCTGACCGCCATCCAGCACGGTGACGCCCCCGACAAGTTCGGCTGGGTCGTCGAAGTTTAAAATCCCCGTCGGCTGGCGAGCGCCGTGACCACTCCCGCCAAGCAGCTACAGCAGCGCATCAAATCCCGCGAGGCCACCGTCGGCGTCGTCGGACTGGGCTACGTCGGACTGCCGCTCTCAATCGGCTTCGCGCGCGCCGGCTTCCCCGTGCTCGGCTTCGATACCGATTCGCAGCGCGTAGCGCAGGTCAACGACGGCGAGCAGGTAATGCAGCACATTCCCCGCAAGGCGATGCACGAACTGGCGCAGGGCGGAGAGGCGACCGCCGACTTCGCGCGACTGGGCGAGGCGGACGCCGTGCTCATCTGCGTCCCGACCCCGCTCGACCAGCATCACCAGCCCGACATGAGCTACGTCGAGGCGGCCGCGGATGCGATTGCGGCAACGCTACGCAAAGGGCAGCTAGTCGCGCTGGAATCGACGACCTGGCCCGGCACGACGCGCGAGCTGCTGCTGCCGCGGCTCGAGGCGAGCGGGCTCCGCGCCGGCGAGGACTTCTTTCTGGTGTACTCGCCCGAGCGCGAGGACCCCGGCAACGCGAATTACGGGATTGGGGACATCCCCAAGGTCGTTGGCGGCCACACCGACGCGTGCCGCGATGTAGCTGTTGCGCTCTACGAATCGGTAGTGTCGCGCACCATCCCCGTCTCCAGCCCGGAAACGGCGGAGGCGACCAAGCTGATGGAGAACATCTTCCGCGCCGTGAACATCACCATGGTCAACGAACTCAAACTGGTGCTTGACCGCATGGATGTCAACATCTGGGAAGTGGTCGACGCCGCCGCGACCAAGCCCTTCGGCTTCATGCCCTTCTACCCCGGCCCCGGCATGGGTGGCCACTGCATCCCGGTCGACCCGTTCTATCTAGCGTGGCGCGCCAAGGAGTTCAACACCACCGCGCGCTTCATCGAACTCGCCGGCGAGCTGAACATGGCGATGACCGAGCACGTCGGACACCGCCTGCTCCGGACGCTCAACGATGACGGCAAGGCGATTCGCGGCAGCCGCATTATGCTTCTGGGAGTGGCTTACAAGCGCAACATCGACGACACTCGTGAATCGCCTGCCGGACGGCTGCTGGAGCTGCTCGAGGTCAAGGGCGCTCGCGTCAGCTATCACGACCCTTTCGTCGCCGAATACCGCGGCTGCAAGTCCACTCCGCTCACCGCCAAGGCGCTGCGCGACTGCGACGCGGTGCTCGTCGTCACCGACCACGACGACGTCGATTACGCACTGGTCGGCGAACACGTGCCGCTGGTGGTCGATACGCGCAACGTCATGGCATCGCTGGGTGACGTGAAAGCACGCGTCGTCCGCGCCTGAACCGCTATCGCGTGCCAACGGGCAGCCGCGCCGTGACTTCAATCTCGACGCGGGTCGACCAGCCCTGCGACAGTGGCGGTCGTCGCCGGCCACGCGACGGTGAAGCGGCGGCCGATTAGCGGCACGATACACTCGAACTCTTTCTGGTCGACTAATATATAAAACTAGGGAGTATACTTTTAACCCCATACGCTTGCCGTCCCGGCAGGTAGACTATGCCCCCAAAAATCGATGATTACAGGGCGGAGCAGATTCAGGTCCTGGAAGGGCTAGAGGCGGTCCGCAAGCGGCCGGCAATGTACATCGGTTCGACTAGTCGTGACGGCCTCCATCACCTGGTCTACGAAGTGGTCGATAACGCTGTTGACGAGGCGATGAATGGGCATTGCGACACTATCGCGGTCGAGCTTTACAAGGACGGCAGCTGCTCGGTGCAGGATAACGGCCGCGGCATCCCGGTCGACGATCATCCGCAGTACAAGGTACCGGCGCTGGAAATCGTGATGACAAAGCTACACGCCGGCGGCAAGTTCGACAGTGACACCTACAAGGTTTCGGGCGGGCTGCACGGCGTCGGTGTCTCGGTCGTCAACGGCCTATCCGAATGGACGCGGGTCGACGTCCATCGCGACGGGGGTCACTACCGACAGTCCTACAAGCGCGGCGAGATCGCTTCCAAACTGGAACGGGTCGGCGACAGCAAGGAACACGGCACGCTGGTACGCTTCCTGCCTGATTCAGAGATTTTCGAGACGACGCAGCTGGAGTACGAAGTGCTGCGAACGCGCTTCCGCGAGCTGGCGTACCTGAACGCTGGCATCAACATCTCCATTGCCGAAGAGGATGGCCGCTCGGAGAGCTTCCGCTTCGAGGGGGGACTGGCGGAGTATGTCAGCTTCCTGAACGAGGGGCACACCACGCTGATGCGTGACCCGCTGCTGATTACCACCGAACTGGAGCAGGTGCAGGTCGAGGCGGCGTTGCAATGGACCACTACCTACCGCGAGCATATCCGCACGTTTACCAACAACATCGCCACCCGCGAAGGTGGCACCCACCTTTCGGGGCTGCGCAGCGCGCTGACGCGCACGCTCAACAGCGTCGCGCTGAAGCGCAATCAGCTGAAAGAAAAAGACACGGCGCTCGACGGCAGCGACGTGCGCGAGGGGCTCACCTGCATTCTCTCAATCAAGGTGCCCGAGCCACAGTTCGAGGGGCAGACCAAGACCAAACTCGGCAACTTCGAAGTCAAGGGTATCGTCAACAAGGCCATCGGCGACGGGCTATCAAACTGGTTCGAGGAAAATCCATCCGACGCGCAGACCATCATCGCCAAGTGCATCCAGGCGTTCGCGGCGCGCGAGGCGGCCAAGAAAGCGCGCGATCTGACCCGCCGCAAGGGACTGCTCGAGGGCGGTGGCCTGCCGGGGAAGCTGGCCGACTGCCAGACGCGCGACCCCGCCCTGAGCGAGCTGTTCATCGTCGAGGGCGACTCGGCGGGTGGCACAGCCAAGCAAGGGCGCAATCGCGCGACGCAGGCGATTCTGCCGCTGCGCGGGAAAATCCTGAACGTTGAGAAAGCGCGCATCGACAAGATGCTCGCCAACGCCGAAATCATGGCGCTGATTACCGCCATGGGGTGCAACATCGCGCTCGATGCGGGCGAAGAGGAGAACGGCGAGGAAACCAGCGGCGAGGAGCTGAACCTGGAGGATGCGCGCTACCACAAGCTGATTATCATGACCGACGCCGACGTTGACGGCGCGCACATCCGCACACTGCTGCTGACGTTCCTCTACCGCTACATGCAGCCGCTGATTCACGCCGGCTACGTCTACATCGCGCAGCCACCGCTCTACAAGATTTCCCGCGGCAAGAAGGTGGCGTACGCCTATGACGACCTGCAGCTGGAGCGGCTGCAGACGGAGTTCGGCGAGAACCACCACATCCAACGCTACAAGGGACTCGGCGAGATGAACGCCATCCAGCTGTGGGAAACGACGATGGACCCCGAGCGGCGCACGCTGCTGCAAGTCACTATTCAGGACGCCGAGGATGTAATATGGCCAATGGTTGGCGCCGACGAAATCTTCCGCACCCTCATGGGCGACGATGTCGCACCGCGCCGCGAGTTCATCGAGGCGCACGCGACCGAAGTCACTAATCTGGATATCTGAGGCTGCTCCGGCGCGATAATAGCCGCGGCCCAGTATTAATTATAATAGTCAAGTTCCAAGTTTAAACTCGGAAAGCAGCCCCCGCACGGTCGCGACTGCCGAGAGCGCCGCCAGGTGCGAAGTGCGCGGGTTGCGCAGGCTGGGCAGGTTTTCGACCTCGACGCGCATGCGGCCAAAGTCGCCCGCGACCGTGATTGTGTGGGTGTTGCGCTCCGCGTCCGGGTCGGCGACGATGCGTACGCGCGTGCCTTCAGCGCCGAGCCCCGCCAGCCCCAGCGTCGCGGCGACGTTAACGTTCTGCGGGAAGCGGCGGCATGCCTCGGCGGCGGTCCCGTCAAAGATGGTGCGCGGTTTGCGGATGCGCGCCAGCGCGCCACCTTCCCACGCCTCGGTGCCCTCGAACATGCGCGGCGGCTTGCGCGTCTCCAGTTCGACGCGGCGCAGGTTGCCGACCTGTGCCGACTTGAGCCCGTCGAGCCCGGCAATGGCGCCCGACGGGACGTGGAAGCGGCTGCCGCCCTTGCGCGCTGCGCGCTTGAGCGCGCGCAGCATTGCCGGTTCGGCGAGCGCGCCGACCGACATCACGACCAGCTCGCGCCCCGCCTCGAGCACGGCGGGGCCGCGCGACCGTAGCGCGCCCTGTGACGCCGCCTCGACGACGACCTCGACCTCGTCGAGCATTGCGCCGAAGCTGGGGGCATAAGTCACTTTATCCATCGTCCGCGCCAGTTCGCGAGCGCGAGTACGGGCGCGGTCCCAGATGATGATTTCCGCTACGCCCGGCTCCGCCTGCAGAAAGCGCGCCAGCGTCGAGCCGATTGAGCCACAGCCAATCAGCCCGAGTCGCACAGCAGCTCCATCACGCGCGGAAAATGCTCGGCGAACCGCTCGACCTCCGGCGTCGGCAGCGAGAAGGAGACGCGTACAAAGCGGTCACCGAAGCGTGCCGAAACATAATTGCCGGCCCTGATGAAAATCTGGTGGTCGTAGAGCAGCGCGTCCTGCACCGCCTGCGGCGAAACTCCGCAATCGGCGATGTCGATGACCATCATACTGGCTGCCGACGGGTAGACCGGTAGGTGCACGGCGTCGACGGCGTCGACAGCGCGCTTGATGATGGCCTGATTGCGGCTGCAGATTTCGATGTTGCGCGGCAGCCATTCCAGCTTGGTTTCGAGTGCGGCAATCGCGGCGCGCTGGCCGATGATGGATATGCCCAGGTCGGAGACCATGCTGCTGGTGATGTTGTCGATGAACTCCTGCGGCGCCACCAGCGCCCCCACGCGCAGCCCCGCCAGGCCGCAGTTCTTGCTCACCGAATAGGCGATGACAGTGCGCTCTGGCGCGAACTCGGTCGCGAGCGTATGCTCCGGCGCGAAGTCGCGGTAGGTGATGTCGTCGATAATCCACAGGTTGTGCTCGCGCGCGATTTCGCACAGCGCGCGCACCTCCTCACGCGGGTAGGTCGAGCCGAGCGGGTTGAGCGGGTCAATCAGCAGGATGCTCTTCGTCTCGGGTGTGATGGCGGCCCGGACCGCGTCCAGGTCGAAACGGCAAGTGCCACCGTAAATCGGCAGGTCGGTGCACTCGGCACCGCCCATTTTCGCGAACTTGTGGATGATGAAGTAGGACGGGTCTGACGTAATCATGCGGCTCCCCGCCGGCTGCAGATAGCGCATCAGGCAGTAGAGCGCCTCGGTGCCACCGTTGGTGATGTGTATCCCGAAGTCGGGCAGGCCCAGATCCTCCAGGATGAGCTCGCGCAGCCGCGGCAGCCCCTTCGCGAGCGGATACTTGTTGAACTCGTGGCTGGCAGCCGAGTCACGGATTGCCTCTTCGATAGCGGGATGCGTCGGCAGATGGTTGGTGTTCTGCGACATCCAGACGATGTCGTCGCGACCGTGCGCATACGCAAAGTCATCGCTCATCTCGCTGCGATGCGTCGCCCCTGAATTAAGAGTGCGCCCGGAACGGCTGCCCCCGGCTTCATTAAGCGCCCGAGTGGTTCGCCGGCGTGCGCGAGCCCTTGCGACTCTGGCTGCGGTTCATCGGCGTCGAGTTCTGGTTGGTCGCGCTGGTGCCGTTCCAGATTGGTTTCATCGTCGGCGCGCAGGAGTGGGGCAGCCGCGCCGGCCTGCTCGGGTTAGCGACGGTCGCGCTCCTGACGGCGAGCAGTTTCGTCCTGAACCACCTCTGCGACCTCGATACCGACCGGCGGAATCCCCGCAAGGCGTTCAGCCTGCTCGTGCGGGGCGACCTCACCCCGGCATCCGGATGGGCGCTCTTTGGCGCGCTGCAGGTCGCGACGCTGGCGCTGGCGGCGCTCGCGAGACGCGATTTCCTGCTCTGCCTGCTCGGCCTCACGGCGATTTCGCTCGCTTACAACATCGCGCCACTGCGGCTCAAGGAACGGCCCGGCCTAGACATCGCCGCCAACGGCGCCAGCCTCGGCTTCCTGCTGCCTCTGGCGGGCTGGTCGCTCTCGCAGCCGCTGGGCGAATTCCCGCGACTCTACTTCGCCTCGGTCGTCTGCTACCTCGTCGCGTTCTACTGCCCCACAATGGCGGTCGACATCGTCGCCGACCGCGCGGTCGGCACTACCACCTTCGCGACGCGCTTCGGCGCGGTGGCGACGATGAGGCTCTCGTGGGCGGCGACGACCGCCGGCGCCGGCCTGCTGCTCTGGAGCGGAGCGACCGACGCGTTTCCGTGGGACCGCAACCTGCTCTGGTGGACCGGCTGGATTCTGCTGCTGCAGCCGCTGGCACACTGGCGCGAGCTGCCGCCCAACGCGGCGCCGGACTACGAAACGGTACGCCGCGGCTCGATTATTCTCGCGACGATTGCAGCAATCGCAACCGCGTCGTTCCTCTGGCTCTACCTGTCCGGCTCTCCGGTGCCGCCCTTCAGGCGTTGACGAAACCGAGAACCTTGCGGCAGTTCGCGCAGGAGATTGACATCACCTGTCCGCCGCCGGTATCCAGGTCGATGGTGCTGAAGCGATAGGTGTTATCGACCACGCCGATATCCTTCTTGCAGAAGGGGCATTTCTCGGGCGCGTCCGGGTCTGCCGAACTGCTGAACATGGGTGCAGCGCAGGCTGCCGCGTATTTATGCGCGCGGTCACTGCCCTTCGTGGCGGGACGGCTGCTGGTGGTGGGGACGGCGCACGTAATGGAGTTGGCACTGCCGCTCGAGCGGGTGCTGCGCACTTTCGACCCCGACGTTGTCGCGCTCGAGCTCGACCCGCAACGCTGGGCGGCCTTACGGGCGCCCGTCAGGCCACGCCGCGGGCCGTTGCTGCTACGGCTACTCGCGTCGTTACAGGAGCGGCTGGGTGAAATCCTGGGCGCGCCGCCCGGCAGTGACATGCTCGCCGCCGGCCGCACCGCGCAGCGGCTCGGCGCGCGGCTGGCGCTGGTCGACCTGCCGGTCATCCCGACGCTGCAGCGCGGTTGGCGGGCGCTCGGCTGGCGCGAGCGGCTGGCACTGGCGCGCGAGCTGCTGCCACCGCTGCTGGGCGCGAAAGCACTGGAGAGCGGTCCGGCGGCTGGCGGAAACCCGCTCGCGACCGGCGATTTCTCGCGCGAACTCGCCGAGTTCGCGCGCCGTTTCCCGTCACTCCAGCGCGAGTTGATTGACCGCCGCGACCACCACATGGCGCGGAGGCTGGTGGCGCTGCTGCGCGACGGCCAGCGCGTGGCAGCGGTCGTCGGCGAAGGGCACCTGCCGGGGCTGGAGCGGCGGCTCGCTCGTCTGTCTCCAGAGGTTGTGCCGCTCAGCCGGCTGCTCGCGCTGCGCGGAAACGGGTAACTTACTTGCTGGCATCAGCTATTTGCTGGCGCCGCAAGCGCTGCAGCCACCGCCGCCACCGCCGCCTGCCTTGCCGCCGCCGGCGCCCTTGCCGGGCTCGAAGTAGGGGTTCTCGCCTTGGACATGTTCGGTGACGTCGACAACCTCGCTGATTTCCGGGACTTTCTGCCGCAGGTAGGACTCGATACCGTGCTTGAGCGTCACGTCGGCCATGCCGCAGCCCTGACAACCGCCGCCCATCTGGACATACGCCTTGCCCTCCTCGATCCGCTGCAGCGTGACGACACCACCGTGGTTGGCGATACTGGGGTTAATCTCGTTGACAAGCACGGCCTGCACGCGCTCAAAGAGTTCCTCACCGCCCGCCGGGGTCATCTCACCCACGGCCGGCTCGCCGCTTGCAATCTGCGCGCGGATGGCGTCGCCGATTAGCTTGCCGATTTCGGGCCACGCTGCATCGCCCTGCTTGGTTACGCTGACCGTGTCACGCGCGATAGTGACCGCGCTGACGTCCGGCAGCGCGAACAGCACCTCGGCCAGCGGCGCCCCTTGGGCTGCCGTGGCGGAAGTGAAACTGGCGTTGCCACCATGCAGGCTGCGATCGACGACAAAACGGCACACCTGCTGGTCGGCGGTCGGCTCGCCCCGGATACGGATTTCGGCCATCGTGTGGGGTGTGCGCTATCACGCTATTAAGCGCTTGGTTCACCAAGTTTCAGCAGCCCCGGACTCGGCTCGGCACAGCAATACCAGCTCTCGGAGAGTCGCGGTCCCGGCGTTGCCACCACCATCGGCGGCGGCGGTTGCCCCGCCGCGAAGCGCGCCACGCTCCAGAGCGCGTGGAACAGCGTTGCATCGTCGCCCCCCTCTTCGGCGACCGCGACCGCCTCGCGGTGTAGCGCGTCCATGCGCGGGTCGGGGTGCTCCCAGCGGTGGCCGAAATCCTCCTCGCGAAGCCCGCGCAAGTGCGGTGTCATCTCGGGGTGGTCGAGCAGCGCCGACCCGGGCGGCAGCAGCAGCCGGATGGTGAACTGCACCGGCTCGATAACCCCCACCAGCGCGTTGGTGGCGGCGAACTCGAACAGCTCGAGATAGTCATCTAGCGTCGTCCACGGGGTGAAGGCGACCAGCGACGGCCGCATCGCAATCCCCGCCGCGCGCGTCGCCGCCAGCGCCCGCTCGACGTCGGAGCGCGTGTGCCCCTTGTCAAGGATTTCGAGCACACGATCGCTCAATGACTCAACCGCCGTGACGATGAACAGGCAGCCGCACTCCGCCAGTTGCGGGAGCAAGTCGCCGTGGTCCAGCAGGTGCTCGACCTTGGCGGTGACGTCGAATGTCAGCTGCGGGAACTCGGCGTGCAGCGCCTCAGCCACCCGCAAGGCGTGCCGCGGGCCATTCAGGAAATCTGGGTCACCGAAGGTGATGTGCTGCGCCCCGCCGGCCACCTGCTTGCGCACCTGCTGCAGCACGTTCTCAACGGGGACGACAAAGAAACGGCCGTTGTAGACCGGTGTGACCGGGCAGTGGCGGCAGGTGTACTTGCACCCCCGCGTCGCCTCGGCGAAGCCCGTCGGGGCGGAGTGACCGTTGTTCAGCAGCTCGGCGTAGCCGCCCGCAAGGCCACTCGCGTCGGGAATCGGGTAATCCGGCCGCACCAGCAGCGGCGCTGCTGGTATTGGCACGGATTCGCCCCGCGCCAGCGTCTCACAGAGCGCCACCAGCGCCTGTTCCGACTCCCCACCAAGGCAGCTGTCAGCAACGTTGGCGAGCAGCCATTCGCGGTTGAGCTGCGCGTAGAGCCCGTGGAAACAGATGTGCGCCGTCGCGTTCAGTTCCCGGACGCGCCGGGCGACCGGCACCGCCAGCCGCAGCGCGGTGTGCATCGGGACCGAAATCGCGACTAGCTGCGCCTCGCGCACCGCCGCCTCGTCCAGCTCGCAGGTCGCAAGGTCAATTACTTGCGGCGAAAATCCTTCCCGGCGCAAGAACGCCGCCGGCCAGGTGATGCCGGCCGGCGCGTGCCCTAGCTCGTAGCATGAGAGCAACAATACTCTGCCGTCGCCGTGCATGGCGGCCGCGCTGGCGCTCAAACCTCGAACGCCGCTGCGTCGGCCGCCGCGTCGCCGATGGCGCGCAGTCGGGCGAACTCGAAGATGCCGCTGTTGTGCCCGTCACTGAAGTCGAGTCGCACCGCGTAGCGGCCGACGCTGGCGCTGCTCGCGACCGTGATATCGGCCGGAATCTGCCCCGACTGTAGTAGCTTCTCGCCCGAGAATTCATCGACGCAGCCGGCGCAGGGGCATTCACTGCGCAGCGTGTGCGCCGGGATAATTTGCTCGGCACCGTCGCGCCACTTCACCTGCACCGCGCCGCCCGCCACCACCACCAGTTCCTGCGGCGCGGCGGGGTTGAGCGCCTCGCCCAGCGCCGTCGCGGAGGAACGCGCCATCGCCTCGCCCGCCAGCGCAGCGAACGCGTCGCCGATTTCGCTCTCCGCGATTGGTTCACCAGCGTCCATCGCGGTGGCGATACTGGAGTTGAGCGGGATGCGCGCCAGCAGTGGAATGTCCAGTTTCTGCGACGCGGCCGTGCCGCCGCCCTCGCGGAAGATGGGGTCGTTGTGGCCACACTCGGGGCAGTGGTAGTAGGCCATGTTCTCGACGATGCCCAGTATCGGTACCTTCACCTGCTGGAACATACGCAGCCCCTTCTCGGCGATGGTGTACGCCACTTCCTGCGGCGTCGTGACGATGATAGCTCCTGACAGCGGCACGGCTTGGGTAAGCGTCAGCTGGATGTCGCCGGTCCCCGGCGGCAAATCCACGAAAAGGTAGTCGAGTTCGCCCCACGCCACCGAGCCAAGGAACTGCTGCACCAGCTGCGACGCAATCGGTCCGCGCCATACCAGCGGCGTCTCGCTCGTCGTCAGGAAGCCCATTGACATCACCTTCAGCCCGTGCGCCTCGACCGGCTGCAGCACCCCCTGCTGACCTCCCGCCAGGCTATGGTCGCGCAGGCCGAGCATCGCCGGCACCGACGGGCCGTAGACGTCGACGTCCAGAATCCCGACGCGCGCGCCAGCCCGGGCGCAGGCGAACGCCAGGTTGACCGCGACGGTCGACTTGCCGACGCCGCCCTTACCGCTAGCGACTGCCACAATCTGCTTCACCTGCGCCAGCGCGGCGGGCGTCGTCTGGGACTCGAGCGCCGGCAGCCGCGGCACCTCCCACGCTGTCTCGATTTCGACTTCGTCGATGTCGTCGAGCGCCAGCAGTGCCTCACGGCACTGCGCCGCCAGCGCGTCACCGTGCGGGGACGCGGGCGACGGCAGCCGGAGCGTGAAGCGCACGCGGCTACCGCTAGCGGTCAGCCCGCGCACGTAGCCCAGGCTGACGACATCCCGCTTCAGCAGCGGGTCTCTGACTGCGCGCAGCGCTCCTTCGGCTCCCATGGACGGCGCCACGGGACGCCCGTTGTATTTGGAGTTTTTCGTCAATATTTTGCGTCCGGCGGTGCCACGGGCGCCGCCGGGCAGAAAAGGTTGGTTGACGGCGATCCCAGATTCCCGTGGGCTCTCGCACCACAGTACCGCCAGAAACGCTGGTGGACTTAACTTCCGTGTTCGGAATGGGAACGGGTGAACCCCACCGCTATGGCCGTCAGACCATCGGCTCGACCTTGGGGGGGTATTTAGAATTTAGCGCCCGGCGCCCGCTGGCGTCCGCATTTCAGGCTTCGGCGGCCGCTTCGCGCACCTGCCGGATGCGCTCGGAAGCTTCGCGGCGGGCGATGCGCTCCTGCCGCCGCGACTCGACGCGCTCCATGATGAGCTTCATGTACATCGCGTCGTGCTCCATCAGCGGCGAGTCGGAAATCATGATGACGTTGTAGTCGTTCTCGAGGATTACCTCGGCCAGATGCTCGAACTTGATTTCGCCCCGCTTGACCGGAGCGTAGTGCCGCTCGTTGCCGTCGACGTCGAACTCGACTCCCGAGAAGTGGCAGTAGAACTTGTCGAGCCCGAGGTTGGCCTCGAAGAAGTCGAAGACGCGCTTGAAGCTCTCGCGGTCGTTGAGCCAGCGGTTACCGCGTGCGTGGAGGTGCGGCCAGTTGATAATCGGCACCAGCCCGCGCACTCGCTGGCAGAGCTCGGTGATTTCGCGCAGCGTGCCGAACAGGTCGGGCCGCCCCGAGAGCTCGACACCGATGCGCGGGCGGAAGTTGTGCTGCAGGTAGTGGTTGCGCAGCTCACGGAAGGCTGGCACCAGCGCCTCGATCGCCTCGCGCGAGGAGAAGTCATGGTAAGGGCCGATGTGAGTGACGATAGTGCGCGCGCCAATCTTCGTCCCGATTTCACCGGCGAACTGCAGGAACTTGCTCGACTTGTTACGCATGTAGCCATTGCCAAGGAAATCCATGTAGTAGGGCGCGTGGATTGCCATGTAGATGTCGAGCGAGTGGGCAATCTCACCCAGCTCCTCGAAGTCATCCAGTTCGACGACGGCGCGGCCGCGTACCAACTGGATTTCCATCGCGTGCAGCCCCAGCGCGTGGATATCCTCGATGCCGTCGCGGACGGTGCGTCCCTTGCACGAAAGCGGTATCCCTGCCGGCCCGAAGCGAATCATAACTCGGCCCGCAAACCGGGGTTCTATTTTACCTGTTGGCCGTTTTATAACGGAGCGCCGACTGCCGCGGCCGTGAGCGTCCCCGAGCGGGAAGCGAAGTGGCAGCAGCGCTGGGACGCTGCGCGGCTCTTCGAGGCGGAGCCCGACCCTGGGCATGAGAAATATTTCGTCACTTTCCCGTATCCCTACGTCAACGGCTACCCGCATCTGGGGCACGGCTTCACGCTACTGCGCGCCGAGATGATGGCGCGCTACCAGCGCATGCGCGGGCGCAACGTGCTCTGGCCCTTCGCGTTCCACTGTACCGGTACCCCCATCGCCGCCGCGGCACAGCGCGTCGCCGAGCGCGAGCCGGGGCAGCTGCGCGCGCTGGAGCAGATGGGCATCACCGGCGCACTGGCGGAATCGCTGGCAGAGCCGCAGGCGTGGTTCGAGCACTTTCCCGAGCGGTTCCAGCAGGACTTGCAGTCGCTCGGCCTGGCGGTCGACTGGCGCCGCAGCTTCATTACCACCGACCAGAATCCGGCCTACGACGCGTTCATCCGCTGGCAGTTCAACCGGCTGCGCGAGGGAGACTATCTGCGCAAGGGATCGTTCCCGGTCGTCTGGTGCCCCGAGCGCGAGACTGTAGTCGGTGACCACGACCGCATCTCGGGCGAAGGCGAAACACCGCAGGAATACTGCCTGCTCAAGTTCCGCGGCGACGCCAGCATGCTGGTCGCGGCGACGCTGCGGCCCGAGACGGTCTTCGGACAGACCAACCTATGGGTTGACGGCAGCGGCACCTACGCGCGAGCGAGGGTCGACGGCGAAGAATGGATTTGCTCGCAACAGATGCCGGCCAAACTGCGGCTGCAGGGCCACGAGGTCGAGGAGCTCGGCACCATCGCGGGACGCGAGCTCATTGGGCAGCGCTTTGCGGCGCCCGGGGTCGACCGCGAACTGATGGTACTGCCGGCCGATTTCTGCGACGCCGCCATCGGCTCCGGCATCGTGACGTCGGTCCCGAGCGACGCGCCGGATGACTGGCAGGGGCTGGCTGACCTGCAGGATTCGGCTGCGCTGTGCGAACAGTGGGGTCTCAACCATAAATATATAAAGGAAATAGAGCCGCTCGCGATTATCGATTCGGGCGAGTTCGGGACCGTTCCGGCACCAGCGCTCTGCCAGCAGATGGGCGTGCGCGACCAACACGACCGCACCCGGCTGGAGAAGGCGAAGCAGCAGCTCTACCTGCACAGCTTCCAGCACGGCACGATGCTTGACTCGGTCGGCATGGGCTGCGCCGGCCTGCCGGTAGACGCGGCGCGCGAGAAGGTGTGCGCAGCGCTCATCGCCAGCGGCGACGCCGCGCGCTATTACGAGTTGACTGGGCCTGCGCGCAGCCGCTGGCTCACCGACTGCACCGTCAAAATCGTCGAGGACCAGTGGTTCCTGAAATACGACGACGAAACGTGGACCGCACGCACCCGCGAGGCGCTCGGCGCAATGACGCTCTTCCCGCGCAAGGCACGCGCGCAGTTCGAGCACGTGCTCGGCTGGCTGCGCGACTGGGCCTGCGCGCGCGAGCAGGGCTTGGGAACGCGGCTGCCGTGGGACGAGAAATGGGTTATCGAGTCGTTGAGCGACTCGACCATCTACATGGCGTACTACACCGTCGCACACCATGTCAATTCGCTGCCGGCCGCAAAGCTAGGCGAGGAACTCTTCGAGGCGCTCTTCGGCGACGGCGACCCCAATGCGGTGCCGGGCATCAACGCGAAGCAGGTCGCGGAGTGGCGCGCCGAATTCGAATACTGGTATCCCTACGACCTGCGCGTGAGCGGTAAGGACCTTATCCAGAACCATCTTTCGTTCAGCCTCTTCAACCACACCGCCGTCTTTTCCCGCGAAAAGTGGCCGCGCGGTTTCGCGGTCAACGGCTGGGTACTGGTCGACGGCGAAAAGATGTCCAAGTCGCGCGGCAACTTCTACACCATCCGGCAGCTGATTGACCGCTACGGCGCCGACGCGACGCGGCTGACACTCTGCAACTCCGGCGAAGGACTCGACGACCCCAACTGGGAGGCGAGTTTCGCCGACACCGCCGGCCGCAAGCTGGAGCGCTGGCTGCGCTTCGTCGCCGCCAACGCCGGCAGCGGCCGCGACGAGCTGCACCCGTCCGACGACTGGTTTGCGGCGATGCTCTCGCAGGCGGCGCACGATGCGCGCTGCGCCTGCGACCGAATGCGCTTCCGCACGGCGATGCGCCGGCTTTTCTTCGAGCTGCCGCGCCACTACCGTTGGTATCTGCGCCGCTGCGGAACGCCGCGGCGCGACCTGCTCCACGACTACCTTTCGACCGTCACACGCGGGCTGGCGCCAATAGTGCCGCACCTGTCCGAGGAGGCATGGGGGCTGCTCGGCGGCGACGGTTTCGCCAGCGAAGCGTCCTACCCGGACGGCGAGCCAGCGCCCGCGACGCTGCTGCGCGGCGAGGCGCTGGTCCAGCGCACCCACGCCGACATTGAAGCCATCCTGAAAGTGGCGCGCATCGAGTCGCCGCAGGCGATTACACTGCTGGTCGCGCCCGACTGGAAGTGGCAGGCCGTCGGACTCGCTGCCGGGCTGGCCGACGAGCGTGGCCGCGTCGATATGCAGCCGCTGATGAAGGCGGCGATGGCCGCGCTTCCCGCCGCGGCCCGGAAGGAGGCGGCCGCTTTCCTGAAGCGGTGGGTGATGCAGGAAATCCCTGCGCTCGGCCCCGGCTGGGCGGCGCGCTACGCCGAGCAGCTCGACGAGGAGGTGGTGCTCGAGCAGGCTTCCAACTTCCTCGCCGCAACGTTCGGCTGTGAGGTGGCGGTTGCGCCTGCCGGAGACGCGACAGGTGGAGCCGCCGGGAAGGCGCGGCAGGCGGCGCCGCTGCGGCCCGCTATCTTCGTGAAATAGTGATAGTGTCCCAACGATAATCGTTTTGCAATCTATATATATAGCCCCCGACTCGGCCGGCCCCCGGGTTTCCTGCCGGGAGTGATCACCATGACTCAACAGCGACAATCGCTCAAAGTCCTGCTAGCCGCCGCGATGCTGCTCTGCGGAGTATTCACGGGGCTGTTTCTCGCAACCAATGCGAGCGCGGCTACCTACGACCAGGACGGCTTCGTCCTGGCTGACGGCGCCGGCCTTTCTGGCGCGACAGTCAGTGCGTTCAACAGCGCTACCGGCGCGGTAACGAACACCTCAACGCTCGAAGATGGCTGGTACAGCCTCGACAACCTCGAGGATGGCGACTACCAGTTCGGTTACGAGATGGCGGGCTACCTCGCCGTCGTGAACGACGTCACCGTCGACGGCAGCGGCAGCATGGATGATGTTATCCTAGTCGCCACGATGGGCGGTTCCGACAGCTTTGCCGGCAACGTCACCGACGGCTCCTCGGCAATCGAGGGCGCCAGCGTCACGCTGGCAGGCGAGGAATCTGGCGACGACTGGTGGGGCGGCAGCGCCGCTTACGAGCGCAGCGCAACCACGGACGCCGACGGAAACTACAGCTTCAGCGGACTCGCCAACGAGTCCTTCACGCTGCGGGTCACGGCTGCGGGTTACTATTCCTCAATTGGCAGTTCAGTAAATGTCGTGCTTTCAATGGTCAACGATGACAACCTGAAGTATGTGCGCATCCTTGACGGCGACGGCAACACGCTGCGCGACGCCGAGGTCATGCTCTACGAGGCTTCGACCGCCACTTGGGGCGCGGCCGAGAAGCTGGGCGGTGCGACGCACGTCGTGCGCCCCAGCGCAGCGAGCAACGGCAACTACATCTTCGCGTTCCACGCGGACTACGCCACCGGCGTAACCGTGGCTGGCGACGGCGCGGGCGAGAATCTGGAAATCGTGCTCGACACTGCTTCGAGCGGTACCCGGGTTGCGGCGCTGCCGGGCGTCCCCGCAGTCACCTCGAGCATTCCGGTAATGGACGTCAGCGGCATGACTGTGCTGCTGCAACTCAACCCCGGCCCGACGGCTGACGTCGTGGTCACTAGTGAGGCGAGCATGCTCGCCGGCGCGTATGTCGTCGCAGTCGATGAAGCGGTCAGCTTCTCGGCAGGCGGCGCGAGCGCGACGGTCGGTATCACGCAGCTGGAGTGGGACTTCGGCGAGGGCGGCGCAAGCACCTACGGACAGGAAGAGCTCAACCATTCCTGGAGCGCGGACGGCAGCTACACGGTCAACCTGACCGCGATGGACCAGTACGGCAACGTGGACACTGCCAACGTCACAATCCTGGTTGACGGCAGCGCGCCCACTTCCAACTTTACGACTACGGTCAAGGCTTCCATTGACGACGAAGGCGCAGCCTACAATGACACCAACGTCAACGAAGACACCTCGACGCTGGTCTTCAACGGCTCCGGCTCGAGCGACGGCGAGAGCGAGATTGCCTCCTGGGCGTGGGACTTCGGCGAAGAGGGCAGCGACAGCGGCTCGGTCGTCAGCAAGCAGTTCAGCGAACCCGGGGAGTATGAGGTCACGCTCACCACCACCGACGCGGCTGGCAACAGCGCCTCGGATTCGGCAACAATCATCGTGAACGACGTCACTGTCCCCGACGCCAAGTTCACTTACTACTACGACATTAACGACAACGGTACCATCGAGGCAGATGAACAAGCCTTGCAGAAGGCAATGGAGGGCGCTCCGGTAATCTTCAACGCCTCGAGCACCGAGGACAACTTCGACTCACTGGCTGACCTCACCTTCAACTGGGTGTTCGATGACGGCCTGACCGATTCCGGCGCCGTGGTTGAGCATGTTTACGCCGAGCTGAAGGACGAGGGCTTCAACGTCGTCCTGACGGTCACCGACCGCGCTGGCAACGAAGCGGTCTTCGGGGCGCTGGTCGAGCCGGCGACGATGGTGCGGCCTGACCTCTTCGTCTCCTCGCTCAACTTCACCAGCGACTCCCCGCAGGAGGGCGACGACCTCGTGATGGAGGCGACGTACAAGCTGCTGGAGAAGAACATCACCCGTAGCTTCAACGTCGCATTCTACGCCGACTCGATTGCAGCCGGCAACGAGTTTGCTAACATCTCGGTCGATGGCGCTAACCTCAGCGAGGGTATCGAGCACTCATACACGCTAACGGCTACGTGGAGTAATATCCCCGCAGGCGCGCACACGATTTTTGTCGTGGTCGACGCCGCTAACGTAATCGACGAGGGCACTGAGAAGAACGAGCTGGTGAAACTGGTCACAGTCAAGGCTGCCGATGACGGCCGCGACTGGACCTCAATCGGGCTGATTGCCGCCATCGTGATGGCGGTCTTCGGAGCGCTGGGCTACATCTACCGCGACCAGATTTTCGGCAAGTAAGCGCACCGCGCCTGCTGCTTTAGTGCCCGCGCGAAGCCATCTTCGTTTCCAGCGCCGCCTCTTCCAAGCCGTCCATCGCGCTGCCGAGGTCGTCCGAGACTTTCGCCACGACGTGTGGGTCGTCGAAGTGCGCGGTCGCCTCGACGATGGCGCGCGCGCGCTCGGCCGGGTCGTCAGACTTGAAGATGCCCGAGCCGACGAAGAGTCCGTCCATCCCGAATTGCATCATCAGCGCCGCGTCGGCCGGCGTCGCGATGCCGCCTGCCGTGAAAGTGACGACCGGTAGCCGCCCCAGCTTCGCGACCTCGTCCATCAGCTCGGCGATTTCAGCCTCGATTTCGCTGCGCGGCATCTCGAACGGAGTCGCGCCAGCTGAAGAACCGAGGTTGGTTACCACCTCGCGGTCGAGCTCGAAATACTTGTCGACGACGCGGGTCGCCATTGCGGCGCGGTCGTCAGATTGCTGCACCGCTGCGATTTCGGCGTCGAGCAGCCGCGCGTGGCGCATCGCGGCGACGATGTTCCCCGTCCCCGCCTCGCCCTTGGTACGAATCATGGCCGAGCCTTCCCAGACACGGCGCAGCCCCTCACCGAGCGAAGTGGCGCCGCAAACGAACGGGACGGTGAAGTTGCGCTTGATGACGTGGAAGTAGGGGTCGGCCGGCGTCAGCACTTCCGACTCGTCAATCATGTCCACTCCGAGGGCCTCGAGCACGCGCGCCTCGGCGGTGTGGCCGATACGGCACTTAGCCATCACCGGAATCGTGGTGCAGTCGATAATTTCGCGAATCTTCTGCGGCTCCGACATGCGCGCGACGCCGCCTTCGGCACGGATATCGGCCGGCACGCGCTCGAGCGCCATGACGGCGACGGCGCCGGCGTCCTCGGCGATGGCCGCCTGCTGCGCGTCGGTGACGTCCATGATGACGCCGCCTTTCTGCATGCGGGCGAAGCCGCGCTTCACCAGTTCCGGGCCGTGTCTCAGCGAATGCAGGTCGAGTTCGAGTGGCATGTTATGCTTCTGGTGGACCGGGCGGGATTTGAACCCGCGGCCTCCGCCTTGCGAAGGCGGCGATCTTCCGGGCTGATCTACCGGCCCACTCCCGCGGCGGCATTCCCCGGCGGCAATAAGGTTTCACTTGTCGCTACGCCGCCAAGTGTTCCTGCGCCGCCTCGGCCAGTGCGTTGAATAGCTCTTCATCCTCAACCGATTCGTAGCCGCCGCCCTTGGCAACGTGCAGGATATCCACCTCGAGCACATCCTCGCCGCCTTCGGCGGGTGACATCACCGCATACTCTTCGCCCTCAACCTCGAGCGTGCCGTGGACCCGGAAGCGGTGCTCCCTGCCTTCGGAGTCGGTCAGCACTTCGATGTCGCCGGCATCGGGTGTTGCGGGAGCGTCCGCCGCAGCTTTGCTGCCGCCCATGAACGGAAAGCTCCAACCACCTGCGGTGTCAGCAACGCTGATTTCGCGCCCCATCGCTTTGGACCAGCCGCTGATAATCGCCTCTTGGTCGAATCCCGAGCTGGCTTCGAGCTTGCTCCAGTTGTTGATTGCCCAGGGAGGCTTCTCGAACTTGTCGGCCAGAAGCCGCAGGAACATACGCAGGTCGTTAGGGTTAGCAGTCCCGATTTTCAGCTGGAGGTAACAGTTGCGCGGGACGCCGTAGAAGCCCTTGTATTTCTGCGCTGAAAGTCGCGCCTTGAAACCGGCGAAGCGGAAGGCGGCGGTCCAGTTCATCTCGTCAAAGCCGCTCTCGCGCAGTTTCACCTTCGCGTCGGAATCGATTTCCTGCGCGCAGGCCCAGAAGGCGTCGAAGAAGTCGGTCAGCCAGACCAGCCCGAAGGTGCCACGGCCGACTGCCTCCAGCTGCCCTTTCTGTAGCAGCTTGCGCTTCACCAGCGGGTGCTTTTTACGAGGCTGCGCCAGCAGGGTCACGACGTGCATTGCGCCGGCAGCATGGGGCTGGATAAAATGGCTCCGTCGCAGACCGCCAGCTTTAATTAGGTCCCGGTACGGGCCGGGTCGGCCTGCGGGCCATTACGGTAATTACTTTATCGACTCTCAACAAAGAGTCCTGGACCAGACGTTCGGACTTGCTTGGGGGAGGCTCAGGCCGCACAACCAAAAGGTGGAAAAATGACAGAGCCCAACAGTAGTAAGTACGTTATCCAAGCCAGAATCACGGCCAGCGGCGTGGTTGAGCGATCCGACGTAGTCGGTGCAATCTTCGGTCAGACCGAAGGATTGCTCGGCGACGAACTGGACCTCCGGGACATGCAGAAATCGGGCCGTATGGGCCGGATCGAAGTGGACATCAAGAGTAGCAAGGGCAAGTCCATTGGTGAAATTACCATAGCCTCCAGTATGGACCAAGTAGAGACTTCGGTCTTTGCCGCCGCGCTCGAGACAGTCGAGCGCGTCGGTCCCTGCAAGGCGACTCTCAAGGTAACTAACCTCGAGGACAGCCGTGCCGGCAAGCGCGACCAGATTATTGGGCGCGCCCGCGAGCTGCTGCTCGGCATCGTGAGCGAGGCCCGCAGTGCCGGAGTCAACATAACCGACTCCGTCAGGCAGCTAATCCAGACTGATGAAATCGTCTCTTACGGCGGCAAGCTCCCCGCGGGGCCCAACGTCGAGAACAGTGACGCCATCATTCTGGTCGAGGGACGCAGCGACGTCCTGAACCTGCTGCGGCACAGCATCAAGAACGCAATCTCGGTCGAGGGGACCAACATCCCCAAGGAAATTGTCGAGCTATGCAAGTCACGCACCGTCACCGCTTTCGTCGATGGCGACCGCGGAGGCGAGATGATCCTGCGCGAGTTGTTCCAGGTCGCTGAGATTAATTATGTCGCGCGCGCACCAAGCAACACCGAAGTCGAACACCTCGGGCACAAGCAGATTATGAAATGCCTGCGCGACAAGTCGACTACCGAGCTGTTCAAGGACCAGAACAAGTGGGCGAAAGATGGCAAGAAAAAACGCTCGCGACGTGGCGGACGCAAGTCAAAGACCAGCAAGGAGGACACGAAAGCGCCCGCAAAGGCGCCAGCCGCTGAGCCAAAGGCAGCGGCGGAAGAGCCCGCGGCCCCGGCTGAGGCACCTGCAGAGGAGCCAGCCGCTGAGCCAGAAGCAGTCAAGGCTGCCGCCCCCGCAGAAGCACAGGCACTGCTCGAGCACCTTGACGCGCTCAAGGGCAGCAAGAACGTGCGGCTGCTCTCGGGCGAGAAGCTGAGCGACGAACTCCCGATTACCAAGCTGCAGGAAAAGCTGCAGAAGAAGGGAAACAACGGCGTCACAGCACTGGTGATGGATGGTATCATCACCCAGCGGCTGGTCGACCTCGCCCCCGAGGCAGGTATCTCGACCGTCGTTGCCGAGAAGAAGGGACCACTACCGCGCAAGCCGGTCGGCCTCTCACTCTACACCCGTAGCGACCTTAGCTAAGGCAGCCCGACCGCCTTGGCAAATGGTTAAATCCGCCGGCAGCCGTCGCCAGTCGGCGAGAGCATGGCAGATGACGACAGCATAGACGAAGAGGGCCTGCGGCGCTCAGCGCGTAGCCAGATAATCGTGGACACAATCGAGCGCAGTCTCGAGAAGATGATGTTCGTCGAAACGAACATGGCACGCGAGATGGATTCCAAAGACCTGTTTCAGGTCAAGCGCGAAGCGGTCGCGGCGGTAGCCGAACTGCGCTACGCGCTCTCAATCCTGACCGGAAAGCTGGAAATCTGATGGGGTCCCGGCTGCTGCTGGCGCTGGACGAGACAGACCCGCTGCGTGCCTTTTCCGTAGCCGAAGCGGCAGCACCGCACTTGGCGGGCATCAAAATCAACTGGCCACTGCTGATGCAGGGCGGACTCGAGACGGTCGCGAAGTTAGCGAAGTTGGCACCAGTCATCTGCGACCTCAAGGTAGCTGACATTCCCAACACGGCGCGCCTCATCGCCGAAGCGGCCTACGGTGCCGGCGCGACCGGCATCATTGCGCACGCGTTCCCGGGCGCCGGCCCACTGCGCGCCATCCGCGACGTGGCGCCCGACCGCGACCTTTACGCAGTCATCACGATGTCGCACCCCGGCGGCGGCGAATTCTTCGACATCACGGCGCTGGCCGCCGTCGCGCGCGACGGCGGTGCGACCGGTGTCGTCGCTCCGGCAACGCGACCGGAAGACATCACCGCCGTGCGGGAAGCGGTCGGCAACCTCAAAATCATCGCCCCCGGCGTCGGTGCGCAGGGGGGCGACCCACGCGCGGCTATCACAGCAGGCGCCGACCTCATAATCGTGGGGCGCGCCATTTACCAGACGGACGACCCGGGCGCGGCCGCGCGGGAATTCGCCGCCGCGCTGGGCGACTGATGCTCACCGTCCGCGGGCTGCAGAAGGCGTTCGGTGCGCGGCGCGTGCTGCGCGGGCTCGACCTGTCGGTCGCCGACGGCGAAGTGGTGCTGCTGCAGGGCGAGAACGGCGCCGGCAAATCAACGCTGCTGCGCATTCTCGCAACGCTCGACCGCGCCGACAGTGGCGAAGCAGAAGTGGACAGCTTCGCGCTCTCCGACGGCGTCGAAGTGCGGGCACGCATCGGCTTCGCCGGCCACCGTCCCGGCTTTTACGGCGAATTGAGCGGCCGCGAAAACCTCGCGCTCTGGGCACAGCTGCACCAGCTGCCGGAGCACTCGGCGGAAATTGACGCCACGCTCGAGCGCGTCGGCCTCAAGGCTTTTGCCGATGACCGCACCGGCATCTACTCACGCGGGATGTTGCAGCGACTGGCGCTGGCGCGCGCTACCTTGCACCAGCCGACGACGCTGCTGCTAGACGAACCGTTCGCCGCGCTCGACTCCACCGGGCGCGAGCTGCTGCGGACGCTCATCTCCGAATGGTGTGACGATGGCCGGGCGGTGCTGGTGGTGGCGCACGGCAGCGGCCTTGCAGCGGACCGCACGCTGGCGCTCGCCGACGGGGTACTGGCGTGAGCCCGCTGACGGCGCTGGTGCGCAAGGAAGTGCGCGTCGAGCTGCGGTCGCTGCAGGGCACCATCGCGGCGGCGATGCTGGTGCTGGCGCTGCTGCTGCTGCTGCGCTTCACGCTCACCAACGACGAAATTGCCCGCGCACGGCTGGCGCCCGCGATTCTCTGGAGTGTGCTGCTCTTCGCCGGGCTGGGGCTGCTGACGCACACCGCCTTGCGCGAAGGCGACCGCGGCACCGGCGAGATGCTGCGGCTGGCGCCGCTCCCGCGCGTGACGCTGTTCCTCGGCGCCTGGGCTGGCAACCTGCTGCTGCTCTCGGGGCTGACGCTGCTTGCTTTCGGATTTTATATACTGCTCTTCGAGAACTCATTCGGCTCCGCATGGCCCTCTGCGCTCGCAATCCTGCTGCTTTCGGCGGTCGGTATTTCCGCTGCCGGGACGCTCACGACACAGGCGGCAGCGCCGCTGCCCGGCGCGTGGATGCTCGGGACGCTACTCGCCATCCCGCTGCTGCTCTTTACCGTGGTCGAAGCGTCACTGCGCGCGTTGCAGGCGTTGCTGCTCGATGACGCGGGCATTGCGACCGCGCTGACGCTGCTGCTGCTCTACGATCTGGCATTCCTAGCGGGCGGCGCGTGGCTCAGCGAACTGGCCGACTAGCGCCGCTTAAGAGATAGCGCGGCGGAGTTGATGCAAAAACGCAGTCCCGTTGGCTGCGGCCCGTCGGGGAAGATGTGTCCAAGGTGCGACTCGCAGCCGGCGCAGACTACCTCGGTGCGGCGCACGCCGAGCGAGTCGTCCTCACGCTCAGCGACCGCCCCGTCAGTAACTGGCGCGCTGAAGCTGGGCCAGCCGATGCCTGAAACGAATTTCGTTTCCGAGTCGAACAGCTCCGCGCCGCACGCCACACAACGGTAGCTGCCGGCGTCGTGGCAGTCCCAGTATTCGTTGGCGAAAGGCGGCTCGGTCGCACTACAGCGGCAGACCTCGTATTGCTCCGGGCTCAGCCGCGTGTGCCATTCAGCGTCGCTGAACTTCATCGGCGGGTCGCCTTACGATGTTTCACAGCACTCCTGCTGCCTTGCCGCCCGCTTCGAAAGCGCCCAGCGCTTCGTCCAGATCCTCGCGCGCGAGTCCGGCGTTCATGATGACGCGGATGCGCGCCTTGTCGCGCGCGACCATCGGAAAGACGATGGGGAGCGCGAAGACATCGCGCTGCATCAGTTCACCGCTCAACGCCTGCGCCTGCTTCGAAGAGCCGCACATGGCAGGGATGATGGGGGTCGTGGAAACGCCGGTGTCGTAGCCGAATTGCTGCAGCCCGCGACGGAAATAGGCGGTATTCTTCCAGAGATTCACGACGTGCTGCGGCTCTTCATCGAGCACGTCCAGCGCAGCGGTGCAGGCGGCGACCGTCGCGGGCGGGGCGGAGCCCGAGAGCAGGAAGGTGCGCGACTTGTTGAAGGCGTATTTCGCGAGATGTTCGCTGCCGGCGGCGAGCCCGCCGACGACACCGAACGCCTTGGAGAAGGTTCCCATTTCGATATCGACCTTGTCTTCGACGCCATAATGGACTCCGATTCCGCGCCCCTCGCCCAGCACGCCTTCGCCGTGCGCGTCGTCCACGTAGGTCATCGCGCCATATTCTCCGGCGAGCGCGCAGATTTCGTCGAGCGGCGCGGTGTCGCCGTCCATCGAGAAGACGCCGTCGGTGATGATGAGCCGGCGCCCCGTGTCGGGAGCCTTGCGCAGCAGGTCTTCCAGCCCGCCCATGTCGTTGTGCGCGTAGATGTTGCGTGCCGCCTTCGTCAACCGCACCCCGTCAATAATCGAGCCGTGGTTCAGCTCGTCGGTGAAAAGGTGGTCGCCCTTGCCTACCAGTTGCGGAATCAGCCCGGCGTTGGCGGCGAAGCCGGTCTGGTAGTAGATGGCAGCGTCACGGCGCTTGAACTCGGCGATGCGCTGCTCTAGCCGGACATGCAGGTCCATGTTGCCCGCAATCGGTCGCACGCTGCCCGAGCCGGCACCGTGGCTGCGGACAGCCGCAATAGCGGCCTCCTTCAGCCGCGGGTGGTTGCTCAGGTTCAGGTAATTATTCGAGCAGAGCATCAGCCGCTCGCGTCCGCCAACCTGACAGCGGGGCGCGCTGGGACCTTCCAGCACCGGCGGCCGCCAGTCAAGGCTCGCCGCCACGAGCGCTTCGTATTCGTCGCGCATCCAGCCCGTCGGGTCGCTCATTGCGCCCTCTGTTCGCGGCGCAGGTTTTCAAGCATGTCGTCGGCCATCTCCGCCAGCCCGAAGCGGGGTGCCCAGCCCCACTCCTGCCGTGCGACGGAGTCGTCGACCGCGTCGGGCCATGAATCGGCAATCACCTGCCGCGCGTCGGGCGCGTAGCGACACTCGAAGCCGGGGACGCGCTGCGCGATAGCGTCTGCCAGTTCGCTGGCGGAGAAGGACATCGCGCCGAGGTTGAAGTCGGAATGGTGCTGCAAGGCCTCGAGCGGTGCATCCATCAGGTCCAGCGTCCCCTTCAGCGCGTCTGGCATGTACATCATCGGCAACCGCGTCTCCGGGCCGACGAAGCATTCGTAGCTACCGTCGCGCAGCGCAGCGTGGAAGATGGCAATGGCATAGTCAGTGGTCCCGCCACCCGGGGCCGCCTGCCACGAAATGAGTCCGGGGTAGCGCACCCCGCGCGCGTCGACCCCGTAGCGCTGGAAGTAGTAGTCGCAGAGGATTTCACCGGCGACCTTGGTGACGCCGTACATCGTGCTCGGGTGAAGTGGTGTCTCCTGCGGAGCCAGCGCCGGGGTATCAGGGCCGAAGACCGCTATCGAACTCGGGCAGAACAAGCGTTGCCCCCGCTCGCGGGCGACCTCGAGCACGTTGCGCAGGCCGTTGAGGTTGACCTCGTAGCAGAGCGCCGGATTAGCCTCGCCGCCCACGGAAAGGATGGCGGCGAGGTGGTAGACTGTGTCAATATCGTGCTCCGCAACGGCCTGTGCGTAGCCCGCAGCGTCGGTGACGTCGCCCTTCGCAGACGGACCTCCCTCCGCGACTTCTGGCGCGAGCGGGCTGGAGCGGTACATCGCGACGACGTCCCCGGCGGGGAAGCGCTCCCGCAAGGCGAGCACCAGCTCGGTCCCGATTTGCCCCGCGGCGCCAGTTACCAGTATCCGGCGCTGTTCGCGAGTGGACATGCGCCCGCCATTATGGCGCACTATTTTAGGCTGGAGCGCGCGCAACTTCCTTTTAGCGACCGGGCTTCGCCCCACATGGAGCTACGCACGCCGCTGATGGTCGTCAACCTGAAGACCTACCCGCAAGGCCACGGTGAGGTGGGCTTCGAGCTCTGCCGCGAAATGGCTGCCATCGCGGAAGCTTCGGGCGCCTGCCTTGCGGCCGCGACCAGCGCGCTCGACCTGCGGCGCTTCGCGTACAAGGGCGGCGTTCCGGTGCTGGCGCAGCACATTGACGCCGCGCCGGCCGGCGCGCATACCGGCGCGGTGCTGCCGGAAGCGGCCGTCGCAGCGGGCGCGGTCGGCACGCTGGTCAACCACGCCGAACGGCAGCTCGACTGGGCCACCATCGAGACGACGCTGGCGCGCGCCCGCGAGGCGGGGCTGGCGACCGTGCTCTGCACCGCCGACGTCGAAGCGACCGCACGCGGTGCCGCCCTGCGGCCGGACTACGTCGCGGTCGAGCCGCCCGAACTCATCGGCGGTGACATCTCGGTCTCGACTGCGCGCCCCGAGGTCATCAGCGACTCAGTCGCGGCGGTGGCCGGGACCGGCGTCCCAGTGCTCTGCGGAGCCGGTGTCAAGACCCGCGCCGATGTCGAAAAGGCGATGGAACTGGGCGCGGCGGGCATCCTGCTGGCGTCGGGCGTCGTGAAGGCGGAGGACCCGGGAACGGTCCTCGCAGAGCTGGTTCGGGGACTGTCATAAACTATTAATATAAGGCTGGTTGACAACCGCCGGTTGCCTACCGGACCTCATTGTAGCTCCCGAGGGTGACCCAGCAAAAATGGTGAAAAAAATGTCAGTCGGAATTGAGCCCTTGGGCAAGATGGTCCTGCTCGAGCTGGAGGAAGCCGCGGAGAAGACAGATAGCGGTTTTCTGCTGCCCGAAGCAGCGCGCGAAAAGATGAACGTCGGCCTCGTGGCAGGCGTCGGCCCTGACGCAGAACACGTCAAGGCAGGCGACCGCGTGGTCTACAAAAAATATGCCGGGACGGAGATTACCTGGCAGGACAAGGATTACCTGCTCCTCAAGTCGAAAGACTTGCAGGCGACGGTGCTTTAGGAGGAAAAAATGGCAAAACAGATGGTATATGGAGAAGATGCACGACGCAAGCTACTGAGCGGTATCAACACCGCTACAGACGCAATCAAGGTCACGCTGGGACCGAAGGCACGCACTGTCGTACTGGACAAGTCATTCGGCAGCCCAACCATCATCAACGATGGTGTGACGATTGCCAAGGATATCGAGCTGCCTGACCCGTACGAAAACATGGGCGCGCAGCTGGTCAAGGAAGTCGCGAGCAAGACGCAGGACAACGCCGGTGACGGCACCTGCACCGCGGCAATCCTGACGCAGGCGCTCGCAACCTACGGGCTGCGCGGCGTCTCGGCCGGCATGTCGCCGGTTAACCTGAAGGACGGCTTTGACCAAGCCATAACCGTGGTAGTCGACGAGCTGAAGAAATCGGCCTCCCCGGTCGAGTCGGACGAGGTCATCGAGCAGGTGGCCGCAATTTCAGCCAACAACGACCAGGAAATTGGCAAGCTGATTGCCGATGCGGTCGGCAAGGTGGGGCAGGACGGCATTATCACCGTCGAGGAAGCGAAAGGTATCGAGACCACGCTCAAACTGGTCGAGGGAATGGAGTTCGACAAGGGCTACGTCTCGCCATACTTCGTCACCGACCGCGAGAAGCGCGAAGCGGTGGTCGAGAACCCGCTGATACTGATGACCGACCACACAATCTCGTCGGCGCAGGACCTACTGCCGGCACTCGAGCTGGGGGTCAAGCAGCTGAAGGCACCCATCCTGCTCATCTGCAAGGACCTGGAGGGCGAGGCACTAGCGACGCTGGTGCTTAACGTCGCTTCCCGGGTGCTCAAGGCGTGCGCCGTCAAGGCGCCGGGTTTCGGCGACGACCAGAAGGAGCAGCTTGAAGACCTAGCCATCCTGACCGGCGGCCGTGTTATCGGTAAGGACCAGGGCATGGAGCTCAAGGAAATTACCGCCGACATGTTCGGCAAGGCGAACAAGGTCGTCATCGGCAAAAACAAGACCACGGTCATCGGCGGCGGCGGCGAGAAAGCGGCGGTCGAGGAACGTGCGCGCATCCTGCGCTCGCAGGCCAAACTCGCCAAGTCCAAGTGGGACCGCGAAAAGCTCGAGAAGCGCGTCGGTCGCCTGCTGGGTGGCGTCGCGGTGCTCGAAATCGGCGCGGCAACCGAGACCGAGATGAAGGAGAAGAAGGCGCGCGTCGACGACGCACTCAACGCCACTCGCGCCGCGATGGCCGAAGGCGTCGTGGCGGGCGGCGGCGTAGCACTGCTGCGCACCCGCAAGGCACTCGACAAGCTTGCAAAGAAGCTCGATTCCGAAGAGGCCACCGGCGTCCGCATTGTACGTGATGCACTCGCCATGCCGGCGAGCCAGATTGCCGAAAACGCTGGCGAAGACGGAGGCGTAGTGGTCTCGAAGATTAGCGAATCCAAGAACGCCAGCTTCGGCTTCAACGCCCGCACCAACACCTACGAGGACCTGATGAAGGCTGGAATCATCGACCCCGTCAAGGTCGTGCGCAACGCACTTCAGGCCGCTGGCTCGATTGCGAGCCTCGTGCTGACCACCGAGACACTCATCTCGGACATCCCCGAGAAGGAGTCCTCAATGCCGGACATGTCCGGCATGGGCGACATGGGTGGCATGGGCGGTATGGGTGGCATGGGCGGGATGATGTAGTCCTGTTTGTTACAAAAAAACCTGAACTGAACCGGCGGCGGGCGCCAGCCCGCCGCCCTATGATAGCCTGATTTTCGACAGGTAGCCTGGCATCTCGATATCGCTTGCCAGCCCCGCTGCCGGCTCCGGCTCGCCGAGGCTAGTCATGATTGGGACCACCCCGGCCCAGACCGGCTGGTCCCGGTCTGCCGGTTCGTCACCGACGGGGATAGCACGAATCTTGGCTGCACCTTCCCTGATATCCATCCAGAGCACGCTGGTCGCTTTCAGTTCCGACTCTGTCGGCTGGCGCACTTCGCCCCAGCGGCCGCGTGCGATGCGCTCCATGAGCTTCTCAAGTGCCATCAGTTTTTCCCCGGAGTCATCAACGCTCCGGGCCGTCCCGAAAAGCATCACCGAGCGGTAGTTGACCGAGTGGTTGAAAGCCGAGCGCGACAGCACGATGCCGTCGAGCAGGCTCACCGTCAGGCAGACCTTGCACTCCGCTTGCGTCCGCAACGCCCGGCTGGCGGCGGAGCCGTGCCAGAAGACGCGCTCGCCATCGCGCCAGAAAAGCGTCGGCGTCACCAGCGGCGCGCCGTCAAACACATACCCGACGTGACAGAGCAGCGCCGCGTCCAGGATGGCGTTGACCGTCTCGCGGTCGAAGCTGCCGCGTTCGGAATGCCGCATGGGCTGGCTGCGGCCGGTCCGCTCGAGGTCAGCCACGCTGCGCTTCCAGCTCCGCCAGCACCTTCGCCGCGTGCCCCTTGGTGCGTACGTTGGGCCACGCCCACGCGACCGTGCCGTCAGGGGCTACGAGGAAGGTCGAGCGCGCGACGCCCATGTATTCGCGGCCGTAGTTTTTCTTCAGTCGCCATGCTCCGTAAGGCGCCATCACCACGCGGTCCGGGTCGGCGAGCAGGCGTACACCGAGGCCGTATTTCGCGATGAAGTTGCAGTGCTTCTGCGGCGAATCGGGTGAGACGCCGACAATATCGCACTCGAGCGCTGCAAACTCGGCGGCGAGCGCCGTGAATTCCTGCGCCTCGATGGTGCAACCCGGCGTATCATCGCGCGGATAGAAGTAGAGCAGCAGCCAGCGGCCGGCGAAGTCGGCCAGCGCAACGGCCGTACCGTCCTGGTCAACCGCTTCGAAGCGGGGAGCAGGGTCTCCAGCTTGTAGGATTTCAGTCATATTTTTCACATCGATGAGTATTAAAGTGGAATGTTGCCGTGCTTGCGCTTCGGGCGCGGTTCGCGCTTGCTCCCAAAGCGCTCGAGTCCGCGCAGCAGTTCGACGCGCGTATCGCGCGGGAAAATGACGCGGTCGATGTATCCCATTTCGGCGGCAATCCAGGGCGACGCGAACTTCTCGCGATACTCGTCGGTCAGCTCGCGCCGCTTCCGGTCGGGGTCGCTGGCGGCGGCCAGTTCCTTGCGGAAGATGATATTCACCGCCCCCTCGGAGCCCATCACCGCGATTTCAGCGGTCGGCCACGCTAGGTTCAGGTCGGCACGGATGTGCTTGGACGCCATCACGTCATACGCGCCGCCGTACGCCTTGCGCGTTATCACCGTCAGCTTCGGGACGGACGCCTCGGCGAAGGCGTAGAGCAGCTTGGCGCCGTGGCGGATGATGCCGCCATGCTCCTGCTCGCGCCCCGGCAGGAAGCCGGGAACGTCGACGAACGTGATGAGGGGCAGGTTGAACGCGTCGCAGAATCGCACGAAGCGCGCCCCCTTCACCGACGCGTCGATGTCGAGACAGCCAGCCAGGTGTTGCGGCTGGTTGGCGACGATGCCGACCGGGTAGCCGCCGAGGCGCGCGAAGCCGATGACCATGTTCTGCGCCCAGTCCGGTTGCAGCTCCAGGAAGTCCCCTTCGTCACCGACCGCCGTGATGACCTCGCGGATGTCGTATGGCGTGTTCGAGTTGTCGGGCATCAGGCTGTCGAGCTGCGGCAGCCGCTCGTCACCTGACGGAGGTTCCCGCCGCGGCGGCTGCTCCAGGTTGTTCTGCGGCAGGAATGCAAGCAGCCGCCGCAGCTCGGCAAAAGCAGCCTGCTCGTCGGGTACGGTCAGGTGCGCGACGCCCGAGAGCGAGCCGTGGGTCTCCGCACCACCCAACTCCTCAAAACCGATTTCCTCGTGCGTTACGGTCTTGATAACGTCGGGGCCTGTGATGAACATGTGCGACGTCCCTTCGGCCATGATGACGAAGTCGGTAATCGCCGGCGAATAGACCGCGCCACCGGCGCACGGCCCCATAATCAGGGAGATTTGCGGGACGACTCCCGACGACTGGACGTTGCGCCAGAAGATTTCAGCGTAGCCGCCCAGCGAGACGACGCCTTCCTGGATGCGCGCGCCGCCCGAGTCGTTAAGCCCGATGACCGGCGCCCCCATGCGCGTCGCGAGGTCCATCACCTTGCAAATCTTCTTGGCGTGCACTTCCCCCAACGCGCCGCCGAAGACCGTGAAGTCCTGTGCGAAGATGTAGACTGGCCGCCCCTCGATGGTGCCGTGGCCGGTCACCACCCCGTCGCCCGGCGGCCGCCGCTTCTCCATCCCGAAGCTGGCGCTGCGATGCTTCGCCAGCGCGTCCAGCTCAACGAAGCTGCCGTCGTCAAGCAGTAACTCAATCCGCTCGCGCGCGGTGAGCTTGCCGGCGGCGTGTTGCTTCTCGACTCGCGCCGCGTCGGAGCGCTGCGCTTCCGCCAGCCGCTGCTCCAGCTCCTCGATGCGCTCGTGGGTCGTCATCGGCCGGCAGCGGCTGGCGGCTATAACGGTGGCTGCGTCCGCTAACGCTAAACCCCCGCCCTCGCTCGCGGCAGCGTGAGCGACCTGCAGGGCGTGCGCGGGACCCGCGACTTCTACCCCGACGAGATGCGGTTACGCAGCTGGCTCTTCTCGCACTTCCGTGCTGCAGCGCAGCTGCACGGCTTCGAGGAGTATGACGCGCCGGTGCTCGAACACGAAGCGCTCTATACCCGCAAGGCAGGCGAGGACATCGTTGGGCAGCTCTACGGTTTCGAGGACAAGGGCGGCCGCCGCGTCGCGCTGCGCCCCGAGATGACACCGTCGCTGGCGCGGATGGTGCTGGCGCGCGCCGGGGCGCTACCGCTGCCCATCAAATGGTTCTCGATTCCGCAGTGCTGGCGCTACGAGCGGATGCAGCGCGGACGCGGGCGCGAGCACTACCAGTGGAACGTCGATATCTGGGGCAGCGCTGGCGTCGAAGCCGATGTCGAGCTGCTGGCGGTGCTCTGTTCTTTCTTCGGCCGCGTCGGACTGGCGCCCGCCGAGGTCGGCATACGTGTCAGCAGCCGCAAGGTGCTGCAGGAAGTGCTCGACTCGGTCGGCGTCGCAAGCGAGCAGTTCGCCGCAGTCTGCATTGTCGTTGACAAGCTCGGCAAGCTGCCGCCGGACGAGGCGGCAGCGCAGCTCGGGAAGCTGGGGCTCGACAACACGGCGGTCGCGACCATCCAGCGTGTGCTCGGGCTGCGCGATCTTGATGCACTCGCGGCGGCGCTGGGCGACGACAGTGGTGCCGTCGCCGAGCTGCGGTCGCTCTGGGCGCTGGCGGAGGGCTACGACCTGACGAAGTGGCTCGAGTTCGACGGCTCGATTGTACGCGGGCTGGCCTACTACACCGGCTCCGTCTTCGAGGCACACGACCGCAGCGGCGAGCTGCGCGCGATCTGCGGCGGCGGCCGCTATGACCGGCTGCTCTCGTCCTTCGGCGGGAAGGACCTGCCGGCGACCGGTTTCGGCTTCGGCGACATGGTAATTCTGGAATTGCTCAAGGACCGCGGCCGGCTGCCGCAGCTGGCCGGCAGCGTGCAGGACGTGGTCTTTGCGCTCAATCCCGAGCTACGGCCGGTGGCGATGGACGTCGCCGGCCGCTTGCGGGCGCAAGGGCGCAGCGTCGACCTAGTGCTCGAGGAGAAACGGCTCAAGTGGGTGCTGAAGCACGCCGACCGCTGCGGTGCCGAGCGGCTGCTGCTGCTCGCGCCGAAGGAATGGGAACGCGGGCTGGTCAAGGTGCGCGACCTTTCCAGCGGCGCGGAGAGCGAAGTCGCGCCGGATGCGCTCTGACACGGCGCAAGCGTTGAAAAAACGACCGCCGATACGGGGCTGCATGGAAATGAGCAATCGGCGGATTTTCCGCATCGTTGCGCTGGCGCTGGTCGGCTACTATTGGGTTCAGGCAATCGTAATCGGTCCCGACGGCGACGATGCAGAAAGGTGGGCTGGTGGACTTTCATTCCTGTCGAACTGGAATCTGACACTGAACCTGCTGGTAGCGCTGTGTGCAATCAAGCATGAGTTTGACGGGCAGAGGAGACTGGATGAACCTATCCTCGCGGCTGCCATGGGAGTCAACATAATTGTCATGCTGCTTTACTGGGTCCTCAGGGCAATGGAGAAGCTCGGAGAAGTGGTGGCGTATGATTCCTTCGCTGACATGTTCGAGAACTATTACGTACATTTGGGTACGTCCGTAATACTGTTTGCCGAGGCAGTATTCTACAGCAGACCGTTTGTGGACTGGAAGCGCTCGTACGGCATCTATATGGTCATATTCTTCGGATATATCTTCTGGATGGAGGCGTTCGTCTCGCAGAGGGATGGTTTTCCGTGCGGCAAAACACTTGTCGATAATTGTGGCTTCCCTTACGAGTTTCTGAATGACCTGACTAATTCGGGACGCGCCATATTCTACGCCGGGGTCTGGATCATGGGCAATCTGGGGTTTGCCGCCAGTTTCTGGCTAGTGCGGTACCATGCTCGCCGCGTCAGTTCCGAACCAGCCGGGGAGTAGTTTTAGCGCCCAAGCCGCGCTCGAAGCGCCTGCGCCCGCGCGTCGAGCGACGCACGCAGCTTCGCGCGGCCCAGTCCGTTACGCTCCTGCCAGGCGGCCATGCGGGTGCGCAGCCGACGCGAATGCCAGTAGTCACCCGCCTTTTCGGAGAGCGCGGTGATGGCGTCCATGATTTCGTCAGTGAACTCGCGCAGCGCCTCGCGGTTCGCCTCCTTTGCCGTGAAATAGAGTGGGTCGCCGAACTCGTAGTAGAAACGGCGCCAGAGCCGCGGGACGCGCTTGCCGACCGGGATGACGCGGTCGGTCTCCCGGATGGCGACCGGCACGACTGCCGCGCCGGTGGCGGCCGCCAGCCGTGCGGCACCGGTGCGGCCGCGCCCCAGCTGCCCGTCGCGTGACCGAGTCCCTTCGGGGAATATACCGACCGCGCCGCCGTCACGCAGGATGACTTCGGCCGCGTCCAGCGCGTCACTAGCGTCGCCGTCGCGGTCGACCGGGATGACGCCCATACGGCCGAAGAGCGCCCCGCGAATCCGGCCTTCGAAATGCTCCTGCTTGGAGAGGTAGCTGACCTCGCGCGAGGTGGCGGTCATGATGAACGCCGGGTCGATGTGCGAGAGATGGTTGGCGGCGAGGATTAGCGGCCCGTCAATCGGCACCGACTCCTGCCCGCGATACCGCGGCCGGAAGCAGAGGTGCAGCGCACGGCCGAGCGTCTGCCTGACGAGGTTGTAGTCGCGCGACTCGCCCATTGACCGCGGTAGCCGCGTCGGGTTCTTAATCCTTGAGCGCAGACGAAACGAGTTTCGGCAACAGCCGAATCGGCGACCGAATCAGAGCAGTGACTGCTCGAGCAGCTCGACCGACTGGATGCCTTCCAGCGACGCCAGTCCGCCCTCGACTCCGTCGACCAGCCCGGCGCGGTCGGGACCGATTACCAGCGCGTCAATCGCCATCAGCCCGAAGGCGAAGGGCGAAACTTCGTACGCGCCCAGTTTTGCGTCGGCCGGCAGCGCCGCCGGCAGCGCCGCGACGACCGCCACGGTATCGACTGCCGGGGATTCCGGCATCAGCCTGTATTTCAGAGCGACTTCGCCCATGGCGGCGCACCGCAGGCGGGGCGATATAGCAGTTTCGTGGTCCAGAATAGCATTATTAACTGCCCCTGAAATCAGCCCGCATCATGGCCATCGACGAGAACTACCTTTCTACCTACGAGCAGTCGGCGACCTACGACGGCGAGAACCAGCCGATTGAAATCTGGACCAGCGCTGACCAGCCCTACGAAGGGGTCGGGTCGGACAAACTCGCCATCTGGGGCACCATTGTCGGCGTCGACTTTGACCTCTGCATCGCTGACGGGGCGTGCATTGACGCCTGCCCGGTCGAGGTGTTCGAGTGGCTCGACACGCCGGGGCACTCCGCCTCGGAGAAGAAGGCCATCATGATTCGCGAGGAAGAGTGCATCATCTGCCGCGCCTGTGAGTCGGTCTGTCCGGTCGAGGCAGTCCTGATAAGCGAGGATTAGGTTAATAGCGCAGGCAGCAAGGGGGCACAGCATGGACGATAGCGACCTGCGTCTCGGCGGCTGGAACCGGCCGCGCCGCATCACGCTGGCGCGCATCCTCGGCCTGCTGGTCACGGTCGGGCTGGTAGTGGTACTGGTCGGCCCGCAGATAGTCAACCCTTTCACGGCCAATGTGAGCAACATCGAGCCGCTGTGGCAGCACACCGATGAGACTGACTCGCAGGAGTACAACGGCCTCCTGAAACTGCGGACGCAGGAATACGAGTCAGTCGACGGCAAGACCGGGCTACTCTACGTCATCGCGCTCAGCTCGCTGGTCCCGCTCGCCGACCTGCCGCTCGACCTTGAACAGACGGTCGCCGACCGTGTGCAGGAGGAGACGGAGCTGCAGCAGGCCGAGCTGAGCAACGGCCGTCACGCCGGCTCGCTCAGCATCTCGCAGGGTCACACCGCCGAGCTGTTGCAATGGGACGCCAGCGTGACCGGCACCTCGGGCTTTTTCGGCTGGTTCAAGGGGAGTGACCTGCGAGTGCGCGCCGCCTACTGGGAGGTCGAGCAGGGGCTGGTAATCTGCGTCGCCTTCGGGACCGAGCTGGTACGCATCGATGAAGCGACCCGAATGGTCCAGTCGGTGCAGGCATGATGATTTGCCCCGGCTGCAAGGGGTTGCTCTACCCGCAAGGCGACCAGCTGGCGTGCCGCCGCTGCGGCCATACGCAGGCGAAGGGCGCGGTACAGGTGATCGACCATGAGCGCGAAAAGAAGGAGCAGGTGGTGATGGACTCGGTCGATGGCACGCTGCCGCGCACGACCATCATCTGCGACAAGTGCGGCCATGGCGAGGCTACCTGGGTCCTGCGGCAGACACGCGCAGCCGACGAGCCAGCGACGCGCATCTATCAATGCACAGGCTGTCGCCACAAGTGGCGCGAATACTAGGCGAGCCGTCCGCCCGCCTCGAGCAGCCGGTTGCGCAGCACTGACTGCAACTCCTCGAGCAGTTCTTGCGCCGCTTCACCCTGCGAGGCGCGGCACAATAGTTCGAGCTCGACTCCTTCGTCGCCGTGCGGTTTTGCGACGACCATCGCGAGGTAGACCGTCTCGTCAAGGTTCGAGCGCGCCGCGAGGTAGCTGATGTCGCTCCCCTCTTCGTGGCGTTGCCCGCAGATCGCCAGCCCCGTCAGGCCCTCCAGCGCTTCCGTCGCGGCGGCGAGGGTGACGGCGTCCAGCCGCAGCTCGCTGCTGGCGCTCTGCTCGCGGTGCTCGGCGCGCAGCTCGCCATGCTCCTCCTCCGACAGCGGCAGCGGCACCAGATAGCAACCCGGCAGCGCCGCGGCGACCGCGCCGAGGCTGGCTGTGCAGTGCTGCCCGGTCGCGTCACGATACTGCGCCACCAGCACCGCCCGCGACGGGGCACGGCCGAGCGGGCTGAAGGCGAAGCTGACGCTGGTGCGTTCGCCCGCCGCCAGCAGTCCCGGGCGGACCACGCCGTCGGCGGGCGCCTCCAGCGCAAGGCCACTGCCTTCGAGCTTCAGCCGCAGCACCACCCCTTCCAACTGCTCGTCGCTGGTGTTGTGCAGTTGCGCTTGCAACTTCACCCCTTCCTTGTCGGCGCTGAACGCCAGCTGCTCGAGTCGCAACTGCTCGAAACGGTCGGACATCTCGACGAAGGCGGTGATGCCCTCGACCCGCTCGCGGATGCGGTCGCACGCCGCCAGTGACACCGCCTCCTGCTCGCGCACCGACTGCAACAGCCCGGCCTGGCCGGCGGCGGAGCCGGAGGTCATCCAGTCCAGCGCCACCTGCTTCGCGCCCTGCTCGACCTGTTTGCGGCGGGTGCGCCGCTCCTTCAGCAGCGCCCGCACCCGCTTGCGCTCGGCAGGGAGCGTCGCGAGCGCCTCCTCGATGCAGGCGAGCTTGCGTTCCAGCTCCTCACTCCCTTCGCGGTCGCCGAATGAATCGGCCACCTTGCGGAGCCGCGCCAGATACTCGCTGATTTCCTTGTCGAGCGCGCCCGGCGCACCGCTTCCCGAGAGCGACTGGTGCAATGCATAGAAGGGGTAGAGCCGGCTCGCCAGCGCCTCGGGCTGGCCTTCGGGCAGCCCCAATTGCTGCATGAAGCGCGGCAGCTGGTCCATGTAGCCGACGTGCTGCTGGTGCAACGCCTCGAGCTCAACCTGCAACTTTTCGAGCGCGCTGAACGCCTCCTTGAGCGCGTCGAAGCGACCGGCCGCCTTCGCCTCCGCCTGCTCGAGCGCGTGCGCGACGCCCTCCGGCTCCGGCTCGTAAGCGGTGACCTTGCGGTAGAGCTGTCGCACCTGCGCCAGCAGTTCGCTCACCCCGCGCTTCAGGAACTCGCCGTTGCGGAACCAGCAGACGCGGCTGCCGATGCCGGCGACCAGCTCGCCGCCGTGGCCCGGCAGCGCGAGGCAGCCGATTTCCTCGCGGCTAGAGTAGGTCTCGAGCACCAGCCCCTCGCGATCGAGCAGCCGCAACTCCCACCTGCCGAACACCTCGCCGCCCGCGACCAGCGCCGCCAGCTCACCCGAGGCGGTCGCGGCGGCGGTCTCGACGAATTTTTCCTCCTCAACATGCCAGAGCAGCTGGCCGTTGACCTCAAAGCAGTGGATGCCGCCGTCGGTTGCGACCAGCAGCGCGCCGCCGCGCCGCGTGAAGCGCAAGCTGCGTAGCGGCCCCACCTCCTCGCGCCAGAGCAACTGCCCGCCACTGGTGAGGCAGTAGACCTGCTTGCCCGAGGAGCAGGCGACATGCTGCGCATTAGCGTCGACCCCCAGCACCAGCTGCCCGCTGCGCAGCTCCCACTGCTGCGCGCCAGCAGCGTCGTAGCAGCGCACGCCGCGCTCGAAACCACAGAGGCAATCCCCATCGGGGGCGAACGCCACCCCACCGACGAAACTGCCCGCCGTCGCCTGCCATTGCGGCTCGCCGTCGCGGTCGAGCAGCACCAGCCGGTCCCCGTCAGCAACCAGCGTGCGGCTGCCATCGGACGCGAGCGCGATGTCGTGGACGTCGCGCTCGGTTGCGTAAGCCCACTTGGGGTTGCCCCACAGGTCGTAGCAGTGTAGTCCGTCGAACGCCACCAGCACGATGCGGCTGCTGTCAGCCGCTATGCGCACCATGCGGTTGCCCTCATGCTCGACTGCCGCCAGCTGCTGCCGCTGGCTGTAGGTGAAGAGGGTGCTGACGGTGATGGCGGCGACCATCTCGCCGCTGGAATCGCATGCCAGGTCGACGACCGGTGCGCCCACTTTCTGCTTCGCGAACGGCTTGAAGCCACCGAACATTAGCCCTCCTCCCGCATCAGGTAGTAGACGTCCTTGAGCGAGACCGGCGCGGTGACGTAGTCCTGCACCCGCTCGCCCAGCAGCTTCAGCACCCTGCGCGAAATGCGGTGCACCGCCTGCTCGTCGGCGGCGAAATAGCGCAGCGTCATCTCGTAGCGTCGCAACGGCTGCGCCACCTTTGCAGCGAGGGCGTCATCAACGTCGCGCTTCAGGTTCACCTCGACCGTGAATCGGTAGGGCACCTCATCCATAAGCTCGCGCACCGAGGTGAAGCGGTGGACGCGGCCGCCCTCCTGCAGCACCAGGATGCGGTCGCAGAGTCGGTCGACGACATACGGGTCGTGGTCGACCATCAGCAGCGTCAGGTCCCGGAACGCCTCCAGCTCCTCGAGCATGCCAATCACCTTCTCACGCCGTGACAGGTCGAGGTTCGCGACGACCTCATCGAGGAAAAGCACCCGCGGTTGCTTCAGGAAGGCGATGGCAAGACGCAGCATCGCTTTCTGCCCTTCAGAGAAGCCTTCCAGCCGGCGGTCCCACATCGCGTAGAGCCCGGTCCGCTTCAGGAAAGGGGTGACGGTTTCGGGCGGCTTCTGCAGCACTGTCGCGAAGAACTCGATGGTCTGCCGCAGCGTCAGCTTGGCCTGGAAGTTCAGCGCCGGTGAGATAAACGCGAAGGCACGTCGCGACCGCTCGCTCTGACGCCAGCTGAAGACGTCCTGCCCGAAGATGCGCACCCGACCGGCGTCGGGGCGGTAAATCGTCGCGATGGTGCGCAGCAGCGTGGTCTTGCCGCAGCCATTGGGGCCGATAATCGCGACGTGCTGCCCCTTCTCGACGCTGAAGGAGACGTCGTCAATGATCCGTACGGGCGGGTGGCGCCAGCCGCCGGGGAACTTCTTGACCACGTTTTCGACCTCGACTGCCAGCATCAGTAGAACTCCAGTGTCCCCCAGCTCTGCGCCTTGCGCTCGAGGTACTTGTAGAGCAGCCCGGCGACGACCCCCGTGACGAGGATTCCGACTAGCATCGGCTCGAGGTAGGTCGCCCACAGCACGTCGAAGCCGGGCTTCGGGCCGGGGACCAGCACCATGTCGCGCAGGAAGACCAGCCCGGTGATTATCGGAATATGTGTCTTAAGCCAGATTGCGACGCCGGTGCCGAGGTAGCCGTCGAGCGCCTCGATGGGGAAGTAGTAGCCGCTCAGCACCTTGAGCGCCGTCACGACCATGTTGGCGAAGGGCGTGATGCGCTTGGAGACGATGTTGAGCGACGCGACCAGCAGCGAGACCATCAGCATGAATACCCAGATTAGCAGGAAAACCCCAACGATGAGCGGTAAATCCCCGAGGCCGAAGCCGGCGAATAGCCCGCGCTGCCCCGGCATCCCGCCCTGCGCCAGGTCAACCACCAGCAGCACCGGCAGGACTATGAAGAGCGTCGTCAACAGCGTCTTGACCATCGAGGCGATGTTGCGCGCCAGCAGCAGCGTCGAGAGGCTAACGTTGTTCGTCACGAGGAAACCGATGGTACCGCGCGACGCCTCTTCGGGTAGCGCCGCAACAGTATCCTCGTAGGCGCGCTGGTAGAGCGCCCAGAAGAGCACCCCCATCAGCAGGAAGCCCTGCAGTCCGTAGTCGATGCCGAGCTCCCCCGGGTCGGCGGCCTCATCGACGAACGCCCCCAGTACGGTGAAGGCGACGATTATCAGCAGCATGTCGATGACGTCGGTCACCAGCTGGAACTTGTAGTTCAGGTCCACCTGCAGGTTGCGCTTGACCGCGCCCTTGAGGACCTTCGCATAGTGGAATGGATGCATCGTTCGCCTGCGGGAAGGGGGCGAGCGCGCCGCGATTAATAAGCCATGGAGCCACCGGAGGGAGTTGAACCCTCGACCTGCCGCTTACAAGGCGGCCGCTCTGGCCGGCTGAGCTACGGTGGCCCGGTGTGCCGAGAGCGGCGCGGCAATAGCGGTTTCGTCGGGTGCGGCAGCGGCGCAATGGGGCCGGCGCGCAGCGCTGAAACGTAGTTATCGTCGGGCGCCGTTGCCGAACGCTATAAATACAGACCCCTTCTGCGCGAAAACCTCCGCTCGTCGGGGAGAGGCAAATTTGGCCAAAGGACTCTACACCTCCGCGCAGGCTCGCAAGCACCGCCAGAAGCAACGCTGGAACGACCGCTACTATCGCAAGCGAGTCCTGCGGCTGAAGCAGAAGGCAGACCCGCTGCAGGGCGCGCCGCAGGCGAAAGGCATCGTGGTCGAGAAGGTCGGGGTCGAGGCTAAACAGCCCAATTCCGGCATCCGCAAGTGTGTGCGAGTGCAGCTCATCAAGAACGGCCGGCAGGTGACTGCGCTGGCGCCGGGCAACCTCGCCATCAGCTTCATCGACGAACACGACGAAGTGGTCATCGAAGGCGTCGGCGGACGGATGGGGCGCTCGTACGGCGACCTCTCCGGCGTGCGCTACCGGGTGCTGAAAGTCAATAACGTCTCGCTGCGCGAGATGGTCCGCGGACGCAAGGAGAAGCCAATTCGGTGAGCGCGGTCGCGGAGGTTGAGGCAACCGGGGCGAACGCAGCTCCCGAGCCGGAAGCGGCGCCCGAGCCGGAGCTGCCGGTACTGCCGCTCTTCGGCAAGTGGGACCTCAGCGAAGTCGAGGTGGAGGACCCGACGCTGCGCAAGTACATCAACCTCAACGCTTTCCAAGTGCCGCACACCGGCGGCCGCCACGCGCGGACGCGGTTCGGCAAGCATCGCATGACCGTCGTCGAGCGCCTCATCAACAACCTGATGCGCTCCGAGCGCTACACCGGCAAGAAGGCGCAAGCCTACAAGGTGCTGCGCAACTCGTTCGACATCGTCCACGCGAAGAAGAAACAGAACCCGATGCAGGTGCTGGTGCGCGCGCTGGAGAACGGCGCGCCGCGCGCCGAAGTGGTTTCGCTGCGCTACGGCGGCATCCGCGTTTACAGCGGCGTCGACGTCTCGCCGGCGCGACGGCTCGAGACCGCCATCGCCAATATTTGCCGCGGAGCGATTGCGTCGGCGGCGAAGCAGCGCTCAATCGAAAAGGCGCTCGCGCGCGAAATCATGCTTGCTGCCGAAGGGAATCCTGACTCTTTCGCCGTCACCAAGAAGGAAGACAAGGAGCGCCAGGCGGAAGCCGCGCACAACTGAGCCATGGGCCGCAAGGAAGATAACGTCAAGCGCGCGCAGGCGCTGTTCCGCGAACTGGGACAGATTCGCAACATCGGCACCGCGGCGCATATCGACCACGGCAAGACCACGCTCTCTGACAACCTGATTTTCGGCGCCGGAATGATGTCGGAAGACCTCGCCGGCAAGCAGCTGATGCTCGATTTCGACGAGCAGGAATCGGCGCGCGGCATCACCATCAACGCCGCCAACGCCTCGATGGTCCACGAGCACAAGGGCACCGATTACCTCATCAATCTTATCGACACCCCGGGGCACGTTGATTTCGGCGGTGACGTCACCCGCGCGATGCGCGCGCTCGACGGCGTGATTATTGTCGTCTGCGCGGTCGAGGGCATCATGCCACAGACCGAAACGGTCATCCGGCAGGCGCTGAAGGAGAAGGTAAAGCCGGTGCTTTTCATTAACAAGGTGGACCGGCTGATTGCCGAGTTGCAGGTTACGCCCGAGGACATGCGGCAGCGGTTCGGGAAGATTATCACCGAGGTCAACAAGCTCATCATGGGGCAGGTGCCCAAGGAATTCCGCAAGGAGTGGAAGCTAGACGCGGCTGCCGGTACGGTCGCTTTCGGGTCAGCCTACCACAACTGGGCCACATCTATCCCGTTCATGCAGAAGAAGGGCATCTCCTTCAAACAAATTTACGATTACATGATGGAGGAGGACCGCAAGGGCCTTGCACACGCCGCACCGCTGCACGAAGTGCTGCTCGACATGATTGTCGAGAAGATGCCTTCGGCCGAGGTGGCGCAGAAGTACCGCATCCCGCACATCTGGCACGGCGACCCCGACTCGGCCGCCGGCAAGGCGATGGTCTCCGCCGATGACAAGGGAGTCACGACTTTCATGGTCACCAAGGTGGTCATCGACCCACACGCGGGCGAAATCGCCGTCGGACGGCTCTTTTCGGGCACAATCGCCAAGGGCGACCAGCTCTACGTTTCCGGGATGCCAGCCCCTAACCGGGTCCAGTCGGTGGGCGTCTTCGTCGGCGCCGACCGGATTGCGACTGAGCAGGTGACCGCCGGCAACATCGTCGCCATCGCCGGGCTGCGCGACGCCATCTCCGGCTCGACCGCCACCTCCCAGCAGGACCTTGAGCCGTTCGAGCGCATCGTCCACCACTCGGAGCCGGTCGTCACGACCGCCATCGAGGCGAAGCATACGCGCGACCTGCCAAAACTGGTCGAGGTGCTGCGCGCAGTCTCCAAGGCCGACCCCTCAATCCAGATTGATTCCAACCTCGAGACGGGAGAGCACCTGATGTCGGGGATGGGCGAGCTGCACCTTGAAATCACCGAGTATCGCATCGCCAAGGAGCACGGCGTCGAGATTACCACCTCGCCGCCCATCGTGGTCTACCGCGAGGCAGTCATGGAACCCTCGCCGGGCGTATTCGAGGGCAAGTCACCCAACAAGCACAACCGTTTCTTCGTCACTGTCGAGCCGCTCGATCCGGACGTGCTCGCCGCCATCCAGGACGGCACAATCCCGTCAGGCGACATCAAGAAGTCGCGCGAAGTCGCGCGACAGCTGATGGAGTACGACTGGGACCGCCCCATCGCACGCGGCGTGCTCTGCATCGAGAACGGCTGCGTCTTCATCGACGCCACCAAGGGCGTGCAGAACCTGTTCGAGACGCGCGAACTGCTAATCGAGGCGTTCAAGGAAGTCGTCAACCGCGGCCCCCGCTCGCACGAGCGGTTGCTCGGCGTCAAGGTACTGCTGCGCGACGCCAAACTGCACGAGGACGCTATCCATCGCGGCCCGGCACAGACTATCCCTGCCGTCCGCAACGCCATCAACGGCTCGATGCTCATGGCGGGCGTGGCGCTGATGGAGCCGAAGCAGAAAGTCTACATCAGCGTCCCACAGGACCAGATGGGAGCCGTCACGGGCGAGATGTCGCAGCGCCGCTCGGTAATTGCCGGGATGGAGACTGAAGGCGACCTCGCTACGATTACGGCCAAGGCGCCAGTCAAAGAGATGTTCGGCTTCGCGGGCGAGATTCGCTCGGCGACCGCCGGCCGCGCGCTCTGGTCCACCGAGTTCGCCGGCTACGAGCCGCTGCCGCGCGAGCTGCTGGATGATGTCACGGCCGAAATCCGGGAGCGGAAAGGGCTGAAACCCGATGTCCCAAGACCCGAGAACTACGCCTGAATTTCCGACGAGAAGCAAGTTAATCTTTATTTACCCCCTGTCCTGCGGCCCCACCTGACCAAAGGAGGTCAAAAATGGCAAGCAAACCCCACCTGAATGTAGTATTCATCGGTCACGTCGACCACGGCAAGTCTACCTCAGTCGGCCGACTCCTTCTGGAGGCCGGCGCAATCGAACAGCACATTATTGACAAGTATCGCAAGGAAGCTGAGGAGCGCGGCAAGGGCGGCTTCGAGCTGGCGTACGTGATGGATAACCTGAAAGAAGAACGCGAGCGTGGCGTCACGATTGACGTAGCACACAAGAAGTTCGAGACCGACAAGACCTATTTCACAATCATCGATGCCCCGGGGCACCGAGATTTCGTCAAAAACATGATTACCGGTACCTCGCAGGCTGACGCCGCAGTGCTGGTGGTCGCAGCCGACGATGGCATCAAGGCGCAGACCAAGGAGCACCTCTGGCTCGCCAAAGTGATGGGCGTCGAACAGCTGATTGTCTCCATCAACAAGATGGATATCACCAAGCCCGCCTACTCCGAGAAGCGTTTCGAGGAGGTCAAGGCTGACCTCGAGAAGATGCTCAAGATGGTTGGCTTCCGCGACGAGCAGGTGACCATCCTGCCCGCTTCCGGCTGGAAGGCGGACAACATCGCCGCCAAGAGCGACAAACTCAGCTGGTGGAGCGGCGACACGCTGCTCGCCGCGCTCAACAAGCTCTCACCCCCCAAGGGGCAGGAGGGCAATTCGCTGCGTCTGCCAATCCAGGACGTCTACAAGATTTCGGGTATCGGCGCTGTGCCGGTCGGCCGGGTCGAGACTGGAGTCCTCAAGCCGGGCATGAAAGTCAGTTTCCGCCCCTCCGCCCATCAGGGCGGCAAGGTCGGCGAAGTCAAGTCGGTCGAGATGCACCACGCCGAGGTTCCGCAAGCGGTACCGGGCGACAACGTCGGCTTCAACCTGCGTGGCGTATCGCACACTGATATCCGTCGCGGCGACGTCTGCGGTCCCGAGAACGATCCGCCCACCGTGGCGCGTGCGTTCAAGGCACAGGTCATGATTCTGGACCACCCCAACGTGATTACCAAGGGGTACACCCCGGTATTCCACTGCCACACTGCACAGGTGGCGTGCACCTTCGACACCCTGCTGGCGAAGATGGACCCCCGCACCGGACAGGTGACCGAGGAAAATCCCGACTTCCTGAAGAAGGGCGACGCGGCGATGGTGCTCATCAAGCCCACCAAGCCGCTCGCTATCGAGGAACAGGCCAAGTTCAAGCAGCTTTCGCGCTTCGCTATTCGCGACATGGGTAAGACCGTCGCGGCCGGCATGTGCCTCAAGATTGAGGAGTCCTGGGACTGAACTGAGGAATGGCGAAGGGAGATACACGGGCCTGCATCTCCCTGCACGCCCTCGACCACGGCTCGGTTGACTTGGTCTGCGAGCAGATTCGCACCATCTCTGACCGCACCGGCGTCCAGATGACCGGCCCGATTCCGCTCCCGACGCGCAAGCTGCGCGTGCCCGTACGGAAATCCCCCGACGGCGAAGGCTCCGAGACGTGGGACCGCTGGGAAGCGCGGCTCCACAAGCGACTCATCTATATTGACGCCGACGACCGCGCGCTGCGCCAGCTGATGCGCATCCAAATACCCGACGGCGTCAAGATATCAATCCAGATTCAGTCGAAGTAGCGCTTACAGGTACGGCGACAGCAGCATGCAGAACATCGCCGCCGAGCCGTAGAGCGGGAGCCATGAGAAACGCGCAACCTGCACGACGGCGTTCGCGGCGGCCGAGATGCGGTCCTGCATCCCCTGCCCCAGGATTTCGACGGCGTCGACCGTGACGCGCCCCATCGCGCTCTCGGCCGGCGCGAGGTCCGCCAGCGCCTCCGCCAGCGCCGCCTGCGCCGCAGGGAGAATGAAGTCGACGCCCGAGAGCGGGTTGTGGCCGCCGGGGCGGATGTTGACGTAATGGTTATCGGTCGTCGCCAGCAGCAGCGTATCGACGCTGCCGGCGAGGCCCTCCCGCAAGGCGGCGTTCATGCCGGGGGCGAAGCCGTTGGCGTCCCACAGCAGCAGCGCGCTGGTCGCGCCGCCCGTTTCGAGCGCGAGCACGCGCAGCCCACCGGGGCCGATGCCGTGCTCCAGGTCCTCGCCAGGCAGTCGCGCGACTCCGGCGCGCAGTTCACCGACGGGAGCGGCGCGGCAGCGCTCGGCCGCCGCGCCCATCGCCTCTGCCAAGGCACTACCGGCGTCGGTGCCGACCGGTAGCGGGGGGCGGCCCCAGCCCTCCTGGTTGTGCAGGTCGACGAGCAGCCGCTCGCCGTCGCCGCGGGTGGCGCTGCCTTCGAGGATTGAGCCAAGCGCGGGGTGGATATCATCGCTGTCGTCCGGCTCGGCGAAGAGCAGCAAGTCTTCCCCAAGACCGAGCGCGTGCGCGTCCGGTACCGTGCCGGCCGACGCGGCGGGGCGGCCGCCGCCACCGTGCGCGGCGTCGGCGGCCGCCTCCGCCATCGCATTGCCGATGCGATTGACGTCCTCGGCGCGCAGCGGGTTCTGGTCGTTGGTCGTCGCGCCATGCAGCGCGAAGCCGAGACCAGGGAGTTCGGGATCAATCTTCGACGGCAGGTTGCTGCCACCCAGTTCGCCGAGTGGGCCAGGGTGCAGCCCGGGGATAGCGAGGAACGCCAGCGGCTCCCCGTCGCGGCGCAGCGACGCCCAGCCGCTCTCGACGCGCACCGTCTGGCAGATTTCCCGCAAGGCGCGCGTCAGCCGCCGCCCGTCGCCGGTCGAGTAGAATTCGATGAACGCCGCCATGTGCCGCATGCCCGAAATGCCGACCGCACGCTGATAGGGGGTGTCGACGAAGAAGAGGAAGCCGTAACTGGCGGCGGTGAACGTGACCAGCGAAACGAGGCCGACATTAAGCCAGTGCTCGGAGTTGTCGCCGAAGAGCCCCCACAGCGACGCCAGCGGCGCCACCATCGCGAGCGAAAGGGCGACCCAGCCCGGCGCGGAGCCGTGGGTGCGCAGCGTGAGATACCAGAGCCCGCCGGTCGCGCCGACGCCGAACGCCAGCCCGCCCATCGTCGAGAACCACCACTCACCGCCAGCGAGGGTGCAGAAGAGCATAATCAGCGCGCCGGTCGCGCCAGTCTGCAAGCCGTAGCGCAGCGGGTAGCGACCGTCCCACGCCCACGCGAGGTTGGCGGCGAGCGTTGCGACCAGCAGCGGCGGCAGCGCCAGCGTGACCGCGCCGAGCAGCAGCCGGTCGGAGACCGCCTCGGTGATGAGTGGGAAGTCGCGCAGCCCGATGACCGCCAGCGCCAGCGTTGCGGCTGCGAAGAGCGCGCCGCTCAACTCGCGGCGCGGCGTGTGCAGCAGGTAGCCCGAGAGCCGCGCGGGGGGCGGCACATCGGGGTCGACCACTAGCTTGGGATCCATTCAGTCGGCGTGCACCGCTCCGATAATGGGCTGCAGCTCCTCCTTGACCATTGACGCGCGTTCGACCAGCGTTCCCGTCACCACCATATCGGCGCCTGCCGCCACCGCCGCGGCAGCCGAATCGACGGTGCGGATGCCACCACCGACAATCAGCAGCGCCTTGATTGCCTCGCGGACGGCGGCGACAAGCGCCGGCGGCACCGGCTGGCTGGCGCCTGAGCCCGCCTCAAGGTAGATGAAACGCATGCCGAACAGCTCGCCCGCCATCGCGTGCGCGACCGCCGGCGCCGGGTCGTCGCGCGGCAGCGGCTTCGCCTTGCCGACGCGTGCCGCGGCCATGCCGGGCTCGACAATCAGGTAAGCCATCGAGAGCGGCTGGAGCCCCGACTGGTGGACCATCGCGGCGCTCGCAATCTGTTCGCCGACGAGGAAGCGCCGCTCGGTGCTGTTGAGCAGCGACATGAAGAAAATCGCGTCCGCCTTTGTGGAAACTGCCTTGGCAACGGTCGGGAAAAGGATTACCGGCAGGTGCGACTGCTCCTTGATTTCGACCACCGCCATGTCGACCCGGTCGAGCGAGAGGCCGGTCGAACCGCCGACCATGATGACGTCGGTGCCCGCCTCGGCTGCGCCGCGCGCCATGCGCCCGATGGTAGTGGTATCGCTCTTGCCGGGGTCGAGCAGCGTCAGGTGCAACGGCCGCTCGCGGCGCAATTTCCGCAATCGCTGGTAGACTTCCAAACGCGCGGGCAGCGCCAAGGGCCCCCTAAAAGCGGTTTCACTCCCAGTCGAAGTCGAAATCTTCCTCTTTTTCCTCGACTACCGCGACCGCTTCGGCCGCCACGGGCGTGGCCACGATCGCCACCGATTCTGCTGCGACCGCCACCGGTTCTGCTGCGACCGCCACTGCTTCGGCCACCGCCGGCTTGGCAGCCTCGGCCGCCTTCTGCGGGTCCGGGAAAGCGGCCATGCGGCGGCCGGGGAGCTGCGCCATGCCTTCATCAGGCGTCATCTCGTTGCGCAGCTTCAGCACGGTGTCCTTGTCGACCTGGACGTAGGTGTCGGCGTAATCGCCGCCGCCGACAAAAACGGGATAGCTGACGTATTCACGCCGCCGGCGCGCAGCACGCACCGGGCGCGGGGGGAGCGGGACACGCGGTTGCGCGGCCGCCGGTGCGGGCACCGCGCCGGCGGCCGTAGTAACGGCGGGCGGACCGGCAACCGCGTCAATTGAGGGCTTGCGCCGCCGCCGCTTGCGCCGCTGGTCGCCACCCTGCGGGGCAGAGGTGCGCAGCCACATCAGGAAGAAGATTGCCGCCAGCAACGTCATCGCCAGCACCGCAGCGAAGCCGGAGTCGATGACGCCGAGCACAGTCAGAAAGATGATTGCCAACACCACGATAATCGAGACCGCCATCAGCAGCAGCACCGGACGGCCACCGGCCGGCGGTTGGCGCTTGCGTCCCTGTTTCTTCCTGCGAGCCATGGTTCGACGGGCGCCGAGCACTCTCGACTTGGTATAAGGGTTACCCGGGGGCAGCCCTTTATCCGGGAGCCGCGTCGCGGAAACATGCGGCTGGCGCACTGCATGCCGGGAGGCGACTGAATGGCGATGATTACCGTTGATGTCGGAGCCGAAGCAGTCCACGAATACACTCGCGGTATCACCGCCGGCGAGGTCATCGCCAACGTCCACGGACGCAAGTCCGGCGCGGTTGCAGCGCTCGTCGATGGCGAGGAGCGCGACTTCTCGCATCCCCTCGACGGCGACTGCACTGTCGCCCCCATCCCCGGAGAGTCCGACGCGGGGCTCTACATCCTGCGCCATTCGTGCGCGCACCTGCTGGCGCAGGCCGTCACTGAGCTCCATCCCGACGCGAAGCCGGCCATCGGTCCGCCCATCGAGCACGGTTTCTACTACGACTTCCACATGGAGCCGGTCAGCGAGGAACAGCTGCGCGCCATCGGGAAGCGCATGAAGCAGCTGGTGAAGCAGAACCTCAAGCTCGAGCGCGAGGAGCTCGACAACGCCGCGCTGCGCAAGCTGTTTGGCGATAACCAGTTCAAGCTCGAAATCCTCGACGACAAGCTCGGCCACGACGTCGGCTCGTCTGCCTACCGGCAGGGCGACTTCGTTGATCTATGTCGCGGCCCGCACGTTCCCAGCACGGCGCACCTGCGCTGGTTCAATCTCACCAGCACCAGCCAGGCCTACTGGCGCGCCGACCGCGAACGCGAGTCGCTGGTGCGCATCTACGGCCTCTGCTACGCGACGAAGGATGGCCTCCGGACCCGCGAGCGCCAGCTCGAGGAAGCGGCGAAGCGCGACCACCGCAAAATCGGCCGCGAGATGGAACTCTACATGATTGACGAGCTGCTCGGCAAGGGGCTGCCTATCTGGCTCCCGCACGGCGAGGTGCTCAAGGACGAAATCGAGCGCTACGCGGTCGAGACCGAGGAGGCGTACGGCTACGTCCGCATCGCGACGCCGGTCCTCGGCAAGCAGCAGCTCTTCGAGGCGAGCGGCCACCTGCCGCACTACGCCGACTCGATGTATCCACCGATGGAGATGGACGACGGCACCTACTACCTGAAGGCGATGAACTGCCCCATGCACCACCTGGTCTTCCGCCATCGCAAGCGCAGCTACCGCGAGCTGCCACTGCGCATCGCTGAATACGGCACCGTCTACCGCAACGAGCTCTCGGGAACGCTCAGCGGGCTGCTGCGCGTGCGCATGCTCTCGATGAATGACGCGCACATCTACTGCACGCTCGAGCAAGTCGCCGCCGAAATAGCAGCCAACATTCGCATGGCACAGGACTACTACGCCACCTTCGGCTTCAACGACTACAGCTTTCGCCTCTCGCTCTGGGACCCCGAAAAGAGGGAGAAATACATAGACCAGCCCGAAAACTGGGAAGCGACGCAGGACCACCTGCAGGGCATCCTCGACGACCTCGGCGTCGAATACGAGGAAGCCATCGGCGAAGCGGCCTTCTACGGACCGAAGGTCGACATCCAGTTCACCACCGCGCTCGGCCGCGAGGAGTCGATAGCGACAATCCAGCTCGACTTCGCCGCCAAGGAGCGCTTCGGGCTGGGCTTCATGGACGAAACAGGCACGGAGAACGGCGAGGTGTTCGTCATCCACCGCGCGCCGCTATCGACCCACGAGCGCTTCGTCGCGTTCCTCACCGAGCAGTGGATGGGCAACTTCCCGGCCTGGCTCGCGCCGGTGCAGGTGCAGGTCATCACCATCTCCGAAAAGCACCGCGACTATGCCGCAAAGGTACGTGATGCGCTGGCGGCAGCCGGCATCCGTGTGCGGATCGACGACTCGGATCACACCATCGGCAAGAAAATCCGCACGCACCGCAAGATGCGTCCGGCCTACATGCTCATCCTCGGCGACGAAGAGGTCGCGGGCAACACCGTCGGCATCCGTGCCCGCGACGGGGGGCAGCGCAATGGCGTCCCGCTCGCCGACTTCGTCGTGGCCCTCGCCGCCGAGGTCACGAACCGCAGTCCGGAGCTGCGGCTCGTGTCGGGTGAGTAGTCCGAAGCAGTCTTTTCAGACGGCTGTGCCATCGCAAAACTGTTCGCTTTACTCATGACGCAATCGGTCGCTGGCTAGCGCCAGCGACCGATTGCTCGACCAAAATAAAAAGAAAATAGTGGCGCAGAGGGAGGGATTTGAACCCCCGTGAGCGATGCTCACCGGCTTTCAAGGCCGGCGCCATACCGGGCTAGGCGACCTCTGCAAAAATGAATTGCGCTGGCCCAGCCAAAGGGGACGGGCAAAAAGGACTGGCTGCCGCCTTCTCGACGACAGACCTAGCGGCGGCCTCGCGCCATCGGGGATCGGCTTACATCGCCACTCTTATCGATGTAGTACAGATAGCCGTCTTCCCTCGAGACGCCAGCAGTCGCGACCATTTCGGGGCCGCCACCAGTCTTCTTTCCGCCACGGGCCATCATGGTTCTCCAGACGTGTCCGTCCTTGCCCAGGTAATAGAGGTACCCGGCCTGCTTGCTTACTCCAGTTGATTTGACTACTTCAGCCATTGGGAATCACTAAAGCAGTAGGCGTATTTTGCCCTATATAAGGTTACTCCTATTCACGACGCCGCCATCGTCGAGAGGCAAACCGGCTTAAATCCGCCCAGAATCGGGAGGTATGGCAGTCGGCTTTATACTCATCAAAACCGAGCCCTCCAAGGAGCAGCAAGTGTACGAGGCGCTCGGCAGCGTAAAGGAAATCGTGGAGCTGCACCCGCTGTTTGGCGAGTTCGACCTGATGGCCAAGGTCAACACCGGCGATTTCTACGACCTAGGGCAGGTGGTGGTGCAGAAGATTCGTACCGTCGAGGGAGTTCAGGACACGCAGACCCACCCGGCGACCAAGCTTGAATGGCCGACTGAGGCCGCCGCCGCTTCAGACAGTAGCCTAATAAAGCACAGCTAAATCGCCGGATGATAACTATGGACCTCAGCATGGAACTACTGGGCTACACGTGGAATTTTGAATTCTTCGTAGCCGCATTCCTGTTCGGCCTCGGGCTGGCTACGCTCGGCTCAGGCCTGTTCACCGCCTACTTCGGTGCCGGCAAGTCGCAGCAGATTGGCTTCGGGCTGATTGTAATGGCGATAATTGTACTGGGCCTGCAGTACCACCAGACCTACATCGACCCGGCGACCTTCGACGCGGCCAGCTTCCGCTACGGCCTCATCGCGGCAATCGCGGCGATGGTTGGCATGGGGGCCGGGATGGTTGCAGTACTCTTCATCCTGATGCAGGTCGACACGGTCGACGACCTCGAAGACCTCGACCTTGAGGACCTCGAGGACCTGGACCTCGACGAGGAACTGAAGAAGCTCGAAGAGGAACTGGCAGCCGCGGACAGCGACGAGGATTCTGACAACGGCGGCGATGACGCTCCCGCCGAGGACACTGACAAGGAGGACAAGGCATGAGCGCAGAAATGACGTTGGCGCTGACCCTCTTCACGGTCGGCTTCGCAATCGTGCTGCTCGGAATGGGTGCGCTTGTCGCGTACTACGGGAGCAAGAAGACGCGTAACGCCGGTTTCGGCTTCATCCTGCTCGGCGCAATCGCCTTCTGGTACTGGAACTCGCAGTCACTCGCGGGCGGCGCCTGGGCCGAGGTAGTGATGATGGATTCGCTGCTGGCGGTCGCGGGCGGCTTCGCCGGCGCGATTGTGGGCGTGATAATCTTCCTCGTGGCGATTATCAAGTCCTGAAACCTTAAAGTACGGCAGTTCGCCGTGCCGCCGTGGCTTCACTCTGGAGCGCGGGCAAGCCCGGCAAGGATGATGACGGCGAGCCCGAGGACGCTGAATTAGTCACTGAAGCGGCCGAAGAGACAGAAGCCACCGAGCCGATAGCTGAATCAGGGGAGGATGCCGACGCGCCCGACGAAGATGCGGAGGACGCAGCCCCGGAGGAGGCGGAAGCCGAGCCCGAAGAGACTAGCGAGGAGCTGGACCTGGGTGGCAGCGACACTGACGCAATCGACGGGGAGGAGGAGCTGGACCTCTCCAGCAATGCGTTGCAATCTGAGCGGGACGAGCCGGTCGCGGCGCCCGCCGCTTTCCCGCCACTGCTCCAGCGCGCCGAAAACCTCAACATGCGCATTGTCGGCGCCATTAGCGCGGTTGCCATCCTGCTGCTGACTGCCGTCGCGGTCGTGATGCTGGGCGGCGCGGTCGAGGTGACGGTACCCAGCGAGCGGTACGGCGACACGGCGACCTATACCGTGACGGGGGGGGTCGACCTCACGAGCCCGGTCGGCATCCCGCTGCCGTTCCTAGGCGAAGACGTCGAAGTTAACGATATTCACGTTGAATGGGGCGGGACGCTCGAGGCGGGGACTGAGGAGCTGCTATCGCTGGTCGAGGATGGCTATGGGCAGAAGCATCCCGTTTTCAGGCGCTACATCGAGCAGGACTGGGACCCAGTCAGCGGCAGCGTTGCCGAGGAGGGGACGACACCCACCGACATCGAGCACGGACGGGTCAATACCACCCACGAGCAGTTTGTGCGTGAGGACAGCCTCGAAATCATCAAGGAACGGGTTGAAAATTACGCATATTACGAAGAGTTCGCGGTCGGCGAGAAATGGTCGCTGGAGAAGCTGACCAGCTGGGTTCCGCGCGCTGACGAAAAGGGAATGATGCCGCACGCGCAGCTCTACGTCGGGAAACAGCTGCGCGAAGGTGACAGCGGCAGCTTCGTAAGCAACGGGCTGGCCTTCAGCTGGGAGGCACTCGACGGAGGCAAGGTTGACGGCAGCGCCACCATCAAACTGCGCGTCAGCAGCAGCAGCTCGGCCGACCTGCCATTCAACTACCACTACGGTCACACGCTACGCTACGACCTGTGGGTTTCCGAGCGCAGTGCCTACCCGCTCAAGTTCGATATCACCGTAACCTCTGACGCCGCCAGTTCAACAGGCGAGCTCTACTCGTTCTCGGGCCGCTACAGCGGCACCATCAATGGCCTCACCGCCGGCTACAGCGACGTGCCGCAGGCGGATGGCACCAGTACGAGCGGCCCGCACATTGACGCCGAGCTGGAGGCGTGGGACTACTATGCGCCCGCCTTCGGGAACTCCACCAGCAGCCTCGACTCCGGCTTCGCGCTACAGGACGCCATTAACGACGCGCGGCAGGAGCTGCCGCCGTCGGACCTCGACGACTACCTCACCGACTACCCGCAGGCGTTCGTGACCCGCGCAAACTACGATGGAGTGCGCGACGAATGGAACCTGACGCTGGCGCACTACGACAAGGAAAAACTCTCAGGCAAGGTCACCGGCTGGGAGCTGCTGGTCAACCGCACCAATGCCAGCGGCCGCGAAGTCGATGTGGATAACCCACTGGTCAACCCGGCCGAGCTGGACCGGCCGCTCACCGTTTCCTCGGCCGAGGAGCTGCTGATGTCACGCACGATTATCGCCGGCTGGGCTGGCAACGCCGGTGTTATCAACCACGCGCAGGTCAACCTGAGCATGGGGCAGAACCTCGCCTCGCGCGAGAACCTGTTCGACCCGCTGGCGTTCCTGAACATCGACACCTTGACCATGGTGAAGCTGCTCGGGGACCTCGCCAGCGGCGATTTTGACCCCGACGATTACGGCAGCAGCGTCGACGCCAACGGCGGCTACGGCTACTACATCGAGCAGGTCGACGGCAGCACGCGTCACGGCGCCGCCGTCGATGCCTCGGACGGGCTGCTGCTCTTCAACGCCGAGCACCGCGCGTCAGCCTAGCGCCTCGAGCAATAGAGATAAAGAAATAGAATATTTAGAGGATAGAATCAAAGACCTTGAGAAGATCGTTGAGTATTTGAGTGAACCTATTACCCGATATAGTTGAAGTCCTGCTTCTCGTCGGGCGACTCAGACTCCATCTCGCGCAGCTGGGTCGTGATTTCATCGACCTGCTCGGCGCGCTTCTCGAGTTCGGTCAGGTCAATCTTGATGCCAAGCAGCTTCTGTAGCGTGACGAGCAGCGCCTGCGCCGATTTCGGGTCGACCATGTAGCCGCTGGTCTCGCCCATCAGGCAGCCGCCTTCGATGCCGCGCAGCAGGCCGAGGCCGAGCAGCAGGCCGGAGGCGCCGACGATGCCGGCGCCCGGCTCGCCCTCAATGAACTCGACGCCCGCCTTGCGGAGCCGCTTGACCATCTCGGGGCCGGTCGCGGCGCCGAGGACGCGCGGCTCGGGGACCAGCTTGCCCTGTCCGTAGCCTCCGAGAGTGTAGATGGTCGTGACCCCCATCTCCTTCGCCAGTTCGAGCAGCTTCAGCGTCAGTTCGTATTGCCCCGACGCCTCCATGCCCTGATATTCGCCGACCAGGAACAGCAGGTCGCGCGCGCCATCCTTGCCGCGCCAGTAGAATAGTTCGTTGTTGACCAGTCGCACCTCGCCGCTCTCCTCGATGAGCACCTGCGGCGGAAAGTGTGACGAGTAAATCTCAGTGCATTTCGTGGCACCCAGCTCCTCTATCAGGTGCGCTGTCGCCAGCTTGCCGACGTTGCCCACGCCGGGGAGCCCTTCCAGCAGGATAGCGTTCTCGAGCTGCACTTCTTCGCTGACGACTATCTCGGTGAAACTCATTTCTGCGCCAGCATCCTGCGATATTTACCGTAACGGTCCTCGGGCGAGTAGCGCGGCGGTAGCGGGCTCTGCGTCGCGGAGCCACACTTCGGGCATTCCTTCCCGAGCGTGTAGCGCGCGCATTCGCCGCAGCGGAACATCAGCGTGCGCATCAGAGCCTCTCAAAACTCGCTTCGCCGCCGCTCGGCTTGAAGCCCTTGAGCACTGCGTCGGTGGCTGCCTTCAGTTCGCGCTCCGCCTGCTTGAAGTCGGGCGCGCGGACGCGGATGCGGTAGTCGGGCGCGCCGTCGCTGCTGATTTCGAGCGTCGTCTCCTCTTCCTGCGCCGCGGGTGCGGTCAGTGCCCGTTTCAGGTGCTCGACCCCGTCAGGCGCCCAGCTGGAGAGCGTCAGGCGCCCCTCGATGGTGACGAAGGGGGGCGTGATGTTCGCCTCCGCGATCGCCAGGAATGGCTTGACCCACTTGCCCTTGTATGCCTTCGTGAAGTCATCCTGCTCCATCACGGCCGCCTCAAAGGCCCCGTAGAGCGTTTCGTAATTCTCGCGGAAGGAGGACGAAACTTCCTCCAGCAGCGCCGCCGGCTCGAGCTTGGCCTCGCCCGCTACCAGCTCAATCAACTTGGTCGCACGCTGCTCGTTTTTCCACTCACGGATGCGCGCCTGCTTGCGGTGGCCCGAGACCTGCCGCACCGACATATCGACGATGTGGCGCTTGCGCTTGACGCGGGTGACCTTGGCGACCACCATCTGCCCTTCACGGATGAAATCGCGGATGTACTTGACCCAGCCCGAAGCGACTTCTGAAATGTGGATGAAACCTTTCTGGCCCGGATATTCGAGCAGGTCGACGTTGGCGCCTTGGTGCCTTACCTCGGAAACCCGGCCGATTACGAATTCACCTTCTTCTGGAAGTTCTGCCGGACTCACTCCAGCTCCTCCACCACCTTCGCGATGACCCTGGCGCGGCCGCCAGCGGATGTGGCGAGGGTTGAGCCGCAGAGTTCGCAGTTCACGGTCGTGGCGCTGTTGCTAAAGAGTACCGACTCGTTCTCGCAACTGGGGCAGTTCACTTTCAGGAATTTGCTGTTAACCATGTTTACTCCATCAACTCGAATTTCTTTGCGCGTATATTTGGCCTGTGCCACGCCTTGTTGCAGCTGGAACAGCGGTAGCGCAGGTAGATGCGTTTGGTCGGTTTCTCCCGCCCTTCGGGCTTGGGACGCGGGAAACCACCGTAGCCGGCGGTAACGCGGCGGAAAAGCCGCTGTCCGCGCGCACGCTCGGAAGCGCGCTTCTTCTTGACCTGCTCCACCTCGTGCTGGTTGTGCGCCTTGCACGCGGGGCAGTAAGTGCTTATTCGACGAGGGAGCTTCATATCAGGGACCGGGCGAGCCAGCCGCTTTTATAAAACTAATCTAAGCCGACGCCAGTTCACGGTGGCGCATCCTGAACAGCGCCTGCACCGCCGCCAGCGGCAGTCTCAGCCAGAAATCGCGCATTGCTTTTCCCTCGTATTCACCACGCGTCATCGTCGCCAGCAGCCCGAAAACCGCCGGCGTCCCGCCGAGCGCGAAGCCGAGGCGCATGAAGAAGGGGCGATAGATGCGATGCTTGCTCGAGGCGGCGCGGTACATCTCCTTCGCGTAGTGCTCGCGCCAGTACTCTTCAAAGCGGGTCGGGTCGCCTTCGGCAACCGCGCGCGCCGCGAGCCGTCCGCCGAGCGCGGCGTGGTTCAGCCCTTCACCGTGGATGGGGTTGACATGCCCGGCGGCGTCGCCGACCAGCACCCAGCCGTCGCCCGAGACCGGCTCGTCAAACAGCGCCGGGTCGTTGTAGGAAGGAATTGCCGAGCCGAAACGGATGCACTCCACCTCCTCGCCCGACTCGAGCCGGTACCTGCCGGGGGCGGTGAACTCACCCGGCCAGCGGTCGTGCAGCAGCTTCTCGAGCGCCTGCTTCATACCGGGCGTCCCGGCGTTGTAGCAGTAGCCGATATTGTAGTGGTCAGCCTTCGGGAAAACCCACAGGTACCCCTCGCCCGGAAGCGCGCCGAGGATGAATTCGACCTCGTTCTCGACCGGCTTCAGCCCGAGGTAGTAGCCGGAGGCGGCAAAGAGGTGCTCGCGCGGAATCGCCCCGACGAAGTGGCGTCGCGTGAAGCCGTTGACTCCATCGGCGCCGATGACGTAGCGCGCACGGTGCGTGCCGTTGATGAACCACGTATCGCCGTCGCGCTCGAGCTGCTTCACGCACTCGTTGACGTGCGTCGCGCCCGCCTCGGCGGCGCGCTTGAACAGGTAGTGGTCCCAGGCATCGCGCCGCACCATCTTCCCCTTCGCAACCGGCACCTTCAGCTTGGTGCTGCCATGAGTGAAGCTGATGGAACTCATGTGGCACTCGATAGCTTCGTCGGGGGCGTCCATCCACTCGATGCCCTTGACCGGCAGCCCGCCACCGCACGCCTTGCGCCGTGGGTGGGCGTGGTCAAAGAGCAACGTATCGAGGCCGCGCTCGGCCGCTTCGCGTGCCGCTGAGGAGCCGGCCGGCCCGCCGCCAATGACTGCTACGTCGGCAATCTCCACGGTTGGCCGACTTGCGCCCCCTGATAAAATCAGCGGCGGTACTTGAGGTGGCATGAAATCGAGCGCGAAACCAGCTGGCACCCCTGCAACACCAAGTCCCGCTCGCCCTTGCGACTGACGACGTAGATAATGCGCGGCTCACCTTCGCCCAGCAGCCGCGTCAGCTCGGGGTCGGGGTTCTGCAGATCGAGCTTCATCGTCCCGTCGGGCTGCACTTCCAGCACTTGGAAGTCGAAACCACGCCCGTCGATGAAGATTCGGTGGCTCTCGCCGGTGAAAGTGTGCATCTTGTCAGGCAGGGGCTCGAGTTGTTTTCCCACGCCCCGCTCCAGCGGCGCGAAGTTTAAAGGGCTTCTTCGGGAAAATTGAGCGCCATGAAGGCAGGTCCCCACTTGAACGCCCCCATCAGCTGCGCCGCGTGCACACGCTCGCCGAGGATGGCCAGCGCGCCTGCCAGCGCCTCGGCGGTCGTCAGCTTGCCCGGCTTGCCGGCGTTGACCGGGTTTACCGGCACCAGCGGCGGCAGCCGACGCGGCTCGAGGCCGTGCAGCCGCAGCCGCGCGAAAGTCTCCGTCGCGCGGTTCCAGGAGCAGTCCACCCCGACTAGGCCGCCGACCTGCCCCAGCTCGCGGTCGGCCAGCGACAGCTCGCGGTCGGCGAACGGGTCCAGCGCAATGCCCATCGGCGGCAGCCGCGCCGGCGCCGGGTAGCTGCGCGCCAGCTCCATCCGTGCCAGCCGCCGCGCGGTGCATTTGCGCGGGTCGTCCTGACCCAGCTCGAGCACGCGCAGTTCAATCGACATGCAACCCGAAGTCGACCGGCGAGGCGCCGAGCGTCAGCACCCCCAGCGAGAGGCAGTCGCCGTGCGGGGCATACTCGGCGACGTTCTGCAAATTGAGGCCGCCAGAGATCTCAATCGCGACCCCGAGCGGCCGCAACTGCGCCGCAGCTGCGGCCGCCTCCCCGAAGGAAAAGTTGTCGAGCAGAACCCGGTCGGCGCCCGCTTTCGCCGCCTCTAGCGCCTGCTCCAGCGTGTCGGCCTCAACGACCAGTTCCAGCCCTGGCGACGCCGCGCGTGCGCGACGCACCGCCTCCGTAATGCTGGCGCAGAGCCGCAAGTGGTTGTCCTTGACCAGCAAAGCATCGTCGAGCCGCATCCGGTGCGTCCCGCCGCCGCCGTCGACGACCGCCTGTTTCTCGAGCTCGCGCAGCCCGGGGATGGTCTTGCGCGTCGCCAGCACTTCCACGGCGGGATTCACGGCGCGCGCCCGTGCGACGACCGCGGCTGTGAGCGTTGCGATGCCCGAGAGGTGCGCCAGCAGGTTCAGCGCCAGCCGCTCGCGCGCCAGGATTTCGCGCGCCGCCCCCGCCAGCCGCGCCACCCCGGCGTCAGCCGGGAGCGCGTCGCCGTCGGCGAACGCCAGTTCGCAGCGCACGCCGCTCTGCGCGAAGAGCAGCTCCGCAACGCGCCCGCCGGAGAGCGTGCCGGGGCCACCGCGGATGGTCGCGGTGCAGTCGCACTCGTCGATGACCGCCAGCGAAGTCGCGTCGCCGGCGCCGAGGTCCTCGGCCAGCCACTGCTCCAGCGCCGCTGCCAATTCCATTACCGCGCGAGGCTGCTGCTGGTTATGAAGGCTTCAGCCGTTGAACGGCGGCTCACGTCGGCCCCGACTCGCCACGCAAGCGCTGCGAGAGCCACCAGGTACAGCCGATGGCAGCTATCCAGAGCAGGATGTTGGCGCGGTAGGTCCAGTGGTAGGCGTCGAGGTTAGCCATGCCGCTATCGAGGAAATAGCCCATCAGCAGGTAGCCGAGCGCGATCCCGAGCGCCTGTCCGACCAGCGCGGTCGCGCCCGCCATCCCGAGGCCGCGGTTGCGCTCGCGCGCGGTGGTGAAGCGCGCCATCAGCGCGTCATCGGAGACGAGCAGCATCGGGTAGATGGGAATCACGAATATGACAATCGCGACCGTCAGCGGCAGTCCCAGCGCGAAGAGCGACCAGAAGCCGCCGTAAGCGAGCGCCGACCAGAGCAGCACCCTCTCGGCGCCCATGCGGTCGCACACCTTGCCGATGACCGCGTAGAGTATCAGTACCATCAGCACCGCCCACGCCTCGAGCAGCGCCGAGAAGTCGACAGCAGCGCCGCGCACCTCGAAGTAGCGCAGCGTCGTCAGTACGACCGCACCGCGCGGCATTGCTACCAGCAGCACGCCGAGCAGGATGAGTGGCGGCCAGTGGCTCTCGAAGGCGAAGAGGGCGCGCAGCCCCGCCAGCCGCGCAGCGATTCCCGACGGCGCAGCGCCCGTCGCGGCGGGCGCTGCGCCCCGTAACGCCCACGCCGGCCGTGCGAACTCGTCACCGCGCAGGC
>MPMF02217098.1_pt1 | contig 65321 bp, 59 predicted proteins | sample 1617271 | NCBI WGS metagenome assembly MPMF02 (sample SAMN05944812, study PRJNA350692) | marine metagenome | biome: marine; feature: ODZ; material: water; isolation source: 120 m water sample prefiltered with 30 um filter, filtered on to 0.2 um... | place: Pacific Ocean | collected 2012-04-09... | reverse complement strand
GTACGTCTGCTCGCTCACACCCAGTTTCTTGCAGACTTGGGGCGGGCGCAGCCCGCGGCTCAACTCCACCTCGGCCTGGCGCAGCTTTGTGATGATCTGTTCAGTACCGACGCGCTTGCGTGGCATCCTACCTCCTGGTCATGACACCCGAATTCTACCGCTCGGGCTGGAACGATTTCAGGGGGGCAGGTCACTCCGCCAAGGTGGCTTTCCTCGCCCCAGAACGACCCCACGGCCATGTTGACAGCGACCGTGACGCGATTTGGGCGTTCCTGAGCGGCGGCATCCGTCGAGACCAACGCCATCGCGCACGCGCACGCACCGAACCAGCAAAAGCGAGAGTTGCTCATCGTGTTCGACCTCCATCACGTTAGTGTGTGACCCGGGTCGAAAACGGCTCACCGCAGGACAACTCAAGGAGCACAGCGTTGCTGTCAAGTTGACGGATTCAGCGCCCGTGTCGTCAGCGATGGCGAGGCCACACCAGGCCGAGACCAGAGCTCGTACCACGGCGCGCAAGAGAGGAAACCGGTGGTCCAATCGGCGTCGGAGGTATAACAGACTGCAAATAGGTTTGTTCTGCTGATTCATCCGTTCGGGCTAGGCGACCCCCGGCACGACCGATCCACGCATGGGAAGAGGCGAGCGGTCCCCTGGGCCTGCCATTTCCCAAAGGGGACGACAGTAAACATCAGACCACCTCAGTCAACGCAAGATCCATTACCCGACCCTCCGCCACGCCCCATGTCCTCAGCCCCAGGTCCTCACTGACAGCCCGACAGTCTTAGGCGGGCGGTAATCCGCGTGCTGCGCGGTTTGGTGGCTCGTGCGGACGGGGAACCGAGCAACACTCGAACCAACTCCAAACCCGTCTGCATAGCCCGCGCGCCCGACCTCCCAGCTCGTTATCCACCCATCACCTCGCAATACGCCACGCAGAGGATGTCGATGAACCCGCCGGACGTCACGACCGAGTCGAGGGAGTCGCCGGGAACAGTACTGGCAATGAACTTTGCATTGCAAAGTTCGTCACGCTATACTCGCCCGCATGGAACCGGGCAGCGGCAATCCGGATCGTTGGCGGCGGTCCATCGGGTCGGGTGTCGGCGAGCCGGATCGATGTCCCACACGGTCTGAGGAGTGTCCCGGGCCAATGCAAGAAGCCCTTAGCTCTCCACAAGACCGGTTGGCTCCCGCCGAGGAGATCTTCTTCACCTGGCTGATGCGGGTCTTCGCCGCCGCCACTCTCGTCGGGTCCGCCTGGATCGACGACGCGCCTCCTCTCGAGCTCGGGGCGCTGATCATCGCGATCTACGTCGCTGTCCGGGTGGCCACGCAGTTCGGCAACCTGGCCGCCGCGGCCCCTTTCGAGAACCGAGCCCTGAAGACGATCCTTGCCGTCGGCGCCCTCGTTCTGCTCGGTTGCTCGTTCGTCGTCGTCGCCATCTTCATCGAGCGACTGGCCCTTCTAGTGGCAAGCTGAGGACCGAGCCCGGCCAGGCGGACACGCAAGAGTCCCCGTTGCCATCACGGGGAACTGCCATGACGACGGGGCTTTCGGAGTAGCGGGGACAGGATCTGAACCTGTGCCCTTCGGGTTATGAGCCCAACGAAAGGATCAGGTTCACTCGTGGTCGCGGCGTGAGCGCGGCGAGTCGCTCCAGCAGTTCGACTGGGTCGAACAGGAGATGCGTGGTCCCATCTGACCAGGGGCGCCGCAGCTCGAGCCGGACCTGGCCGTCATCGGTCCATTGCAACCGTTCCGGCGACGCGGGCGGGACGACTTCGACCGTCAGGAGTGGGAAGGGACCTGGGGCCTGCGCTACATCGGACTACGGTGCTGCGAGCGACGCCGAGATGATCTCTTCGTCATTGCGCGCGATGATGTGCTTGTTGGCGTAGGCGGGGTGTGACCAGTTCACGTAGGTCAGCTGGCGGCGGTTGCCAGGCCGGGAGGTCGGCGCGATCAGCGACGTGCGGCTGATCTCTTCGTAGCCCTCGGGCGACAGCCGGGCGATGATCAGGTCGCCGCGGTCGTTGTTGATGAACACGCGGTCCTCGTGCCGCACGATGAACGCGCTGGTCCAGCGTGCGCGTTCGCCGGTCGCGTCCTGGGTTTCCCAGACCCGCTCGCCGGTTGCCGCCACCAGACAGCGGAGCTGGCCGTAGCTGCCGAAGCCGTAGATATGGTCGCCGTCGATTATCGGCGTGCCGATCACGGCGTGCAGCCCGTCGGTCAGGATCTCGCTGTTGCTGCTCCCGCGCCAGACCATCTCGGCGTCCGGTCGGTCGTTGTCGAGGCCCAGCATCATCGGGCCGTTGTAGAAAGTGGTCAGGAACAGATCCGAGCCGCGCCTCACGGGTGTGGCCACCGTCATGTCGTAGTCGATCTCGAACGGCTGCTCCCAGTACACCTCGCCCGTTTCCGGATCCAGCGAGGAGACAGCCAGGGGATGCCAGATGATGAGCTGGCGGACCCCGCCCGCTTCGATGATGGTCGGCTGCGCGACCCCGGCCCCCGCTTCGACCGACGACAGCGCGCGCCAGACCTCGTCGCCGGTCGCCCGGTCGAACGCGACCACCTTGGCGTTCGGCGTGCCCCCGACCAGCGTAATCACCCGGTCGCCGTCGACGATTGGCGCGCTCGCGAACCCCCACTGCGGCACTTCGGCGCCCCAGTCCTCGACGAAGCGCGTGCGCCACAGCACTTCGCCGGTGTCGACCCGCGCCGCTGTCATGATGCCGCTGGCGCCGACGGCATAGACCTGATCACCGTCGACCGTCGGAGTGGCGCGTGGCCCCTCGTCCCAGGACACGCCGACGTAGCTCGCCTCCCAGCTCTCGGTCCAGAGGATCTCGCCGGTCTCCTCATCCAGACACAGGATGCGCTCGATCCCCTCGAGTCCCCGGCCGCGCTCGAAGTCGGTGATGAACACCCGCCCGTCGGCCACCGAGGGGCCCGAGAAGCCGTGGTGAAGCGGCGTTCGCCAGCGGATGTCCAGGCCATCTTCGGGGAACGTCTCGAGGATGCCGGTCTCATTCCAGACACCGAGGCGTCCCGCACCCCGGAACTCCGGCCAGTCGTCCGCCGACAACGCGACACCGGCAAGCGCGGAGGTGAGGATGAAGACAATCGAGCAGCGTCCGAATAAGCTGTTGAAAGTACGCATGGCCGTCCTGAAAATAAAGTGGCGAAGCCTTCCGGCTCCCCCTGACTCCTGTCTCCTGACTCCTGTCTCCTCGAGCATCCTCATTGTCCCAGCTCGTCGTAGATCGCCTGGACGTTGGCTTCGACCCGGTCCTGCGAGTACTCGGGATAGCGGTCCCAGAGGTCCAGTGCCGCGACCGCCTCCTCGACCGAACGTCGCGCCTCGCGGGAGGCGCGCACCGCGTCGAGGAAGTCCCGATTGAAGCGCGCGTACTCGGCCAAGTCGTCCCAGGTGGTCCAGCCCCGCATCGGGCTGCCGGGCGGGGGAGGGATGTGACCGGGGATGACCCGCCGGATGCCGTCGATCGACGACACGATGGCATCGAGCGTGTCGGGGTAGGCGACACCGCTCCCGCCGTTGGCCACGTCGATATACGGTGGCCCCAGAAAGGCGAACAGATCGCCCAGGTGGGCCATGCCGATTGCCGGGAACACCACCACGGTATCGCCGTCGGTGTGTCCGGCGCCGAAGTGATAGAGGTCGATCTGGTCGCGCCCTTCGAACAGCGTCATCCGGTCGGTGTAGGTGCGGTCCGGGAGCCGGCTCGCGTTCGCCCCCGCGAAGGCGTCCATGTCGGCCATCCGGGTGGCGGCGTTGGCGTGCGCGACGACCTCGACCGTTGCGGGGAAGTCGACGTTGCCGCCGACGTGGTCACCGTGCGTGTGGGTATTGATGATGGTGGTCACCGGCTGGTCGGTGATCAGCTCCATCGTGTCGATGATCGACTGACCCCAGCCGGCGAGCTTGGTGTCCACGATGACAACTCCCTGATCCTCGGTCACCAACGCCGCGGTGTGGCCACCGCCGCCGCTGATGACATAGAGGTTTTCACGGACATCCATCGACTGGATCGTCACGGCCCGATCCTCCTGGGCCGTGCCGCTGGTGAGCGTGATCGACAGCAGCGCCGTGGTCATCATTGTCATCAGAGCGGCAAGCGCGGGTGCTCGTCTCATGTCGAATCCTCGGAGGTCGCGGGGCTACCGGAAGATGCTCTTGGGTATCTTCCCGGTCACCAGTTGCGTCAGGTCGACCGCTTCGGCTATCTGGAAATCAACCGCGATGCTGGCCAGCGAGGTCGCCTTCGTCGGGGTGAGCCCCTTCTCGGCCACCAAGAATGCCACCACCTCGTCCACCGCCTGCTGCAGGGCACGGTCGAGGTCGAGGTCGATGCCCATCAGGATGTAGTGGGTGTCGGTCTCTGCCCGGGGCATCGACAGCGGGCGGTTCTTGTGCAGCACGAACCGGAAACGTCCGGTGAGCGAGTGCTCGATGGCGGTGCCGCTGACCTCGCCGTCCCCCTGCGCCGAGTGCGGGTCACCCACGTAGAACAGGGCGTCAGGATGGAGCACCGGGAGGAACAGCGTACTGCCGACGCCCAGGTCCTTGACGTCCATGTTGCCACCGAATCGTCCCGGAGGACGGGACGCCTGCACGCCGGCCATCGCAACCCCTGGTTCCCCGAGCACCGGTTCCGGCGCCACAGCCATGATGCCCATGAACGGCGCCAGCGGAACGTGGATCTCGTCGGAGACCACCGCCACCAGGCGGCCGTCGACCGTCTCGGTCCGGTAGAGATGTCGTGTCGCGTCGATGTCGCGTCGGCCATCGCCGGGACGCGACCCGGGGTAGGTCGTCCCGTAGACCCCGCTGGTGGGGCCGGTGTTGTTGATGCCGTAGGGAACCCGGGGCGTCAGCTCGAGCACTTGCACTTCGAGCATGTCACCCGGTTCGGCGCCCTCGATGGCGATCGGCCCGGTAATGACATGTCCGCTGCGGCCCTCGCGGGGTCGTCCCTCGCGCGATTCCCAGAAGTCGATCACGTCGGCCAGGATTTCATCGCGCTCGACCCCGAGCTCCGCCAGCGAGTCCGCCGGATGATCGCGCTGGGTGGACCCGGCATGACTCAGGGTGTCGATGCGCACGGTCTCGCCCGACGCGATGGTGAGCACCGGCGCCTTGTCGAGCGGAAACCAGCCCCAGCTCAGCGTCTCGGGACGAGATGGCACGACGTGCTCCACGGGCACCTGCGTGGCACCGGCCACTTCCGCCGGCGCCGCATAGACGACCACTCCCAGCATGCCAAGCGCGATTGCGGCGACGGTCACAGGTCTTCGGGACATCCGTCTCCTCGGTGGACTGGGAACGCTGCACTACAATAACCGGAAAACCGGCTATCCTGACGGTTCTCGACGATTGCGAGGAGCTGAAGATGACCACACGTCTGGCGGTGTTCGTTCTGGCTATGACACTGATGGTGGCCACCAATGTAGCGGCCCAGACCAACTGGCCGCAGTTTCGTGGTGAGACGGCCGGTGTCGCCGCCGCCGACCCGGCGTTGCCAGAATCGTGGGGACCGGGCGAGAACATCGCGTGGGAGGTCGACGTGCCTGGGCGCGCTTGGAGCTCGCCGATCGTGTGGGGCGACCACGTCTTCGTCCTGGCCGCGGCTGTCGTCAGCGGTCCGGATATTCCGATTCAGCCAGTCGAGAACTACCGAGCCCGGTCGCTTGGTGGGGCGATGACCAGGGCCGACATCATCGAGGTGTCCACGCCGGTGCGATGGGTGCTCTACGACGTCGACTTCGAGAGCGGCGAGGTCCGGTGGGAACGGACACTCCACACGTCGGTGCCGTCGCTGCCGACGCACCAGAAGAGCACGTTCGCCTCGGAGACGCCAGTGACCGACGGCGCGCGCGTCTACGTCTATCTGGCCGACATCGGGATGTTCGCGGTCGACTTCGCCGGGGATCCGGTCTGGTCGGTGCCCTTGGAGTGGTTGCCGCGACGCGAATGGGGCGCCGCCTCCTCACCCGTGCTTCATGACGGGCGGCTGTATGTCGTCAACGACAACGACAATCAGTCGTTCGTTGCGGCCCATGACGCCGCGACCGGTGACGAGCTGTGGCGAACGAATCGGGACGAGGGGTCGAATTGGTCGACCCCGTTCGTCTGGGAGAACGATCTGCGCACCGAGGTCATCACCACCGGCGCCGGCGGCGTCCGGTCCTACGGACTCGACGGCCAGCTGCTGTGGCACCTGACCGGCATGTCGACGCTCGTCATACCGACTCCGTTCGCCGATCACGGGTTGCTCTATATCAACTCCGGGTATGTCGCCGATCAGACGCGACCGGTCTACGCCATTCGCCCTGGCGCCACCGGCGACATCTCCCTGGGGGAGGGCACGACCAGCAACGACTACATCGTCTGGTCGCACCCGCAGCTCGGGTCCTACAACCCGTCATCAATTGTCTACGGCGACTATCACTATACGCTGCTCGACCGCGGCATCCTGATGTGCTACGACGCGCGCACCGGGCAGGAGGTGTATCCCAGGCAGCGGATCACGGCCGGGACACTCTTCACCGCATCACCATGGGCCTACAACGGGAAGATCTTCGCGCTGAGCGAGGACGGCGACACCTTTGTCATCCAGGCCGGTCCCGAGTTCGCGGTGCTCGGACGGAACTCGCTCGACGAGATGACGCTGTCGACCCCCGCCGTAGCCGGCGGCAGTCTGATCATCCGCACGGCAACGAAGCTGTACCGCATTGCCGAGAGCGGAAATTAGCCCAACGGAATCTGCCCCCTGTTGGCGGCCAGCCACTCGGCGAGCGTCTGAAGCGAGGAAAGACGCGCGTCACCCCCTTCGGGTCGCCCTGACGCGGCGAGGAGGTCTCCAACCCTGCTCTCAGCGACGGGCCGAGCTCACGTGGGGATTGTCGGCGACGAAGAACCGCAACGGCTCATTCTGCCACTCTTCGGCGTACGCGATCCCGACCCGCGGCGTCGTCACGATCGTAGCGGCCAGCGGTGACGGCCCGTTCGAGGACTCGACGCGGAGGTAGTCGCTCGAGGTCAGGTCTTCTCCATCGAGGCCGAGGTCGATGCCCAGAGCCAGACACAGTTTGGCCGGTCCCGAGCAGAGGTCGGTGGCCCTCGTCGCTCTGTGACGACGCTCGAACATCGTGTCGATGCCGGTGTCGGGCTCGAGCGCTCGAATGAGCACGGCCACCGGGTCGCCCGTCTCGCCGGCGACGACGTTGACGCAGTGGTGCATGCCGTAGACGAAGTACACATAAGCATGGCCGGGCGCTCCCCACATCGTCCGGTTGCGGCGGGTGCGGCGGCCGCCATACGTGTGCGCCGCCTTGTCTCGGGTGCCCAGGTAGGCCTCGGTCTCGACGATGATGCCGGCGGTTCGTTTGCCGCCGACGGTGCTCACGAGACGATTCCCCAGTAGCTCCCTGGCCACGCATACAGGGTCGCGGCGGAAAAACGCGCGGGGAGGGCGACGTCGGGTCTGGAGTGGTCGGGGCATTCGGTTGCCGGTGTCCCAGACCATCGTATCTCGCTCGGAGCAATGGTGGACGGCTGGTCGAATGCAGTCGGCCAGTCTCTGAGCCTCGCCCGAGAAACTCCCATCGCAGTCAACCGGCCGCCGGGTCTGGCTCCCCGCTGCGCCATGTTTCGCTTGCGGGCATAAGCGCCCGTCGTCGGAGCGGCTTGCAGACGAGGCTATAATCCGGCACGGAGTCACACGAACTGCGCAGTCAGGTAGCTGGAGGACCCGAGCGATGGATCATCATCAGCGCGTCGTCGGCGCTTCGGACTGGACACGCCGCGCTTTTCTCGGCGCGGCCTTTGCTGGGAGCATCGCGGCTCCGGCCTGGGCTCGGCAGCAGGCGCCGCAGATTGCACCCTATGAGCCGAGAGACTGGTCAGGGCAGAACCCGCTGCCGTATCCCGACCCCGATCTGATTGCGCTCGATCCCCGGTTCCGCCGGTACATCCTGTTCAACACGCCGATCAAGCGGCTGCACATCGGTACGATGTGGGCCGAGGGCCCCGCGTGGAACGGCGTCGGACGCTACCTCGTCTGGAGCGACATCCCCAACAACGTGCAGCACCGATGGATTCAGGATGACGATCGCGTCACCGTGTTTCGAAGCCCGTCGGGCCATAGCAACGGCAATACGTTCGACCGGGAGGGCCGACAGCTCTCGTGCGAGCACGGTGGGAGGCGGGTGGCGCGCTACGAGCAGAACGGCGACGTCACGGTCATTGCCGAGCGATTCGATGGCAAGCGCCTGAATTCACCAAACGACGCCGTTGTGCATCCTGACGGGGGCATCTGGTTCACAGATCCGCCATACGGCATCCGTGGCGACTACGAGGGGTTCCGAGCCGAGTCGGAGACGCCGCCGGCGGTGTACCGGGTCGATCCACAGAGCGGCCAAGTGGCCCTCGTGTCCGACGAGCCGGGTGGCCCCAATGGCCTCTGCTTTTCTCCCGACTACTCCAGGCTCTATGTCGCCGACACCGGCTCGGGGCGAGAGATCAGGGTCTTCGACGTCGACGGGACACGTCTTCAGAACGGGCGGCGGCATGCCGAGCTCCGTGCGCCGGGCACCGACCAGTTGGTCGCCGCCGACGGCATCCGCTGCGATGTCGATGGGAACATCTGGGCGGGAGCGGGGGACGGTGTGCTGGTGACCGCGCCTGATGGTGACCTGATCGGTGCCATCCGTTTGCCCGAGCGCTGCGCCAACGTCTGCTTCGGCGGCACCCGCCGCAACCGCCTGTTCATGACCGCGAGCCAGTCGCTATATGCGGTGTACGTTGGGGTGCTCGGGGCGGGGATCGCGTAGGTCGGGCTTGCGGTCAGGGCACGCACGTGCGTGCCCCGCGGGCGCGGCGTGGGGCTCCACAAGCGCCCGCGTGGGGTTCGGGGCGTAGCCCCGTTTGGATGACGCCCGCGAGCCAGTCGCTCTATGCCGTCTACGTTGGGGTTCTCGGTGCTGGGATAGCCTAGCAGCCCGAGGTGGAACCCCGCGTCGCACCGAGAACGGCTATGCCCGCGGCCCACAAGGCGCGACAAGAGAGAATACCGGCCTGTATTCGACCGCGGAGCAACGCCGTGGGGCACGATGCAGCGCCGTTCGGATACAGCTGGGCTTTTGCCACGGGCTGCTAGAGGGCTTCCACGGAGACAGGAGGCAGGAGACAGGAAGCAGGAGACAGGAGACAGGAGGAGCTTGAGGGCTTCGCCAGTTCTTGGGTCAGTTTCGGCCGCGGGTCTTCACCGGCCTACGGCGTCACTCGTTGGAGATCCGCTCGGTCCAGCAGGTTCGCCCCATCGATGATCTGCGTGAACGCGCGGGTCACGGCCTCGATTCCGTCGGCCGGCACGGTCGCGGCGGTCTCGTGGTCCGAGTGGAAGTATTCGCCAGAATCGATCAACTGGAACGACGGTGCCTGTTCGTAGATCGGGCCGATTTCTTCGATCGGGCAGTCCGCTTCCTCGTCGCCCAGGATTAGACCCTCGCCGATCCGCGCCGCCCGGCCAACGGCCGAGAAGATGTCATGCGACAGGGCGTCACGCTCGATCGTGCCGCCGCACTACCAGGCGCGTCCTGTACGGGTGACCGGTGTCGACGACTTCACCCGTGGCGAGGCCCTCGGTCACGTAGCGGTTGGCGGTTCCCTGGATGAAAAGCTCCTCTTCGATGTACCCGTGGGCGGTCAGGTCGATGGCCGATGCGTTGAAGCTGAAGTTTCGCGCCGGGTCACCGGGACGGTCGCTCGCAATCGGGCCGGAGATGGCGGCCGCCGGAGTCTGCGCGAGTGCTACTCCGGGGATGGATACGCTAAGGGTAAGCGTGGTCGCGATCGTGATCGCGGTGAAGATTGTGCGCGTCTGCAAACACAGCAGGGTCGTGATGGTTCCTCCGGAGCACGCCAGGGTGAGTATGACACTGCTCCCGATCCTACTATGGCGACACCGCGACCGCTGCTACACTGACCGACGATTCGAAAATACCGGCGCGCACTCGGAGGCACGAGGGTCGCGAAAGGGAGAGCGATGCAGGTGAAGACAGTGAGTCTCGTGGTGGCAATGACTGTTACCGTCGCCAGCGGCCTGACGGTGGTTGTTGAAGGACAGCAGAGCGACGAGGCCGCCGACCCGGTCCGCACGTTGGTCGGTCGGCTCGATCTCGAACGCTACAAAGCGACGATCGAAGGGCTGACGCAGTTCGGGGACCGGCGGCAGGGCACGCAACGGAACCGTGACGCGGTCGATTGGATCGAGGCCCAGCTCCAGGCGGCAGGGTGCGCGAGCACCGAGCGGATTGCGTACACCTTTACACCTCGGCCTCGGCCGCGGACCGGCGGTGGAGGACGCGGGGGAACCCGTCCACCACTGAATCCGACCGATCCCACACCGACCGGTGGTCGCATCGGTCGGAACGGGACTGGTCCGGGTGGCAGCTCCATCTTCGGCTATCGACGACCGACGGGGGTCGTGCGTGATCCGATGGCTCAGCCCAACGAGGCGCTGCGCGAACTCAACAGCGAGGAGCCGACGCCCGGCGAACGGACCGAGGTCTACTGCACCAAGGTTGGCACGACGAATCCTGACGAGATGTACATCATCGGTGCGCACATGGATGGCCACGGGTTCGGTGAGGCGGCAAATGACGATGGCTCTGGCACGGCGGTGGTCATGGAGCTGGCGCGCATTTTCAGCGCACCGGGCGTCAGGACCGGCCGGTCGATCCGATTTGCCCTCTGGAACAATGAAGAGACCGGGCTCAATGGCAGTCGGGCCTATGTCGAGCAGCGCCGAGAGCGACAAGGCCGCGAAGACCCACCCGGTTCCGGCCGGTATCCCGAACCGCGCTGGCTCGGCATGATCCAGCACGACATGATGTTGTTCGACCACGGCGCCCCGGGACCGGATGGCGTAGTCAGCCGGGACCAGCGCCGGGAGGCGGATGTGAACATCGAGTTTCAGTCGAGCTCGGACCTGGCGAACGAGTCGCGGGACCTGGCGTTCTTCTTCAAGGCCGCGAGCGACGCGTATGCGACCGATTACCCCGCAATGGTCGGTCCACACATGACCAACACGGACTCGACGCCATTCATGAACGTCGTGCCCTCGATCAGCCTTCGCGAAAACGAGCGAGGCATGCACGTCGGTGCCGGGTGGGATCCGCATTGGCACCAGCCGACCGATCTGTATGGCACCTTTACCGACGACGATTTCCGTCTCGGCTTGAACGCGGCGCAGACGACGCTGGCTGCGATCGCGCAGCTCGTCGACGCCGAGATAAATATCCGCTAGGTTGGGCTCATGTCCGGAACGGGGGCATCGAGAGCGTCCGCCGGGCATACAGGCCTTCCGCAGCGAAGAGGATCAGCGCGGCCCAGACCAGTCCGTACCCGACGAGCTGGGGCCGGCCGAACGGCTCGTCGTAGAGCAGTACCCCCAGCAGGAATTGGATCGTCGGAGCGACATACTGGAGGAGGCCCATGTGCGCCAGCGGAATCCGTTGGACGGAGGCGGCGAAGAGCACGAGGGGGCCCACCGTCAGAAAACCAGATCCAGCCAGCAGCAGCCATGTGGCAGGAGTGGGTGCCGTGGTCGGACCTGCGCTACTGGGTGCCCAGAGTAGCCACACCACGGCTGGCAGCAACAACATCCCTGTCTCGGCAGTCAGACCTTGGACTGCGCCCAGCGGCGCCTGCTTCTTCACGAGGCCGTAGACTCCGAACGAACCGGCCAGCACGAATGCGATCCACGGGAGCGTGCCGAGCGCGGTCGTCAGCGAGACCAGTCCGATGGCGGCCAGCGCGACCGCAAGCCACTGTCCCAGACGTAGCCGCTCACCGAGGACCACGACGCCGAGCCCGACGGTCACCAGCGGCGTGATGAAGTAGCCCAGACTCGCCTCGACGACGAAGCCCGCGGTGACCGCCCATACATACGTGAGCCAGTTGACGCAGATCAGGAGCGCAGCGATCGCGTAAACTCGCGCAATCCGTCGTGTAGCCTGCTTCCACCCGAACCGGTAACGCGGGCGGCACAGTAGCAGCACGCCGAGGATGGCAAGCGACCACAGCACTCGGTAGGCAATGAGCGCAGGCGGCGGCAGCTGTTCCAGCTGCTTCCAGTAGATTGGGCTCAGCCCCCAGGTCACATAGGCCGTGACGGCGTACCAGACCCCTTTGCTCACACGCGGCCGATCGTGCGGAACTCCGTCGACACGATCACTGGCTTGCAGCTGAGATGCAGACCGCCCGGTGGGTCAACCGTCTGGCCGACGCATCACGGACGGCGGTTGACCATTCGGGGGCGTACAACGGGGAATTGGTCACCCAGAGCCGGTTTGCCTCGCCAAGCGGCCTGTCTGCGCTCCACAACGTGAGCCCCCAGGGATAGCGGTTTGGGTCGAGCCGTTGGAGCACGGAGTCCAGCTCGTCTTGGGTGGGGAGTCTCCAGTTCGAGGCGTTGCCGAGACTGAGATCGTCGCAGTAACTGTCGGCGTCCGTCCATAGGAGCCCTGCGAGCCCTTGGCTCGGAGAACTGCCGGCGGTCCAGCGCGTCCCGATCTGACGATCGAGAAATGTGCCGTCTCCTTGCTCCGGGAACGGGTCCCGCGCCGCCGCTTCGGCCTCGAGACGCCGGCGCTCTGCGTCGGCACTGGCCAGGGCCTCGAGCAGGGCCGTGTCAGTTCTGTCGGCTCGGCTCGGCGTGTCGAGCAGGGGCGGGGGCTCACTGGTTGAAGCCGCCGGAGGGGCCGGCTGCGGGGCCCGGACTACGTTTGTCGCGGCTGATTCGAGCTGATCCGCCGGAGATGTCGATGCCGCCGTCGGCGTGGAGTCGGTCGTCGGGGACACCGCTGGCTCTGCTGGAGTTGGCGATGAGGCCAGAGCCGATTCCTGGGGCTGGGTGGCCCCCGGTTCGGACGCGGGCGTCGCGCCGACGTCCGTGACGTCCGGGGTGGACTCATCTACTAGTTGACTCAGCTCAGTGTTCGGTTCGTCTTCCCACGGGAAGAAGAACAACAGGGCGAGCACGATCACGGCAGCCACTCCGAGTGCGACTGGGCGTTGGAGGCCGTTAGCTGGAGTGGTCGCGACAGGTGCCTGGACACCGCCCAGGCCGGCGGCTTCGGTTGCCGCGGTGGTATCGAGTGGCGGCTCGGGCGGCACCGGCGGCACCGGCGGCGCAGATTCGCTCGTTGCCGCGTTGGGTACCGTCGCGTCGTCAATGCCGTGGGGGACATCCATTGCGACGGTCGGAAGCGGGGGAACGACGCCCCGCACCGGCGTGGAGGGGTCGAGCGTCATGGACGACATCGCTTCGACCATCTCACCCGCGCTGGCGAAGCGCTCGGACGGTTCCTTGTGCATCGCCCGGAATATCATCCGTTGCAGCGGCTCCGGCACGTCCGGGTTGACCTGCCTGGGAATCGGAAGCGGGTCGCGGATGTGCTTGACGACCACCGCCAGCGGTGTCTCTGCCTGAAACGGCACCTGTCCGGTGGCCATCTCGTAGAGCACGACACCAAGCGAATAGACGTCACTCCGACCGTCGATCGGATTCCCCATGCCCTGCTCGGGCGACATGTACTTTGGTGTGCCGATGAGGTCTCCGGTCGCCGTCAGCGTGTCCGCGCCTTCGAGTATCTTTGCGATGCCGAAATCGGCCAGCAGACAGTTCCCACGGTCGTCGATCAGGATGTTGCTTGGTTTGACGTCGCGGTGGACCAGCCCCTGGGCGTGGGCGCAGTCGAGCGCGTCGCCCACCTGGGTGATCACACGCTTAAGCTGGTCGAAGGGCAACGGCTGCCCCGTCAAGGCGTCGGCCAGCGTCCCGGTCTTGATGAACGGCATCACGATGTAGGTGAAGCCGTCCGACTCGCCGAAGTCGTGCACCGGCAGGATGTGCGGGTGCTGCAGTTGAGCCAGTACCTTTGCTTCTTGTTGGAAACGTCCGAGAAACTCCGGGTCCTGGGCCAGGTGACTCGGCAGGATCTTCAGCGCGACGTGTCGGTCGACCGCCGGTTGATACGCCTTGTAAACGGCGGCCATCCCCCCGGCGCCAAGAGGTTCGACGACACGATAAACACCAAAGGACCTTCCTGACAGATCTTCCATGGCACGCATCCTGTGGAACGATTCGATGTGGTCGAACCGTCACCGTGAACGGCAGACTGGCACGGCTGGAAACTGCAACGTCCGTACCGTACTGGTGCTGTTCGTGGCCTGCAAATTGCACAATGAGGACTGGCGTTTGCCGGCGCCTGCCGTCATCATAGTCTTCGGAGGGTGAGAATGACCACACAACCACGGATGCTCCGCATTGCGACATGCCTGACTATTGCCGTCCTCTGTACGCTTGTTCCGGTCCGGGCCAGGGCCCAGCAGGTGCGGGTAGCGGTAATGAACTTCGAAAACAACAGCACCTGGTCATATTGGGGCGACAACCTGGGCAAGGCGGCGGCCGACGAGCTCGTCACGCAGCTCTTCAAGACAGGGTCGTTTTCCGTCATAGAGCGAGCGCAGCTCGACGCCCTCCTCGCCGAGCAGGACCTGGGGGCGAGCGGCGCCGTCGACGCCTCTAGCGCCGCGAGAATCGGTCAGCTCCTCGGGGCGCAGCTCATCCTTACCGGCTCGATCACGCAGTTTTCCATCGAGCGCACGTCCGGCGGATTCCGCAGCTTCGGGGCATCGGTGTCCAGGGCGGAGAGCGTGCTCGATGTGCGGCTGGTCAACACCACGACCGGGGAAATCATGCTGGCGGAAAGCGGTGAAGGTCGGAAGACGTTTGGAGGCGGGTTTTTCAAGAGCGCCGGGATCGAGCGCGAGTTTGACCAGGGCATCGCCCAGGAAGCGCTCCGGCCGGCCATTGAGGAGGTCACCGAGAAGCTCGCCAGTCAGGCGGATCGGTTTGCCTCGCTGAAGCCGGTTGCTCCGCCCGCGCAGATCGTCGGCGTGAGCGACGGCTCCATCTACATCAATCAGGGAGAAAACTTCGGGGTGCAGGTCGGCCAGCGTTTCGAGGTGGAACGCGTGATTGATGAGATCAAGGACGCCAACGGTGCGGTTCTGGACCGCATCACCGACAAGGTCGGGGTGCTCGAGGTGACCCGGGTGCTGTCGCAGTCGGCCATTTGTAGCGTCGTCGAGGGTGAGGCGGCCGAAGGCGACACGATCACCGGTCTGTGAGACCGAATCCAGAGACGGATTTGTCGTGCGGATGACAGAAATGAAGTCGATCGAGATCAGGTCCTGAACGAGAGACCGTGATCTGTGTCACGGATGTCCGATTTGTGCTCCCTGGTTCGAGATGCGCAGCCCTCGCACCGGCGCGGGATGCTCGGGGTCCGCGGCGGAGCTTCGCTAGTACACTCCGAGATCGTCGATCCAGATCGTCCCCTCGGTGCCCGGTTGCACCGCGCCGATGTCGACGAGGAAGACGATTGCCTCGATATCGTCCAGGTCGAGGGCGCCGTCGCTCGTCGGAGCGACGCTGCGGAGCCGGTCGAACGGCACGACCACTTGTTGCCAGGCATCGCTGGTCTTGATGGAGATGGACCACGTCTCGGTGCCCTCGGGGGCCGCGGGGTTTCGGTCGCGCACCTGTACCCAAAACCTGTAGGTGTCGTCGCTTCTCACCGACAAGACCAGCCCGTCGCGGCCTGTCAGATCCCGCGGCTGGTAGCTGCCGAGGGACGCGAACGGCGACGGATGTTCGGAATTCGGCACGCCGAGCCGGAAGGCGATCCGCGCCGCCGTCGACCCGTTGAGGCCGCTGCCCGGGTCGATATATCGCGTGTCGAGCACCGTCGAGTCATCGCCGACTGCGGCAAAGCTCGAGTCGCTGTCGAACGCATCGAGGATCGACGCCGCGTCCGCGACGATCGGGTCGGGCAGCACGGCAGCCGCCGCACGGCGCTCCCGTTCGGCATCCGTCAGCACGTAGATCGGGTTGGACACGATCCAGGGGAAGGTCCATCCGGGAGCTTCCGCCTCGACCCGAAACACGCCTGATGCGGTTACGTCGGCATCCAGCGGTCCCTCCGTCGTCATGACAGGCACGCCGTTGCGATACAGCGTGAGCCGAGTGCCCGCCGGGAGCGCGCCCCCGGCGCGAAGTCGCACCGGTGCGCCGTGCGTGAGCACATCTCCCATCGTCCAGCGCTCATCGTTGCGCTCGGCCAGAAAATAGAAGCGGTCGGCCGCCGCCACGGCGCCGACCCCGACATAGGCGCGCCCGCGCCGAAGGGCCGCGAGGATGGCGGTGATGTCTGCCGGGCCGTCGCCGCTCAACGGGCGCTCCAGCAGGACGTAGGTCTGTGCGATCCGAAACACCGCTTCATAGGTGGGCAGCGGCAGCGACGATAACGGACCCGGACGCAGCGTGCCGTGCGCATCGGCGCCAGCGATGGCAGTCGCATGGCGCAGCGCCAGCAGCTCGTCCCAGCGGGCAAGTGTGGTCGGACGCTGCATCAGACGCAGGAGACCGTAGTCGCTGTTGAGCGGATAGAGCAGCACGGTACGGAGGAGGCTCGCCCACCCGGCTGCTCGCCACTGCGAGTCACCGTTGAGCACCTCGATGCCCCAATCACCGGGAAGGTTCCACCCGGTCCACCGCAGATCCACGCGGGGGCTCTCTGGGTGGGCTGCAAAGACCAGAGCGCCCAAGTCATCGAGGTCGCGTACCGCATCGAGGCCATCGCCCGAGAAGCGGTAAGTCTGGGCCGTGAGGTCAGCCGCCAGCAGGTGGCCTTCGTGATTCGAAATCTCGGTGCCGACGATCGTCAAGACGCCGGTCTGGCCGTAACCTTCCAGAGGCTTGGCGGCGAGGCTGTTGTGGTCTGTGACGATGACGTAGTCGAGCCCGACCGTGGCGGCCGCCGCCTCGACGTCGGTCAAGGTGCCGCCTCCATCGGACGCGGTCGTGTGAATGTGTGCCACGCCGGCCACGCGCACGAACCGGTCGGGCAGGTTAGCGTCGGGCACAGGCAGCGGACCCCACGTGATGACGCGCCACGCCAGCACTCCGGCGACGAGTAGCACGATGATCGCGGCCCAGCGTGTTGAGGCTTGGCGTGTCATGGCGGCGGGGGAGTCGTGGTGGGTGTGGAACCCAGTCTCGGTGTGGCCTGAGCCTGCAGCAGCACGAGATCCTGTGGCGGATTTCCACGGGCGCCACGCGGTGCGTAGTCGCGGACGTCGAAGCCTGGGGCGAAATCCCCGCGGACGTAGGCCTCGGAAAAAAAGACCCCACACCGATTGGTGCCGGCCTCCTCGTCATGGTGTACCACGAGCTGGCCGCCGCGGATGCGGTCTTGTTCGTCTGTGGTCAACGTCTCGAGATACCCCTCGCCGTGCGTCGACACGATCAGGTAGCCGGTGGGCCTGAGGATGCGTGCCATTTCCCCTATCCACCGCTGTTGCAGCGCGGGCGGCAGATGGGTGAACACCGACAGGGCGTAGACCAAATCGAAGCTCGCATCGGGATACGGGAGCGGTGGCTCGATGGTGTTTGTCTCGAACCGGGCAAACGGTAGCTTCCTTCGGCACCAGGCAACGAGGTCGACGTTGTAGTCACAGCCCGCGACCTGTAAGTCGGAGTCTGCCCAGTGGCGGAGCACACGGCCACAGCCGCAACCGAAATCGAGCATACTGCCGATTGTGGCGATCGGCACGCCGTTTCGTGCCAGCAGGTCGCGGATGCTATCGGCGCCGGACCGTCCGCTCTGGATGAACCATTCAACCGAGGGGGAGGCGGTCGTCAGGATCCGCAGGCGGGCGGGCGGCACAGGCAGACCATCGCCGTCGCCGCGCCGCAGGAAGCGGCGGTCGTGTCGCAGCCAGGCGAGCGCATTGACCCGGTCTCGTGTCCATCGCGCACGGTCGAGCAGGCCAAGACGACGCAATGCGCGCTTGAGGACTAGTCTGAGGAAAGATCCGCCCGCGCCACGTTGGGGGACGTTCGCCACACCGCTAGTGTTTCGAGTCAGAGGTCCGTTGCCCATGTCCCGTAGCGCGGCGCCCGGTTGGCAAGGCGTGACGAGGGAGCACATTGGGCATTTGTGACCCCGCTGAGCCTGAAGCCCAGCGCAGCCCTAGCGGGATGCCCCACCCGGGACATAGGTGATGGGCTTTTGACTCGGGACACTAGTGCTTCGTCTTCAGCGGGCCGAAGGCGGTGCCGAGCCAGAGCAGCAGGAAGATGCTCACGGTAGCCCCGAGCACGGTGTTGCGGACCGTCGCATCGGCGGCATACTGCATGTACATGTAGTACGGCAAAAAAGCGATGTCGAGAAAAAGGGCGGTGCCGAGGACCCACAAAGTGATGCGTCCTGCCGGCCCGAGCTGTGGCGTGTCGGTCATGTGGTGAACTCTCCGTGGGTTTAGTGTGGTGTCTGGAGGGGGCGCTGTCAAACGCGGTCGCCCATCGGAATGACTCGGACGAGCGAGGCGGTGAGCCGCCCCACACGAAGGGCAGGTCTGACGTACACTCTTGGGACCGCGAACTGTCGAGAGGAGGGACGCATATGGGTAGGTTCACGCTGAGCGTCGTTGCGATTGGGACGGTCATTGGGGCGTTTTTGCTCGGTCGGGTGTCGGCGCAGGATGTCGAGCCGTCGTGCCCGATGTGTCCGGCGACGCATGTGTCGGCTGCCGAGATCGGGCGCTACGTCGAGGCCGGTCGGGAGGACCGCCTCACCGATCAACAGGTGCGGTCGGTCGACATTGGCAAGAGCAACGTGCAGATCGCCGTTGCGCACCGAGGCGCCCTGGAGGAGCCGCGCCCCAATTCGGTCGCGTCGCACGATCTGGTCACCGAGGTCTACGTCGTGCTGAGCGGTTCGGGCACCAATCGGACCGGTCCGGATCTGGTGGGGCGGCGCCGCAGACCGCCCGACAACCGCGCCGTCCAGTTTCTCAATGGTCCCGGCAACAACTCGGCGGACATGCGGAACCCGGAGACCCACGAGTTGCAGGCAGGCGACGTGTTCGTCATCCCGGCCGGCACCGGACATCAGTTCACGAAGATCGACGACCACATCACCTATCTGATGGTGCGGATCGATCCGGACAAGGTGGTGCCTCTCATGGACGAGGCAGCATCACAGGCGTATCTGACCGAGCGCGGACGGTAGGTGAGTGCCGTTCCTGGCGATGAGGATGACGATGACGATAAGCACATCGTGCTTCCGGCGGGTGGTCGTGGTGCTGGCGCTGTCTGTCTGGGTGATTCCGGCTGGTCTGGCGGCGCAGTCGGTGTCCGCCGGTACGCAAGACGGAGAATGGCCTGTCTATCACGGCAATCTCGCCCAGCAACACTATTCGCCGCTGGACCAGATCTCGGCGGCGAACTTCCACGATCTCGAGGTCGCCTGGACTTTCAAGACCGACAATCTCGGCACGCGGCCCGAGTTCAAATTGGTCGGCACACCGCTCATGGTCGGCGGACGGCTCTATGCGACCGGTGGCACGCGTCGATCTGTGGTGGCCGTTGATGCGGCCACTGGCGAGCTGTTGTGGGTGCACGGTGAGAAAGAAGGCGCACGGGGCGCCGCCTCACCGCGTCAGCTCTCGGGGCGGGGGCTCGCCTATTGGAACGACGGGGTCGACGAGCGGATTCTGTATGTCACACCAGGATTCCGACTTGTGGCGCTCGATGCCGGCACCGGAATGCGGATCGCCGACTTTGGTGACGGTGGCCTGATCGACCTGAAAGAGGCGGCTGTCTACGGCGACGAGCAGCCCATTGATCCGGTCACTGGAGAGATTGGCCTGCACGCGACACCGACCGTGGCTCGCGACATCGTCATCGTCGGGTCCTCCATGCGTGAGGGTCACACACCCCGCACCCACAACAACACGAAGGGACTGATCCAGGCGTTCGATGTACGGACCGGTGAGCGGCGGTGGATCTTTCACACGATTCCACGACCTGGCGAGTTCGGTAGCGAGACGTGGCAGAACGGCTCCTGGGCGGTCAACGGCAACGTGGGAGTCTGGAATCAGATTGCCGCAGATGAGGAGCTGGGGCTGATCTATTTGCCGGTCGAGACGCCAACATCTGATTTCTACGGCGGGCATCGACCCGGCGACAATCTGTTCGCGGAGAGCTTGGTGGCGCTCGATCTCGAGACCGGCAAGCGGCGATGGCACTTCCAGCTCGTGCATCACCCCATCTGGAACATGGACATCTCGACCGCCCCGATCCTCGAGGACATCACTGTGGATGGACGGCAGATCAAAGCGGTCTCGATCATGGGCAAGCAGACGATGGTCTATACGTTCGACCGGGTCACAGGCGAGCCGGTCTGGCCCATCGAGGAGCGCCCGGTCCCGCAGTCGGACGTACCGGGCGAACAGACCAGCCCGACACAGCCCTTTCCGACGAAACCGCCACCTTACGACCATAACGGTGTGACGGTCGACGGGCTGATCGACTTCACGACCGAGCTGCGGGCCGAAGCCGAACAGCTCATGCTGCGGTATCGGACCGGCCCCGTCTTCACCCCGCCGGTCGTGAGCGATCTCGATGGTGCGATCACTGCGTTTCGCTCGTCCGGGGGGACGAACTGGCCGGGTGGAGCCTACGACCCGGAAACGCAGACGCTTTTTGCGCCGTCCTACACCTCGATGGTGACGATCGGGCTCCTACCGCCACCAAATCCTGAGTTTTCCGATATCCGCTATGTGCGCGGCAACGTGCTGACCGGGGTGCGGTATGTGCCGACGGGTGGCGATACGACCGGCGCCGACACACCGGAGCGTCCGGCCCTCCGGCCCTACGGCGGTACCGGGGCACGCACGGCCACACCAAATCCCCGGGGATTGCCGTTTCTCAAGCCACCGTACGGGAAACTGACGGCCATCGACATGAGCCGGGGGGACATTCTCTGGCAGATTCCACATGGCGAGACCCCGGACCGAATCAAGAATCACCCGGCGCTAGCGGGGCTCGACATCGCCCGGACCGGTCAGGCGGGCGCGGTCGGGGCGCTGGTCACCAAGACACTGGTCATCATGGGGGAACCGACTGCGACGACAACGTCGACCGGAGCGCGGGGAGCGATGCTCCGGGCATACGACAAGCGTACCGGTGAGGAGGTCGGTGCCGTCTACATGCCGGCGCAGCAAAGCGGGTCACCGATGACCTACATGGTTGACGGCGTGCAATACATCGTCGTCGCGATCAGCGGCGGTGTGTATTCGGGCGAGTACCGCGCATTCAGGCTGCCGTCATAAGCGGGAGAAACCGTTCGGACGAGTGGCATTGGGCCCAACATCTGGCTACAATCGCCTTAGAAGCTCGCGACGACGGAGGCATGGGCATGCGTCGTCGCAGCGCTCGTCTCGAGGAGATTGCAGAATGCGTCACAGACTGGGAACGTTGTCTTGCTTGGTGATGACCGTCGCGGTAGTCGGGCTGATGGTCCCCGCGGCAACGGCCGGCCAAGCGACCGGAGCCTGGACGCTGCCCCGGACGCCGGATGGTCACCCCGACCTCCAGGGGGTCTGGGCCAACAACAACGTAACGCCGCTCGAGCGACCCGAGGCCTGGGCCGACAAGGACACGCTGACCGACGAGGAACTGGCGGCGCTGCAGGTGGCGGCGGCGGATGCGGTTGGCGACGGCGACGCGCTGTTCGGCGACCAGCTGGTCCTGGCGGCGATCGAGGGGATCGAGGCCACGTCCTACGATCCGACAACCGGCAATTACAACCAGTTCTGGATCGCCGATCGGGACTTCACCAACCGGACGTCTCTGGTCATCGACCCACCGAATGGACGCATCCCCGATGTGACACCGGAGGCGCAGGAGCGTCGCCGGGAGGCTGGGGCCTATCGCCGTGACCACCCCGCTGACACCTATACGGACCGGCCACAGAGCGAACGGTGCGTCTCGTTTGGTGTGCCCAGATTGGGCGCTGGCTACAATAGCTACTATCAGGTCTTCCAGAACGCCGATCACGTCGTCATCGTGCATGAGATGATTCATGACGCGCGGGTCATTCCGATCACGGACCAGCCGCATCTCGACGAAGGCGTCCGCCAGTTGCACGGCGACTCCCGCGGGCACTGGGAAGGGGACACGCTGGTCATCGAGACGACCAATTACTCGCCCAAGACCAACATCCGGGGCGCATCCGACAGCCTGCACATGGTCGAGCGGTTGACACGTGTCGGACCGACGACGCTCAACTACGAGGTCACGCTCACGGACCCAACAACCTGGACACGTCCCTGGACGGCGATGATTCCGCTCATGGGCAGCGAGGATCCGATCTTCGAGTACGCCTGCCACGAGGGAAACATCGGCATGGAGGGGATACTCTCCGGGCACCGGGCCGATGAGCGCGCTGAGGCCAGTTCGAAGTAGACACCGAGCCGCGCTGTTTCCCCCCGTCGAGCGCGGGTCGTCCTGGGCGTTCGCGCCAGCCGCGGGCGACCGGGCGCCCGACCCCGGGGTCGAACCGCTTGGGCGCGCCCATAGAGCCCGCAAGGCATGAAGAGTCCCACCATTGCGCTGGGGATCGTCTTGGCGGTGTGCGCATCCGTCGCACCCCTTTCACAACAGGCCTCTCCTGGCCCCATCGACCCCGATGACGAGCTCCGCGGCATCGTCGCGCACCCAGAGGTTCGCCGTGCGCTCGCCTTGGCCCATGAGCTCGAGGCGCGGGCGGAGCAGGAGCTCATCGAGCTGACTGAGATTCCGGCGCCGCCGTTCGAGGAGGCGGCCCGCGCCGCACGATACGCCGAGCTCCTCGGTGGGACTGGCCTCGACAACGTTGCCGTGGATGAGGTCGGCAACGTGCTCGCCCGGAGACCGGGCACGGGCGCGGGGGAGACCGTCGCCATCGTGGCGCATCTGGATACAGTATTTTCACCGGGTACCGATGTAACGGTGCGTCGTCAGGCGGATCGGCTGTACGCGCCCGGCATCGGGGACAACACGCGGGGACTCGTCCTGTTGCTCAATGTGGCCCGCGCGATCGTGCGTGCAGAGGTGCGAACCGTCGCAGACATCCTGTTCGTCGGGAGTGTCGGTGAAGAGGGGCTGGGTGACCTGCGGGGTGTAGCGCATCTGCTGAGCTCGAGCGGTTCTCGCATCGATCAGTTCATCGCGATCGATGGTGGGAGCGACAGCCAGGTGGTCAACGAGGCGGTGGGGTCGCGCCGGTATCGCGTCACCGTGACCGGTCCGGGGGGGCACTCGTGGGGCGATTTCGGGCTAGCGAATCCAGCGCATGGCCTCGCCCGCGCAATGTATTACTTCGACGAGGCCGCGGCCGAGCTGGTCAATGCGGGACCGGCGTCGAGCTACAACGTCGGTCGCATCGGCGGCGGCACCTCGGTCAATGCGGTGCCCCACGAGAGCTGGGCCGAGGTTGACATGCGGTCGGTCGATACGGACCAGCTCCAGCGGATGGACGATGTTTTGCGGAATGCGGTCGCGCGGGGGCTTGACGAGCAGAACCGGAGACGGGACCGTGGCGAGGCGCTGTCGGCCGACATCGAGCTGATCGGGGACCGTCCGTCCGGAATCGTGGTCCCCGACACACCGCTCGTCCAGCGGGCGCTTGCGGTGACGAGGTTTCTCGGGATGACGCCCAGGCTGGGTGCTGCCTCCACCGACGCCAACCTCCCGATTGCACACGACATCCCGGCCGTGACGATCGGGCGTGGCGGAGTCGGGGGTGGCGCGCACTCGTTGGACGAATGGTGGTCCCCACGCAACGCGCACGTGGCGGTGCAGCGGGCGCTGTTGCTGCTTGTGGCGTCGGCCGGGCTTGCGGGCTAGTGTCCCGAGTCAGAAATCCGCCACCTATTTCCCGGGCGGGGCATCCCGCTTCGGGCTGCGTTGGGCCTCGGGCTCAGCGGGGTCACAAATGCCAAATTTGCTCCCTCGTCGCGGCTTCCCAGCCGGGCGCCGCGCTCCGGAACATGGGCAACGGACTTCTGACTCGGAACACTAGGTCGGTCCGATCGCGACGCAATCGCTGCGCCTCAGCCCGCTGTTCGGCGGTCGCGCCTTCGCTGGCGTGGCTATAGAAGTTGGTCGCCGCGTTGAGAATCTTGCCCGGACACATGATTGGCGGACGCGTGCGGAACTCGGACACGTCATACACGAAACCGGTCCGGCCGCTGCCGGTCAGCCGGTTGTTGGCGACGGCGTCGTTGACGATCTCATAGAGCCGACAGCGCAGGCCATACTCATACCGCCCGGTCAGCTCCAGCATGTCTTTGGGCGTCGGCACGATCGGGTAGGCCGGGTTCGTCGCCTGATGCTCCTCTTGGAAGATTCCATCACCCACAAGAGTCCGCTTGTACTCCTGGGTCGCGGTACAGTCACGGTGTGGAGCGTGAGTCGAACAGTGAAGCCGTATACTGAGGGGCGTGCGGAAGGCCATGTGCGTTGCGGCAGGGGTGACCACGCTAGCCCTTGGACTCGGCGCCGGAGTTCCAGCGGCGGTCGGGCAGCCCACCCCTCGGGCCCGCAGCGTGGTGCTGTTCGTCGGCGACGGCCTCGACGACCACCAATTGACGATAGCGCGGAACTACCTGTTTGGCGCCGATGGGCACTTCGTATTCGACATGTTCGAGCATCGGGCGGCGGCGAAAGTCGAGACCGTGCTCGAATGGGATCCGCGGGTGCCCGAGTATGTGGCCGACTCGGCCAGTGGAGGGACGGCGATCTCGGCCGGCATCGTAACCAGCCGTGGCCGAATTGCGACACGGGCGGGCACCGGGGAGCCGGTGCCGACGGTGTTGGAGTTGGCGGCCGCCGCCGGCAAGCGAACCGGCATCGTGACGACGTCGAGCATCAGCGACGCGACACCGGCAAGCTTCGCGGCCCATGTCCGGGCCCGGTGGTGCCAGGGGCCGCGCGAGATGTTCCCGACGCGGACAGACCCGCGCTGTCCGGAGGAGCTGAAGGCGAACGGCGGACCCGGGTCGATCGCCGAGCAGCTTGCGGTGTCTGGGGTCGATCTGCTCCTGGGCGGCGGCTATCGCTATTTCGACCAGCCGGACGAGGCGGGCGTGGCGGTGCTGCGCCGGGCCCGAGACGCCGGGTATCGGATTGTGCGCGATGCGGCGGGCCTGCGTGAGGCGGAACGCGTCCCGGGCAAGCTCCTCGGCCTGTTCGGGAACGACACGTTGCCGGTGGAGTGGGTTGGCGAGGGCGGCGCCAGAGGGCGACCGATTGAGCTGACTGCCGAAGGCCAGGTGATCGCGCCCGAGCCGTTTCGGTGCGTGGAGAATCCTCGGTTTGGCGAGCGTCCAACGCTCGAGGCGATGACCCGGTCGGCCCTGATGAGGCTCGAGTCGGCCCCAACCGGCTTCCTGCTCATCGTCGAGAGCGCGTCGATCGACAAGCAGGCGCACGCGGGCAATCCGTGTGGCCAGATTGGCGAGACCCGGGCTCTCGACCAGGCGGTGCGCGCCGCTGTGGCGTTCCAGGAGCGGCATCCAGACACACTGATTCTGGTTGCCTCCGACCATGGGCACTCGGCGCAGATCGTGCCGTGGCCGAGTCTGTTCGCGTCCTCGCGCACCGACGCGCAATATCCGCCCGGTAAGGTGGCGCGGTTGCGGACCCTCGAGGGTGGTCTAATGGCCGTGTCGTATGGCACGAACACGCAGTATCTGGAGGAGCACACCGGCACGCAGGTGCCGGTCTTCGCGCGCGGGCCCGGTGCGGCGGCGGTGTGGGGGCTTATTCGGCAGTCGGACCTGTTTGGGATCGTCCGGCGCGCTCTGGCGCTGGAGTGAGCGATCCCACAGACGGAAACTGTAAAAAAAATGGTACGTGGTGGCGTCTTTAAACAGGGTCGCAGTGTGGCCACAAGCAGAGTAGATGTGCCAAGAGAGGCGAGGATATAGCTTTTGCGCGGTAGCTATCAGCTCATCTGTGTGGTCGCGTTGATCTTTCTGTGTGGGGCACCGGGCGAGGCCCAGGAATCGGACGATGGTCCCGAGGCGCTGCGTGTGTTTCTGGACTGCGGTCGCGCGTGCGATCGCGACTATCTGCGCCGTGAAATTACGTTCGTCGACTACGTCCGCGACCGTCGGGATGCCCAGGTCCATGTCCTGGTGACGACCGAAGGCAGTGGCGGCGGAACGCAGTACACGCTCGACTTCATAGGACTCGAGGAGTTCGAGGGCAACGACGTCAGATACGGGTACTCGGAGAGCCGAACCGACACCCGCGACGAGACCCGGTCCGGCATCGCGCAGGTACTGCGGGTTGGATTCCTGCACTTCATCATCGACACGCCGTTGGCCTACGAGATTGAGATCGGGACGGGGAACGGCGGGGGGCAGCGACGTCCGATCATGGCGCAACCGGAAGACGACCCCTGGAACTTCTGGGTCTATCGTGTGAACACCAACGTGCGCGCGTCCGGTGAGGCCTCACGCAAGCAGCGAAACTTCAACGGGTCGGCGTCGGCGAATCGGACGACTGAGCAGTGGAAGATCAGGGCAGAGGTCGATGGGTCCTACCGGGAATCGATCACGGAGCTGAGCTCCGGCGACTTCACGAACATCACGAGAAGCTACGGGGTCGACGGGCAGGTCGTCAAGAGCCTGGGAGAACACTGGGGTGCCTCCGTTCGCGGCGGATTGAGGGCCTCGACGTTTCTGAACCAGGACCAGAGGCTACAGGTGTTTCCCGGGATCGAGTTCAACGTGTTTCCTTATTCTGAGTCGTCGCGTCGCAGTCTGACGGTTTCCTACGAGGTGGGGGTGGAGGCGTTCGACTACGAAGAGGAGACGATCTTTGGCAAGACCGAGGAGACGCTCGGCTCCCAGGAGGTCGAAGTGACGTTCGACTTCGAGCAGCCCTGGGGCGACAGCAGGATTCGGGCCCGTTACAACAGCTTTCTCAACGACCTCGGCAAGAACAGCACGTCGGTCTCCGGGAATCTCCGCTTTCGTGTGGTCCGCGGCCTCTCACTGAACGTCAACGCCAGCACCTCGCTGGTGCGCGATCAGCTGCATCTGGCCAAGGAGGATCTGTCGGACGAGGAGATACTGCTCGAGCGACGGCAGCTCGCCACAGACTCCCGCTACAGCATTTCCTTCGGGTTCAGCTATACGTTCGGGTCGATCTTCAATAATGTCGTGAACCCTCGTTTCTAGCGATGCGGCGCCTCACAGAACACTGACGGTGGTCAGCACAGCATCGCTAGATGGCTTTTCCTGCAGCCACGCTATGCGGGGCCGAGCCATCGTCGAGGTGCAACAAGGTGCGTGCCCGCATGTGACGAAGCGGCCGTCGAAGATGTCTCGCGACACCGGGCCCTGAGCGCGTTCGTCCCTCGGGATGGCGGGAAGGATCGATGAGCCAAATCCACGTGCTGCACGAGAACGCCGCCTGGGTGGAGCCCTTGCGGGTGGCGTTACGGGAGCGTGACCTGCCGTTCGCCGAGTGGTTTCTCGACTCCGGTACCCTCGACCTGATCCACTCGCCACCCCACGGGGTGTTCTACAACCGGATGAGCGCCTCGTCGCACACCCGCGGGCATCGCTACGGACCGGAATACGCCGCGGCGGTACTGGCCTGGCTCGAACGGCACGGCCGTCGGGTGGTCAACGGGGGGCGCGCGCTACAGCTCGAGGTCAGCAAGGTTGCGCAATATGCCGCGTTGGAATCGCATGGGGTCAGGACGCCGCGCACGGTGGCCGCCATTGGGCGAGAGCGCGTCGTCGAAGCGGCACGGGGTTTTCCGCCGCCGTTCATTACGAAACACAATCGGGCCGGAAAGGGGCTCGGTGTCCGACTGTTTCACGATGCCGAGGCGCTGGGGCGCTATGTGGAGGGCGTCGCGTTCGAGCCGTCGGTGGATGGCATTACGCTGATCCAGGAATATATCGAGGCGCCGGAGCCATTCATCACACGGGTGGAATTCGTAGGCGGACGGCTGTTGTACGCCGTCCGCGTAGACACGAGTCAGGGGTTCGAGCTGTGTCCGGCCGACGCGTGCCGCGTGGACGATGCCTTCTGTCCAGCAGGAGAGGGGGGTGGGTCGCTGTTTCGCATCGTCGAGGGGTTCGATCACCCGCTGGTGGCGCGCTACGAGCGCGTCCTGGCCGACAACGACATCCACATCGCCGGCATCGAGTTCATCGTCGACTGTCACGGGGAGGCCTACACCTACGACATCAACACGAACACGAACTACAACAGCGAGGCGGAGGCTGTGGCCGGAGCAGGGCAGACCGGTATGGGGGCAATTGCGGACTATTTAGGATCCGAGCTGCGAGGAGTGGGCCATATCGCCCCGTCAGCGGTGGTCTGATTCACATCGCGGCCTGCTTCAACTATGCTCTCGTATGCTTTCGGCGAGGGGGGGATCATCTTCATGAGGAAAACGCGTGTGACGAAGGTGCTGGGGCTGTTTGTGCTGATGACGGTGCTCGGGGGGTCGGCATGGGCACAGAACGGTCAGAACATCGACTGGCCGCTCCACAATCTGGACCTCTACGGTGGCCGCTATTCGCCGATGGACCAGATCAACAGGTCGAACGTGGCGACACTCACACCGCGGTGGCTCTTTCAGCACGGGGTGATCGACGGTGTCAGCAATCAGACGACGCCGGTGATCATCGATGGGGCCATGTATGTGACCGACTCGAGGGGGAGCGTTTATGCCGTCGACGCTGCCAACGGCCATCTGATCTGGACCTACGACGTGACGGAGCTGCTCGGGGGGGCGAGGCAAGCAGGCTATATCTTCCGGCACCGTGGTGTCACCTATGAGGACGGGGTGATCTACAGCGCCGCCGGCTCGTTCATCTTCGCGCTCGACGCGAAGACCGGTGAGCCGATCGAGGGGTTCGGTGACAACGGCCAGGCCAGCGTGATCCTCGACGTGCTCAGGCTTCGGTACCCGGAGGTCGAGACGGCGATTTCGATGGGGTACTGGTTCACGACGGCGCCCCAGATCCATGACGGGGTGATCTACGTCGGCTCGACTCGGAGCGAAAGCCGGATCCCGGGAGGGCACGTCTTGGCGGTCGATGCGAAGACGGGGGATGTGCTCTGGCACTTCAACACGATTCCCCAGGATGAGAATGACCAGGGTTGGGAGATTGCCGGTGCGACCTGGGTGGGAGGCGGTCGTGAGGGCGGTGGCATCTGGGAGACCCCGTCGATCGATCCAGAGCTGGGGATGTTGTATGTGGCGGTCGGTAACCCGTTCGGCGACAGCACGAAACGGTCCGGCCTGAACCTGTTCTCTGATTCGATTCTCGCGCTGTCGCTCGAGACCGGGCGGCTGGAGTGGTACTACCAGCAGGTGCACCACGACGTCTGGGACTACGACAACGGCCAGCAGCCGATCCTCTTCGACATGGAGGTCGACGGCGAGCCGGTCAAGGCGCTGGCACAGGCGAACAAGAACGCCTGGCTGTATATCCTGAACCGGGAGACCGGCGAACCGGTGCATCCGATCATCGAGACTGCCGTGCCGACCGAAACCGAGCGGGAGGGCGAGCAGCCGTACCCCACGCAGCCGATTCCACACAAGGCGAACGGGGAGCGCATGGAGCCGGTGGCGCCGGTCATTGCCGAAAATATTCCGCCTGAGGATCTCGACGGGAAACGTCTTGTTCCGCAGTACACGCCGCTCGCGCAGGACATCATCTTCGCACCTGGGATGGGGGGCGGCGCCAGCTATGCGCCAATCGCCTACAGTCCGGAGACCGGACTGCTCTACGTCACCGCAATCGACCGGCCGTACAACACGCGACGCGGCCCCAGGGGCTTCTTCTCGGCCTACGACCCGACGACAGGCGAGCTCGTGTGGCGGCAGATTTTCGAAGGCTACGGGCAGTCCGGGCCGGTCGTGACGGCGGGTGGCGTCGTGTTCGTCGGCGCGGGGAGCAACATCGCCGGCTACTTCTACGCCTACGACGCAGCCACCGGTGAGGAGCTCTGGAGATTCAACACCGGGGCCGGTGTGTTCGCGGCCCCTTCGGTGTATATGGTCGACGGCGAGCAGTTCGTCACGGTGGCATCGGGTGGCGGGTCGCGTGGCCGCCGGGGCGGTGACCTCATCCTGAGCTTCGCGCTGCCCCAGCGACGGTAGCGGGTGATGGCGAAGGCTGCAGGCTGGCTTCGGCACCCGCAGGGCGTGTGGCTGCGGAAGGCGCTCTTCCAGATCCACCTCTGGACCGGTCTGGGCGTCGGGATCTACATCGTTGTGGTCAGCGTGACGGGGAGCGTCCTGGTCTACCGCAGCGAGCTGCGACAGCGTTTCAACCCGGAGCCGAGGCTGGTCGAGATTGCGGGGCCTCGACTGAGCGACGAAGGGCTCGTCGAGGTGACACTCGACCTGTATCCCGACCACGCGGTGGAGGTGTGGACGAACCCGGACGACCCGACGCACGCCGTGACGATGTCGGTGCGGCGAGGCGGTGAGGCACGCCAGCAGCAGTTCTTCGACCCCTACACGGGCGACTATCTGGGTAACGCGTTGCCAGCCGGCTGGCGGCTGACCACCTGGATGCTGGATTTACACGACAACCTGCTGGCCGGTGAGACCGGACGCGCCGTGAACGGAGTGGGCGCGATTCTGCTGGCGTTGCTCAGCGTGACTGGCGCCATCATCTGGTGGCCCGGCGTGCAGAGCTGGCGGCGCAGCGTGCTCGTCGACTGGCGAGCGAACTGGCGCCGGCTCAACTGGAGCCTGCACAGCGCGTTCGGCGTCTGGACGCTGCTCTTTCTCTTCATGTGGGGCTTCACCGGTATCTACTTGGCGTTTCCGGAGCCGTTTGCGGCGGTGTTCGACTACATCGAACCGCTCGATGAGGAAACCTTCGACCCGCGCGTCGGCGACACCGTTCTCTACTGGTTCGCGTATCTACACTTCGGACGCTTTGGCGGCTGGTCGACCAAGCTGGCGTGGGCGCTGATCGGGCTGATCCCGCCGGTGATGTTCGTCACGGGCGCAGTGATGTGGTGGAACCGGGTGATCCGCTCGCGGACGTTGTGAACGAGCGCCTCATCAGGGATCAAGTGTAAGATCGACCATTCGTGTGGCGAGCCGACGCCGATTCGGCAACCTGGTGAGCCGACAGGGGAGGCAGACATGAGCATCGAGAATATCCTGACCCGATGCCTTCGGTTGGTCCTATGTGCGACGCTGTTGGGCGCGCTAAGCGCCGATCTGGCGACGCCGGCGTTTGCGCAGACTGGAGCGGACCCGTCCGAGGTTCCCGACCTGGTCGGGGTCTGGGACGGCGGCCCACGCGCCCGCCGGGTCAATGGCCCGAACATGCCGTGGGTGCCGGGCGAGAACTTCCCGGTCCTGAACGAGCGTGGACTGGCCTATCAGGCGGCGTTCGATGAGGCGATTGCGCCCAAGTACGACTGTGTGCCGTCCGCGTCGCCAGCCCTTCAGTACGATCCGTACATGATGGAGGTGACACAGTGGCCGGACCGCGTGCTGATCCGGTATGAGAAGGACGACCAGATACGGACGGTCTGGCTCGATGGACGCGACCCACCTCTCAACGAGTTCACGGTCCAAGGCTTTTCGGTCGGTCACTACGACGAGGGTGCGCTGTTGGTCGAGACGACCCAATTCGTGTTCGACGTCACAGGATTCGACGACTACAACGGGATTCCATCGTCGCAGCAGAAGCGTGTGACGGAGCGGTACTGGCGTGAGGGCGATGAGTTGCGGATGACGCTGACCCTCGAAGACCCGATGTTTCTGCGCGAGCCCACGTCGTATACGACGCGGTGGCGGCCAGGTCCCGACGGCTACAAGTTGCAGCTCTATGGATGTGACGCGGAAGAGGCGGGGCATCCGCGGAAGTTCCTGATCCCGAAGTATCGGTAGGTGGCTGGACGCGGTCGGGCGTAGGGCACAATGGAAGAAGGGGAGGACGTAGTGAAGGCTCTAGTATGGATAACGGCGGTTGTGGTGGCGGCGGTGGTGCTGGTCACTGGCGGGCCGGCGATCGCGCACCACGCCAGCGGCCCATTCTATGATCCCGAGAAGCGTGTCGAGGCGGTCGGCACCGTGACAAAGTTCGTGTTCCGCAATCCGCACTCGTTTCTCTACGTCGATGCAGCCAACGATGCCGGTGAGACGACGGCCTGGGAAATCGAGATGGGCGCCTCGGTGATGATGAGCCGGCGCGGCTGGACGCCGGAGACGATCAGGGCGGGAGACCAGATCAAGGTCGTTGGACAACCGTCCCGTGCACCCGGTACGACCGGCATGTGCTGTGCCGAGTTGACCAAACCGGACGGCAGCCCGATCCGGCCCTAGGACGAAGGAGGCAGGAGACAGGAGAAGCCTGAGGGTTCCGCCAGCTTTCCTGAACGGTTCCGCACGGCGTGGTAGCAAGGCCCTTTAGGGCCGCTGCGGTTACGGCGACGGGCTGCCGTCCGTCGCCGCCGCGTCATTTCCCGACGTGTCCGGCGGATACCAGAAGCGCGTGTGGCAGTTCTCGCATGCCACGTCCAGCCGGTTGCCACCCTCCAGCAACGCTTCGACATTGCGATCCCGCACCGCGTTCAGCATCACCACGCCGGCGTCGTGCAGCTCGCGTGCCGACCGCATCCAGGCGTCGCGGTCTTGCTCCACCCGTGCGGCGATCTCGGCTGGCTCCAGGTCGATGCCGGGCAGTTCCGAGACCGAATCCTCGTCGGCGATCCGGCGGCCATCGATAAGCAACAGATTGCCCGCTTCGACCAGCATGACCGCGCCACGCTCGAGCGACAACCAGTCCTCGTCGGTTTCTGGTCGCACCTCTTCGATGCCGGTGTCGGTGACTGTCGTCACGACCGCGTCCCACATCGCGTCGGCCGGCGGGTCGACCATCGCGCGCATGATGTCTTCGACGGTTGCGGTTGGTTGGAATTCCACGACCGGTACGGCCGGCGGCGCGGCGGGCTCGGGCGCGCACGACATCAGCACGGTGCCAGCCAGTATGCCCGCGAGCGTGCTGGGGGGCGACCGGTGTCTTGTGGTCCTCGACTGCAACATCGATGTCCTCGCCGCGGTCAACCACCCGAACGGATCGTTGGTCGCCGCTGCCTATCTGACGTGACTACCGACAGGGAAACGCACTCTGCATCGCTCGCAGCACGAGCTCGGCGTCGGGGTCGGACAATGTCAGCGGATTGTTGTTGAGATACTGGACCACCGCCCAGACTGCCTGTGGGCCGGTGGCGTTATTGGTCAGACACACCTGGTTCTGGAGATGAGAGTCCGCAACGGTCGCCACCCCTCGGACCAGACCGGCGCAATACCCCATGCCGAACGGATCTTCGTCGAAGGTGTCGTCCCGCCCGGCGCCCGTACGACCGAGGAATTCAAAGTAGAGCGTGCAGTCCTGCACCAGCTCCCCTCCCGTACCGGTCCGACCGGGTCTGGTCTGTCCGAAGTCGGTGGTCTGCGCAGTGGCGACGAGCAGGATGACCAGCAGTAGACCCGCGCGTTTCATGGCGTCCCCCATGTGTGTCCGCTCCGCTGGCCGCAACATGGTCCGTGCCGCTTTCGTCGAGGCTACGCCAGCCAGGCAGGGCGGCCGTTCGCCGGTTGCAACCAGCCTCGCGACAGTATACGGGCTCGCAAAAGGCGGGGAGCGTCACGCCACCCATTTGGAGACCGGGGCTCGGGCTTGCTCGAGTGGCTGGACGATGACGTCGACGAGCGCGGGTCCCTCCACGGCAAGCGCCTGATCGAGAGCTGCGCGAAGATCGTGGGGGCTCTCCACGCGGATCCCAGGGATGCCATACGCCTCTGCGATGGCCGCGTGATTCGATCGGGAGAAGTCGACCGAGAAGTAGCCGCCAGCCATCTGGCGCTGTCCAGCCTTGATCCACCCGTAGCTTGCGTTATTGAGCACGATGAGCGTGACCGGCAGGTTCAGTCGGGCGATCGTCTCCAACTCGCCTGCCGAAATGCCGAAGCTGCCGTCACCCATCACGCCGACGACTCGGGCAGCATCTGGCCTGGCGAAGTAGGCGCCGCACACGGCTGGCAACGCGTACCCGAGTGCGCCGTGGGCGCGCGGGCTCACGAACCATCGCCCGGCCTGAGGAAGCTGGTAGTAGGCAGACAGATATGGGCACGGTGTGCCGGGGTCGGCGCAGATGATCGACTGTGGCGGCAACAGTCGCGACAGCTCGGCGACGAAGCGTTCGGAGCGGATAGGTGCTCGGTCTGAGGTGTACTCCTCGATCGACGCCATGTAGGCGTCACGTCGGCGGCGGACCTCGTCCGGCGCGGTCCTGGCCGCAGGACGCCCTCCGAGCCGGTCAGTGATCTCGTCGACCAGCGCCGCCAGCCCGCGTTTGGCGTCCGCCACCAGGCCGACCGCCGTCTGGTAGTTGTGACCGATGCGTGTCGGCTCCACGTCCAGCTGGACCAGCGTCTTCTCACCGTCGGATGGCAGCGTCCATTTCTCGGTCGTCACCGACCCTTGCCGGGTGCCGACGTAGAAGATCACGTCCGACTGCCTGAGCATGTCGTGACGAAACGGCAGGCCGCCGTTGCTCCCGATGACTCCCAGCGCGTAGGGATGGGTTTCGGCAATGCTTCCCTTGCCCCCGATCGAGGTGGCGACCGGCATGCCGAGCAGCTCCGCCAGCGCCGTCACTTCGTCCCAGGCCTCGGAGCGAAGCACCCCCGCGCCGGCGACGAGCAGCGGTCGCGTGGCGTTGACCAGCCGGTCGGCGGCCGCCCGCACATCGTCGGGTGTTGGCTCGGGACGGACGGCCGGCGCGGCGTTGAATCGCGGATCGATCGTTACCTCCGCGTCTGCGACACGATCCAGCTGCACGTCGTAGGGCAGCACTACGTGCGCGGCGCCAAGCGGGCCGGTCGTTGCGTCGCGGAAGGCGGCGCCGATTGCGGCGACGAGCTCACGGGCGGATGTGGGAAGGGTCGACGACCGTGTGACTGGCTCGAAGAGCCGCGTCTGGTTCAGCTCGGTCAGGGTGCCGCGACCGGCATCCTGACGCGCGATATCTGATGTCAGGCAGACAAGCGGCACCGACGAGGCGTTGGCTTCTGCCAGTCCAGGCAAGATGTAGGTGGCGCCGCCGCCGCTGGGCCCCTCGCATACGCCCACCCTGCCGCTCAGACGAGCATACGCGTCCGCCATGAACGACGCGGAACGCTCGTCCCGGGTCAGCACATGCCGGATGCCATGGTTCGATGTTGCGAGGGCCTCGTAGAACGGCAGGCTGGTGTCGCCACAGAGGCCGAAGATCACCTCGACGCCCACGTCTCGCAACAACGCCACGACTGCTTCGCTACCGCGCATCCGTTCAGCTCCGCCTCGAGACACTTCGGACTAGTGCAGTTTATTGGAACGCCGCTGATTTGCGGACAGTCTCGAACATGCCTATCATGGCCGTCTCATGACTATTAAGGGTTTCAGGAGTCTGGCCGTGTCGCTCGTCGTCGCCAGCGTGCTTGGGGCCGCCACCCTCGGTGCGCAGGCGCCGAATCGGATCAGCTTCACCGAGGAGCAGGCAGAGCAAGGTCGCACGACATATGCCGAACGCTGCGCCTCCTGCCACGGCGAGAACCTCGATGACGGCGAGGTCGCGCCGCCGCTCAAGGGCGTTGATTTCCGCGAGCGGTGGCGGAGCGAGACGCCGGACGCGCTGTTCACCCTGACGACGGATACCATGCCGCAGGACCAGCCGGGCGTGCTCGACGACGCGACCTATGCGGCGTTGGTGGCGTTCATGTATCAGGAGAACGGGACGCCGGCACGGGGCGACGTGCTACCGGACGACCTGGCGCTGCTGGCGGCGCTGGCGCCACCGCGGTGGCCGCGGGGAGGAGGAGGCGGGCTCGCGCCAGGGGCGGCGCTGCCGCCGTATCCGATGCCATCGAATCCTGCCGTTGGGTTGCAACCGGCGACCGACGCGATGCTCGAGAACCCGCCGCCGGGCGACTGGCTGCTGTGGCGCCGTACCTACGACGCGTCTGGCTTCAGCCCGCTCGATCGGATTGACCGGTCAAATGTCGATGAGCTACGGGTGGCCTGGAGCTGGTCGCTGCCGCCGGGGCCGAACGAGTCGACGCCGATCGTGCACGATGGCGTGCTGTTCATCCACGGCTACGGCGACGAGGTGCAGGCGCTCGACGCGGCGACCGGAGACCTGCTCTGGCAGTACTCCAGACGTCTCCCGCGCGGAACGGCGCCGAGCGTGAAGCGTGGCATGTCACTCTATGGCAGTCGCCTATATGTGCCGACCTCCGACGCCCACATCGTGGCGCTCGAAGCGCGCACCGGCCGCGTGGTCTGGGACAAACCAGCGGCCGACCGCGAAGAAGGCTACCGAATGACCGGAGGCACGCTGGTGGCCCGCGGCAAGGTGATGGTGGGCACCACCGGCCGGGTCGGCGGCGGCAACTGGATCGTCGCGCTCGATACGGAGACCGGCGACGAAGCGTGGCGGTTCGCCACCATCGCCCAGCCGGGCGAGCCGTTTGGCAATAGCTGGAACGGCCTGCCGGTCGAGGCGCGGAACGGCGGCTCGGTCTGGATCCCGGGCAGCTACGACCCGGTGAACAACCTGGCGTTCTTCGCGCCCGGTAACACCTACGACACCGGGCCGCTGCGAGACCTGGTGTCGCGGCCGGGGGTGACCAACGATGCGCTCTATCTGGACGCCACCTTGGCACTGAATCCCGACACGGGCGAGCTGGTCTGGCACTTCCAGCACCAGGCGAACGGGCAGTGGGATCTCGACTGGGCGTTCGAGCGCCAGATCATGGAGCTGACGGTCGACGGCGAGACGAAACGGCTGGTCGTGACCAGCGGCAAGCAGGCGATCTTCGACCTGCTGGAGGCGGACACCGGCGCGTATGTGGGGTCGATCGACCTCGGGCTCCAGAATCTGGTGACCGCCATCGACCCGGTGACCGGCGCCAAGACCACCGACCCGGCGCTGCTCCCGGGCGACGGCGAGACCAAGATGGTCTGCCCGCACGTCAGCGGCGGGCGTGGCTGGATGCCGACCTCCTACGATGCCCGCTCGAAGGTGGTCTACCTGCCGATTGTGGAAGCCTGCATGGATCTGGTACCGGTGCCGGAGGGCGAGCGGGGGAGTCTGTCGAGCGGCGTGCGCTGGACCGTGCGGCCCCGGCCGGAGAGTGACGGCAACTACGGACGGCTGGAAGCGGTGAACCTCGAGACCGGTGAGACGGTGTGGATCGCCCGTCAGCGGGCGCCGCAGACGACCGGCACGCTCGTGACCGCCGGCGGCCTGGTGTTCGCCGGAGCGCTCGACCGACGCGTGGCCGCCTACGACTCAGACACCGGCGAGCAGCTGTGGCAGACGCGGCTCAATGAAGTGCCGAGCTCGTCGCCGATCTCCTACGAGGTGAACGGCCGTCAGTATGTGGCGATGATCGTGGGCAGCGGCGGCTACCAGTCGACCAGCTACGGCACGATGGTGTCGGAGATCAGGAACCCGCCCGGTCGCGGGGCCGCGCTCTGGGTCTTTCGACTGCCCTAGAAGTCAGGAGTCAGAAGGCAGAAGGAAGCCGGAGGGCTTCGCCAACCTGCCCTATCGCCCTTCCGCGTTCCTTTCGACCGCCCGCGCGCCCTTCAGCAGGTTCTCCATGCCGTAATTGCGCTCGTGGCAGGCGTACTCGTAGAGCAGGCCGTCGGTCTTCGGCATGTCGAGCGCGGCGGTCCAGGGGCGTTCCCACGTTGTCGAGTCTTCGAAGGTCACCTCGTAGCGCAGGATGTTCGCCTCGGGTCGCGAGAAGCGCTCGACCAGCTTCAGGTTCTCGCCGGACCCGCGCCACGGCGCCTGGCCGGAGAAGTGGGTGGTCTCGACAACCAGTGTGTCGCCCTCCCAGTGCCCGTGCGAGCGACCTAGCCACTGTTGCGGGGTGTGGTCCGACGGTCCGCTGCCGTCGAGCGGAATGATCCGCATCTCGTGCACCATTTCGAGCAGAATCGCCACGTGATTTTCACTTTGGAAGATATGGAAGTTGTTGTTGTAGACGCCACCCAGCCGGACCGTGCCGCGAGAGAGGCATCGTTCCCAGAGACTGCGGTCTTCAGGGTTCTCGGAATTCTGTCTCGGGCGTGCTGCCGCGCGGCGCGCGTCAGCCCGTGCGTCGGCGTCGGCGGTACGCGGCGGGATCTTGCCGTCGGCCGGGTCGATGATCAACGCGGTCCGCCCGTCGGAGAGCCCGCGGTCCCACCAGAACTGGTTGTAGGCGAGCCCCACGTCCCGCTCAGCACTCAGCTCGGAGCGACGCTCGGAGGTGGCGAACGTCTGCGCCTGGATGTTCGCCTCGGCGATTTCCTCGGCGGTCAGGAATTCGCGTCCCTCGTAGCGGTCGGGTCGCTCCAGCGGAGTGGCGGTGCCGTGGTCCCAGACACCCTGCAGGTCCGGCGCACCCCAAGGCATGCGCGGGGCAGGTGAACCGTCGGGCGCCCGGCCGGCTGAGGCAGGCTGGCCCGCTAAGGCTGCCGGTGCCAGGGACAGGACGGTGACCAGGGTCGACAGTACGGACATCTTGGGATGGGGCATCAGCTTCCTCCGGGTTCACGACCTACCTCAGCACAGTATACGCTCGACGCCGACCTTGACGGCGTCGAACGCCACCGCGTCATAATGCTTCCTTCGCGTTACTGGAGGACGACCATGCGACCGACCCTGGTGCTGTGTGCCGTGTGTTGTCTGGCAGGTGTCACGCTGGCGCAGGTGCCTCGCTCTGTCTTCCTCGAAGAGCACACCTGGACCGAGGTGCGCGACGCGTTGGCTGAAGGCACCACGACGGTCATCATTCCGACTGGCGGAACCGAACAGAACGGGCCCCACATGGTGCTCGGGAAACACAACTATCTCGTTCGGCACAAGGCTGGAGAGGTGGCCCGTCGACTCGGCAATGCGCTGGTGGCGCCGGTCATGGCGTATGTGCCCGAGGGCGACATCGACCCGCCAACAGGGCACATGCGTTTTCCCGGGACCATCACGACTCCACCGGCGGTCTTCGAGCAGGTGCTGGAGCACGCGGCGCGAAGCTTCCGGCAGCATGGATTCCACGACATCGCCCTGCTCGGCGACAGCGGTGGCAATCAAGCCTCACAGGCTGCGGTGGCCGCACGGCTCAACCTGGAGTGGGCCGACACGCCGGTTCGTGTGCATCACCTGACCGACTATTATCCGGGGCCGGGCGATAGCTGGTTGGTCGATCAGGGCGAGCGCGAGGAGGATGTCGGCTCGCACGCCGGAATGCACGACACGGCGAGTTTCCTGTTTCTCGATCCGTCGAAGCTTCGTCTCGACGAGATGGGGCCTCATGTTCGCGACGACGGCAGCGGCGTGGTGGGCAACCCGGCCCGTTCGACGGCCGCCTATGGCGAGCGGATACTGGAGATGCAGATCGCGGCTGCCGCGCGTCAGATCGAGCGGCTCCGCGTGAGCAGCCGGTGATAGGGAGGCACACTCGCGCGATCGGTCGGCTGGCGGCCGGCCGGGGGCGCTCAGACCCGCGCGTTCAAGCTCTCGCCAGCGCGGCGGCCATGTTGCCGAGCGCCAGCTCGACGAGCTGTCTGGATGTGGCGATGTTCATCCGCATGTGGCCGGACCCGCCCAGGCCATAGCTCGAACCCGGGTTGATGTGGATGTTCGCATGCTCCACCAGGTAGCGCTGTAACACCGTCTCGGGCGTTGTTTGCTCCGAGGCGGCTGCGGTGTCTTCCGCATCGATCCTGTCGAGTGCGTCGCTAACGTCCAGCCAGGCCAGATACGTCCCCTCGGGCTTGACGACCCCCACCTGCGGCACGGTCGAGCGCACCATCGATTCGACGAGCTCATGCGTCCCATCGATGTAGGCGATGAGCTGGTCGAGCCAGTCCTCACATTCGTTGTAAGCGGTCTGGGCCGCGATCACCCCGAGCGTGTTCATCGATTGCTGGTGCTGCCCGGCGCCCCGAATTCTGGCCAGGTAGTCCGGGTTGGTCGAGAACAGGTAGGCACATTTCATCGCCGACAGGTTGAACGACTTGCTGACCGACTTGTAGGTGATGCTGTTGCGGACGATCGCCTCGTCGTCGAGGGAGGCATAGGGAATGTAGGTATGGCCCCGGGTCACGAAGTCGCAGTGAATCTCGTCAGCGAGGACGACGACACGACGCCGGGTGCAGATCTCGCCAAGGGTCGTCAGGTCGGATCGCGACCAGACGTTGCCTGTCGGGTTCTGCGGGTTGCAGAGGATGAGCGCGTGCGTATCGTGGTCGATGCGACGCTCCAGATCCTCGAAGTCCATGCCGTAGCGGCCGTTGACGAGCCTGAGCGGGCTCTCCTCGGCGACGACGCCGACGACCCGGATGTCGGTATAGAAGCCGTTGTAGGACGGGGTCTGGAGGAGAACCTTGCTGCCCGGAGGGCAGAACGCGCGTAGGGTGCTGATGATTGCCGGGTGCACACCGGTGGCGTGGAGGACTGTGTCGGGGTCGATCTCGAGGCTGTAGCGTCGCCGGTTCCAGTTGACGATCGATTCGAGGTAAGACTCTGGGAGCGTCATGTAGCCGTAGTTTTCGTGCGCGATGCGGTCACGGAGCGCGCGAGTGATCGGGGGGGCAATCTGGAAGTCCTGGTCGGCTGTGCCCATGCCGACGTCGATGTGCTCTCGTCCATACCGTGCGATCTGCGCATCCCACTTCGACGAGTGCGTGCCCACCCGATCGTAAATGGTGTCGAAATCGTACGGGGCGCCCCGCGGCTGCGCGCCGCCGCTCGTCAGAGCCGGAACGGGCGTCGCCGTCCCGACCGCTCCCGCGAACGCGGTCAGTCCGGCACTCCTCAGAAACGCGCGTCGATTGAGCCGACTGTGGTGTGACATGTGCTGCCTCCTGCCGACGTCACCGTTCCGAGCTCCCGGCCGCCTTGTCTGCTGATGGAGAGAGCATAATCGACACGGGCTGAGATGCAAACGGTGAAGACGTTTTGGGGGGCAACATCTGCGTACTTCGCAGCGACACTGTGTGCAGATTCCGCAGACGCCCCGTTACGAGTCCTGAAGAAATAGGTCAAACGCAGCTGGCACGCTCGATGCTAGGATGATTCGGCATGGCAGACGGCAAGGCTGGGGTCACCCTGGATTCGCTGGACACGAAGCTTGGCGATTCGGTCGACCGGCTGGACGCAAAGGTCGACGCCGCCGTCGGCCGGCTCGACACGAAGATCGACTCCGCCGTCGAGCGGCTCGACACGAAGATCGACTCCGCCGTCGAGCAACTCGACACGAAGATCGACACGCAGACCGACGAGACCAAACGGCACGCGATGGTTCTGTTCGAAGCGACAAGGGGCGAGATTCGGCAGGTCGCAGACGTTGTCGCGTCGATGAACGAGAAGCTTGACCGGGTTACCGGTCGAATTCCCAAGATGGAGAGCGATGTCGACCTGCTGAAGGTCGCATACGGAGATCTCGACCGACGGGTGACCCGCCTGGAAGACACAGATGCCCCGGCGGCCTGACCAGAGCCGCGCGTGTTTCTACACGCTCCGCAAGAACTCGATCAACAGCCGGCTCGTTTCCTCTGGCTGCTCTTGTTGCACCCAGTGCCCGGCGCCGTCGACCATGTGGACGGCCCGCATGTCGGTGCAGGCCTCGTTCTGCATCCGCTCGAGCGCACCAGGGCTCTGGTAGCTGCCCCAGTCGCTTGCGCCCGAAATAAAGACCGACGGCTGGTCGATGGTGCGGCCAGCGAAGAGTTGCTGCTCCGGCGCTCCAATGCCGCCCGACCGATAGTGGTTCAGACCACCCTGGAAGCCGGTGCGTCCGTATTCCTCGGTATAGACCGCAAGCTCGTCATCCGGCAGCCAGGTGTTGGCAGCGATCTCAGCGGCCGACGGCATGTGCTTGGCGACGGTTTCGGCCATGCCGTCGGCCAGCTCCATGATGTAGTAGGTGGGCATCTTCGCCATCTCGGCGGCCGTTCGCGAGGCAAGCCGGAACGGCTTGTTGTCGGTCCAGTCGGCGCTCTTGTAGTGGTAGTAGCCTCGGATCAAGGCGTGCAGTCCCTGCGGCGGATGCCACATGTTCTCGTTGGCCTCGCGGGTCGTGTAGTACCGCTGGTAGTGCTTGCGCGGTCGTGGGAGCCTCGCCATTTCCTCGAACAGGTTGGGGCCCGGGGACGATGGGTGCGGCGGCGTGTCGGCTGTGTCGAACGGCAGTCGTGCAGTTCCGCCGAACGGGGCGCTCATGAGCGCGACTGAGGTGAACACGTCCGGCCGCACGACGGCGCACCAGGCGGCGACTGGCGACCCGAAATCGTGCCCGACGACCTGCACCGACCGATAGCCGAAGGCGGAGACCAGCCCCAGAGCATCGCGAACGACGTTGAGCCGCCTGAACGAGGCCAGGTCGCCGTCGTATTCGTCGTCCCAGCCGGTCGTGCGGCCGTAGCCGCGAAGATCGGGCGCGAAGACGTGATACCCGGCTTCGGCGAGGGGCACCATCACGTTCCGCCAGCTGTAGGCCAGCTCGGGAAAGCCGTGGAGCAAGAGCAGACCCGGTCGCCGACCACCCTCGAAGCCGGCTTCGAGCACATGGATGCGGAGACCGTTGATATCGTCGACGAAGCGCGAGCGGATGCCGTCGGGCAGCGCGTCGGGGGCGAGGGGGCCGATGTCGTCGTTCTGGCCGAGCGCCGAGGCGCCGATTCCGCTGCCGCCCTCGGCGCGAGCGGTCGCCGCGGTCATCAACATCGAAGTTGGCGCCAGCGCGGCGAGACATTGCATCGCCCCACGGCGCGTCAGTCCTGTGGCCATGTCAGCTCCTCCTTCACGTAAACAACGGCGATTGTCGGCAAGTATAGGCCCTTGAGTGGCCACGAGCGCGAGCGCGGGCAGGTTTCTCGGTCGCGGGGGTGCCACGGGAGCGCTTGCGATACCATTGAGCCTTATGAAACGGACAGTTGGGCCGCTGGGTTCGCTCGTGGGCGTGCTCGCCGTGCTGGGCGTCGCCACGCCCGCGGCGGCGCACCCGGCACCGTTCAGCTTCGTCGATGTGCGCGTCCAGGCAACGTCGATCGACGTCGAGGTTGTGCTTCATGTTTTCGACGTGGCGTATGAGCTCGGACTCCAGCCGCCTGATCGGGTGCTGGACCCGGCAGCGCTGGGGCCGCGTGCCGGCCGCTTGGCGGCACTGCTGCTGGACAGGCTTCACATCTCTGTTGATGGACGGTTACAGACCGTGGAGACCTGGGCGAACCCTGAGCCGTTGCCAGAGCGGCAGTCGGTGAGCCTGCGTGGCCGTGTGGACCTAGGCCGCGCGCCCGGTGTCGTCGATGTGGCAGCCGTGCTATTTCCCTACGATCCGGCGCATCAGACATTCGTCAACTTCTACGATGACGGAGAGCTGAACGCGCAGGCGATTCTCGGTGGCGACGAGACCAGTCACGAGTATTTCGTCGGCAGCCGACAGGGGACGCTCGCCGTCATCCAGAAGTTCGTGCCCCAGGGTGTGCGCCACATCCTCATCGGGCCGGATCATCTGTTGTTTCTGGTCGGGTTGTTGCTGCTCGGCGGACCAGTACGACGTCTCCTGATGGTCATCACCGCCTTCACGGTGGCGCACAGCGTGACGCTGGCGCTGGCGGTGCTCAACGTCGTGACACCGCCCGGGAACGTCGTCGAGCCGATTATCGCGCTCAGCATCGTCTATGTTGGCGCCGACAACCTCCTGGTGAGAACCGGCCGCGACATGCGTGTCTGGATAGCGTTGGTGTTCGGGTTGATACACGGGTTCGGGTTTGCCAGCGTGCTGCGGGAGATGGGGCTGCCGAGTGGGGCTCTGGGCTGGTCGCTGTTCTCGTTCAATCTTGGTGTGGAAATCGGGCAGATCGCCGTGGCGGTGGTCGTTTCCGCGGCGTTGATGGCGCTACGGGCGCGCAGTGACGTGGCGGGCCGCCGGCTTGCGTTCGCCGGCTCCATCGTGGTGATGGCGGCCGGCACGTTCTGGTTCGTGCAGCGGGTGTTCTTTGCGGGAGGGATGGCATGAGACGAGTAGTGATGCTGGGTGCGTTGGTGTTGGTCGGCGGGCTGTCGGTCGTGGGGTTGTCCGGGCAGCAGGGCCAGAACACGGTCGAGGTCGAGCGGCTCGAAGACAACCTGTTCGTCCTCCGTGGGGGCGGCGGCAACTCGGCTGCGTTCGTTACTACCAACGGCGTGGTGCTGGTCGACACGAAGACCGCGGGCTGGGGACAGTCGCTCATCGACAAGATCGGCGAGCTGACCTCGAACCCGATCACGACGATCATCAACACGCACGCGCACTTCGACCATGTCGACGGAAACGTCGAGTTTCCGGCTTCGGTCGAGTTCGTGGCCCACGAGAACACCCAGCGGCTGATGCGGGAGAACAACCCGGTGCGCGGCCTGGGACGGCCGGCGCGGCCGAGCCCCTTCAATGGGGACAATGCGCTCGGCATCCCGGAGCGAACCTTCACGGACAACCTGGTCCTCGGGGGCGGATCCGATCGCGTCGAGCTCCATTATTTCGGACGCGCGCACACCGGCGGCGACACCTGGGTGGTGTTCCCCTCGCTCCGGGTGATGCATGCCGGCGACGCGTTCCCCGGCAAGCAGATTCCGATTATGGACTCGAGCAACGGCGGTAGCGGGGTCGACTATCCGGACACGATTCGCAAGGCCTCAGAGGCGATTACCAACATCGACCGGATCATTACGGGGCATAGCACGGTGATGACCCCAGCCGACCTGGCCGAGTACGCCGAGTTCGTGGGCGCGTTCCGCGGCGCCGTCCGGGCGGCGAAGTCTGCCGGGACGTCGGCCGGCGACTTCGCCGCGAGCTGGGAGGTTCCGAGCCGGTTTGCCGGTTACAACAGCCCGGCGGCCGAGCGGCTGCAGATCTACGTCCAGGACATGTTCGACGCGTTGCCGTAGGTTTCCGGGCGGGGCATCCCGTGACGGCCGGCGTCGCGACTCTGGTTCACGGGGGTCACAGCCCGGGCGCGCACGTGCGCGCCCCGCGGATGCGGAGTGGGGCTCGCGGGGGCCCCGCGTAGCTTTCGCGTGGGGTCCGGGGCGCAGCCCCGCGTGAATGAAGTCGCGCCTTGCCAGACGGGCGCCGCGCTCCGGAAACCGGCGGGTGTCGTGGCCGTTGTTGTGGGCGAGCCTCGAAAAGGGGTGACCAACGGGGTCGGGATCGGGATAATAACGGGCACGTCATCTACGGCTTACTACAGCAAGCCTGTGTGGGAGGGGTAGCAATCATGTCGAAGCAGACGACTCGTCGTGAAGTAATCAAGGGCGGCGTTGCCCTCGCGGGACTCGGGGCCCTCGGTTTCCCCGAGTGGGGATTGTCGGCGATGGCGCAGGGCGAGACGCTGATGGAATTCACTGACCTGCCCGAAGGGGGAGTCAACCGCGCCCCGACGCCGGACCGGCGGAGGCTCGACATCCGGGACATCGACGGGCCGTTGACCCCGGCCGACCAGTGGTTCACGACGCAGCACTACGGGCATCCCGAGATCGACCGCGCCACCTACCGGCTTCGCGTGTCCGGGTTGGTCGACAGCCCACTCGAGCTCTCGTTGGCCGACCTCCGCGGGATGCCGAGTCGGGAGCTGGTGTTCGGATTCGAGTGTTCCGGGAACGGCGGTCCGCAGAACAGCCTGTCGAGCAACGGTCGCTGGACCGGCGTGCCACTGCGGACCGTGCTGGAGCGGGCCGGGGTGCAGGCGCGGGCGAGGGAGTTCGTCTTCTTCGGGGCCGACCGCGGTGACGAAGAGGTGGTGTTCCGGACCGCCGCACCCATCACCGTGGAGCAGCAATATGGTCGGAGCTTGACCCGCGACCTCGCGCTGTCGGATGAACCGTTCCTGGCCTATGACCTCAACGGCGAGCCACTGAGCGTGCATCAGGGCCGACCGCTACGTCTGCTGATGCCGGGGTGGTATGGCGCACCGAACGTCAAGTGGCTCTCGGAGATCCACGTGCAGGAAGACCAGTATCTCGGGAAATTCCAGACCCACTGGTATCGCACGTTGAAGGGCGAGATGGTCAACGGCGAGATGAAGTGGAAAGAGACCGCCATCACCAAGATGCGGCTCAAGTCGTTCATCGCCAGGGTGACCGCGATGGGGAACCGCCACAAGGTCCTGGGCGTCATCATGCACGACGGCACCCCGATCCGGTCGATCGAGGTGAAGGTCGACAATGGTCCTTGGCAGTCGGCGACACTCGACCCATCGACCCCGGAGAAGTACTCGTGGAAGCTGTTTACCTACGACTGGAACGGGGCCACTCCGGGCGAGCACTCGGTCATCTCACGCGTGACCGATACGGACGGCAATGTGCAGCCGACGGCGGAGGAGCTGGAAGTCAAGAAGACCTTCCTCGAGCGGAACGCGCAGCAGGCGCGGACGCTGATTATCGCGTAGGAGAACATCCGAAGGAGGCAGGAGGCAGGAGGCAGGAGATCGCCGGTTGGCTTCGCCGTCTTTAGAGAACGGCCCGTCGGATCAGGATCCGACGGGCCGTTCGTTTGTACCAGCATCGGGGGTAGATAACGAGCGGGTGAAGCTGGGCGCCCGTGTATTGGAGATGGGCGCAGCCCCTCCTATAATCTCCGGCTTCCGGCCTCCTGCCTCCTTGGAGTGCCTCTCAATCAATCGCAAAGCAATAAAACAGCCCGGCGCCGCCGGTGCCGACCAGGTCGTCCTGGCTACAGCCGCGCGAGGGATGCTCCGAGTTCCAGGAGTTCACGCCGTCGCCTCGGCCGATGCGGTCGTGGTGCCCGACCATTGCGCTGCCGTCGGCGCTCGAGGTCCAGTTTCCGCAAGTGCGGTCGTCGCTGGCGGGAAACGCCGTCCCGTCCGGTTGCGACCCGGTCAGGATGTCGTGCCGGTTCGGGTCGTCTCCGACCCCGTTCACCGGGTCGAGCCGTTCGGTGGTCGCTCGCTCCTTGTTCACGTTGTTATTGTCTGAGTGGAGCGTTTCGACATCGGCGGCAATCAGCAGCGCCTCGGCGTTGTACCAGGGGCCGGTGCCGATCCGGTCTCGCGCGTGCACCGCCGGTTCCGTGTCGGTTGCCGACGTGCTCAGATAGGCGCGCCAGGTGTGGTCGCCGGCATACTCGGCCTCGGCCAGCGCCTGACAGTGTGCGTCGGCGCCGGCGAGGCCGCCGAGGTCTCCGCCATCGCCGGGGCCCACGCTGGTGATGAAAAAGGTGGTCACCGACTTTTCGCCGCCCATCTGAATCTGGTCCGGTACCGTCTCGGCCGGCTCTGGCTCTGGCGCCGCCGGTGTTTCGGTCGTGTCCGGTGCCGGAGCGTCGCTCCCTCCACAGGCGCCGAACATGAGAGCGGCGCCCAGCGCCGCGGAGACCGCTGCGGCGCTGCATCTGCTTCGGAAGAACGTCATGTCGTCATCTCCTGTTGTTGCGATGGGTTGAGGCGAGGCCGGAGACCGACCACGATCGCCCGTATGCTGACCACTGTTCGGCACACCGTCAAGGGGGAATGAGCCCAGATGCTGGCGGGCGTTATAATCGGCCGAATCAGGCACCTCCACAGGAGAAGGACCGACCGTATGGGACCGAGACGCTTTCTGATAACCGGCGGCAGTCAAGGGATCGGCGCCGCCGTGGTTGCGATGGCTCGACAGGCCGGGCACCAGGTGGTGTTCACCGGGCGGCATGACGACACCATCGAGCAGGTCGCCGGAGCAACCGGTGCGTTCGGGTTGCGGGCCGACAGCGCGATCGATGACGAGAACGAGAAGACGGTCGAGATCTGTCAGACGCAGATGGGCGGCATCGACGTGCTGGTCAACAATGCGGCGTCCTGGTACGACGCCGCCATTGGCGAGCTCGACGTCGACGCGATGCGCCGACTGTTCGACAGCAACGTCTTCGGCATGGTGGATTTGACCAACCGGGTCGTACCGTTGCTGAAGATGCAGGCGGGTGGCGACATCGTGAATATCGCCTCGACGTCTGGTGCGAAGGGGCGCAAGCTCGGTACCGCCTACGCCGCCAGCAAGTGGGCGGTCCGAGGCATCAGCCAGTGCTGGCAGGCGGAGCTGCGACCGCACAGCATCCGCGTCATCAGCATCTGTCCGTCGGAGGTCCAGACGCGTTGGGGTGGCCGTGTCGGTCGAAACAATCCCAACAAGCTCTACGCAACCGACATCGCCCAGACGATAATGGCAGCACTCAACATGCCTCAGCGCGCAATGTGGCCAGAGCTGTCGGTGTTTGCGACCAATCCGTGGAAAGAAGACTAGCAGCCCGTGATGAAAGTCCCGCGTCGCACCAAGAACCTGGCCTGGCAATGCCGCGCACGGCCCTCACAAGGCGCGACGAGGGAGCATACCGGTAGTATTTGACCGAGAAGCAACGCCGTGAACCGGGATGTAGCGTCGGTCGACTGCAGCGGCGACTTTCACCACGGGCTGCTTGAGAGGTAGACGATGAGGACACGAAGCATGACGCGCGTGAGTCGGTGGACGTGGAGCGGCATCGCGGTCGTCGTCGTGGTGTCCGTCGGTGTGCTTGCCCAGGCGCAGCAGCAACCGCTCGTCGATGCGGCCGGCGAGGTGCGTGAGTCGGCGTACGACCATCTGCGTCGGGCGCTGGCCGGAGAGGATCGTGTCTACCAGGACATCGACGGTCCGCAGCTGAAGGGCTGGCTCAACGACGTGGTGGCGATCTCCCGTCAGAGCCGGGATGACGGCAACCGGTATTGGGGGCGCATCTCGGGCACGCAGTACGAGGTCATGACAGCCGACTGGACCGAGCAGCATTTCCGTCGTCTGGGATTGGAGGACATCCATCGGGTGGACTTCGACCTGCGGCCGCAGTGGTTTCCGGTCGACTGGGAGCTGACCGCGTCTGGTGGGGGACAGCAGCTCAGTTTCGCCTCTGCCAACCCGGCGACCGGCTCTCGCTCGTTCCCGGAGGGAATCGAAGCGGAGGCGGTGTGGGTGGGTCTCGGTACAGCCGCCGACTTCGCCGGTCGTGACGTAGCCGGCAAGGCGGTCATCATCCAGACAATCCTGGCACCCGGTCAGATGGGGAATTCGGCCTCCTGGGAAGGCGCGACGATTCGCGCCGAGGAGGGCGGTGCGGCGCTGATCGTCGGGGTCTGGGGCTATGGCGGCAACCTCGCCGTCTGGCAGAGCACGAACGCGTTCCAGATGGTGCGCAACGACGACGGGACGTCGCGCTATGTCAACCAGCGGGTCGGCACCCCAGGTTTCTTCATGGGGTTCGAGGACGGGCGCACGCTCCGCGATCTCGTGGCCACCGGCAAGCCGGTCACGATATCCGGGCGAATCGAGACCGAGACCCGCGAGGGGCTCGTGAGCCCGAGCGTCTATGGGACCCTGCCGGGCACCACCGACGAAACCATCTACGTCATGGCGCACATGGACGGCTACTACGACGCCGCGCTCGACAACGCGTCCGGCATGGCGGTGATGATCGGACTGGCCGAGCACTTCGCCAAGGTGCCGCTTGAGCAGCGCCGCCGGTCCATCACGTTCATCGGGACCGCCGGTCATCATGTCGGGTCGCCCAATGCACCCTACCTGCGTGACCAGGGGATGCTCGAGAAGACGGCCCTGCTGCTCAACTGCGAGCACATCGCACCGACGCAGTTCATCGCCTTCAACAACGAGCTGCGCCTCACCAACACCGTGTCGCCCCGTCGCTGGTGGGTGCACGGCAGCCAGCAGTTGCTCGACATCACGCTGGACGCCTACCGCACCTTCGGCGTCACCGTCATTGGCGAGATGGATGGCCGGGCGACCGGCGAGATGATGTCCATCGACAAGGACGCGCCGTCGGTGCAGCTCATCCGGTCGCCGGAGCACAAGCACACCGATGGCGACATTCCGGGCCTCGTGCCGGCCGCTGGACTCGAGGCGGTCGCCCGCGCGTTCGCCAAGATCATTGACGGGGTGAACGGACTCGACCTCGCGGCGTTGCAGGCTGCGCCGATGCGGTCCAGCCGGTAGACACCGGTGTAACCACGGGTCTGGGGACCTGTCTTTGGAGGCCGATGATGTGTGTCGCATCTCTCCGCTCCTGTGGCGCCGTGCGGTGGGCGGTCGCAGCTGGGTTCGTGCTGGGCGTTGCCGCGAGGGCGGCGGCCCAGCCGGCCGGCTTACCGCCGCTGCCGCTGCCCGATGGTCCCCGGGTGTTCGAGACGGCGGAGCAGGCGCAAGTCCGGCTTGTAGTGGTGACGCGTGGGCTGTCGCATCCGTGGGGACTGGCGTTTCTGCCGGACGGCGACCTGCTCGTCACTGAACGGACCGGACAGCTGCGTGTGATCAGGGACGGGGTGCTCGACTCGGTGGCGGTGTCCGGTGTCCCCGAGGTCCACGCCCGCGGTCTGGCCGGTCTGATGGACGTGGCGCTCCACCCGCGGTTCGCCGACAACCAGCTCGTCTATCTCACCTACTCGAAGCCGGGGGACGACGGGGTGCGGGTCGCGCTGGCCCGGGGACGGCTGGACGGCGTCTCGCTGCGCGATGTACGCGATCTGTTCGTGTCCGACCCGGTGGGGGGCGGCGGCACGGCCGCCTCGCGTGTCGTGTTCGGGACCGACGGGACCCTCTTCATGACCGTGGGCGGCGCCTTCCGGTACGGAGCCGTCGACGTCGGCGGCCGAGCCCAGGACCCCGCCGACACCATCGGCAAGTTGCTGCGACTGGGTGACGATGGCGGCGTACCGAGCGACAATCCGTTTGTGGGGCGAGACGGACATCGGCCGGAGATCTACTCGCTCGGGCATCGCAACCAGCTCGGGCTGACGGTGCATCCAGATACCGGCGCACTGTGGGCGCACGAGAATGGGCCGCTCGGCGGGGACGAGGTCAACCTGATCCGGGCCGGGGGGAACTACGGCTGGCCGGTTGTGTCCTACAGCCGAGATTATTCCGGGGGGCGTGTCGCGGTGCGCACCTGGCAGGAGGGCATGGAGCCGGCCGAGATCGTCTGGCTGCCCGCGATTGCTCCGTCCGGCATGGTCTTCTACGACGGCGACCGTTTCCCGAACTGGCGAGGCAATCTGTTCGTCGGCTCGCTCAGAATCGGGGGCGTGCGGAACACCGGTCACCTGCAGCGCATCGCGTTCAACGAACAGGGGCAGGAGGCGCGGCGCGAGTCGATGTTTGCCGAGCTGCGGCAGCGTATCCGCGACGTCCGCCAAGGTCCGGATGGCTTTCTCTATGTGCTGACCGACGCCGACGACGGAGCGCTCCTCAGAGTCGAACCGGTTCAAGACTAGTAGGGGCTGCGCCCCGAACCCCACGCGGACGCGGGGCGCGCATGTGCGCGCCCTGGACCGTGACGACATGTCGATCCAGACGCAGCTCGAGCGGCACGTGTGCGAACTCAGACAGTGCGTCAGGTGTTCCGCGATGCATCCGCCTGTCGTGAGCGGAGGGGCGGTGGTGAGCAAGGTGTTGCTCGTGGGGCAGGCGCCGGGCGACAAGGAGCCGAAGCTCGGACGACCGTTCGCCTGGACGGCGGGCAAGACCCTCTTCCGCTGGTTCAGCGAGCACTGCGGAATGGATGAAGCGACCTTCAGATCGTCGGTTTACATGGCGGCGGTCTGCCGCTGCTTTCCCGGCAAGAAGTCGACGGGTGGCGATCGTGTGCCGACACGTGTCGAGATCGCCAACTGCGCGGTCTGGCTCGAGGCCGAGGTGGAGCTCTTGAGACCCCGGCTGGTCATCCCGGTCGGGAAGCTCGCGATCGAACGGTTCGTGGCGTGTGGTTCGCTGGTCGAGATTATTGGCCGGCAGATGCGGGTCTCGTTCGCCGGCTGGGGCACCGACGTGATCCCGTTGCCGCACCCGTCAGGAGCGTCTCCCTGGCCCAGGATGGAGCCGGGGAAGACGCTGCTGAAACGGGCGATGCGGCTGATTGCCCGACATCCGGCGCTCGGACCAAACCAGCGGTAGGCATCGCTTCGTCGGACTCGACCGGCCAAGAAAGACCCGCCTACTTGGCCGGCGAGAAGTCGGTCGGGTTCAGGAACAGGACCTCCGGACGTTGGGCCAGAAACTGGCCGTCGACCTGCGTGGACCTCGACATTTCCTGCCAGACCGGGTCTTGCCCGAATGCCCGCCACGAGGCGGCGGCCGCGTCACGGTTGTCGTGCGCCACCATATAGACCAGGGTGTTCTTCGACAGCTCCTCGTCGTCGGGCACCCAGTAGCCGACGCTGGTCATGCCGTGCTTGATAAAGAGGTCGATCTCGCCTCCTCCGAAGCGGTCCAACAACAGAGGCAGTTTGCCTTCGTTGGTGGTGTAGGTGCGCAGCTCGTAAACCTTGTTGCTCTGCGCCTTGAGCACCGAGTACTGGTTGACGGCAATTCCGGCGACAAACGCCAGAACCACGAGGCCGGCCATCTTTGCGTTCTTGCGAATCATCTGCATTGGGTTTTCTCTTTCGTGTGGCGTACAGCCCGCTATTTGAGCGCCGAGTAGTCGGTGGCGCTCAGGGTGAATGCCTCGATGGTGATCGGGACGTTGTACTTTGCGAGGAGCGCCGTCCAGGCCGGATCGCCGAGGAACCCGGCCCAGACCTCCTGCCGATGGGCGCGGTCGCGATAGGCCAGCATCCAGACCAGCGTGTCCGGGTTTTCGAGGCTCTGGAATGCCCCCAGGAACTCGGCTCCGTGCTTCTCGAAGATCGCGATCTCTTCCTCGCGGAAGCGTTGATGGAGCATGTCGATGTCGAATCCTTCGGTGCCCTCACCCTCTCTGTTGACGGTGTACATGCGAATCTCGAAGCACCGCGAGTCGGCCGCCACATTGTTCCCCAGCTCTCCTGCTAGGTCGGCTTTCGGGCCGCAGGGGGCGGGCGGGGTGCGCTGCCGTTGCGCCTCCGCGGCGCTGCTGAGACCGAGACCGATGATGACGGCGACAATCACTTTCTTCATGTCAATCCCTCTCTAGAGTTGGTTGCCGGCTCTCAATTTTTCGTCATGCGGTTGCGACCTTCTGGATACAAGTCGACAGGGCATTATATGGAAGTCCCGCCGGCCCTGGAAGTCTGGAAGTCTGGTCAGCGGGCAACCAGTGAGCGCGCTCGACCGGACCAGTGCTCGGCGCGGCTCGTCAGACGGGTCTCGAGCGTGGTGCCCACCTCGACGCGCGGGCAGGTCTCGGCCACATACGCCAGCCAGTTGGCGACGTAGTCCGCCAGCCAGCGGTCGAAGTCGCGGCCGTCTTCGCCGGTCCTGAGCGCCGAGAGCCCACGTCTCGCCCAGACGTCGAATCGGGCGACGGCCAGATCGAGCAACTGCGCGCGATAGTGGGCCCGGTCGAGCGTGACCTGCGCCGTGGCCTCCAGTTCGGCATCGTGCTGAGTGAGCGCGAGTCTGGAGGCGTCGGTGGCGGTGTCCCAGGCCTCGGATCTTGCGTCGGATGAGGGGAACGGGTTGCCTCCTTCCACCGGGTCGCGATGCGACCAGCGCGGGACGGCCGACGCCCGAAGCGCGTCGGGGAGACCGTGGGGCATCAGATGAGTATAATTGGCCCGGGTTTCGAGCTATTGTGTTCTGAGCCCTCGGGCTGTCTTCGTGAAGCGAGGTGCGGTCATGTCGAGAGCGAGCCTACGTCCGGTGATCGTCGCGGTGGCGCTCGTCGTCCTTCTCGGTGCGCACGTCGCCGAATCCCAGGTTCTGCCCAATCCGTACCGACAGGTCGAGGGGTGGGCGAAGCTCCCCGGCGGACGCACGATGGGTGCGGTCGGCGGCGTCACGATGGACCCGGACGGCCGGCATCTTTGGGCGGTGATCCGTTGCGACGCGACCGCCCCGAACCGGTTCGGCAACGAATGTCTCGACTCGGATCTCGACCCGGTGGTGAAGTTCGACCTGGACGGCAACGTTGTCGAGAGCTTCGGCGGCGGGCTGTTCATCTGGCCGCATGGGATCGACGTGGCGCCGGACGGAAACGTCTGGGTGACCGACGCGGTCGGCGAGGCGCGCACGCCGGAAGGAACGCGTGGGCATCAGGTCATCAAGTTCAGTCCGACCGGCGAGGTGCTGATGACACTCGGCACCCCCGGCAAAGCTGGGGGCGGCCGGAGCAGCTTCAACGCGCCGGCCGACGTCGTGGTGGCCGACAACGGCGACATCTTCGTGGCCGACGGGCATGCGAACAACACGAACAACCGGGTCGTGAAGTTCTCGAGCGACGGCACCTACATGAAGGAGTGGGGGAAGTCCGGCTACGCCCCGGGCGAGTTCCGGACGCTGCACGCGATCGCCATGGATGCCGAAGGCAAGATCTATGTTGGTGATCGCTCGAACAACCGCATCCAGATTTTCGACCAGGAGGGAGAGTTCCTGGCGCAATGGACGCAGTTCGGTCGACCGAGTGGCATCTTCTTCGACGACAACGGGCGTATTTTTGTCGCAGACTCCGAATCGGATGACCTGCAGAACCCAGGCTGGGAGATGGGGATCCGAATCGGCGAGGTGGCGACCGGGTGGGTCACCGAGTTCATCCTCTATCCGTGGGGAGACCCGCGCAATCCGGCCGGCAACGGCGCCGAGTTCGTGGCGGTGGACCGCGACGGCAACATCTACGGCGGCGAGCCTGCGCCGCGGCGGATCCAGAAATATGTGCGCGTGAGGCCCTAACGTCTGGCCTCGCTATGGTTTACAATGCCCGCTAGCCTGCTGTGCAGGCTATGAGTCCTCTTGTAGCAGACCACGTAAGGACACGTCGAGTCGGCACTGGTCCTCATGAGAAACTTCGCCGCTCTACTGGGATGCGCGGCGCTCCTGGCGCTCGTCCTCGTCGATTCGGAATCGTCGGCTCCATTCAACTCGGCGCTGCTGGCGCAGGCGCCCGTCGCGATTCCTCCCATGGAAGCACCGGCGCGGGCCGAGGGGTCGTTGCGGGCGTTCACCCAGGCTCGCTATCGGGCCGACCTGGTGGCGGTCCAGCGCTCGAGACCCGCCTATCCGTTCTGGCAGCACATCTACACCATTCCGGACGGTCGCATCATCTACGGGAGCGCCGAGACCGGGCGCCTGCTCGCGTCGTTTCCGACCCGCGGCAACTGGACTCGTGAGGGGGTCTGGGAAGATGCCGCACTCGAGGGGACACTCGACGGACTCAGACTGCAGTCGCGTCTGCGGCAGCGGCGAGACCAGGTCGAGGAACTGCTGGAGCCGATAGTCGGGCCGGTTGTTCACAATCCGACGAGAGGGCGCTTCCTGACACCCAATGCCGCTCGGTATGGGAGTTTCCTGAGTCAGTGGGGCGACATCTACGAACGCTTCGGTGTGCCGGCAGAGATCGGGCTGGCGCAGGCGATTGTCGAGTCCGGGCTGAACGGGCGGGCGCGCTCCAGGGCAGATGCGCGCGGGTTCTGTCAGTGGCTCCGCCGGAACTGGAACCACCTGAACCGGCTCGCGCCGAACGTCATCGAGTGGGAAAACCAGACCACGCAGGCACCCTACTGCGCCGCCTATCTCAGTATTCTGGCGACGATGTACGGCAGCTTCATCCCGGCGCTGTCGGAGCATCACGCTGGCGGCGTCAACGTCGGGCGGACCGTCATCAACGGCGAGCGGCTCGGTGGCGCCACCGCGCGGGAACAGTATCTGATAGGCGCCGAGTTTGCCCGCGATCTCCGCAATATCTCCATACGGCGCTACCGCGAGCTGTTCCGGACCTACGGTCCCCGGTCGTTCCTGTATGCGGAGATGGTGTTCGGCAACACGATCAACGTCGAGCGGATGACCGCCGGCACGGCACAGACGGAAATCTTCGCGATGCGCGCCCCGCGCGACTTGCCGCTGTCGGAGGTGAAGGAGCAAACGGGCCTCTCGACAGACGAAGTGAAGCGGTTCAATCCGGCGCTCGTGCGGCGGGTTCTGGCCCGCGCCAATGTGTATCTGCCCGAATATGTGCCCGAGTTCGGCCCCGACGTATCGTTCTGGCACCGTCCGGCGGGGGCGGATTTCGCCTCGGTGATCGACGAGTTCGTGCGGCTCGAGGCCGGCGTTCAGCGGTGGCACGAAGCGTCGTTCGAGTCGGTTCTGCGAAGTTTCGAGCGGCGCTTCCAGGAGACCGACTCGGAAGAAGGTGCGGTGATGGCGACCACCCTTGCCTATGTCATCGGCGACCTGCGCACAAGCCGCCGTGCAGCCATCCTCGATGAGTTCCGGACCAGCGGCCGTATTCTCCGCCTGTTCCAGCAAGGGGTCAGCGAGCTGCGGGCGGCGCTGTCGGGCGCGTAGGGCCTCGGCAAATTGCGTATACTTGCAGTCAGTGACTGTGCGGCGACCTGTGCAGGTTCCCGACAACATGGAGTGAGTGATGGTCAATCGAATTCTGGCGTTTCTTGGTGTTCTTGCGGTTGCGTGCACGGTGCTGGCACCGGGGGCATATGCGCAAGGTGGTGCCGACATACCGCGCACTCCGTCCGGGCGTCCCGATCTGTCAGGCAGCTATGACACGGCAACCGTGACGCCACTGCAGCGGCCCAGGGAATTCGGCGATCGGGGGACGCTGACGGCCGAGGAGGTCGCCATCATCGCATCGGATCCGGATGGGCTCGCGAAGACATTCAATCTCGCACCGGCCGGGTCGGACGAGCGGGAGGCGGCGCGTTCGGATGAGCCGCGTGCGGGGTTTCAAACCGGAGACGAGAACCGCGAGGCGCCACCGGCGGGAGGCGACGGATCGGGTGGTGCGGCGGGAAACGTTGGCGGCTATAACACGTTCTGGATCGACCGCGGAGACGCGGGGTTCCAGATCGATGGGCTGTATCGCACTTCGATCATCATCGAACCGCCGAACGGGCGACAGCCGCCGAGAACGGCCGAGAACCGTGCCGGAGCAGCGGCGAATCGGGGGTCTTTCCGCGCGAACGACGGGACTGCCTGGTGGCTCGAGGACAATCTGAACGCGCCGGGTCCGTATGACAACCCAGAGCAGCGGGGCAATGCCGAGCGGTGTCTGATGGGCTTCGGATCGACGGCGGGTCCCCCGATGCTGTCGGTGCTCTATAACAACATGAAGCGGATCGTGCAAACCGAGGACACTGTGATGATTCTCGTCGAGATGGTGCATGACGCTCGCATCATCAGGATGAACCGGGAGCACCTCCCGTCCGAAATCCGGACCTGGCTTGGCGATTCGGTCGGACATTGGGAAGGCGACACGCTGGTCGTCGACACGACGAATTTCAACGATACCCCTTCCCTGGGCGGCGCGTCCAGGAACCTGCATGTGGTCGAGCGGTTCTCGCGCATCGATGCCGATACGCTGCTCTACCATTTCACGGTGGAGGACCCGACGGTCTGGACCGCGCCCTGGAGCGGTGAGTATATCTGGCCGGCCTCAGACAGCAAGGTCTATGAGTACGCCTGCCACGAGGCGAACTACTCGTTCGGCGGGATACTTCGCGGGGCGCGAATCCTTGAGCAAGATGCACGCGACGCGGCGGCCGCTGCTCGGGACTGAGGAAGCCGCGTGGCCAAGTCGCTCAGTGATCAAGACGGCGAGATCGCCACACGAAACCCCATGAAAGGGCGTCGCGCGCCGGGATCGCCGCCGCCGCGAGTCGCTGTGCGGGCGTTTCGCTCGGGATCAGTGAACGACCCGCCGCGCATCACCCAGAGGGCGTCGTCACCGAGCCCCTCGCGGTCGTTCGCCGCGTCGTAGGGGTAGGGCTGATACGGGCTTCGCGTCCACTCCCAGACGTTCCCGCTCATGTCGAGCAGACCGTAGGGGCAATCGGGACAGAGGTACGCGCCCACGGGTGTCGTGCCCGCTCCTTGATAGTTCGCCCGTTCCGGTCTCGCCGCGTCTCCCCACGGATAGATGCGGCCATCGGTGCCACGCGCCGCCTTCTCCCACTCCGCCTCGCTTGGTAACGTCACCTTCCAGCCGTCGCGGAGCAGTCGGCTCAACACGGGGGGTGTCTGGGGCGATTCCCGTAGCGTAGTGTCAAGCCAGCGAGAATAGGCGAGGGCATCTGGCCAGGAGACGGACGAGACCGGGTGGTTCGGCCGGCCCTGGAGTGTCGCTTCACCGACGTTGAACCCGGTCGCGCCGACGAACGCCGCGAACTGCGCGACGGTCACCTCGAACCGACTGATGTAGAACGTCGGCAGGCTCACCGTGCCCTGCGCCGCTGTGGGAGACCACCGCTCGTTCTCAAACGCCTGCCGGTCGGTCGTCGGGTCGCCACCCATCTGGAACGGCCCTTCGGGAATTTCCACGAAACCGAGCAGCTCGTCGTCCGGGAGATACCAGATGTCTGGCTGGAAACCCGGGAGATCGGAAGGTGTAGCCCCAGACGGAACAGGGGTCCCCGCTCCGGCCAGGATACTGGCCGCGGGGAGCTGCATGTACATCCACCCGGCGACGCCCAAGACCAGCGTCGCCAGGATCGCGAGACCCACGACTGAGGTCGATCGCTCCGGTTGCGTCGCGGGCGTTGGCATCTGATTCATGGAGTGCTCCCGGTGCAGGCGAAGGTCCAGCCGTGGTCGCAGGCGCGAGCGTAGAGCTCCGGCTCCGGCATCTCCAGCAGGTTTGGTCCGGCCTCACGCAGGAGCAGCCTGAAGTCGAGCACGCGTGGGTCGGCACGGCTGGGCGCCCCCTCATCCAACAGGTTGACACAACCGGCCTGATAGCGCAGCTCGCAGGCCTGCGAGAAGAAACCGAGCGCAACATCGCGGTCGGCGGCGACGATGGTTCCCGCGGCATAGTGGCGGCCGAGCTCGTTGCAGGCCCACCCGGCGTTGTCACGGCAATAATTGGTTTCGATCTGGATGAGCCGCTCGCACGCCTGCGGCCGCTTCTCGGCGCAGGCCTGCTCCCAGAACGGTACGCTGTCGCCCCGGTGTCGCCCGTCGGTGGCGCCGGCCGCCGTCATCGTGCTGAAAAAGAGCACCCAGACAGTTATGTGGACGAGGTTCGCGCGGGCCGGCGTCCAGTCAGGTCTCCATCGGCTGACCACGCCCTTGTCCTGGATGGATCGAACCAGTCGATCGATCCGCTGCACACTCAGGTTCAGCAGGGGGACGCAGAGCAGCTTGTCGTAGAAGGTTGGCACGCCGATCGCACCAAGGGCCGAGTAGAGGACGAAGACGCCCAGCCCGTAGAGCATCCCGAATATCGCCTTGCCGAGTGGTGTGCGCGGCGAGGTGGACGGGTCGGTGACCAGCAGGTGCAAACCGAGAAACACGGCGCTCGGAATCTCGGAGTCGATGAAGTAGGGCACCCCCGTCACCGCCCCGTAGAGGGCACTCGACCCGAACAGCATGATCGCGGCGGACCCGGCAACCAGCGTAATCGAGAAGAAATACATGGCGACCAGTCCAATCAGGAACAGAAAGAGGTAGATATTCGGTGCGAGGGTCAACGTCGAGGCGATGTCCTGGCCCCACGTCAGATCGGTCGTCCCGGTCGCGATCAGGACAAGCGAGAACAACCCGAGCGAGAAGGCCGAAGGGTTGAAGATATGCGTCCGTTTGCCGTCTCGCTGCCACCGCACGAGCTCTTTCCCCATGAAGCCGGCCGCCAGCATGAGGAACTGCAGGAAGAACCAGTCATCACGAAACCAGAGAAACAGGTTCGTGCTGAAGATGATCGAAAACGGTCCGAAGCCCAGGCCATAGCTGTTGCGACGGGACCAGGACAGCAGCATGTCGAAGGCGTAGGCAAACAGGAGCTGCGCCACCAGCAGCCAGACATGGTCGTAGACCGGCCGCCAAAAGTAGCCCCAGTAGGCGAACACCGCCGTGTGCAGTGTTGCCTGCAGGTAGTGCTGCGGCCGAAGGATGGTGTGGAAGGACCGATCGGCGGATCTGCCTTTCAATCGGACGAACAGGACGGCCTGCCAGACCAGGAGACCGCCGACCGCGGCCCAGACCGACTGGACCAGGGCGGAGTTTCCCTGGATACGTGGGACGAACGACACGAAGAGAAGCCCGAGCGTCAGCGCGAGGGGGACCCAGAAGAGTCGGAGCGGTGTAGGTGACGGCGCGGGGCGAGTCGCCGTCTGGGGCCTCCGAGGCGTTGCCTGTTGGCGCCGCTGGGGAGGTCGTCGTCGTGCCGCTGACATGTAATTCTCGCCGACCAGTCTGCCTGCTTGTACTTCACCAACACGTCTGGCGCAACCCGCCGCCGGCAGCCCGGGTCCCGCCGGTCACCTGTCAGCAACGTATAATTGACGCTGCCAGCTCGGTCCCACTGCGATAGCCAGGCTGGGCGACGCCTCCATGGATTCGGTATTCAGCGTCTTCATCAACGGAATCAGCGGTGTGTTCACCGGCATCGCCGTGCTCTACGTCATGATGAAGATTCTCTCGCTTACGGCCGGTCGTCCGACGTCGGCTTCCTCCCCGGCGGCCTCGAAGACCGACTGACGTGGCTTTCTTCGATCAGCTCGGTTTTCTGTCGCTCAGCCCGGGCATGGTTGTGATGTGGCTGATCGGACTGACGCTCATCTACCTGGCAATCACCAAAGAGTACGAGCCGCTCCTGCTGCTGCCGATCGGGTTTGGCATCCTGGTCGCCAACCTGCCGTTGACCGGCCTGATGACCCCGGGGGAGGGGCTGATCTGGCGATTCTATCACTATGGTGTGGAGTGGGAGGTCATCCCGCCGTTGATTTTCCTCGGGCTTGGCGCCCACACCGACTTCGGCCCGTTGTTGTCACAGCCGCGCCTGATTTTCCTCGGCGCGGCGGCGCAGGGCGGCGTCTATCTGACGTTCTTCGCGGCTCACGCATTTGGCTTCAGTCTGGAGGAGGCGGCGACGATTGGCATCATCGGAGGCGCCGATGGCCCGACGACAATCTTCCTGGCGGCCCAGCTTGCGCCGCAATTGCTGGGTGCCTGCGCCGTTGCGGCCTACTCGTATATGGCGCTGGTGCCGATCATTCAGCCGCCGATCATGCGGTTGCTGACCACCGAGCGGGAACGCGCCATCAGGATGAAGAAGGCGCGCAAGGTGACCCCGCGTGAGAAGCTGGTGTTTCCACTCGCCGCCACAATGGTCATCGTGCTGCTAGTACCCGCCTCGGCGCCGCTCATAGCGATGTTCATGCTGGGCAACCTGTTTCGAGAAGCCAAGGTGGTGGAGCGGCTGACCGAGACCGCCCAGAACGCGCTGATGAACATCGTGACGATCTTTCTGGGACTCAGCGTGGGTGCCACCATGAGTGCCGAGAACTTTCTGCGGACCGACGTGTTGTTCATCTTCGTACTCGGCCTCGTCGCATTCGCGGTCAGCACGGCCAGTGGTCTGCTGCTGGCGAAGCTGATGAACCTGTTTACGAAGGATAAGATCAACCCGCTGGTCGGCGCCGCCGGGGTGTCCGCCGTGCCGATGGCGGCGCGGGTGGTCCATAAGGTGGGCGCCGAAGCGGACAAGAAGAACTACCTGCTGATGTTCGCCATGGGACCGAACCTGGCGGGTGTCATCGGGACCGTCATAGCGGCGGGCATCTTCTTGACGATGCTGCAATGACGATTGCTCTGGGAGACAGGAGACAGGAGACAGGAGGCAGGAGCCAGGAGGGGCCTGAGGGCTTCGCCGGTTTCTGATCAATCAGAACGGATGTGAATCCCGTTCGAGATGCGACGAGGGCGAAATGGAAGAAGACGTGGTGGCGCCGCTGGCGGGGAAGGTGCTGTCGGTGGCCGTTGGAGTCGGAGACACGGTCGAGGAAGACGACGAGGTGCTGGTACTGGAGGCGATGAAGATGGAGACCGTCGTCTACGCGCCCAGCGACGGCGAGGTGACCGCCGTCAAGGTGAAGGTGGGCGATCAGGTCGAGGAGGACGACCCGCTGGCCACGATCGAGTAATACGCAGCTGAGAGGGATCGATGATTTTCGAGCTGACCGACGAACAGAAGCTGGTGCAGGAGACGGCGCGCGAGTTTGCCGAGAACGATATCGCGCCGACGCTCGTCGAGGAGGAGAAGAACCACGAGTTCCGTCTCGACCGCGTGGCCAGAATGGGCGAGTTGGGGTTCTTTTCCTGTGGTCTACCCGAGGAGCTGGGTGGCGCCGGGTTCGGGTTCCTCGAGTCGGTCCTGATGGCCGAGCAGGTCGCCAAGGTGTCGGCGTCGTGGCGTCTGCCGTTCAACATGCAGAACCTCGGGCCGGCGCTGACCGTTGCGAAGTTCGGCACTGATTCGCAGAAGGAGAAGTTCATCCCCGGCTGGGTGGCGGGCACCAAGGTCGGCTTCTTTGGCATGACCGAGCCGGAAAGCGGCTCGGATGTCGCCAGCATGAAGACCATCGCCCGCGACAGGGGCGACCACTGGGAGTTGCAGGGAAACAAGATCTGGGTGTCGAACGCGGTGCAGGGCGACGCGGGGTTGCTCTACGTGATGACCGACCCCGACAAGAAGCACCGCGGGATGAGCGCGTTCATTCTCGAGCCGAAGCAGGTCAACGACTTTGTGGCCACCGACATCGAGACCAAGCTGGGGCTGCACTGCGCCCCGACCGGCGAGATGGCGTTCAACGGAACGAGGCTGCCCAAGGATGCGCTGCTCGGCAAGGCGGGTGACGGGTTCAAGATCTGCATGTGGCAGCTCAACAACACGCGGATCGGCTGTGCGGCTGGCGCGTTGGGCGTGGCCGGTGCCGCCCTCGAGCTGGCGATCGACTACGCCAACGAGCGGACGCAGTTCGGCAAGCCAATCTCGCGGCACCAGATGGTCCAGGCACAGATCGCCGAGATGGCGGTGGAGCACGAGGCGGCGCAGCTGCTCGTCTACAGGGCGGCCTGGCTCAAGGACAACGGGAAGCCGAATCAGTATGAGACCTCCGTCGCCAAGCTACAGGCGTCGGAGGCGGCGGTGCATGCGGCGAACGAGTGCATGAAGATCTTTGGGTCGTACGGCTTCTCCACCGAGTATCCGGCCGAACGGTTGTATCGGGACGCCAAGTCGCTGCAGGTCGTCGAGGGCACCTCGAACGTGCAGAAGCTCATCATTTCCGGCATTGCCTGCGGACATACGCCGAACCGGTAGCCGGCGAGCGCCTGAAGCCTGTAGCCCAATGCCTGTAGCCGAAGAGTAAGGGCGGATCCAGCGAGGCATGACCCAGTGAAACCGTATTTCGAGACGATGGAGGGGTTCGGCAGGGCGCTGAAGCCTGGGCGTGTGAAGCGGGCCGCCGCAAGCGCCGACGAGCTTCGGTTGGTCGAGGCCGGCATCGACACGTCGGTCGAGCAAGCCATGGAAGCCGGATTTCCCACCGAGAAGATCAACAAGCGGGGGTGGATGACCGTCTACCAGCGGCTCGAATATCTGGTGGACTCCGGCACCTGGCATCCGCTGCACACACTCTACAACCCGCTGGAAAATATGGAAGGGACCACGAACGTGGTCGACGGTCTGGGTCAGATTGACGGCCGCTGGGCGGTTGTCATCGGTTTCGACAACAAGGTCATGGCTGGCGCCTGGTTGCCCGGCCAGTCTGAGAACATTCTGCGGGCGACAGACCTGGCCAGGCGCTTGAACATCCCGCTGGTCTGGCTGGTGAACTGCAGCGGCGCGAAGCTACCGGAGCAGGAAAAGTTCTATGCAGACCGCCGCGGCGCCGGGACGCCGTTCTACCGCCATGCCGAGCTCGAGCAGGCCGGCATCCCGGTGCTCGCCGGTATCTACGGAACCAACCCGGCTGGCGGTGGTTACCAGTCGATCAGCCCGACCATTCTGCTGGCCCACAAAGACGCTAACATGGCGGTCGGCGGCGTCGGTATCGTCTCCGGGATGGCGCCCAAAGGCGGCTTCGACACGGCGATGGTCGAAGAGCTCATCGCGAAGACCCGCGAGTTCACGGCGCGTCCCCCGGGTGACGTGGCGACCCATCACGATGCGACCGGCTTCTTTACCCGGGTCTACGAAGAAGAGACCGGGGTGCTGGACGGGTTGAAGGAGTACATGCGGGCGATGCCGGCATACGGGCCGGAGGTCTTCCAGGCGGCCGAGCCAAAGGCGCCGGCCTTTCCGATCGAGGATCTGTATCACCTGCTGCCGGCGAATCAGAAAGAGGTCTACGACTTCGACGAGGTGCTCGCCCGTCTGGTCGACGGCAGCGAGCGGCTGGAGTTTCGACCCAAGTATGGGCCGGAGGTCTTTACGGGCGTGTGCAAGATCGATGGCCGGGTGGTCGGCTGCATCGGCAACCGGCAAGGCTACCTGGGGAAGGGTTATCCCGAGTACGCCGACTATCCTGGCATGGGCGGCAAGCTCTATCGCCAGGGCCTCATCAAGATGAACGAGTTCGTCACGCTGTGCGGCCGGGACCGCTTGCCAATCATCTGGTTCCAGGACACCTCGGGCATCGATGTCGGTGAGCTGGCCGAAAAGGCGGAGGTGCTCGGGCTGGGGCAGGCGCTGGTCTACTCGATCCAGCAGACCGATGTGCCGATGATGCTTGTCGTGCTGCGGAAGGGCACCGCCGCCGCGCACTACGTTATGGGGGGGCCCACCGCCAACCGGCACAATGCCTTCACCCTGGGCACGCCGGCCACCGAGATCGAGGTAATGCACGGCGAGACCGCGGCCGTGGCCACCTACGCGCGTCGCGCCGCCAAGGAGCACGCGGCGGGTCGTTCACTCGAACCGGTCATCGACAAGATGAACGAGCTTGTCGACCGCTATCATGAGACGTCACGGCCCGTCTACTGTGCTCGTCATGGCTTTGTGGATGAGATCGTCAAGCTGCCCGATCTGCGGCGGTATCTGCAAGCTTTCACCGGTGCCGCCTATCAGAACCCGACCTCGATCTGCCCTCGTCACCACATGCTGCTGCCGCGCGTCATTCGGGGATAGTGAGGGACGACGGGTGGCGACAGCGACGCCGCGGCGTGGTGCGCGCATGGCAGTGGGCCGCAAACGCGTGGGTCCGGGGCGCGGGGGCGCCCTCGCATCTGGCGTGAACCGCATGTCCAGAAAGGGAAGGGCTCGGAGTGTATAGGATCATCGACTGGTTTGCGCACAATCCGGTGGCGGCCAATCTGACCATGGTGTTCATCATGGTCAGCGGTCTCCTCGCGAGCGTGTCGATCAGCCAGGAGATCTTTCCCGAGATGGCGCTCGACATGGTGACGGTCGAGGTGGCCTATCTCGGCGCCACACTGACCTGACCCCCTGAGACCGTGCCAGCCCGAGCGGTAGAAGTCGGGCGTCACGACCAGGAGGCAGGATGCCAAGGAAGCGGTTCAGCACCGAGCAAATCATCACGAAGCTGCGGCAAGCCGAGGTGGAGTTGAGCGGC
>MPMF02097652.1_pt1 | contig 65373 bp, 59 predicted proteins | sample 1617271 | NCBI WGS metagenome assembly MPMF02 (sample SAMN05944812, study PRJNA350692) | marine metagenome | biome: marine; feature: ODZ; material: water; isolation source: 120 m water sample prefiltered with 30 um filter, filtered on to 0.2 um... | place: Pacific Ocean | collected 2012-04-09... | reverse complement strand
GTCGAGGGCGAACAGCGTGTCGTAGACCATGTAGCCGTGATTGCGCGTGATATAGGCGGTGGTCCAGATCGGATCGATGTTCTTCAGGTCCGCATGCGGCACCACTTTCAGAACTGTCTCCGACCACGCCGATGACGTGCCGATGAGGCAAATCGTTAGGCTGAGCAGAAAATGGCGCATCATGAGTCGAGCCCTGTGGGTCCTAGGTTTGCTAAACGCAGCGCACGTCCGGCGCAAGAACCCACATGTTCACCGTCCTGCCAGGTAAGGCGGCCGTTTACCATAACCATAGCTATGCCCGCCGCCGGTTGGACGGGATCCTCGAAAGTTGCGCGGTCGATGATCTGCTCGGCGTTGAAAAGGACCAGATCGGCATAAGCGCCCTCGCGGACGACGCCGCGTCCGGTAAGGCCGAACTGAGCGGCGGGGAAGCCGCTCATGCGCCGCACGGCCTCTTCTAATGGAAACAGACCCAGGTCGCGGGCGTAATGGCCGAGCACGCGCGGAAATGTACCCCAGAGGCGCGGGTGCGGGTGCGAGTCGTGCGGTAGGCCGTCGGAGCCAATCATCGCGCGGGGGAAGGCAAGCACGCGGCGCACGTCGGCCTCGTCCATGATGAAATAGATGGCCCCAGCCGGATTGAGACGCTCGGCGGTGTCCTCGGCGCTAAGGTTCCAATCCTTGGCGATATCATCGAAATCACGCCCGACCACCTCGGGATGTGGCTTTGACCAGCTGACGATGACGCGGCTCGCATTCATCATGCGACGCGCATCGAGTACGGTGGACCCGGCGACATATGGATACACGTCGAGTGCCAGCGGTTGGCGCTCATGCGCTGCGGCGATGCGCGGCAGGGTCACTCGGGTGCGGCCGTGATTGGCCTGGCCGGCACATTTGTGGTGCGAGATCACAATAGGGACGCCGGCCTCGCGGCCGATGGTGCAGGTCTCGTCGATGGAATCCAATACATGCTCGGTCTCGTCTCGCATATGGGTGCTGTGCATGGCGCCAGCAGGCGCCAGCGTCTTAGCGAGCTCAATCACCTCTCCGGTGGGTGCGGCATTGGCTGGGCGATAGAACAAACCGGTGCTCATGCCCACGGCACCATCATCAAGGGCCTCTTCGAGGCGGGCACGCATGATGGCGATCTCATTTGCGGTGGCTGCGCGGTCGAGCGTGTCCATCGCTCCCATGCGCAAGGTGCTGTGGCCGACTTGGGCAACCACGTTGACCGAGGCCGGATCGGTATCGAGAGCATCAAGATAGTCGCCGAAACGCGCAAAATAATGCTCCGGCCGGTCGCCGATGAGGTTGGCGGGTGCGGGCGGTGGCCCGCTTGGCGAGAGGGGCGCGAGGCTGATCCCGCAATTACCGGTCACGACCGTGGTCACGCCTTGGCTGATTTTGCAATCCATAGTCGGGTTGGAGAGCACGGCCCGATCGTCGTGGGTATGGACGTCGATGAACCCGGGCGTGAGCGTCAGCCCTGCGGCGTCGATCTCACGCCCGCCCGCGTCCTCTGCCACAGTTCCGACTGCCATAATCCGGTCGTCCGCGATCGCGACATCGGCTTGCCGGGCGGCGCTTCCCGTGCCGTCAATCAGTTGCGCGCCGCGGATGACAAGATCGATAGCAGGGGCGTCGTCCATAAAAAGCTCTCCTTGTTGTCAGTCATTGTCCTAACGATCGCGACAGGCCGCCACAAAAAACCTTGAACTCGCCGCCTTTCATGGGGGGCCAGGTTTCGTCGCGGGTCAGGGCGTGTGTCGCGATCATGGTAACGATGTCTCGTGGCGTGGTCTCGACAGCGAAGTCGACGGTCCAGCCAAGCAATGCCTCTCTGTGGTTATTCGGAGCCTGGACCGTGGCCTTCCTCGATCGCCGGGCGAAGCGCCATGGTGGTCGCGAGGCCGTTGAGCCGCTTGACCACGACCTCTCCGAGCAAAGCGCGGTCGGCCGCAGTATGACGTAAGCAGAGACGACCATCGTCTTTCCGGCGGAGCAACGCAAAGCGGTCGAGGGTGGTGGGATCACCCCCGGAAATCGTTTCGCCAAGGCGAAATGCCAGGCCGAGAATACGTGCCCTTTGCACTTCTTCACCTCGGATCAAGCCATGCAGTTGATCGAGAACTTGTGGCATCTCTTTGCCTGTATAGCGGTGGTAAACGGCAAGTGCCAGAAAGGCACGATCGCGGTGTTCCACCAGCAAGCCGGGATGCGTGAACACTTGGCGAAAGGCATCATTCGCGCGGTGGTCGGGATGGGCGCGCCAGGCAATATCGCTGAGCAAACCGGCTGCCTCGCGGAGCAAGGTACCGTGTTTGCCTTCACCATCGACAAGGTTGGCCGTCCAGCGGTGTAGCGCGGGAGCTAAGCCGGGGAATCGCGAGGCTTGTGCGTTGATATCGCCGCAGGCGGCGAGCAGGCTGTCTTCCGACTGAACCTCAGGCGGCAGATCGGCATAGAGGAGGCCTTCGCGTAGACCGTAGGCGCAAAACTCTACGGAATGGGGCTGTATGTGTCGCAGCAATCTGTTTAGCAGCAACGACGCGTGCGGCAATACACCGCGGCGTCGTGGCGGCACACCGGGTAGGCGGCGCAGAGATTCCGGACTTTGCCTTGCCACCAGATCGGTGAGGCTCAGCATATCGTGGCGGCGCAGGCGGTAACGATGGACGAGCCGCAAGGGGTAATCTGTCTGAGCCATGTGAATGCGGGCGAGGGCACGCCAACTGCCGCCGACGAGATACAGCATTCCATCACGTGCGGTCTTTAGCCAGTCGAGCCCGGCAAAGGCCGCATCGATTTGCGCCTTGGCCTTGATGACCGGCGTCTGCAGGCGCAGGGGACCCAGCGGCAAGGTTGTTCTTTCGGTCGTCTTGCCGGCGGCGATTTGGGCCAATTCTAGGCTGCCACCCCCCAGGTCACCCATGATGCCGTCGACCTTGGGAATGCCCGCAATGACCCCGAGCGCGGACAGCGCGGCCTCCTCGGCACCCGTAAGGATGCGTGCATCAAGACCCGTCCGCCGATACAAATCCCTCACGAAACTCTCGCCGTCGCGGGCGTCGCGCACGGCCGCTGTGGCTACCACGTCCACTTGCTCGACGGCCATGATTTTCAGTAAGGTCGCGAAGCGCTCGAGGTTGGTCAAGGCCAGGGCCGCACCGGCCGGATCGAGTCGGTCGTTGTCATGCAGTGTGCTGCCAAGACCGCTCAACACCTTCTCGTTGAAAACAGCGACAGGAACCCGTGCCGGTCCGCCAAAGACAACCAGACGGATGGAGTTGGAGCCGATGTCGACCACCGCGCGACGCACGCCGGCGTATCCTTCCATGGTCGGGGGTTCAGTCCTGTGGCCCGATCCGCAACGGTGCCGGGGCACCGCCATGTTGCAGCGCCTTACCGCGCCCTGACAGGCTGGGATTCGTCATGAAATAAGTATGGGCCGAGAATGGGTCGGCGCTTGCAGGCACCTTACGATAGACCCCATCTGAGCCGAGGACCGAGCTCTGCGCCTCGTCCTTTAGATTTGCCAGCATGACCTGGTTGAGCACCTGCCGATGCACGGTCGCGTTGGTGATCGGAACCAAGACCTCACAACGGCGGTCGAAATTTCGCGGCATCCAATCGGCTGACGATATGAATAGCTTGGCGTTCGGCGACGGCAGTGGCTCACCATTGCCGAAACAGATGATGCGCGCGTGCTCGAGAAAGCGACCGACAATGCTTTTTACGCGAATGGTCTCGCTCATGCCCGTCACACCAGGGCGCAGACAGCAGACACCACGCACGATCAGATCGATCTCCACGCCGGCCATGCTGGCTTCGTAGAGCTTGTCGATAATTATGCTGTCGACCAGAGAATTCATCTTGGCCCAGATCATCGCGGGGCGTCCGGCTTTGGCGTTTGTGATCTCCTTATCGATATGCTCGATCAATGTCGTTCGCAGGGTCATCGGCGCGACGTCGACGCGGGAGAATTGTTCCGGCACCGCATAGCCGGTTGTAAAGTTGAAGATCCTCGCGGCATCGCGTGCCAACTCCTCGTCGCAGGTGAAGAACGAGAGATCCTCGTAAATGCGGGCGGTTACGGGATGATAATTGCCGGTGCCGAAATGCACGTAGGAGCGCAGCATTTGCCCTTCACGGCGCACCACATTGGAGATCTTGGCATGGGTCTTCATGTTCATGAAGCCATAGACCACGTGCACGCCCGCACGCTCAAGGCTTCGCGAAAGCTTGAGATTGCTCTCTTCGTCAAAGCGCGCCTTGAGCTCGACAAGGGCGGTCACGGTCTTGCCAGATTCGGCCGCGGCGATCAACGCCTTCACAATCGGTGACTCGGCGCTGGTGCGATACAAGATTTGTTTGATGGCGATGACGTTTGGATCTGTTGCGGCTTGCTGCAAAAACTGCACGACCACGTCGAAGCTCTCATAGGGGTGATGGACGATGAAGTCCTTGGCGCGTATCGCAGCGAAGCAATCGTTATCGTACTCTCTAACCCGTTCCGGAAAGCGTGGTGTGTAGGGCTGAAAATACAGGTTGGGACGGTCGCAATCCACAAGTTCGGCAGTTTGTGCCATGCCAAGGATACCGTCCACGACGGTGATATCGCTGACTTCCGCGTGAAGCTCGTTGATTACCATCTGGCGTAGCTCGGCAGGCATGTCGGCGCCAATCTTGAGCCGGACGATGCCGCCCCGCCGCCGTTGCCGTAGCGCCGTCTCGAACAGGAGCACCAGGTCCTCTGCCTCTTCTTCATATTCGATATCGCTGTCGCGAATCAGGCGGAAGCAGCCACGCCCTGTCACCCGGTAGCCGGGGAACAGTTGGTCGATGAAGAGCTCAACCAAAGATTCGAGTGGCAAATAGCGGATATTATGACCAGGTAACCGAACAAAGCGCCGCGTCTGTTCAGGTAATGGGACAAGCGCGCGCAAGGTGCGGCCGTCGTCGTCGTCTACAAGTTGCATGGCGAGCGCGAAGCCGCGATTGGCTATGAAGGGAAAGGGATGTGCCGGATCGATCGCCAGTGGCGTCAGCACGGGAAAGACCTGCTCGAGAAAGTAATCGCGCAGCCAGTCGACATCGACGTCGGTAAGGTCATTGGGCCCAACGACCGCGACGCCTGCGGTCTTTAGCTCGATCAGCAATTCCCTCCAGCTGTCCAGTTGTGCCGCCATTAGACGGTTGGCGTTCGCCATGACTTCTTCTAATTGCTGGACAGGCGTACGGCCGTCGAGGCTGCGGTGGGTCAGGCCGTTGCGCACCTGGCCCTTGAGGCCGGCGACCCGCACCATGAAAAATTCGTCAAGGTTGCTCGCCGAAATGGACAGAAAGCGCAGCCGCTCCAACAGCGGGTGGGCCGTGTTCTCAGCCTCGGCCAACACACGCCAATTGAACGCCAGCCAAGACAATTCGCGATTGAAGTACCGCTCCCGCGGTGCCGATGGTGCCGCGGCTGTCGCTTTGGACGCCGCCGGCGTGTCAGCAGTCTTTTGCCGTGCCATCGAACTTCTCCTTAGAACGTAGCGCGATGGTTGCCGCCATCCATGAGGAAATGCTGGCCGGTGACGAAACCTGCTTGCGCTGAGCAAAGGAAGGCGCAGGCATCGCCGAACTCGGCTGGATCGCCGAAGCGTCCTGCTGGATTGAGGTCGGCCATGGCAGCTGCCATGGCCTCCTCAGTCTTGCCTGCCTGCTTGGCTCGAAAAGTGATATTGCCGCGCAAGCGATCTGTATCGAAGGGGCCCGGCAGCAAGCAGTTTATGGTCACGTTATGGCGCACGGTCTGCCGTGCGATGCCGGCCAGAAAGCCGGCAAGGCCGGTGCGCGCACCATTAGAGATGCCGAGTTCTGGAATAGGGGTTTTGGTGGAACTTGAGGTGATGTTGACGATGCGCCCGAAGCCGCGCTGGATCATCGGATCGACGGTTGCCTTGATGAGTTCTATGGGGGTGAGCATGTTGGCGGTCAGACCATCGATCCAGTCCTCGCGGCTCCACTTACGAAAATCACCTGGTGGTGGCCCGCCCGCATTGTTAATCAGAATGTCGGGCTCGGGGCAGGCGGTGAGCAGGGCCTGCCGGCCCTCTTCGGTGGTCACGTCGGCGGCAACTGCCGTCACCTCGCTGCCGCTCATCTCGCGAATGGCTACCGCGGCGGCGTCGAGGACCGTTTGGTCGCGCCCGTTGATTGTCACTGCGACACCCTCGCCCGCAAGCGACGTCGCGCAGGCCCGCCCGAGGCCGCGGCTCGATGCACACACAATAGCCTTACGGCCGGCAATTCCCAGATCCATCCGTTGTCTCCTGTGACGCCGATTATGCGTCTTTATCTTTGCAGTACGTCCCGCGCCAGCGGGATGGTGACGCGTCTGTGTCCCGCGAGTGCGGCCTGGTCAAGTGCCTGAACCAGTTCGCGAGCGGCAGCGAAAGAGCGCTCGATGCGCGCCATCAGATAGTCGATTACTTCCTCTCCCACAGCAAGCTGGCGGTCGCTGAACTGCTTGATGAGCACGGCCGCCAACAGGCGGTCGTCGGGCGCTTGCAGGCTGATCGCGGGCAATGCGCTAAGACGGGAAGCCAAATCGGCGAGAGCGATCGGCCAGCGTGCCGGCGGCTCGCGTGCCGCTAATAGCAGACCGCCGCCGCGCTCGGCAACGGTGTTGTAGAGATGAAACATAGTCGTCTCATCCGCCGCCTCGTCGGCGCTGCCGCAATCCACGGCTGCGGCGCTGGAGGAACCGAGCAATTCTGTTGGGTCGAGGCCGCGACAGAGCTCCGCAATGTTTACCATCGCGGCGCGGCTTCGGCTGCGCCATACGTTCAGCAAATGGCTCTTACCGCAGCCCGCCGGGCCATGAATGGTAAGGCCGGGCGCGTTCCAATCGGGCCAGCGATCTATCCAGCCAACAGCCTCGGTGTTGCTTGGCGCCACCAGGAAGTCGTCGGCGCCGAGCGCCGGACGGTGATCCAAATTAAGAGGAAGCTGTACTGCTGTCTCAGCGCTCATGGTGGATCGTCGCTGTCGTAGGCGGGGCTTTCCAGGTAATGTGAGAGGGCAAAACGCACCAATACGCCGATCACCGCCGCAATCGGGACGGCCAGCAAAACGCCGACAAAGCCAAAAAGAGAGCCGCCGGCAAGCAGCGCGAACATAACCCAGACGGCATGCAGACCCACCCTGTCGCCTACGAGCTTGGGCGTAAGGATATTGCCCTCGATCATCTGGCCAATGACGAAGACTGCGATCACCGCAACGAGCTCTCCAGTGGCGCCGAATTGCAAGTAGCCGAAGGTCAGGCTGAGCAGTAGCCCGACGATAGCTCCGATGAAGGGGATTATCGAGATCACGCCGACGATGAGCCCCACCACCAGGCCGTAATTGAGCCCAATGATCTCGAGCGCGATCGCATAGCTCGTGCCCAGCACGACGCAGACGATGGCTTGGCCGCGCACAAAGGCGGACAACGTGCGATCAATCTTCTGCAGCTGCTGGCGCACCACATCGGCGTGGCGATGCGGCAGATAGCCGTCGACCTTGGCAACAATCAGATCCCAATCACGCAGCAGATACCAAGTGACCACGGGAGTGATGATTAGCAGGCCGGCCAAGTTGAGCAAGGCTAGGCCAGACAGGAAGAGCTTCCCCAAGGCTTCGAACGACCAGGAGGCGAGCTTGCCGGCGACGTCGCGCAGGGCGATGCGGACGTCCTCCATCTGCTGCTCGTCGATCTGAGAGGAAGCGGCCTCGACCAAGCTGGTAATGCGCTCTGTCAGCGACAATACCATCCCCGGCAGCTCCTTCAGTAGGCTGGTGATCTGCGTCTGCAGCAACGGCGCGACCAGGAGCACCAGGACCGTGAGCAGCAAGAAAAAGAGCACCGTAACTGCGGTGGCAGCCGAGGGCCGCGAGAGCTTGCGCGCTTCCAGCCGGTCGATCACTGGATCGAGAAAATAGGCGATCGCGAGGCCGACGATAAACGGTAACAGAATGTCGCGCAGCAAAACGAGCAGCAGCACTAGGGTCAGAAATGCTGCTAGCCAATACAGGCCTTGTCGCGCCGAACTCATGAGCGTTCGCGCCATTCTCTGCTATGCCGGCGCCCAGTCACTCGAAGAGCAAGTCCTCTTCCGGATCCGTTTCGCCGTCCGCCGCGGATACGGCAGCTGCGGGGCGGTCCATGGCCGTAGGCACGCTCGCCTGTTCCGGCAAATCCTGGTCCGGCTCAGGCAGTGGTGTGGCCACGTCCTTGGTCTCGATGCGCCAACCGCCGCCGCCATCATCGATCAGCGACAGTCCACGGCTGTCCAAAGCATCGCTCAGCGATCCCAGCGCGCCATAATACCGCAGCGTCAATTGCGCTTCGCTGCGGCTTAGCGACACAATCTGCGTGCCGGCCAGTTGCGACATGCTGTCGAAACGCTGACGAATGCTCAGCCAATTCTCCAGTCCGGTCAGCTTGGTGCTGACATCGAGCGTCGACAGGCTGCTGAAATCGACCAGATTGGCAAGTTTCCAATCGCTCTCCAGTGTCTCGGCCATGGTCAGAGCAGCCTGACGCAGCGTCGCGGCTGTGTTTGGCACCGCCGCGGTGTGCCGGCTGAAGGCAATCGTCGACTCATCACCGACATGATGCAGCGTCGTGGCCGTGTTTGGCACCGCCGCGATGTGCCGGCTGAAGACGATCGTCGACTCATCGCCGACATGACGCGTTGCTGTGACGCCAACGCCACCACCGGATTCCAGGCGGGCCAGGGCGACCAGCGTTTCCCGTGCGCTGTAGCGATCGGCGACAGCGGACAAGGCATTCGCATCGCCATTGCGCGCCTGCTCGGCAGATACGGTAGTCAAATCCTCCAGCTCACCATAGGGGAGTACCAGATTGACCAGATGGTGACGCCAGCCGATGCCGTGCCAAGCGTCACGCCACGGATTGGGTTCCTCCCAAAGCCGTAACGCCCCATCGCTTTCAAGCAGTGGTAGCACGAGGCGTGACGGGCTCTCGGTCTCGGCAAAGGGAATGTGTGCCGAGCGCAGCGCCCGGCGAACGCCGTCCGGGTCGAAATGCACGGTCAGATCGGCAATGTAGCGCTGCGATGAGTGGCGCTCGCGGGCAACTTCGTAACTGCGCACTAAGCGCTCCAGGTCACCCGCTTCGACGGCCGGCAGCTGGGCGTGATCGCTTTCTAGCGTGAGCTTCTTGTAAAGCCGGCTCAGGGCGATACTTTGACCTGTTGCCAGGGCGCGCGCCTGGGCTTGCTGGGCGCTGGAGCCGCTTGCATCGACACTGACGTCGCCCACGGTAAAGGGCCCTGCCATGGCCGAGAGTGATAGCCCGGCGCCGATCGCCACGGTGATTGCAGGGCACAGCGAAAAGCGCCCTGCGCCCATTGCAAAGCACCCATTTACCAGTGATAACACCCAGTGTGTCACCATTTCAGCCTCGGAACAGTTTTGGAACCAACCGCCGGGCATCATAACATGAGCGATACCCCCGACCACCCTTACCGCTACCGTGATGCAGGCGTCGATATTGATGCCGGCGCGGCTCTGGTCGAGCGTATCAAGCCCATGGCGCACGGCACCGCCCGGTGTGGCGGTGACGGGTCCTTGGGCGGTTTCGGCGCGGTGTTCGACCTTGCGGCCTGCGACTTTCGTGACCCGATCCTGTTGGCGGCGACAGATGGTGTCGGCACTAAGCTGCTGGTTGCGAACGCTGTTGGGTGCCACGATACCATCGGCATAGACCTTGTCGCCATGTGCGTGAATGATTTGGTGGTACAGGGTGCTGAGCCATTGTTTTTCCTAGATTATTTTGCTACTTCGGCGCTTGATGTGGAGGCTGCCGCGACCGTGCTGTCGGGCATCGCCGATGGCTGCCGCCAGGCCGGTTGTGCTTTGATCGGCGGCGAGACAGCGGAGCTTCCCGGTCTTTACCGGCCCGGGGACTACGATCTTGCAGGTTTCGCCGTAGGTGCCGTTGAGCGCGACGGCTTGCTGACGGGTGAGCATGTAGCCGTGGGTGATGTGATTCTGGGTATTGCCTCGAGCGGCATCCATTCAAACGGCTATTCGCTGGTCCGACGGGTCGTCGAAGGCGAGGGGATGGATTATTTCGAGCCGGCGCCGTTTGATGCCGGTACCAGCCTGGGCAAGGCCCTGCTCACGCCGACTCGAATCTACGTCAAAAACCTGCTCGCGGCGATTCCCTGTGGCATCAAGGCGCTTGCGCACATCACCGGCGGAGGCTTGCCGGAAAATCTGCCGCGGGTGCTGCCGGATGGCACGGCTGCGGCGATCGAAACGACCTGGGACCTGCCGCCGGTCTTCGCCTGGTTGCACCGCAATGCGGGTGTGCCAGACGACGAAATGCTGCGCACTTTCAACTGCGGCGTCGGCATGGCGGCGGTCGTGGCCGCGGCCGACACCGATGCCGTGACTGAGAGCCTCACGGCAGCTGGTGAGACGGTGTTTTCTATCGGATCTATCCAGCGTGGGGATGGGGGTGTGACGATCGTCGGCGGGGAGTACTGGCGGCGGTGAGTGAGCTATCCCTCGCGATCCTGATATCCGGTCGCGGCAGCAACATGCAGGCGCTGGTCGAGGCCTGCGCCGAGCCTGGCTTTCCTGCGCGTGTCGCGACGGTCATTTCCAACCGTTCGGATGCTGCTGGTCTGGCTACTGCTGCGAGCCACGGCATTGCCACGGCCGTCGTCGATCACAAGGGGTTTGCGGATCGTGAGACATTTGAATTGGCGCTTGACACAGCCATCGACGAGAGCGGCGCGGAACTGGTTTGTCTGGCGGGCTTCATGCGTTTGCTCGGAGCGGATTTTGTCGACCGCCGAGATAACCGGCTGATCAACATCCATCCCTCGTTGCTGCCGGCCTACAAGGGGCTCGATACTCATGAGCGAGTCTTAGCCGACGGTGCGCGCTTTGCCGGCTGCACCGTGCATTTCGTGCGCCCGGCCATGGATGCGGGACCGATCATTGTGCAGGCTGCGGTGCCTGTGCTGGCGGACGATACCGCTGAGAGCCTGGCGGCCCGCGTGCTCGCACAGGAGCACCGCATCTATCCGCTCGCCGTGCGCTGGATCGCCGAGGACCGGGTATCGCTATACGACAACAGGGTCTCCGTTGCCGGCGCCGCTGCGGCGGTCGAGACCCTCATAAATCCGATCTCGTCCTAGGAGAGCGCCATGACGAAAGATATCAACCCGATGCAGATTCAGTCTGCCTTGATCACTATCGTCTTCCAACTCCTGCAAAAGCTGCGCGAGTCCGGCATTTTCGAAGACGGCAAGGAGCTTCGCGCATTTCTGCAGGAGGCAGCAGATGCGAACCGCGCCGAGTACAATCCCGTGAATCAGGGCGCGGCCGATTTCATCGAGAGCTTCATGATGGAGCACCCGATACTCAGGGAGGGTGAGTGAGCGGTGCGCTGGCCGATGCGGAGACATCGTTTAAGCGCCGCGGCGCATCCGTAGAGCCGCCTCAAGCCGCACGCTTTTCGCCGCTCTGGTGGGGTTGCGCGCCGTTCGGCGTGGGGCGCATGACGGTGCGGCCCACTCTTAAGCCGGCGGCGAAAAGCGTGTGGTTAAATGGGTTCGTTGTCAGTGCACGTTGGTATTAGGGAGTAATATCGATCTCGGCGAAGAAGAAACGGATCTCGGTGACCGCGTTTTCCCGGCTGTCAGAGCCATGTACCGAGTTCGCCTCAATGGATTCGGCGAAATCGCGGCGGATGGTGCCTTCGTCTGCGTTGGCGGGGTCGGTCGCGCCCATGATCTCGCGATTGCGCTCGATAGCATTTTCGCCTTCGAGGATCTGCGCCACCACAGGGCCTGAGCACATGAAATCGCAAAGGTCGCTGAAAAAGGAGCGCTCACTGTGCACAGCATAGAACGCCTCCGCCATCTCGCGGGACAAGCGTATGCGCCGCTGCGCGACGATGCACAATCCCGCTTCCTCGAGTCGGGCGTTGATCTTGCCGGTAAGATTTCGCCGCGTGGCGTCCGGCTTGATGATCGAGAGAGTACGTTCGATCGCCATGTTCATATCCGTCATCGGTGTCGAGAAGGGGCCTTATAGCGATGGTGGCGAGCACCAGCAACCGCGCATCGCAAAAAGGCATCAGGGCGTGCTGCGTATCGAGAAACTAACCTATCGCATCGGCGGGCGGATAATCATCGATGGCGCCAGTCTAACGCTCGCGGCAGGCCATCGCGCAGCCTTGGTGGGGTCTAATGGCGGCGGCAAGACCACCTTGCTGCGTTTGATCACAGGCGAGTTGCACCCGGAATCGGGCGATATCGTCTTGGCGTCGAATACCCGGGTCGGGACGGTTGCGCAAAGAGCGCCCTCAGGTGAGCGCTCGCCGCTGGAGTTCGTTCTGGCCGCCGACAGTGAGCGGCTGGCGTTACTGGAGGAGGCCGAGCGGCTGGAAAGTGATGCATCGCCGGACGGTGGGCGGCTCGCCGCCGTGCACGAGCGCCTGGTTGCGATTGGCGCGCATGCGGCGCCGGCGCGGGCAGCCTCGATCCTACATGGCCTCGGTCTCGACGCCGAAGGTCAAAGCCGCCCGCTCGCGACGCTGTCCGGCGGCTGGCGCATGCGCGTGGCGTTGGCGGCAGTACTTTTCGCGCAACCCGATCTTCTGCTGCTCGACGAGCCGACGAACCACCTTGATCTGGAAGCGAGCTTCTGGTTGGGAGAATTTCTCGCCAAATGGCCACGCATGCTTCTCTTGGCGAGCCACGATCGTAGCCTAATCAACCAGGTTGTGGGCGAGACCATCCACCTCGATGGTGGACGAACTAAGACCTATCGCGGCGGTTTCGACGCCTTTCTCCGGGCCCGCCGCGAAGCGCGCGAGCGCGAGGCGGCGGTACAAGCCAACCTCGCGGCGCGGCGCAAGCATATGCAGGCCTTCGTCGATCGTTTTCGCTACCAAGCCAACAAGGCGCGCCAGGCCCAGAGTCGCCTGAAGGCGCTCGAGCGATTGGGCGAACCGGAGGCGCCGATTGCCGATAACGAGGTGGTATTCACTTTTCCCGAGCCAAGCGAGCTAGCGCCGCCCCTGCTAGCTCTTGACGGGGCCGGTGTGGGTTATGACGGGACGCCGGTGCTTTCACGCCTGGATCTGCGTATCGACATGGACGATCGCATTGCTCTGCTGGGCGCGAACGGCAACGGCAAGACCACACTCATGCGCCTGCTTGCCGGCAGAATGCCTACCATGGAGGGCGAACGTCACCCGTCGCGCAAGCTCAACGTCGGCTATTACGCCCAGGATCAGGAAGAAGTCCTGTTAGCGGAGTGTACAGCCAATCAGCACGTCGCTGAGAGACTGCCGAAGGCGGACGAAACCGCACGCCGTGCCCATCTCGGCCGCTTCGGGCTGTCAGGACCGCTTGCCGATCAGTTGGTAAGCACGCTCTCGGGTGGCGAGCGCGTGCGTCTGGTTCTGGCCCTCGTCTGTTGTGAGGCGCCGCATTTGCTGTTGCTTGACGAGCCCACTAACCACCTTGATATTGATGCCCGCGAGGCGTTGGTCGAAGGTCTCAATGCCTATGCTGGCGCGGTGGTCTTGATCACCCATGACCGCCGCCTCATCGAGCTATGCGCAGAGCGGCTGTGGCTTGTCGCCGATGGCACTTGCCGCGCCTATGATGGCGATCTCGATGACTACGAACAGAGCCTGCTGGAGCGCCGCCGGGGCAAGGGCGAAGGCAAGGCTCGCGCTTCAGTAAACAAGGCCGAGCGCCGCCGCGATGCCGCACGGCGGCGTGACGAAACCGCATCGCTGCGCGGCGCCGTTGTCGAGGCGGAACGAGCCTTGGAGACACTTGCGAAAGAGCGCGACGGCGTCGAGGCTGCGGTTAGTGATCCAATGCTTTACGAAGGGGAGGATGCAGCGGATCGTGTAGCTGTCCTAAGCCGGGAACGGGCGCGGCTGGATCGTGCTATTGCCAAGGCTGAAGTCACTTGGCTGGAGGCCCAGGAGGCGTTGGAGGTGCAGGCGACCAAATGACCGCGTAAAGCTAGAAAGTGCTTTAGAGCGTCGGCCACAGGTGGTGCCAGCATACGCACGTCGAGGCATGGGGTGAATTTCTCCGTCCGCGACAGGACCTCCGTACGGGGATGGCGCGGCATATTGGCTCAACAACAACTTATAATTGTTGGCGGTAGTGGAAATCGGATAGGCAATTTTTCAGTTTTTGGAACAATTTCTAGGAAGAATTCAACTTGACGAATTGTTGTAGTTTTCAATATGATTCCCCGGATTTTGTACCATTTGAGGAACAAAGTGTGAGCCATCCTCGTATTTTTTTAGTCGGGACCTTAGTTGGCTCGCTGTGTTTCGTTCCGACCATACCCTTAATCGTCTGCAGATAGTATAGAGGGTAGCCTTGATATCGATCCTATCTCGGCGAAATTGGATCTCACGGAATCAATTACACTAGCTGCGGCGGACGATATCGAAGGCGCTGCGATCAACGCTGTAGGTGAGACCGCAGAATATCTCTTTGGCAATATCGGCGAAGACGCTCCAGATTGGGCCAAACGGTTCGAATTTGAGTGGCAAACACGTCAGGACAATCGTCCGGAGTGGTCTATTCTGACGGTTCAGCCGATTTGGGAGGCCGACGACCTTCGAGATACCGTGTTTACCCAGCTGAGTTATCGTCGCTACGAAATGTTTTCCTTGGACCGCGATGTTGTGAACGCGGGTCTTGGTTATCGCCGTTTGTTCCTCGAGGACACCGTGCTTGTTGGTGTCAATGGCTTTTTTTGATTACGAAGTCGACTATCACCATCAGCGCTCAAGCCTTGGCGCAGAGGTAAAATGGTATGGTCTTGACTTGGACGCAAACAAGTACTGGGGACTTAGTAGTGCTCACACAAGAGGTGTGAGCGGCGAAAGCGTCACTGAAGAGCCTCTCGACGGCCATGATATCCGACTGGCTGCCCAGGTCCCTTAATCTTCCATGGGCCAAAGTACGCGCGGCTCGCTACTGGTGGGATACTATCAACGCCTCTGAAGACATCAAAGGATGGTCGCTCAGTGGCAAAATCGATCTAATGCAAAACCTGCAACTTGAGGCCGGAGTCAAGTCGGATAATTTTATTCCTGGCGATGAGCGAGAGGCCTTCGTTGCTGTTCGTTTCTCTCTGGCCTTTGGTAAACCAGTTGCAATGAGTGTCAGCCCAATCTCAGATAGCCCGTGGCTAATGAGGGATATGACAGAACGCCGGCTAGATAAGGTGCAGCGTCAGAATAAGATCATTGTGGAACGCCGTAGCAGTGGTGTTGTCATTTCGAGGGGTAGCTAATCCGTATGTTTCGATATTTAACGGTTCTCGCGGTATCCGGTATCGCTCTTTATGCGCCCTCATCTCTTGCTGCGATCCTGGGAGCTGCTCGTGCTGCGTCTGAGTATCAGGTTACGGTCAAGCGAGTAGACCTCTGTACCGACTCCGCATGCAGTACTTTTGTGACAATTGGAAGCGGCAACAAAGTTTTCGATATCGCATCGGTTGCCGCTGGGGCAGCAGTCGGATCATATGCGGACGTTGGGGGTTTGGCGGCTGGGATTACCTATACTCATGTTAGGGCCTATGTCGACGAGACCATCACAATGACCGGCGGTGGAGTGAGCGACGACGCAGATGTAACCTGCTATACAGATGCCACTCCGACACAAGATGGTGACGCAAACACGGCGGAGATTAGCGACAATACGACGGCGAGCGGGGTTAGTGAGGATTACATTGTTCCCTCGGATGCAGGCAGTTTCACGGGCCTAGTGGACAGTGACTGGGAAGATCTCAACATTACTGTTCGAGATACCGATGCTGACACTGTCGGGGATGCTATCATCACCTACCCTTTGACAGCATCTTACACTACGATTGACCAAGAACCACTTATTGAGATCCAATTTGACACCAGCACTGCTGTTGGCGTACTCGATACCGATCCTACAGCTGGCGATGGGAACTGTTCGATTTTTCCGCGTCCCCCGACAGTAACCATAACAATAAGAGACCCTTGAGCCGACCACTGCTGCTTTTGGTCAATAGCTGGCTTATGGTCTTTGTGTGTCGCGTTTTTGCTCTATTGGCGACACAGCAGAAGAGCAATGATTGTAAGTTTCACCATCGTGAAAGAGGTGCGTGGAACACGGCCGTGATTTTTCCGCCGTCCGGCGTTGAAAATGTCAGTTTCGTGTTGGGGCTGGCGGTTTTTCGTTCCTAATTGCGCAAGCGGAAGCGTTGTAGTTTTCCGGTCTCGGTGCGGGGTAAGTCGGCAACAAAGGTGATCGCGCGTGGATATTTATATGGCGCGATCTGTTGCTTCACGAAGTCTTGAAGTCTCTTAACCGTAGCTTCGTCGTCCGTCACTCCCTCGCGCAACACCACGAACGCTGAGACAATCTGCCCGCGCTTCAGATCTGGCTGGCCAACTACGCCGCACTCGCTGACATCCTCGTGGTCGAGTAGGGCGGCCTCCACCTCGGGGCCGGAAATATTGTATCCGGCCGAGACGATCAGGTCGTCAGAACGCGAAACGTACCAGTAATAGCCATCCGCGTCCCGTCGATAGAGATCGCCGGTGAGATTCCAGCCATCCTCGACATAGGTCGCCTGCCGCTCTTCGTCAGCTAGGTATTTGCAGCCGGTGGGACCCCGCACTCCGAGGCGGCCGACTTCATCGTCAGCGGCTTCACTGCCATCGTTGGTGAGCACGCGGGCCTGGTAGCCGGAGATGGCCTTGCCCGTTGCTCCGGGTCGGATGGCGTCGCCTGGGCCTGATACGAAGATGTGCAGCATCTCGGTGGAGCCGATGCCGTCGAGAATCTTGAGGTCCGTAGCATCTCGCCAGGCCTGCCAGGTCGGCAGCGGCAGGGTCTCACCGGCTGACACACAACGCTCGAGGCTGGAGATATCATACTTCTCAACCAACCCGAGTAAGGCGCGATAGGCGGTTGGCGCGGTATAGAGGGCGGTGCAGTGGTGGCGTTGGATGGCATCGAGTATGGTATCGGGGGTCGGCTTGTCGAGTAAGGCCGTGGCCGCGCCCACGCGTAACGGAAAGCAGAGCAAAGCGCCGATGCCGAAAGCGAAGGCTAGTGGCGGTGAGCCGGTCACCACATCGTCAGAGCGGGCGCCGAAAACATGCGGTGGAAAACAATCGCATATCGCCAATATGTCGCGATGGAAATGCATGCAACCTTTCGGCTGGCCTGTGGTACCTGACGTGAAGCCAATCAGCGCTACATCGTCCGCGGCGGTATCGGCGGCGGCGAAGCCCGGCGCTTTTGTTGCCACCAGTTTGTCGAAATCGGCATCACCGTCGCCCGTCGCGCTAATCATGGCGAGGCGCTCAAGGCCCCCGACCTGGTTGAGTTCTTCGGCCAGGGTGACGTCGCAGAGTGCGTGGCGGATCTGCGCCTTTTCGTTGATGTAGGTGAGCTCGCGCGCCCGTAGCATCGGCATCGTGGCGACGCAAACGCCGCCGGCCTTGATGACGCCTAGCCAACAGGCCGCCGCCATCGGCGTGTTGGGTGCCCGTAACAGCACGCGATTGCCCGTCACTAGCCCCATGTCCTCGACCAAGGCCTTGGCGATGCGGTCGACGAGCGATGACAGCGCAACGTAAGTCCACGAGCGGTTGCCAAACAGGATGGCAATTCTCTCACCATCGCCGGCCGCGATGCGCGCGTCTAGCAATGCCGCTGCGGCATTGAAGCGGTCGGGATAGGCAGCGAGCGCTGGCAGTGCGGTGTAGTCGCAGGGTGCCAATAAATGTGCGGGCGGCAGATTGTCGCGCGTAAAGTTGTCGAGGTGGCCGCTCGGTCCTCCGGGCGGTTGGGATTCGTGCCTGGGCATTCTGTTGGTCTCCTTATGTCGCGCCTACATCGCTTCGCCGCCGGCAGCGGCGATTCCCTGGCCGATGAGGGCGGCGGAATTCGGGTGGTAAAGCCAGGTTTCGGTATTAGCCACTTCGCGCGGCTCGATCAGGCGGCCTTGCATATTTTGTGCGGTAAGCTCGGTGAGCGCAGCGAAATCCGCCACCCAATACTGTTTCTCGATGCGAAATGCATGTCCGCCGAGTGCCGCCTCGTCGCCATCCTTGGCGTCGCTCTTGCTCAGGGTTATCGGTGTGGAGTTGCCCATCATGATGGCTCCCGATCCTGCCCAAGGATTACCTGGCGGGGCGTTCACCACAAGGTCAGCCTGTCACGACGTTTTGCGGTTGCCCCTCGAGAAAGGCGATGACGTTGTCGACCGCGCCATCGTTCAGCAGTTCCGTGGCTTCGGCCGTCCAATCGGCAGCGTGCGGCGTCAGCACCACCTGATCGCAGCTGAGGATCGGGGCATCGCCCGGCAAGGGCTCCTCGGGAAAGACATCGAGCCCCACCCCATTTAAGCGTCCCGCGGTTAGCGCCGCATGCAGGGCATCCATGTCCACTACATCGCCGCGGGCGCCGTTTAAAAGAATCGCCTCGTCCTTCATCTTTGCCAACGCCGCGGCATCGATGAGATGATGGCTGTCGTCGGTGAGCTTAACGTGCAGGCTGATCACATCGGCGGTTGCCAGCAACTCGTCGAACCTCACATAGGTGACACCGAGCGCGGCGCTACGCTCTGCCGAGGGATGATAGCTCCATGCAATGACCCGCATGCCCAGCGCACTGGCGAGCCGCGCCATTTCTGCGCCGACCGCACCCGTGCCGATGACGCCGAGCGTCTTGCCCTGCAAACCGACATTGAGCCTGCGGGTCCAGCGCCCGGCCTTGAGTTCGGCGGTTTGAAACGCGGCGCGCTTGGCGACAGCGAACATCAGGCCGAACATGTGCTCAGCTACGGCTGGTGCCGTGCGGCCAGGCTGATTGGAGACGACCACGCCATGCTCCGTCGCGGCATCGAGATCGATCATGTCGGTGCCGATGGAGCAGGTGGTGATCATGCGCAGCTTTGGCAGCTTCTCAAGCTCCATCCGGCGCCAGGTAACGGCGCTGCGGGAGTTGATGATGACCTCGGCGTCCTGCGCGCGTGCCAGTTTTTCCTCGTGGCTGTTGGGCCGGTTCTCGTAAAGGGTCAACTCGCCGAGCGGTGCCAAGCGGTTGAGCGCGGCTGAGCCCACGATCTGCACAGGATCGTCTCCTGGTACGAGGATGGAGACACGGTTCGGCAATGGCAGGGTTCCTTTCGGCTGCGCTTCGCTCGTTCGCGATACCATAGCGCATGGCCCTGCGCGCGTCGCGACTGGCAAAGCCGGCTCTCGGGTGATATTCGATAGGTGGCGGCAGTAAGCGGTGGGGTGCAGAAAACGATGGACGCGATTATCCGAGAGCTGGAGGAGCGCCGCGAGGCGGCACGGGTCGGGGGTGGTGAGCGTCGCATTGCCTCCCAGCATGATAAAGGCAAGCTGACAGCGCGTGAGCGCCTGGAGTTGTTGCTGGATCCGGGCTCGTTTGAGGAGTTCGACATGTTCGTCGAGCACCGCTGCGCCGATTTTGACATGGATAAGCAGCGCGTGCCTGGCGACGGTGTCGTTACCGGCCACGGCACCATAAATGGCCGCAAGCTGTTCGTCTTCAGCCAGGATTTCACGGTCTTCGGTGGCTCCCTGAGTGAGGCGCATGCGGAAAAAATCTGCAAGGTCATGGATCTGGCTATGAAGGTTGGCGCGCCGATGGTCGGTCTCAACGATTCTGGCGGCGCGCGCATCCAGGAAGGTGTGGCCTCTCTGGGCGGCTACGCCGAGGTCTTTCAGCGCAACGTGCTTGCTTCCGGCGTGGTGCCGCAGCTCAGCCTAGTCATGGGACCGTGCGCGGGCGGCGCGGTTTATTCGCCAGCCATGACCGACTTCATCTTCATGGTGAAGGACTCATCTTATTTGTTTGTTACGGGACCCGACGTGGTGAAGACTGTAACCCACGAGACGGTCAGTGCGGAAGAACTCGGTGGCGCGGTAAGTCACACCACCAAGTCGGGCGTGGCGGATATCGCTTTCGAGAACGATGTCGAAGCGCTGGCGACCATGCGGCGCTTTTTTGACTTCCTGCCCCTCAACAATCGCGAGCCGGTGCCGGTACTGCCGACGACCGACGCCACGGATCGCGCCGAGCCATCCCTCAACACGCTTATCCCAGCCGATTCGCAAAAGCCTTATGATATGCACGAGCTGATCGAGAAGGTGGTTGACGAGGGCGACTTCTTCGAGTTGCAGCCGGCCTATGCCGCCAACATCATTATTGGCTTCGCGCGTATCGACGGGCATACGGTCGGTATGGTTGCCAATCAGCCGATGGTATTGGCAGGTTGCCTCGACATCAATTCGTCGCGCAAGGCTGGACGTTTTGTGCGCTTTTGCGATTGCTTTAACATTCCCATCGTAACCTTTGTCGACGTGCCGGGCTTTCTGCCGGGCACCGACCAGGAACATGGCGGTATCATCAGCCACGGCGCCAAGCTGCTCTTCGCCTATGCCGAGGCGACTGTGCCAAAGGTCACGGTAATCACGCGCAAGGCTTATGGCGGCGCCTATGACGTGATGAGCTCTAAGCATTTGCGCGGCGACGTTAACTATGCTTGGCCGGCAGCGGAGATCGCGGTCATGGGGCCGAAAGGCGCGGTCGAAATCATCTTCCGAGGCTCGCTCGACGATCCGGCCGAGGTGGAGCGCCGCACCGAGGAATACCGCGAAAAGTTTGCCAATCCCTTTATTGCCGCCAGCCGCGGCTATATCGACGACGTGATCTTGCCGCAAAACACGCGCTGCCGCTTGGCTGGAGCTCTGGCGCTGCTGCGCTCCAAGCAGCTCGAGAATCCCTGGAAAAAGCACGACAACATCCCGCTCTAGGCAGAGCTAACACTGATAAGAGATAGGTTTGTTCGACAAGATCCTGATCGCGAACCGCGGCGAGATTGCCTGCCGCGTCATGCGCACGGCGCGCCGCATGGGTATAGCAACCGTGGCCGTCTATTCCGAGGCCGATGCCGGCTCCCGTCATGTCGAGATGGCGGACGAATCCGTTCTCATCGGCCCGGCACCATCGGCGCAAAGCTATCTGCTTGCTGAGCGTATCCTTGCCGCGGTTAAAGACACAGGTGCGCAGGCGGTACATCCCGGCTTCGGCTTTCTCTCGGAAAACGCGGACTTCGCGCGCGCTTTGGAGGCGGAAGGTATCGTCTTCATCGGCCCGGGGCCCGACGCCATCTCTGCCATGGGCGACAAGATAGAATCCAAGAAACTTGCGGCCGAGGCTGGGGTGAGCACTATTCCGGGCCACGACCAGGCTATTGTCGATGTTGATGCCGGTGTAGCGATCGCGACCAAGATTGGCTATCCGGTGATGGTTAAGGCGTCGGCAGGCGGTGGCGGCAAGGGCATGCGCGTGGTTGACCGAGCTGAGGATCTGGCGGAGGCCTTCTCTAGCGCCCAGAACGAGGGGCGTAACTCCTTCGGCGACGATCGCATGCTGATCGAAAAGTTCATCACCTCGCCGCGCCATATCGAGATCCAGCTCATGGCCGATGCGCACGGTAATGCGGTTTATCTGAACGAGCGCGAGTGCTCCATCCAGCGTCGTCACCAGAAAGTGATCGAGGAGGCGCCGTCGCCCTTCGTCGATGCCGGTATGCGCCGTGCCATGGGGGAGCAAGCAGTGGCGCTCGCCAAGGCGGTTGGATACCGCTCGGCCGGCACTGTTGAGTTTGTCACGGGCGCCGACAAGAACTTTTATTTTCTCGAGATGAACACGCGATTGCAGGTTGAGCATCCGGTGACCGAGATGATCACTGGGCTCGATCTCGTCGAGATGATGATCCGCGTCGCCGCCGGCGAGCCTCTTGGTATCACCCAGGACGATGTGGCGCTCGACGGCTGGGCGGTCGAATCCCGGATCTATGCCGAGGATCCGGCGCGCGGCTTCCTGCCCTCAATCGGTCGCCTGGTGCGCTTTCTCACGCCAGAGGAAACAAATAGCGTGCGCATCGACACCGGCGTCGGTGAGGGTGACGAAATCAGCATGCATTATGATCCAATGATCGCAAAGTTAGTCACTTACGGTCCTGATAGAGCCGCGGCGATCGCTCGTATGGGCGAGGCACTCGATGGTTTTCTGATCGGTGGTATCAACACCAACGTGCCGTTTCTTGCCTCGATCTGCCGAAACGACTGCTTCGGTAAGGGAACGTTGACTACCAACTTCATTGCTGAGGAATATGGCGGCGTCTACGCGGCGGACACGCCCGATGACACGGTGGCGGAGGTTCTGGCGGGCGTCGCGGCACTAATCGAAGGCCGTGTCGCAGCACGTGCGGCGGCGCTGGGTGGTGAGCCCGATGGCACACGCCAGGATCTGACGATCAGCGTCGGCGAGAGCGAGTGGCAGGTTGGTGTGACCTTAGTCGAGAGTGGCTGCGACGTGAAGATCGGCAGCAAGACGCTGGCGGTGCGCGACGATGGCTGGCGCCCCGGAGACAGTATCTTCCGTGGCCGTATTGGCGAGCGTGACGTGGTGGTGCAGGTCGCCCGTGGTGCCCGCGAGGCCTGGCGCCTGGTGCATGGTGGGGCTGCAGTCGACGTTCTGGTGCGCTCGGCCCGCGCCGCCACCATGGCCGCGCGCATGCCCAAGAAGGAACCACCCGACCTAAGTAAATTTCTACTCTCGCCCATGCCCGGCCTCGTGGTCTCGGTCGCCGTGACGGCCGGCGACATGGTCAAGGCCGGTGAACCCCTCTGCGTGGTCGATGCCATGAAGATGGAGAACGTGCTCCGCGCCGAACGCGAGGTAACGGTGGCCGAAGTTAAGGCGTCGACGGGCGACAGCCTAGAGGTTGACCAGGTCATAATGATATTCGAATAAAGTTGTTTCGGTAATAAAATTGTCTCTATCACCAGGTGGGATGAGAGAGGGTAGGGAAGTTCGGATGTGATTCGTCTGTGGGGGTTATTTGCTGTTTGGAGAACACGTAAGAGAAAGTAGCGTACCACTTGGTACGCTGCCCATCGTCCGGATCTTAGAGAGGATTTGGCTACCACTCGATGGTTCGCGCTGGCCATGGAGAGAGTGTAGAACAGCACGACGGTCGCTGCCAGAAAGAGCCCGCTCTAAGCGACGCCGACCTTGCGCCGGCTTCAGTTCGCGGCGGTGAGTGGCCAGAGGTGATGCCGAGAACCGCCAGAATCCATAAGTTTTCGTCGGTGAAGATGCCGGTATTGCTTATCGCGCCGTCTCCTCCCGAGCCTTGGCCACGATCGCGCGACGGGCGGGTGCGTAGGCGGCTGTGCCAGTGATTTCGAACAAGGCGGCGCAGACATCATGATGATATGCGAGGCCACCGCGGGCGACCCGCTCAATGGGGCCGTCCCGGTAGCCAAGGCCGAGTCGGCAGGTCAGGTCCATATCGGCGGCACTGGCCAGGCCTTCATCCAGAAGCCGCAAGGCATCGTTGTATTTGGGCCGCACCAGGCGGTCTATGATGCGTCCCGCGTGGTCCGCACAGACGGCGACCGTGAGGCCTGCCCCCTCGAACACTGCGCGCGCTGCAGCGACGGCGCTTTCAGGCGTGTTCGGCTGGCGCACCAGTTCGATAAGCGGGGACGGCGGGTCGTTGCCGTTGCGGTAGCGCTCGAACCCCAGCACGTTGGAGCCTTCCTCGCCCTCAGCCTCACCCGTGTGAACGCCGAGACATTCCGTGCCCAGCTCGACCAGGATCGCCGCCTTGCTCTCGTCTAACACGTGTGGCGCGCCAAGGTAGATCGCCACCTCACCTTCGTCTCTGTTGCCGTGGAGAAAGGGATCGTCCGTGGGGAAGGAGCGGGATTTTCCTTGTTGAATGAGTGTATAGCGCATCATTAGGCTCCAAACATAGCGTCGCCATCGTAGTCATAGAAGCCGCGCCCGGTCTTGCGCCCGAGATGGCCGGCGGCGACCATGCGCCGCAGCAGTGGCGGCGTGGCGGCACGTGGGTCTTGCGTGATGGGGTGAAAGGCCTTGCAAAGGCGTATCTGGGTGTCGAGCCCGATCAGATCTAATAGCTCGCAGGGTCCCATGCGGTAGCCGAGCGCGGTCTTGATGGCCGTATCGATATCGGCCGGGCTTGCCACGCCCGCCTCGACCGCGCGGATAACGTCGTTGTTGAACGGCACTAGCAGCGCGTTGAGGATAAAGCCCGGTTTATCCTGGGTACGGACGGGTGTTTGACCGCAGACCTCGGTCCAGGCCCAGGCGGCGGCAAAGGTCTCATCGGAGGTGTTGAGCCCAGGCGATATCTCGATCAACTTCATCAGCTGTGCTGGTAGGCAAAAATGCATGCCCACTACCTTATCCTGGCGTTCGCAGCCCGAAGCGATCTCGCTGATCGACAAGGTCGAGGTGTTGGACGCGAAGATGGTGTGAGGCGGGCAAATACCATCGAGTGTGCCCAAAAGCTCGCATTTGACGGCGAGGTCCTCGAACACTGCCTCGATCACGAGATCGCAGTCGGCGAAGGCGTCGAGATCGGTGCTGTGGCGATAGCCAGCAAGCGCCATCTCGGCCTGTTCCGCCGAAAGCTTGCCGCGCGCCACCGATTTCTCGAAGAAGCCTTGCGTCTGGGCATAGGCGCCGTCGAGCGCGTCCGCGTTGCGGTCGTAGCCCACGGTCGTAAAGCCCGCGCGCGTGGCGACGATGGCGATGCCGGCGCCCATGGTACCGCCGGCGCCGACTACCCCGACGGTCTTGATCGTCTCGCTCATTGACGGAAGCTCCGGCCTATGAGTTGGCGATGGATTTGGTTGGTACCCTCCCAAATCTGAGTGATCTTGGCATCGCGCATCAGGCGCTCGCAACGGGTGCCGCGAATATAGCCGCTGCCACCATGCATCTGCACAGCTTCCGTGGCCATGCGCATGGCGAGATCACTGGCGCGCAGCTTGGCGAGTGAGGCCTCGACGCCGATTTCATCCGTGCCGGCGTCGACCAGTGCAGCGACATGGTCAAGCCATATCTCGCACAACGCTAGTTCACCCGCGAGGTCGGCGAGAAGGAACTGGTTGCCCTGAAACTCGACGATATGCTGGCCGCCCGCCTTGCGCTGATTCATGTAGTCGACCATGTCCTTGAACGCCGCGTCGGCGATACCGAGGGCATGTGCGGCGATGCTGGGACGCGACTTGTTGAGTGAGGCAAGCAGTATGTTGAGCCCGTCTCCCGGCTCTCCGAGCAGATTGGTGCGCGGCACGCGGCAGTCGTCGAAGGCGAGCGAGACCGTTGATGATGCGTGCAGACCCATCTTTTCTTCGTGCCCGGTGACCGAGAAGCCCGGTGCGCCCTTCTCGACGATCAGGGCAGAGATGGCGGCGCGGTCGCCGTCGATCTCCGACCACTTGCCGAACAGCAACAACAGATCGGCCATATCGCCGCTAGTGATGAAATGTTTGGCGCCGTTGATGACGATTTCGTCGCCGTTGGGGGTGAAGCGGGTGGTCATGGCCACGGCATCCGAGCCCGCTTGCGGCTCGGTGATTACCAGGGCGCCGAGGCCGCCCGCAGCGATGCGCGGCAAGAGACGCCGCTTCTGCGCTTCGCTGCCGAATTCCACGAGCGGGCCGAGGCCGTGAAAATTAGTGGCATAGGTGATGCCCGTTGACGCGCAGGCTTCCGAGATGGTGCGCACGCAGGCGAGATACAAACGATAGGAGATTGGGTTGCCGCCGTACGCTTCGGGCACGAAGAGGCCGTTGAGGCCGAGGTCGGTGATGGCGGCGATATTGTCGGCGGGGAAATCGCCGGAGCGGTCGTAAGTGTCGGCACCCGGCGCGATCACTTCGTCCGCCAAGCGGCGCACGCTGTCGAGCACCAGGCGCTCGTCATCGGTCCACGCCCGGCGCGTCTCGATACGCTCGAACAGCGGGGTCAATGGTTCATGCCCTGGCCGCCATCGAGATAGACGGTCTCGCCGGTGAGGAACGGCAGATCCTCACAGATCAGCGCGGTGACCAGTTTGGCTACATCCTCGGCCTTGCCCACCTCGCCGCCGGGAATGCGCTGGGCTAGCCATTGGCGGATGCGATCGTCTGCCAGAAATTGTCTGTTGAGGTCGGTCTCGATATATCCCGGTGCCACGTTGAGCACGGTGATGCCATCCTTGGCCCATTCCACGGCCAGGCAGCGGGTCAGTGCGCCAACGGCAGCCTTGGAGGCGCAATAGGCTGCATGAGCGACGACACCCAGCTTGTCGAAGAACGAGCCCATGTTGACGATGCACCCGCCGCCCCTGCTGCGCATATGGGGGTAGACTTCGCGGCTCGCGACCATCACGCCGGTCACGTTGACGCGCATGAGCGCTTCGAAATCCGCTCCGGCCACGCTGGCACTCGGCTGGCTTTCGTAGACGCCCGCATTGTTGACAAGGGCTGCGATGGGGCCCTGTGTGGCAATCTCGGCGATAGCGTCCTTGATCGCCTCTTCCTCGGCCATGTCGCAGACCATGGCGCGGCCGGCCGGCACGGTGCCGGCGCGCGACAGGCCAACTACATCGACGCCGCGCGCTGTGAGCGCCGCAGCTGTCGCAGCGCCGATACCGCGGCTCGCACCGGTGACGATCACGGCGCCGTCAGGCATCGCTCGGGCTCCAGCGTACGGGCTGCGGCGCGAGTTCACCGCGCACCACCATGGCGACCAGCTCGCGTTTGAGAATTTTGCCGCTCGGGGTCAAGGGAAACGCCTCCATCTGCAAAAAATATTCTGGCATATCGTAGCGAGAGAGACCTTGTTCGGCGAGATGGTCGAGCAGCGGCGTCGGCTCGGATTGGCCGAGGATGGCGAGGCAGACCTTTTCGCCCAACCGGGCGTCGGCGATGGGGAAGGCCGCTGCCTTCTCTACCGCTGCATGGCGCACGGCAAGATCCTCGATATGCGCCGGTGCGATATTGCGTCCGCCACGAATGATCAGGTCCTTGAGGCGGCCGACGATGCGGAGATTGCTGCGGTCGTCGAGCACGCCGAGGTCGCCCGAGAGAAACCAGCCGTCGCGATTTCGATTGGCTTTCGCATCGCCGAGATAGCCTAGCATGAGCGCCGCCCCGCGCCCGGCGATTTGACCGTGTTCGCCGACGGGCACTTCCTTGTCCGCGTCTTCCGCGTCGAAAATACGCACTTCATAAGCCTGACCACCGCGCCCGCAGGTGCTGGTGATGGTGGTAAAGTTGTCGTCCGGGTGGGTGTATTGATGTGAGGAGTTCTCGGTCATGCCGTAGACGTTCTGCGGTACGATACCTTGGGCGCTGAAGGCTTCCGCCACGGCGGCTGGGATAGGCGCGCCCGCCATGTAGAAAACCTTCACCTCTCCGAGACGGTCCTTGCCACGGCGCTGTAGCTCGGCGAGGATGTCCATGGCGTGCGTCGGCACCCCCATGACGTAGGTTGCACCGGTCTCCAACAGCCAGTCGAATTGCGACGTGCCTTTAGGTGGGTCGTTGACGATGAGTTCGCAGCCGCAATTCAGCCATTGCCCCACCGCGACCCAAGCAATGTGGTGTGACAACGGGCTCAAGGTGAGCATGCGCGTGTCTGGTCCATGGCCCCAGTCGCGCACCATGTCGCGGGTATTGGCGAGGATGGTGTTAGCCGAATGGGCGACGCATTTGGGTGGGCCGCTGCTGCCCGATGTGAAGGCAAGATAGCAGGTGGCGTCTGGATCAGCCCGCGGGGTCTCTGGCGGTGCGCCTGGGCCGGCCAGGGTTTCGGGCGTCAGCACCGTGTCGAGGCCGTCGGGCCGCAGGCTTCCGGCGATAAAAGCGTCGCCTTCGCCGTGACCGCTCTCGGTAAGGAGCAATCGCGCGCCAAGTCTTTCGAGCAACGCAACAACTTCCTCGCCGGTATGGGTGCGGTGGAGCGAGGGGTTGCAGGCGATGCTCTGGCGATTGCAGGCGAGAAAGGTTGCCAGAACCTCAGCCCGGTTGCCAAGCCAGATGGAGGCGCGATCGCCGGCGCCCAGGCCGCGATCCGTTAGATCGGCGGCGATGCCGTTGACCCAAGCGTGCAAGTTCCGCCAGTTCAGGCGCCGCCGGCTGTCGCGCAGGGCGAAGGCTTCGGGTTGTGCGTCTGCCTGACGACAAAGCAAGTCGTAAAAGGTTTCGTCGCGCCAGAGGCCTTGGGCATAGTAGCGAGTGCGGTCCTCAGGCTCGTGCAGGTTGTTCATCAGTGGCCGAAGCGCGAGGAATCCGGTTTGCGCTTCTCAGCGAATGCGGCAGACAGTTCTGCCGATTCCTCACCGTCCAGATATTGCCGCAGCAACAGGTCGTGAGCGAGCCGGGCTAGACCCGATACACCGCCGTGGCGCGCATTGAACGCGGCCTTGACCGATGCCAGGGCGAGGGCGCCGCGGTCAGCGATCTCAAGCGCCCAGGAGCGGGTTTTCTCCGCTAGGGCGTCGTCCGGCACCACGCGGTTGATCAGACCCATGGCTTCGGCTTCGCGGGCATCGACTTTGGGGTTGGCGAACCACATCTCCTTGGCCTTCTTCTTGCCCACCAGGTCTTCGAGGTACCAGGTGCCGTAGCCGGCATCAAACGAGCCCATCATCGGTCCGACCTGGCGAAAGACGGCGGATTCCTTGGCGATAGTCAGATCGCAGGCCATCTGCAGCACATTGCCACCGCCGACCGCGAAGCCGTTGACGCTAGCGATCACGGGTTTCTGCAGGCGATCCAGCGATTCATAGATTTCCAAAGTCGGCAGCACTCCCGCATAGAGTTGGGTCTTCTCCATGCCCTCCTTGCGTCCACCAATACAGAAGAAGCGCTCTCCCGCCCCGGTCAGGATTAGCACCCGTGTGCGCGTCTCGCTGCGGATGGCATTGATGCAATCCCGCAATTCGTGGCACATGGTGACGTTGAACATGTTGCCGTCGTCTGGGCGGTTGAGGGTGATGGTGCCGAGTGGCCCGTCCTCCTCGTAAAGAATGGTCTCGTAATCCACGGCCCTGCCGGCTCCTGTCGTAGGCTTTGAGACTGTCACCATAGCCCATTTTAGTGGAGGTAGATATTGGCCTCACGAGGCAAGCGCCTTTGCGTCCGGCGAGGAATTGAGAGGAAGCGACGATGCGAATTCCGGAAGAAACCGATGTCGAGACTCGCGCCCTCTTGGAATGGGTGGCCGAAGCCGAACCGCCGCCACTGCATGGCATGACCGCATTGGAGGCGCGCGCGGCCTATGCGGAGCGGCGCGTGCGCTCGGAGCTTTCAGCGGTACCCGTGGCATGGATCGAGGACCGAGCGATTGCCGGACCGGCCTCACCGATCCCGCTGCGCATTTATGCCGGGCGCGAGGGTGAGAGACTGCCGGTTCTGATCTACTACCACGGCGGCGGTTTCGTCATCGGCGATCTCGACAGCCATGACAGCATCTGCCGGCGTATTGCGGTGGCCGCGGGCTGTCTGGTGGTTTCGGTGGCTTATCGTCTAGCGCCCGAGGCGCCGTACCCGGCAGCGGTAGAGGATTCGCTTGCTGCTCTTGACTGGTGTACAGCCCATGTCGCAGAGGTTGGCGGTGATCCCACGCGCCTCGCGGTCGGCGGCGACAGTGCTGGTGGCGGGCTTGCCGCCTATGTTGCTCAGCAGCGGTGCGCGCAGCTCCGCTATCAGGTGCTGATCTACCCCTATATGGATCCCAACGCCGAGACGGAGACGCGGAAGTCTTGCGCTGATGTATTCCCCATCGACAAGCCTACCATCGACTGGTTCAACGCCCAGTATTTGCCAGATGCTGCGCGCCATAGCGAGGTCGCCGCCGCCCCGGGTTTGGTCGAGAACGTTACCCGTATGCCCGCCGCGCTGGTGCTCACCGCCGGCCTCGATCCCCTCTGCGACGAAGCGAAGAGCTACGCCGACCGCCTTGCCACCGCCGGCGTGCCGTGTATCTACCACTGTGATCCTGGCACCATCCACGGCTATCTCGGTATGGGTAAATTTCTACCCCACGCCGAGCGCGCCATCGAGAAGATCGGCGCCGTGTTGCGCGAGGGAGTCTAAGCTTGCTCGGGGCATCGCCAGGCGGCGTTCTCTGGTTATTCTGCGACGGCTGCTACGCCGCTTTCTCGGGTATCATGAAATTGATTTCATAGAAATTATCAGAATGTAATGCACTTTCTAATTGTATACTAAATACAGTAGATTTTAGCGCAGCGGCCGATGTGCCGTTTCTGCCAGACTAGCGATCACCGTGAGGCTCAACACTGCCGCGGCCATAACGTAGAACACCGGCGCGATGGGTGTGCCGGTGGTCTCGATGAGCCAGGTTGCCAGGAAGGGGGCGAAGCCGCCGAAGATGGCGACTGCCAGGCTGTATCCCACGGACATCCAGGTGGTGCGCCCGTGGGTGGAGAAGATCTCCGCTATTGCCGCCGGGCCGGGACCGGAGAAGGCAGCGATGAGGGTGGCGAAGCCGATCTGGATGGCGACTACCGTGGCGTAGGGCACGCCATCCAGCATCAGACTGAACAACGGGTATGGCAGCAGCACGAATCCGGCACAGCAGGTGATTAGCAGCGGCTTGCGGCCGATGCGGTCCGAGAGCGCCCCGAACAGAGGCACTAGCAGAACGAGTGCCAGTAGGCCAAGCGTGTTCGACCATAGGGCATCGGCGCGGGAAATGCCGAGATGGCGTTGCGCGAAGGTTGGCATGTAGGAGAGAAAGATATAGTAGGACACCGTCCATAATATAGTGAAACCAAAGGCGCGCGCTCCAAGCAACCAGCCCGGCTCTGCTTCCGGCACAGCCTCGGCCTGACGGAAAGCGGGCGTCTCCTCAACATTGCGCCGCAGATACATCCCGACAAAGGCGATAACACCGCCCAGCAGGAAGGGCGCGCGCCAGCCCCATTCCACCATCGCCGCATCGCTTAGCAACGTGCTGATGAGCGCCGCCGCGCCCGAGCCGAGCAGTAGGCCGCCGGCAACGCTCGCCTGTTGCAGACTGCCAATCAGTCCACGGCGATCCGTCGGCGCCCACTCGACGAGAAAGGCGGTGGAGTTGCCCCATTCACCGCCGGCGGAGAAGCCCTGGATCAGGCGCGCCAGCACCACCAACGCCGGCGCGGCGAGGCCGATGCTGGCATAGTCCGGTACCAGCCCGATCATCACTGTGCCGGCGGCCATTAACGTCATAGTGAGCATCAGCGCCGCCTTGCGCCCGCTCCTGTCGCCAAGACGGCCGATGACAATACCGCCGACTGGCCGGGCGACGAAGCCGAGCCCGAAGGCGGCAAAGGCTGCGAGCAATTCGGTTCCCTCGTCGGCAGCCGGGAAAATGCGCGCGCCGATGACCATCGCTAAATAGCCGTAGACCGCGAAGTCGTACCATTCCAGCACGTTGCCGACCACCGCCGCTGCTATTGCCCGTCGTTGGCCCTGTTGTCCTGACATGGCACGCCTCCCGCCAGGGAGCATAGGACGATTTACCGTGGCTTGATATAAGGAGCCAAACAGACCCGATATAGCGAGGCTGCAATGCCCCTTAAACGCATGGTCATGGAGATCGGCATGGGCACCGACATCCGCGGTGCCGACTACACCAAAGCGGCGGTGCGCGCGTTGCACGACGCGCTTTGGCACAATTCTCTGAGCATTGCCGATGCATTCGGTCAGCCGGTAGAGTCGATGGTCGTCGAGGTGAAAATCGGCGTACCCCGACCCGAGGCCGTAGACCGCGATGCGGTGCTCGCGGTTCTGCCCCACGGCTCAGGCAGGGTCGAGGTGGTCGAGGGCGGGCTGCAAGTTGGCAACGAGCGCGGCACCGACGTGACCGTCATTGCCAACGCTGCTGCCACGGTGTGGCTAGATATTTCGTAGGAGATAGCGTGATGGCGACACGACGCATTATTCTAGAGCTCGGTATGGGCAATGATTTGCATGGTGGAAACTATACTAAAGCCGCTCTGCGCGCGGTCAACGACGCCCTGCATCACAGTTCTATGATGTTTCTGCGGAGTGTGCATATCGATCCAGAGAGCATGCGCGTGCACATCACCATCGGCGTGCAGCAGCCGGACAAAGTGGATGCCGAACGTGTGTGTGCGGCCTTGCCCCACGGTACGGCGGAGGTCAGCGTGGTCAAGGGTGGGCTAGATGTCGATGACGCAGACGCCAACGACCCCGCCGTCATCGCCAGTGTTGCGGTGGCGGTGCATGTGGAGACCGGTCGCTACCTTTGATTTGTAACCGGCATAATTTTCTCTCAGGTTTTCTCCGCTTAACGTCACATACAGACGGCACTTCGGAGATTTCATGAAGGAAATCTTGCGCTATTATGCTGCGACCACAAAGGAGGGTAGGTCATGAAATCCAAGGCTGCGGTACTGTTTGAAATCAACAAACCATTCGAGATTTGCGAGGTTGATGTCGAGGACCCACAGGCTGGTGAGGTGCGCATCGAGATGGCGGCGGGCGGCGTCTGCCACAGCGACTTGCACGTCATGACAGGCCATATGAACGCGCCGATCCCGGCCATCCTCGGCCATGAGGGTGCCGGCATTGTAGCCGATGTGGGTGCAGGCGTGACCACCGTTAAGCCTGGCGACCATGTTATCCCCATCTGGCGTCTATCCTGTGGCGAATGCGAATGGTGCACGGGCGGGCGCCCGGCGCTGTGTAATGCGGGTACCGAGATCCGTTGGTCGGGGCGCTTGCAGGACGGCACCAGCCGCTTCTCCTACAAGGGTCAGGAGATCAAGCATTTCGCGGGCGTCTCGAGCTTCTCCAACTACACTGTGGTGCCCCAGGGCTCGGTGCTGAAGATTCCCGACGATATCCTGCTGGAGCGCGCGGCGTTGCTCGGCTGTGGCGTCATCACCGGCGTCGGCGCAGCGGTCAACGGCGCCGGGGTCAAGCCAGGGCGCACGGTCGCCGTCTTCGGCACCGGCGGCGTCGGTATCAACGTGGTGCAAGGTGCAGCGCTCGCAGGCGCCGAGAAGATCATCGCCGTCGACCTCTTTGAGAGCCGGCTCGCGCGCGCCGAGGAATTTGGCGCCACCCACGTGATCAACGCCAAGGGTGGCGATCCGGTCGAGCAAATCCGCGACCTCACGGACGGCCGCGGCGTCGACTACGCATTTGAGGTCGTGGGCTTGGCAGAAACCATGCGCCAGGCTTTCGACAGCCTTGCCAAGCGCGGTGTGGCTATGGTCGTTGGCATCACACCGAACACGGCGGAAGTCACCATCCCTTCGCTGCCCCTGGCCTACGAGGAACGCGTGCTGACCGGTTCTCTTTACGGCTCCGCTGCGCCCAAGGTGGAGATTCCCCGCCTCATCGACCTCTACCGCGCCGGTACGCTCAAGCTTGATGAGTTGCTGACATGCACCTATCCGCTGGAGGAGATCAACGAGGCCTATGATGCGCTGCAAAAGGGCGAGACGTTGCGCAGCGTGGTGACGTTCTAGAACACCAAGACCATGTCCCCCGTGAAGTCATCACCGCCAACTCCACCATGGACAAATTGAAAGATGGAGAATCAGCGAGTACTCATAATTTTTCCAGTATTTTACTTTTATCGGCACCAACTACCTTACCCAAGAGTTTGCTATAAAACTCTCGATCCAATATGACGGCGGCGTGAGCATCTTCTTGCGTGGGCTGGGGGGAATACAGAGGTCCTTGAGGCCAGACACCTCAGGTTACGTCAACACTTTAAGGTTGACCTTTTCTGTTTCGAAGGCGTCCGCGTATTTGCCGAAGTCGAGGTCGTCTAGCTACTTTCAAACCTTTGCTATTGCCAGGGCATCAACCATCTACTGCTGATACTGCACCGCCATCCGTCCCACTTTCTCCCGTGCGATGATCATTTTCATTACCTGCGCTGTGCCGTCGCCGATCTCCAAGCCGATGACGTCGCGCAGGCGTTGCTGATGGGGTAAATCCTTGGTGTAGCCGGAATGGCCGTGGGCGAGCAGGCAATTATGGATCACGTCGACCGCGGTTTTTGGCGCGAACCATTTGGCCATCGCCGCTTCCTTGGTGTGGGGAAGGTCGCGGTCGCGCTTATCCAAGGTCTCGTAGCACACTAAGCGGGCGGCGTTTATTAGCGTCTCGCCTTCGGCCAGTGGAAAGCTAACGCCCTGGAAGCGGGCGAGGGGACCACCGAAGGCATGGCGTTCGCCTACATAGGCCCAGGTCTCGTCGAGGGAGGCTTGGGCCGGAGCGATGCATTGTAGGCCAATGAGTGCACGGCTGTAGTCAAAGCCGCGCATGATCTGTACGAAGCCCTTGCCCTCGTCTCCCAGCATTTGGTCGGCGGGAATTTTGACGTTTTCGAAATTCACCGAGCCACGGCTGATGATGGTCGTGCCGAGGTCGTCAAAGCGGCTGGCGCTCACCCCCGGCTCATCCGCCGGCACCACGAAGGCCGAGACGCCGTGGGCGCCGTCCTCGGGCGTGCCGGTGCGGGCGAAGACGATGATGGCGCTCATCTGGTCTGAGAATGTGATCGAGGTCTTTTCGCCATTTAAAATGTAGCCGTTGCCCGCCTTTTCCGCCCGCATGATGAGGTTGGCGGCGTCGGAGCCGCCACGCGGCTCGGTCAGGCCGAGGGCGACAAGGCCCTCGCCGCTGATGATCTTCGGCACCCAGTGGGCAACGATCTCCTCGCTGGCATTGTTGCAGAGAATGCGCCCCATTAAAGAGGCCATGAGTTGAATATAGGCGACGTTAAAGTCGCCATAGGCGATTTGCTCCATGATCACGCCTGCGGTGACGCCATCGACGCCGAGCCCGCCCTGGGCTTCTGGGAGGTCGGCGCCGATCAGGCCGAGCGCGCCCATCTCGCGGATTAGCGCCGGATCGATGTGGCCCTCGCCAGTGGCTTCGCGCGCTATATAGTCTGGTGCTAGGCGCTCGGCTGCGAAGCGCCTCGCCGCCTCTTGTAGCGCTGCCTGGTCCTCATTCAGCTGAAAGCGCATCGGCCTATTGCGCGGCGTGCACGGCGTCGGTGGGCAGCAGATCGAGTCCGGCCATGTACTCTCGCACGGCGGCGTCCTGGTCGGGGCGAAGCGGCACGCCCGGCGGGCGCGGGGTACCGCAGTCGAGCCCTATGCGATAGCCAATGGCGGCCTTGAGTAAGCCATGCATGTTACCAAACTGGAACAAGTTAGCCACGGCGATGCCTTTGTCCTGGGCCGCGAGTGCTGTGGCCATGTCGCCGGCCTGCCAGGCGCGCCACAGTTCCACCCAATATTCCGGGGCAATGCCGGGCCAGCCGTCGACGCAACCGCAGGCGCCCATCGAAAGTGCCGGCAGCATCCATGGTGAGCGCCCGATGAAGCAGGCAAGCCCCATCTTGACGAAGGGGCGCACATGGCCGAAGTCAAGCGCAGAATGCTTGAGCCCGGTGAGTTGAGGCACGCCGTCCTGGATCTTGGCCATGAGCTTGGGCGTGATCTCGCAATTGGTCATCATGGGTAGGTTGTAGGCGAAGAAGGGCAGGTCCGTGGCGGCCGCGACCGTGTGGTAATGGTTGACTACCGAGCTGTCGCCAAAATGATAGAAGAACGGCGGCACGCAGCAGATGGCATCGACGCCCGCCTTCTCCGCTGCTTCGGCCATGGTGGCGGAGCGCCGCGTGTTGGGCGAACCCACATGATGGATGATCTTGGCGCGTCCGGCGGTTTGCTCGACAACAATTTGTGCGATGCGCGTGTTCTCCTCATCCTCGAGAAGTACGCTCTCACCGCTGCCGCCGGCCACCCAAAAGCCATCGATACCGGCGTTAATATTGAAATCGACGACCTGGCGCAGCACGTTCTCGTTGAGGGTATGGTCCGGCATCATGGGCGTGATCAATGCCGTGTAGATGCCTTCGAAGTTTGTCATTCGGGTTTCTCCTTATGGAAAAGTTAGACGACCAGATCCGTTTCCGGATTGATCAGGTAGACGCGGCGGGCGTCGATGGTTAGCGACAGCGCTTGGCCGGCTTGTGGATTGGCTTCGGGTGCGACGCGGGCGCAGACCTCTTCGTCGTTGACCGTGAAGTAGACCATGGTCTCCATGCCGAGCGGCTCGACAACATCCGGCTCGACAGAGAAACGAATGGCCGCTTCGCGGTCGTCCGCACGCGGTTCGCGCAGGTTCTCAGGCCGCACGCCCAGCAGCATCTCTTTACCGGCATAGGCCTGATAGCGGGATGCGCGATCACTAGGAATGGGCAAGGTGGCGGTGCCGTTGATGCGGGCGACGAGACCGCTGCTGGTAGCATCCAATGTGCAGCGTAGAAAATTCATAGCAGGGGAACCGATAAAACCAGCGACGAAGCGCGTGCGCGGCGCATCGTAAAGCTCGTCGGGGCTTCCGACCTGCTCGATGGCACCATCCTTCATCACCACCACGCGGTCGGCGAGCGTCATAGCCTCGACCTGGTCGTGGGTGACATAGACGGTGGTTGTCTGTATCCGCTGGTGGATCTTCTTGATCTCGATGCGCATCTGGCCGCGTAGCTTGGCGTCGAGATTGCTCAAGGGCTCATCGAACAGAAAGACCTGCGGGTTGCGCACGATGGCGCGGCCCATGGCGACGCGCTGGCGTTGGCCGCCCGAGAGTTGCCGCGGCCGCCTACCCAAAAGCTCGGAGATACCGAGGATTTCCGCCGCGTCAGTCACGCGCTGATCGATCTCCGCCTTGGCGAACTTGTGCAGGCGCAGTCCGAACGACATGTTCTCGTACACCGTCATATGCGGATACAGGGCATAATTCTGGAACACCATGGCAATATCGCGGTCCTTGGGCGGCACGTCGTTGACTAGGCGGCCGCAGATATGGATTTCGCCGCGGGTGATGTCCTCAAGCCCGGCGATCATGCGCAGCGTCGTGCTTTTACCGCAGCCGGAAGGCCCGACCAACACCACGAATTCCTTGTCGGCGATCTCCAGGTCGATGCCGCTCACGGCCTCGGTACGGTCGAAGATCTTCCAGAGATTTTGGAGGTTTACATCCGCCATGCCTTACCCCTTGGTGGCCCCGGAGGTGAGGCCGGCAATGTAGTAGTCCATCAGGAACGCATAGATGATCACTGGTGGCGCCGCGGCGAGCAACGCGCCCGCCATTAGCCCGCCCCAGTGGAACACGTCACCTTTGATCAGCGTCGTCACCGTACCCACGGTCAGCACCATCTGGTCGTCGCTGAAAATATAGGCGAGTGGATAGATGAACGATGCCCAGGAGACCGTGAAGGCGAAGATCATCGCCGCGATGATGCCGGGCAGGGCCACTGGGATGAACACCCTGGTCAGCATCTGAATATGGTTGGCACCGTCGATCAGCGCCGCCTCGTCGAGCTCGCGCGGGATGGATGAAAAATAGCCGATCATGATCCAGGTGCAGAACGGCACCGTAATAGTCGGATAGACCAGTACCAGAACCCAGTAGCTGTCGAGCAGACCGAGCCAGCCAACGATCTTAAACAGCGGGATGAACAACAGGGTATCTGGCACTAGATAGGTCAGGAACACCCCCGTCGCCAGAAAGCCCGCGCCCCAGAACTTGAGCCGCGACAGCGCATAGGCCGCGAGCACGCTGATCACCATGGTCAGGCTGACGACACACAGCGTGACGATGGCCGTGTTGAGAAAATAGCGCGGGAAGGCGGTCTCCGAGAGTAACGAGACGTAATGGGCGATGGTCACGCCCTTCTCGATGATCCAGGGGTTGGTCGACAGCGCAGCGATCTCCGCGTTGGTCTTGAGTGAGGTGATCAGCATGTAATAGGGCGGGAAGAGGAAGAAGATGACGAAAACGATCAACGAGCCATAGGCGGCATAGAGCGCCCAGCGGCGGTTGCGTTGGCTCGACTTGGGAGTGCTTACGGCGGCGTCGGTCATCAGATTTCCATCGCTCGCTTGCGCACGTTGCGCAGGATAATGAAGGCAAGCACTGCCAACACCGGGAACATGAACAGCGAGACCGAGGCGCCAAGCGGAATATCGCCAGACTCGATGCCGACCCGGAAAGCATAGGTCGCGAACAGGTGGGTCGAGTCGCTCGGCCCGCCACGCGTCAGCACGCGCACGATATCGAAATTAGCCAGCGTCACGATGATCGAGAACAAGACGGTGATGGCGATGATATTACGCATCATAGGTAGGGTGATATGGACCAGCTTCTGCCAGGCATTGGCACCATCGATCGCCGCGGCTTCATAGAGATCCTCGGGAATAGACTTTAGTGCTGCCAGATACATGATGAGAAAAAATGGAGCGCCGAACCAGACATTGACCAGGATCACCGAGAGGCGCGCCCAGAACATGTCGGACAACCACGGTATGGCAGACACGCCGAACTGCTGCAGTAGCCAGTTGATGGCGCTGTAGGTGGGCTCGAACAGCCACCACCAGCCGAGCGTGCCTAGCGCCGGCGGGATCACCCACGGCACCAGTAGCATGCCGCGCCATTTACGCTGGCCCTTGGCCGGCAGGACGTTGATGGCGTGCGCCGCAATGAGGCCGATCAGGGCTTTGAAGAAGACGGCGATGAGGGCGAATGTAATCGACTGTTGCACCACCATCCAGAAGGTGTCGCGCTTGAACAGGAAAAGGAAGTTTCCGAAGCCGACGAACTTAGTCTCGGCCTTGTTGAGCGTGGCGAGGAACATGGCATAGGCGGCTGGATAAGCAACCAAGCCTATGATCACGGCCAGCAGCGGTACGCACATCAGCACGCCGACGGTCGACTTCTTCTTCAGGAATCGCCTGAAGCCGCTGCTCTGTGGCGCGGCTGCAGTCTCCGGTGCCGTTGCGGTCGTGGTGACCATGATACCCTTAGCGGCGCAGGTAGCCTTCTAACTCATTCTCTGCCCAGGAGATGGCGTCGTCCATGCTCTCGCCACGCTGGGTCACGCGCGCCACCAAGTTCGGGAACAGGCCCTGCGTGGTGATCTGCGTGGCCATGGATGGCGGCGCCGGAATGCCCGGCACCATCTGCACCTCGTCGCCGAGGATGGGGTAGTTGTGCAGCACCCCATCCGGAGGCGTTGCCTGGTCCCAGACGTCGTTGGTTGTGTACCACTTGGGGTACAGTGGTAGGTCGAAGCCTTGCGACGCTTTGAGCATCTCGGAGACGACCTCGGCGCTGTTCATGTGCAGCAGCAGATCCTTGGCAGCGCCCATGTTCTCCGAGAAGTTCCAGGCGCCCCAGAAAAACGGCGCGCCAGAGCGGAAGCGGCCTTTCGGGCCCTTCGGCGTATCGTGATACCAGACCTGCGCCGCCACATCCGGATTGTCGCGCTTGGCCACAGCCCAGGCGCTCGGCGGATTGAAGATACACGAGCCCGTGCCAGAGATGAGCCAGCGGTTGTTGCCTGCATCGTCCCAGGCATAGACGCCTTCCGGCATGTAGGACACTAACTGGGAGAGGTATTCCAGCGCCATGCGCGTCTCGTCAGAATCGACCTGGATCTCGCCGTCGCCGTCTATCACCACCGCGCCAAAGCCGGTAAATATCATGGCTAGCCACTGAGTTGCGTCTGGCGTCACCGCAATCGGCGCGCCGAACTGGTGGCCGGCTGCGTGTAGTTTTCCGGCGGCATCCAGGAAGGCGTCGTAGGTCCAGCTATCAACCAGCGCCGCTTCGCGCGCGGATCCGTCTGCCGGGAACATGGCCTTGAGGTCGATACCGGCATGCTCGGCAAACAAATCAACGCGTGAAGCTTGGGCAAAGGTCAGCGATCCCGTCGGCGCCGGCACCGCGCGCCAGACATCGTCGAAGCGCGTCAGATGCTCCACCACCGGCACTGGCTCGCCGTTGCGCGAGACGATCTCGGCCATGACATCGTCCATCGGCTCCAGGCTGTTGCTGAACAGCGAAGGCATCCACAGCGGCACCGAATAGATGTCGTGGCCGGTCTTGGCGCGGGTTTCAGCCTGCGCCGTGAGCAGCAGCTTGTTGCCGATCGAGGTGATGAAATCGACCTGCACTTCGACATTATTGGCATTGCCCCAATCGGTGCAGAGGCGCTCCAGCACCTCATTAGCCCCCGGCACCCAATGGTCCCAGACGCCGAGCACGAGCCTGCCGGCGGAGTAGCCCGCCTTGATATACGGTGCACCGGCCACGAGGCCAGCCGTGGCTGCTCCGGTCTTCAGGAATCGACGGCGCGATAAGCGGGAACGCTGCATGACCTATCCTTCCTCGGCACCTGCCCCGTCATTTCCCCAGCCATTCCGGGGCCGCAGGGCTTTGGCTAAGCGGGGGTCATCATAGCGCAGTTCGTCGCCTGCAAAAAAGCGGGTTCGTCACGCCATATGCGTCGACCGCAGTGCCGGTAACCGCCGAGGCCGCATCTGAGGCCAGAAATACGGCTACTTCCGCGATCTCTGTCGGGTCCATCAGGTCGGGGTTATCGGCGCGGCCTCGGCTGTCATAGGCTTCGCGCATGCCTTCCGTATCGACCCCGCCAGGACAGATGCAAGTGACCGCGATGCCGTGCTCGTGCACTTCAGCAGCCACGCTTTCGGTTAGGTTGATCAGCCCCGCCTTGGTTGCACGGTAGGCGCTACGGCGGTGGCTGCCCTTGCGCCCGCCGATGCTGGAGATGTTGATGATGCGACCCTCGCCCTGTTCGATCATGGCCGGCAACACAGCACGGGTGAGCAGAGCCGGAGCGATTAGGTTGACGTCGACCACGGCGCGCCAAAGGGCCGGGTCAAAGTCGATCAGCAGTGTCGGCGAATGAATAATGGCAGCATTATTGACGAGAATGTCGAGGCGCCCGAAACGTTCGAGCGTAGCCTCGGCAAGTGCCGCGATCGCTGCCTCGTCAGCTAGGTCCATGACCACGGGAAGCGCCTCGCGACCCTCGCGCTCGATGTTGTGGGCGAGCGTGGCCAACGCGTCACCTGAGCGCGCGGCGATCACCAGATGCGCCCCTTCCGCGGCATAAGGCTAGCGCAATGGCTCGCCCGATCCCGCGCGAGGCGCCGGTTACCAGGGCGATACTGTCGAGCAGTTTCATAGGCGTCAGCTCCAAGTCACGCCATTAGGCACAGCGGGCACATCAACAGCCACGTCGCCCGCCAAGCTCAAAGTCAGACGGCCGCTCGTCGGGCGTCTGGCTAGCGTCTGATAGAATCGACTGCTTTTTAAGTTAGAGCCTTAGTTCTTTGTCTTGTCTACCAGCGCGTTCTCGGCGATCCAGGGCATCATGGCGCGGAGCTTTTCGCCTACTTCCTCGATCTGGTGTTCGCCGGAGCGCCGGCGCAACGCCTTGAAGCTCGGCTGGTTGGCGCTGCATTCGAGCATCCAGTCGCGCGTGAAGCGCCCTGATTGGATGTCCGTCAGCACGCGCTTCATCTCGGCTCGCACATGCTCGTCGATGATGCGCGGGCCGCTGACATAGTCGCCGAACTCAGCCGTGTTTGAGATCGAGTAGCGCATGTTGGCGATGCCGCCCTCATAGATCAGGTCGACGATCAGCTTGACCTCGTGCAGGCATTCGAAATAGGCCATCTCGGGCGCGTAGCCCGCCTCGACTAGGGTCTCGAAGCCGGCGGTGATCAGTGAGGTCAGACCGCCGCACAGCACAACCTGTTCGCCGAACAGGTCGGTCTCGCACTCTTCCTGGAACGTTGTCTCGATGACGCCGGCGCGGCCGCCGCCGATGGCCGAAGCGTAGGATAGCGCGATCTCGAGCGCATTACCGGAAGAATCTTGGTCTACAGCGACTAGGCTCGGTACACCACCGCCGCGCACATATTCCGAACGCACCGTGTGGCCCGGACCCTTGGGCGCGATCATGAAAATATCGAGATCCTCGCGCGGCTCAATCAGCTTGAAGTGGATATTGAGGCCATGGGCGAAGGCCAGCGCCGCCCCCTGCTTCATATTGCCGTGCAACTCGTCGCGATAGATCTGGGCCTGCAGCTCGTCGGGTGTGGCCATCATCATTACGTCGGCCCAGGCGGCCGCTTCCGGAACGCTCATCACCTTGAAGCCGGCGGCCTCCGCCTTGGCGGCTGACGCCGAGCCGGGACGCAGCGCGATGGTCACATCCTCGACGCCGGAATCGCGCATGTTGGCGGCATGGGCGTGGCCCTGGCTGCCGTAGCCGATGACCACCACCTTCAGCGACTTGATCAAATTCACATCTGCATCGCGATCGTAATAGACACGCATTGTCGTCTTCCCTTCGACTGCTGATGGCACATCGGGCAAGGTCCGGTGCCGGTTTGGGTAACGTTAGATGAGGCCGCTGGGGCCGCGCGCGATGGCGGCCGCGCCTGTTCGCGAGACCTCGGTAAGCCCGAGCGGCTTCATCAGAGCGATGAAGGCATCGATCTTGTCGGTCGAGCCGGTGATCTCGAACACGAAGGACTCGGTGGTGCTATCGACCACGCGGGCCCGAAAAATGTCCGCCGTGCGCAGGCTTTCGACACGGGTCTCGCCGGTGCCCACAACTTTAACCAAGGCTAGCTCGCGCGAGACATGCGGGCCCTCTGCGGTCAGGTCGGTGACGGAGTGGACCGGCACTAAACGGTTGAGCTGCGCCTTGATCTGCTCGATCACCATCGGCGTGCCCGAGGTCACGAGCGTGATGCGCGAGCGGCTCTCCTCTGGATCTACCTCGGCAACGGTCAGGCTCTCGATATTGTAGCCGCGCCCGGAAAACAGGCCGACGACGCGCGCCAGCACGCCGAACTCGTTGTCGACGATGCAGGCAATGCTGTGGGTCTCGACCGTGTCACTCACTGCACTCGGCTCCCTAGGGTGAAAGCGGCGCGCACTGTAGCGATATGTCTTCGATTGTAAAAGGCTTTGCCATGCGTCTAGCCTTGGCGTGACCAACGATTCGTGGAAGGCTATACCTAATACCATGATCAAACCTCTCATTGTAACACTTGCCTTGTTCATGTTCGCATCTGTCGCAGCGGGGCAGGCTGAGGAGGCGTCGCTAAGTCCGGCGGAGATGCTGGCTCAGGCACGCAACATGACCACTCTGCAACTATTCGAGAGCGGCGATACCGTGGCCACGCTGGTGGCGGCGCGTGAAGCCGTACAGGCCAATGTCGCGCAACTCGGTGACGGGCACGAGCAGACCGCGACCGCGCGTTTCAATTTGGCGATCGTGCTCTCGCTCACCACCGCTTACGAGGAGGCGGAGCAGCTGCACAAACAGGCGCTCGCTGCGCGGCGGGCGCTGCCCGGCGGAGAGGAGGCGGTGGCCGACAGCCTGCTCGCCCTCGGCCAGATGAACCGTAACCGCGGCCATTACGCGGATGCTGAAGCGCAGATGCTTGAGGCGTTGGACCTGCGCATGGGGTTGCACGCGCCCAAGACGTTTCCCGTCGCCCAGGTGCATGATGAGCTGTCACGACTCTATCGCGTGCAGGACCGCTTTACCGAGGCTGAAGAGCATGGGCTCGTCGCCCTGCGTACGTTCGAGGTCAACCTCGGTCCAAGCCATCCGCTGGTGGCCGACCGGTTGCGTGAGTTGGCTCTGATTCACCACAATGTCCGTGCTTACGACAAGGCCGAGTCCTATTATTTGCGCGCCTACTACATTGTGGAGGCCGCCTACGGGCCGGAAGCGGTGCTGACTGGGCGGGCGCTCGGTAATCTCGCTGCACTCTATCGTGATAAGCAGGATATTGAGCGCGCTCGGACCTATTACGAGCGCAGCTTGACCGCCAAGCGTGCGGCGCTCGGCGGAACCCATCCCGAAGTCGGCGTGGCCTTGCGCGATCTTGGTCGCCTCGAGCTTGAGGCCGGCGATCGGGCCACAGCGGAAGACCTGCTTAACCAGGCGGTGACGCTGCTCGAAACAGCTCTCGGGCCGGATAGTCAGGCGGTAGCTGGCACGCTCGGCAGGTTGGCCGAGCTCTATATTGCCGACTCCCGCTTTGCCGAGGCGGCCAGCTTGCAGGCGCGCGCCGCGATGATTCTCGAAGATGCGCTCGGGGCTCAGCATGCTGATGTCGCCACAGCGCTCTCGAACCTCGCTGTCGCGCGCCAGGGCGAAGGCAAGCGCGGGGAGGCGCGTGATCTCTATGCCAGGGCGCTGGCTATCCGTGTGGCGGTGCTGGCGCCGGATCATCCGTTGATTGCCGTGGCACGTGATGCGCTGGCGGCAGTTGACGCAGCGGAGGAGGGAGACTGATGAAGCTTTGCATGTATCCTGTGTCCACCACTTCGCGGCCGACCGAGCTGTTCATGGCCGACAACGGGATCGAGGCGGAGCACGTCGGCTTCGATCTGATGGCCGCTTAGCACATGGGCCAGACCTTTGGCGACGTCAAACCCAATGATCTGATAGCAGTGCTAGAGAATGGCGGCTTCTGGCTGACGGAGTATTCGGCTATCCTTAAAGATCTTGCCGACAAGGTCGATTCGCCAACCTATCCCAATGTCAGTCGCTGGGTCGCAATATGGAAAACTGGCCGCCAGGGGCTGGGCAAACGAAATCTTTTACGGCTATGTTGGCTCGCTATCCGAGGAGCCGCATACCGCGCGTTAGAGTGGCTTCGGTGCGACCACGCTAAGCTCGGCAAGAGTCGCGCAGATGCGCTCCCACACCGCCTCGTCGACAGGAATTCCACTCGCCACGCGTTCGGCCCTGTTGGTGGCCTCAAAATCGCCGGGCATCTGCACCGCCGGGGCACCGTCGGCAACCGGGCTGTCACGTAAGTAGTTGGCGAACTGGAGCAGTGTCTTGCTGTACTCAACTTCGTCCATAAAGGCTCGCGGGTTAATAGCAATATGGAAGGTGCCGTTGTTGAGACGCTCGGGATCGTGATTGAGTGCGGTGCCGGAGCCGCCGAGTAGGCCGGCGAAGAGATCGACCATGACGGCGAGGCCAAAGCCCTTGTGCCCGAACAGGACGCCGCCGAGCGGCAGTACTGCACCGCCATCGCGCAGAAAGGTTTCCGGATCGCCGCTGGGCTCGCCGCTCGGACTAATTAGCGTGCCGTCCGGCAGTTGCGCCTTGCGGTCGCGCGCTTGGCGCACCTTGTTCACCGCCACCTGCGAGGTCGAGACGTCGAGCAGTACCGGGTGGCCGCCAGCGTTGGGAAAGGCGGCGGCGATGGGGTTGGCGCCCATGCGCCGGCTGATGCCGCCAAAGGGAGCGATCTGCACTCCGCGGCCCTGACCGTTGCAGAAGGTCACGCCGACGAGACCGGCTTGAGCCGCCAGCTCAGGATAGGCGCCAACTCGCCCGACGTGCTCCTGATGGCGCACGGCGACCGCGGCGATGTGGCCGTGGCGCGCCTTTTTGATCGCCATCTCCATGCCGCGCGCCGCCGCTACATGGCCGAGGATGTTGCCGCCTTCGAGCACCGCGGTGGCCGCTGTCTCCTGCTTCACGGACAGCGTGGCGTCCGGTACGATCAGGCCATTGCGCACACGCTCCACGTAGACGGGAATGTGGCGTACCCCGTGGCTGTCATGACCGACCAGGTTGGCTTCGACCATCAGCCGCGCGATCACCCCGGCATCGTTCGGCGCAAAGCCCACGGCCTCGAACGTGGCGGCGCACATGGCACGCAGGGCGTCGGCAGTGAAACGGGGCATCTGGCACTCCTGGAAGCACGCGGAAGGGAGTTCTGGTGTATGCCACACCTCAGGTCCGTAGCAAGATGTCGCTGCTCATCTGCGGCGGTTGAGGGTCAGGTTGGTCTCGCATTCGCGCTCTGTGCCGCGGGCGATCGAGAAGCTCGCTTCAGGTCTTTCTGTCAAGCCCATATGCGTTTGCGATCGACCCCATCCAGTTTCACATTAAGAGACATCCCGAACAACGGCCGATCTCCCAAGTTTAGTCGCCGTTTAGGATGGTCTCAATCCATGATGGCTTGGTTGACCAGGTTGCGCAGTATCATGCGGTAATGGCCGCGCTGCTTTACGCTTTGCATCATATAGACGACTATCATTTCCTTGGTTGGGTCGACCCAGAAATAGGTTCCGGCATAGCCGCCCCAGAAATACTCCCCAACCGAGCCGGGCCAGCGTGAGCGGCCGGCATGGGTGCGGACGGCGAAGCCCAACCCGAAGCCATATCCTGGGCCTGGCAGGTAGACAGTGCCGTCGCGGTTGATATCGCCGAGGTGATCAGCGGTCATGTAGGCGACCGTTTCCGAACCCAAAATCCGGACGCCATCCAGGCTGCCCTCTTCCAGCATCATCTGGCAGAAGCGGGCATAGTCCATCACCGTTGAGACTATGCCGTGGCCGCCGGCCAGCATGGCCGGCGGCGCCGTGATGTCTATCAGCGTGTCACTGAGGGGTTCGGCGACGCGATGGCGCTCGCTTTCGGGAACCCAGAAGCCGCTGTCGCTCATGCCGAGCGGCACTAGCACGCGCTCACGCATATAGGCATCCAATGTCGTGCCGGATACCGCCTCGATGAGTGCGCCAAGCACATCGGTGGAGCGGCCGTAGTCCCAAACTGTGCCCGGCTGGTAAAGCAGAGGCAGCTCAGCCAAGCGCTCGGCGTACTCGGCGATGCTCATGTCGAGCTCGAACTCTGCCATGCCCGCTTGCTTGTAGAGGTTCTTGATTGCGCCTGAGCCGATGAAGGCGTAGGTCAGGCCGGAGGTATGGCGCAAAAGGTCCTGCACCGTGATCGCCCGCGCCGCAGGCTCGAAGTGTGGGCCGACCCGCATCCCCTTGAAGGCCGGCAGATGAACCGATATGGGTTGCGATAGGTAAAGCTTCGCCTCCTCGTGCAGGGTCATGGCGGCGACGCTGACGATGGGCTTGGTCATGGAATAGATGCGGAAGATGGTGTCTTTCCGCATCGCGTCTCCGGTCGCCTTGTCACGATAGCCGAAGGCCTCGTAGTAGGCGACGCCGCCGCGCCGGGCTACCAGCACCACGGCGCCAGGAATCTCATCGGCATCGACGCCCGCTTGTAGCGTTGTACCAATAAGCGCCAGGCGCTCGCTTGACAGGCCGACTGATTCGGGGGTGACAGGCGTTAGGCTCCTGGCGTCGGCGGGAAGGGCCCAGACGAGAGCCAACAGGAACAAAGCTCTTTTCATCTTGATAAACCTCAGCTCCAGGTCTTGCGCGGGGGCGACTTTATTTCGATTTGCACGCTATCTTCGAGCGTTTCGTGGCGATGGGGTACACCGGCCGGATGGATCCAGGAATCGCCCGGTTCGGCAACGAAGCTTTCGCCGTCGATTTCGATGCGCATCCGGCCGCTTACCAGATAGCAGATCGACTCGTGGTCTACATGACTGTGCAGCGGATCGACCAGCCCCTTCTTGCGCTCAAGGCGCATCAATAACATATCCTCTCCCACCAGAAGCGGCGCGATGGTGAGACCTGGCGGCTGCTCGGTATCTTCCAGGCTTTGTACACTCTCAGCCAGCACGCCGTCTGCCCGCGTGAAGCGGACCGGGCTCGGCGGTGGGACACGGCTATCGCTCATCGTAACGTCCGCAGGCTCCACGGACTCTCTCCGGCCAGCAACGCGATCAGATTGTCGTGCGGCCACATCACCGGGCTATTAGCCGACGACGTCGGTATCCATCTGGCCACTGATGCGGCGGCGGATGTGTGACCAGGACACACCGATGGCGAGGATTGTCGCTAACACGATGAGGGCGATATAGGTCATGGCCTCGCGGCTTTCGAGATCGAGTAAGTTGTTGTCGATCATCAGCCAGATAAGGACACCGAAAAAGGTCACGGAGAGAGTCACACCGATGGCGCCGATCGAGCGCCAGGTAGCACGCAGGAAGACCATGTAGATGATTAGCAACGCCAAGCCGACCAGAATCTTGAACGGGATGCTGTCACTCTCGCCAGCGGTTGCCCAGTGGTAGTACGAAAAAGCACTTGGGTTGAAGGTGCCAAGCACCAACACCATTGCCACGGCCCACCGGACCGTGAAGCTACTAGCGCTGAATCCCCCTACCGCCATTATTCGGCTCCACTGCTATGCAAATGTTCCGAAGCCTAACGTGCGGGCAGAGCTTTACGCAAGCCGGCCTAAGTTGTCTGATTATTATGTCATCTCTACGTCGTAGCCAGAATCTATCCTGACGTCCGCGCCAGCTTAGCGCGAGAACGTCGAAAAAGGTGAGGAAAACATCTGGCTGCAGGGCCGCCGTCGGTGCTAGCTGGATTCAGTTTTGCGTGATCGGCAGTATTAGATGGTCCAGGTGTAGCCGCGCCTGAGAACAGCGTTCCAGTCGATTGGCTCATCCCCTCGGGTGGCCTCGAGTTGGGCATGGACATCCCTGTCATAGGTCGGGCGTGGATCGCAGTAGAGCACGCCGAGCGCCACAGGAAAGCTCGGGCCCTCCATGGTAGCGAGCAGCATGGCGAGCGAGCGGTTGGTCTGGTCGTGCACTAGCACCTCGTCGTCTCGGCGCCGATATCCTGGAAGACTTCGCCCATCTTTCCCGACCGCCATGACCTCAAGCGTCATGGTGCCCGGGGCGAAACGCAATCCCTTGTCCCGCTTGGCACCGAAGATCAGTGGTTTGCCGTGCTCCACAAGCAATTGCCGTTCAGCCGCGACGTCGCGGGCAGTAAAGTCGGCAAAGACGTCGTCGTTGTAGACGATGCAGTTCTGGTAGATCTCGATGAAGGAGGCGCCACGATGAGCATGTGCCGCGCTCAACACGCCTCCGAGATGCTTGACAGCGGTATCGACCGCGCGGGCGACGAAGCGGGCACCTGAGCCGAGTGCCATGGAGCAGGCCGAAAGCGGCAGCTCGAGCGAGCCCATGGGCGTGGATGGCGAGCACGTGCCGACTCGCGAAGTGGGTGAATACTGCCCCTTGGTCAGGCCATAGATCTCATTGTTGAAAAGCAGGATCTGAAGATCGATGTTACGTCTGAGCACGTGCAGTAAATGGTTGCCGCCAATCGATAGCCCGTCGCCGTCACCGGTAACCACCCAGACATCGAGCTCCGGATTAGCTAGCTTGATGCCGGAGGCGAAAGCGGGCGCTCGGCCATGGATGGTGTGGAAGCCATAGGTCGACATATAATAGGGTAGGCGCGAAGAGCAGCCGATGCCCGAGACGAATACCGTTTTTGCGCGCTCAGCGCCGATATCGGCGAGGGTCTTCTGGATGCCCTTGAGGATGGCGTAGTCGCCACAGCCCGGGCACCATCTGGTCTCCTGGTCGGAGGTAAAATCCGCAGCTTTCAGCTTGGCGGCGGGCGCATCAACGGTCATTGTTGTTCTCCAGCGCCGCATCGATCGCGGCCGCGATCTCGGCCACTTTGAAGGGCTGGCCGTTCACCTTGTTGAGCTCCTTGACGGGCAACAGAAACTCGCTGCGCAGCATGCGGCTGAGCTGTCCGGTATTCATCTCGGGCACTAACACGTGGCGAAAGCGCTTCAGCAAATTCTCGAGGTTGGTCGGGAAGGGGTTGAGGTGCGTGAGGTGAATATGTGCAACGGATTTTCCCGCATCGTTCGCGCCACGCACCGCCTGGTCGATGGCGCCGAAGGTCGAGCCCCAGCCGACCACGGCTAACTCGCCCCCCTCGGAAGGCCCATAGGCCACGCTCTGCGGCGCGATACCGTTGGCGATACCGGTAACCTTGGCGGCACGAATGTTGGTCATGCGTTGATGATTATCCGGATCGTAGGAGATATTACCTGTGCCGAACTCCTTTTCGATTCCGCCGACGCGATGCTCGAGACCCAGCGTGCCGGGAATCGCCCAGGGCCGCGCCAGGGTTTCGGGATCGCGCATAAAAGCCTCGAAGCCTTCCACCTCGGTATGGAAGGTCACTGGGAAGCGTGGCAGGGTATCGATATCGGGGATGCGCCACGGCTCCGCCGCATTGCTGAGATAGCCGTCGGTCAGTAGGATGACCGGCGTCATATAGCGCGTCGCGATGCGCACCGCCTCGATCGCCATGTCGAAGCAATTGGCGGGCGAATAGGCCGCCAGCACCGGCAGCGGCGTATCGCCATTGCGTCCATAGACGGCTTGCATCAAGTCCGATTGCTCAGTCTTGGTCGGCATACCGGTCGAAGGCCCGGCGCGCTGCGAGTTCACCAGTATAAGCGGCAATTCTACCATGACAGCGAGACCCAATGCCTCAGTCTTAAGCGCCACGCCCGGACCCGAGCTCGTGGTCACACCAAGCTTTCCGGCATAGGAGGCACCGATGGCCGAGCAGACGGCGGCGATTTCATCCTCGGCTTGGAAGGTCGTTACACCCTGGCTCTTGAGGCCAGCTAGGATGTGTAGCAGCTGCGAGGCCGGGGTGATGGGGTAGGAGCCCAGCATCATCTTCAACCCAGCCAGGTCGCAGCCGATTGCCAGGCCCCAGGCTAGAGCCTCGCTGCCGCTGACGGCGCGGTAGAGGCCGGGCTCGATATCGGCACGGGGAATGGCGTGGCGCGTGAAGCCGTGCGGCAGCTCCGCCGTCTCGCCCCAGGCATGGCCGGCATTGAGCGCGGCAATGTTCGCTTCGGCAACCTCCTTCTGGCCGGAGAACTTATTGCGCAGCCAATCGATCGTTGGTGCGCGTTTGCGTTCGAATAGCCACATCACCAGGCCGAGCGCCCACATGTTCTTACAGCGCAGGCCTTCTTTCTGGCCGAGGCCGCTTTCTGCCACCGCGTTGAGGGTGGCCTGCGACATGTCGACTTCCATCACATGGTAGGCCTCCAGAGAGTCATCCTCGATGGGGTTTGTTTTGTAACCTGCCTTGCGCAGGTTGCGCTCGGTGAAGGAGCCAGTGTCGACCACCAGCATGCTGCCTTTGGGTAGGTCGGCAAGGTTGGTCTTTAAGGCCGCCGGGTTCATGGCCACCAGCACATCGGGCGTGTCACCTGCGGTGAGCACCTTCTGGGCGGAGAAGTTGATCTGATAGGCGGAGACGCCAAAGGTGGTGCCCGCTGGCGCGCGTATCTCGGCCGGAAAATCCGGGAAGGTCGCAAGGGCGTTACCCTGCACCGCGCTGGCTAACATGAACTGACTGCCGGTAAGTTGCATGCCGTCACCGGAGTCGCCGGCGAATCGGATTACTGCTGACCCCCACGTCTCTTCTGTCGGTACCGGCGAAACGTCGGTGTCTTCGGCGATCGCTGCCATGTCTGTTCCGTGTTCGTGCCCGCGATATGAGCCTACAGCCATACCTAGAGTCGGTGCGGGCAGAATGCAAGCGGATAGCCTTGGATTCGCGTTAATTTCAGCGCTTTTCTACGAGTAATTGCGCCAGCGACGCGCATGCTGTTCACTGCGGGTGCAAATCGACACTGGGGGAAGCCCATGGGGGCGAGTGAAATCCAAGGTGCGGCGGATGCGCTGCTGAGCTCACGCACAACGCATCGGCGCATGGCCGCCTTGCCCAAAGGCTTGCAGCCGCGGACGCCGGAGGAGGGCTATGCGGTCCAGGACGCACTCATCGCCGCCCTAGCTCAGCCATCGCCAGGTTGGAAAATTGGTGGCACTAGCGCCCTGGCGCAGGAGATGCTCAAGCTCAGCGGGCCCTTCGCTGGCCACCTGCTCGAGCCCTTGCGACACGATGCGCCGGCCACGCTGTCGGCCGACAGCTTTTTCATGCGCGGCATCGAGGTGGAATTCGCGTTGCGCCTGGGCCGCGATCTGGACGCTGGTGGTGCGCCATGGGACCAGGAGAGTGTGGGCGATGCCGTGGCCGCGGTTCACCCAGCCATCGAGGTGGTCGATTCGCATTTCGACGACTGGCTGACCATCGATACCCCGAGCCTGATCGCTGACAACGGCTGTCACGGCAGCTTGGTGCTAGGTGAAGGTGTCGAGGCCTGGCGCGGTATCGACCTGGCCGAGGTTGGCACCGAGCTCTGGATGAACGGCGAGCGCGTGACCATCGGCTCCGGCGCGGCCGTGATCGGGCACCCGCTGGCAGCTCTCGCCTGGCTGGCCAACCTCTGTGCGCGCCGCGGCGGTCAGCTCAGTGCTGGCCAAATCATATCCACCGGCTCGACCTGCGATGCGCTGGGCTGGGCTGAGGCGACCGACCGCATCGAAGGCTATTTCGGAGATCTTGGTTCGGTCTCCGTCACTTTCAGTTAGGGGCAGCTCATGACCAGCCGTTGGCGAAACCGCCCTGACGGGGCCAACTGGGGCGAGTTCGGTGACGATGACCAGATCGGCCGGCTCAATTTGCTGACGCCGGTCAAGGTGCGCCAGGGTGTTGATGAGGTTCGCGAAGGCATCACCTTTTGCCTCTCGTTGCCGCTCGACTATCCGGGCGGAAGCGTCCTCAACCCGAGGCGCAAGCCGCCGCGCCTTGCCGCCACCGTGCGCGAGGGCCGGGCAAACTACGTCTATCCCCTGAGCCTGGAGAATTCCGAGCATAGCGACGTGATCTGCGACGACACGGTGCTGCTCACCCTGCAGTATTCGACCCAGTTTGATAGCCTCGCCCATGTTGGTGGCATGTTCGACGCGGATGGCGACGGTGCGCCTGAGCCCGTCTTCTACAATGGCTGGCGTGGCGGCGAGCATATCCTGGCGCCGGCCGACGAGGGTATGATCGAAGGCGTGGCGGCCGAGCGTCTTGGCATCGAGAACATGGCTGCGCGCGGCGTACAGGGCCGCGCCGTAATGATCGATCTTGAGAAGCATGTCGGACGCGCCCGCGAATGGATCGGCCATGCGCGTCTGATGGCGATTCTCGAGGAAGACGGCGTCGAGATCGAGAGCGGCGATATGGTTTGCCTTTATACGGGCTTCGCCGACATGCTGCTGGAGATGGGTGGTGAGCCTGACGAGCGTGTGCACCAGAGCTGCGCGGTGCTCGACGGTCGCGACCCGGCGCTGCTGCAATGGGTCAGTGACAGCGGCATTGCTGTGCTCATCGCCGATAACTACGCCGTTGAAGGTCATCCTGCGAAGCCCCCGGCCGAGCCCGGCGTTCATGCATCATTGCCGCTGCACGAGCACTGCCTGTTCAAGCTCGGCCTGCATCTCGGCGAACTTTTCCACCTCGGCCCACTTGCTCACTGGCTGCGCGAGCATGGCCGCACCCGCTTTTTGCTCACTGCCTCGCCGCTGCGCCTGCCAGGTGCCGTGGGTTCTCCTGTGCCGGCGGTGGCAACGGTTTAGGCCTTATTTCAGAAAGGCGCTGGTGTAGGTGGCAATATCAAAGTAGTCGCGTCAGACACCGATCTTGCTACCGCGTATCTTGAAGACGTCGACGCAGGGAAGATCGACGCTTGTCACCGATGCGCGTGATGTCGGCGCGCTCGGCAATGACCGGGTGGCCGTCGGCGACGAGATTGATCACGGTCCATCAAAATATGATCCATGATAGTGATCGATAGTGTCACGCCAGCTTGATCATCAATTTTCCCAAATTGTCACCGCTGAATAAGCGCAGCAGGGTCTCGGGAAATTTTTCGATACCGCCTTCGACGATATCTTCGCGGCATGTAAGGCGGCCCGCGGCGCGCCAGGCGGCCATGTCCTTAAGCATGGCGGGCCACTTGTCGCGGTAGTCGAAATATATGAAGCCTTGGATGCGCAGGCGTCGCGGCACGGCAAAAATGACGTTACGCAGCGCATCGAGCGGGCCGGTGGCGTTGTATTGCGAGATGGCGCCACACAGCACTAGGCGGCCGAACTCCCTCATATGCGCGAGCGTCGCGTCGAGCATCTCACCGCCGACATTGTCGAAGAACACGTCGATGCCGTCTGGGCAGGCGCGCTTAAGCCCCTCATGCAGAGCCTCGTCCTTGTAGTCGATGGCAGCATCGAAGCCAAGTTCGTCCGTGAGGTAGTGACATTTCTCAGGTCCGCCGGCAACGCCCACCACTCGGCAGTCCTGGATACGCGCAATCTGTCCTACATGGGCACCGACCGAGCCTGCCGCACCAGAAACTAGAACCGTCTCGCCAGCTTTGGGTTGGCCCACCTCCATCAGCCCACAATAGGCCGTGAGCCCAGCAATGCCTAGCGTGTTAAGCCAGAGTGGATCGGGGCCAAGATCGCGGTCGGCCTTCATCAGGTCGCCACCGTCGCTGATGGCATATTCCTGTACGCCGCCGATACCCGCGACGAGATCGCCGGCGGTAAAGTTCGGGTTCTTAGACTCCACCACCTCGCCCACGGTGAGCGCGCGCATCACGTCGCCGAGCTTGAGCGGTGGCACATAAGAAGGGCGGTCATTCATCCAGCCGCGCATGGCGGGATCGACCGACATGTAGGTATTTCTTACCAGAACCTCGCCGTGGCTTGGCTCGCCCACAGGCTCCTCCGCATGCTGCCAGTCGCCGGGCTTCGGCAGGCCTTGCGGGCGTGCGGCAAGAAGGATCTGATGATTAATCGGCTGGTTCATGTGTGTCTCCTCACCAAATGAGTGCCGGGATGGCGCAGTCGGGCATAACACCACGCTCGGCGCAGAGGCTCTCGATGCGTTCGGGTGGCGCCAGCTCGCCCCAGGCGACGCCGAGGGGCTCGGCCAGGATGCCGCCGAGCACCAGCACGGTCTCGAGGTCGAAGGCCGCGGCGCCGGAAATATCAGTTTCGAGACTGTCGCCGATGGCCATTACGCGCTCGCGCGGAGTGCCGTCAAGCAGAGCGAAGCATGCGACGTAAACGGCGGCGTGGGGCTTGCCAAAATAGTGCACGGGCCCACCCAGTGCCGCATAGGAGTCAGCGAGCGCGCCTGCGCATAGTACCCGCTGTCCCGAATGGCGCACAACCACGCGGTCCGGGTTGGTGCAGACCATGGGCAGTGCGCGTGCCGCCGCATCGGACAGGACCAGCTGATACTTATCGAGCGTATCATCATCATCTTCTATGCCGATATTGAGCAGAAAGTCCGCTTCGTTTAAGGGCACGGCCCGATAGTCCAGACCGTCGAGCAGATTGGCATCGCGGGCGGGGCCGAGATAGTGATAGCGGCGTCCAAAATTGGCAAACTCGCCCTCGCGCGCTTTCAGAGCCTGGTGGCTAACTTCGCCCGAGGAAACGATACGGTCGTAAAGCTCTTCTCCGATGCCCATGCCGGCGAGCCGCTCCGCCACCATCCATTCGCGCCTCGGCGCGTTGGATAGAAAAATAATGCGCTTGCCGCGGGAACGCAGTTCGGCCAGACATTCGTGGGCGCCATCGTATGGCGTGGTGCCATCCATCACCACCCCCCAGAGGTCGAGGATAAGGGCGTCGAAGCGGTCGGCGATGTCACGGACACGATGGTGGCTGACGATGCTCATGTACCGGGGGCCTCGAAGACCGGGGGAACATTGACCAGGGGAATCGGCCCGGCGCTGAGAAGACCGTCTCGGATGGTGAGCGGCACCTTGATGAGTGGACGCGGGTCGTCAGCGGTGGTCTCGGCGAACAGGGTCAGGGCGATCTTCGCGGCCGTTGCGACATCGCCGTCCATGGCGCCGATGGCCTCGAAGCTCTCGATCAGCGCATCGAGGCCGCGAATGTCGGACTGCAAGGTGACTAGGGGCCGCAGCGCGCCGTCGAGTGTCAGAGTTCCGGCCGCCTCGATCTCCAGCGCGCCCCAGTAGAGCACCAGCCGATGGGCTTCGATGGTGCCGCCGGCATCGCGCCAATGGGCGGCGGAGGCGCCGTCAAGTCGCTCCGGCACGGGCCCGGCCAGGGTCGTATCGGCGCTCAGCAGCCGGATCTCCCGCCCCAACGCACCGCCGCCTCCTTCCGGCAGCAGGATGGTGTCGGCGATCATCACTGTGTCCAGCGTGCCGGGTGTTGTTGGCGTGCGGACGTGGGCCTGCAGGGCGGCGACCAGAACGCTGGCAATCGTGCCTTCGAAGCCGATTTTCAGATTGCGGATATCGGCCGATAGTTGGCCCGGTTGGTAGCGGGAATTGAGTGTCAGGCTGACGCGGGCAGACTCCGCGTCCGCGTCCAGGACTAGCTGCTGCGACGCTTGCGGCGACAGTGTGATGCGATGCGGCCCTTCGAGCACCGCGATATAATGGCGCAAGTCCCATGGCTGGACATGGATATGCATCAGCTCGCTCTGCCATTGCCAGGGCAGGGATGCCTGCGGCCGTGCTAGGACGGGTGCCTTGAACTCGGTGCTGAGACGATAGGGGTAGCCGAAGGTGCGCTTCTCGTCGAACGCCGTGACCCAGCCGTCTTCTTGCCAATCGGCCACTGTGGCATTGACCTTGCTCTCGGCGCGGCTCGCCAGATGAAACCAATAGCCCGTATAGCCGATGGCCCCGAGCGCGAGCAAAGCGTAGACGCCGATTAGGAACCTGGGCATGGGCTTCGTGCGTTCAGGCAACCTTGCCGTGACAGTGCTTATATTTCTTGCCGGAGCCGCAGGGGCAGGGTTCGTTGCGTCCGACCTTGCCCCAGCCTGCGGGATCGCGCGGGTTGCGGGCGAGCGCGGCACTGTGCCGCCTTGCCGGTGTGCCGTCTCTGCCGGCTGCGGCCTTCGCGAGCTCTCGCTCTGGTAGGGCCGCGTTCGGTGCCGCGAGTGTGGCGGGCTCTGCACGTAACTCGACATGGGAGAGGGTGGCGGTGACCACCTCGCGAAAGTGCGAGAGCATGTTGTCAAACAGCTCGAAGGCCTCGCGCTTGTACTCGTTGAGCGGATCGCGCTGCGCGTACGCGCGCAGGCCGATGCCCTGGCGCAGATGATCAAGCGATAGCAGATGGTCCTTCCATTGCTGGTCCAGCAATTGCAGCATCAGGCTCTTCTCGGCCTGGCGCATCAGGTCGGGGCCGAAGCGCGTCGCTTTCTCTGCCATGCGCCGCTCCACATAGTCGAGAATCCGGGTACGGATCTCCTCGTCCGCTATGCCTTCCTCCTTGGCCCAGGCCTCGATCGGCAGGTCCAACCCGAACAGGCGCATCACTTCGTCGTGTAGGCCCTTGGTGTCCCAGGCCTCGGCGTAAGCCTTTTCGGGAATGAAGCGCGGTACCATGTCCTCGACCACCTGCTCGCGCATCTCGGTGACCGCGTCGGCAACGCTGTTGGACGCCATCAAATCAATGCGTTCGGCATAGATCACTTTGCGCTGGTCGTTCATCACGTCGTCGAAGCGCAGCAGGTTCTTGCGGATATCAAAGTTATGTGCCTCGACCTTTTGTTGCGCCTTTTCCAACGCCTTGTTGATCCACGGATGGATGATCGCTTCGCCGTCTTTGAGGCCGAGCTTGCGTAGCATCAGGTCCATGCGCTCTGAGCCGAAAATGCGCATCAGGTCATCTTCGAGCGAAAGGAAGAACTTGGAACCGCCGGGGTCACCCTGGCGGCCGGAGCGGCCGCGTAGCTGGTTGTCGATGCGCCGGCTTTCGTGGCGCTCGGAGCCGATCACGAACAGCCCACCGCCCGAGATGGCAATGTCGTGTCCAGCCTGTACCTCACCTCGGATTCTATCTTCTTCCTCACATTGTTTTTGTTTATCTTCAATATCTTGCAACTCATTCCTAAGACGCATCTCTATGTTGCCGCCGAGCTGAATATCGGTGCCGCGGCCGGCCATGTTGGTGGCGATGGTGACGGCGCCCGGCGAGCCGGCCTGGGCGATGATGAAGGCTTCTTGTTCGTGGTAGCGCGCGTTAAGCACCTGATGCGGGATCTTGCGCTTCTTCAGCACTGCCGCAAGCTCTTCAGACTTGGCGATACTGGTCGTACCGACGAGCACCGGCTGCTCGCGCTCTCGGCAGTCCTCGATCTGCGTCACGATGGCATCAAATTTCTCGCGCACGGTGCGATAGATCTCGTCGTCGTGGTCCTTGCGGATCATCGGCATGTGGGTAGGCACCTCGACCACGGACAGGCTGTAGATCTCGCCGAACTCGGCCGCCTCAGTGGCGGCGGTACCGGTCATGCCGGCAAGCTTGGGATAGAGGCGGAAATAGTTCTGGAAAGTGATCGAGGCGAGGGTCTGATTTTCGTTCTCGATATTGACGCCTTCCTTGGCCTCGATGGCCTGATGCTGGCCGTCCGAATAGCGCCGGCCCTCCATCATGCGCCCGGTGAACTCATCGATGATGACAACCTTGTCGTCTTTGACGATGTACTCGGTGTCGCGCGTAAAGACTTTGTGCGCTCTAAGCGCCTGATTGACGTGATGGACTAGGCTGACGTTCTGGTAGTCGTAGAGACCTGGGCTGGCGAGCATGCCGGTATCGCCCAAAAGACGTTCCATGCTCTCAACGCCGCTCTCGGTCAGCGTGACCTGCTTGGTCTTCTCGTCGTGCTCGTAGTCGCTTTCGGCAAGCTTCGGTATCAGCCGGTCGATTTTCTGGTAAAGCTCGGAATTGTCTTCGGTCGGCCCGGAGATAATCAGCGGCGTGCGCGCCTCGTCCACCAGGATCGAGTCAACCTCATCGACAATGGCGTAGTTTGGCTCACGCTGCACCATTTCAGTGAGCGCGTACTTCATATTGTCACGCAGATAGTCGAAGCCAAATTCGTTGTTGGTACCGTAGGTCACATCGGCGGCATAGGCCTCGCAGCGCTCATCGTTGCTCAGACCGGCGACGATGCAGCCGACCTCAAGGCCGAGAAACTTGTAGATCGTGCCCATCCAGTCGGCATCACGGGCAGCGAGATAGTCGTTGACCGTGATGACGTGGACGCCTTTGCTGGCAAGCGCGTTGAGATAGACGGCAAGGGTCGCGACCAGGGTTTTGCCTTCGCCGGTCTTCATCTCGGATATCTTGCCGTCATGTAGCACCATGCCACCGATCAGCTGCACATCGTAGTGGCGCTGGCCGAGCGCGCGCTTGGCGGCCTCACGCACCGTGGCAAAGGCTTCGTTTTGCAGATCGTTGAGGCTGTCACCGTTGGCAATACGCTCGCGGAAGGCATCAGTGCGTCCGCGCAGGTCGTCGTCAGACAATGCCTCCATCTCCGGCTCCAGAGCATTGATCGCCTCGACCCTCTGGCTATAGGCCTTGACCAGGCGATCGTTGGGCGTGCCCAGAATGGAGCGGGCAAGAGCGGTAAGCATGTGGAACCTCTGCGCACCGGGATGGGCACTCGGCATCAGATAAGCCTCGCTTGATACGCTGTCAACGCAAGCAGAGGCCCGTATACTGGTGCCGGCTCGATCCTAAGGAGGTTCCGATGAGCGATAGCGTGCCGGCGATGATCACACAGCCGCGCTTGATGATGGTCGGCGGTGGCGCCTGCGGCGAGGCGGCCGCGTCCATGGCGCGGATAGGGGTGTCGCGGCCTTTGATCGTCACGGATGCTTTCATCCATGATAGCGGCATGCTGGCACGCCTGACCGATGGCCTGGACGACGCGGAGATCGCCTATGAGGTGTTCGCCGACACCGTGCCCGATCCAACAACCGAGGTGGTTGATACGGGAGCCGATGTGCTGCGTGCCGGTAACTTCGACAGCATGATCGCGATCGGCGGCGGCAGCCCCATCGATACCGCCAAAGCCATGGGAGTGCTCGCCACCCACGGTGGCCAGATGCACGATTACAAAGTCCCGGCCCAAGTCGATTCAAGCGACTATCCGATCGTCGCCATTCCCACCACCGCCGGCACCGGCTCTGAGGTGACGCGCTTTACCGTCATCACCAATACCGAAACCGACGAGAAAATGCTCTGCATGGGTCTCGGCTATGTGCCCGTCTGTGCGTTGATCGACTACACCCTGAGCATGACCATGCCGTTACGTTTGACGGCCGACACGGGCATCGACACGCTGACCCACGCCATCGAGGCATATGTGAGCAAAAAGCAAAATCCCTTTGCCGATTCCATGGCTTTATCTTGCATGCGTCTGGTGGCGGGCAGCATCCGCACCGCATGCGCCACGCCAGACGATGCCGCGGCGCGCGAAGCCATGATGCTAGCGGCGACCCAGGGCGGGCTCGCCTTCTCCAATGCCAGTGTCTGCCTGGTGCATGGCATGAGCCGGCCCATCGGCGCGCACTTCCACGTGCCGCATGGGCTGTCGAATGCCATGCTACTACCGGCGGTAACCGCCTTCTCGGCGCCGCAAGCAGTCGACCGCTATGCCGATTGCGCCCGCGCCATGAGTGTGGCCGATGCCGAGGTGGGTGATCAGGCCGCCGTCGCCATGCTGGTAGAGGAGCTGCGGGCGCTCAATGCCGAACTCGAGGTGCCGAGTCCCGAAGCCTACGGCATCGACGCCGACAAGTATCGTGAGCTGACGCCAACCATGGCCAAACAGGCTCTCGCGTCTGGCTCGCCCGGCAATAATCCGCGTGTTCCTAGCGCCGAGGAGATCGTCTCGCTTTACGAGGAGGTCTGGGCCTGACTGCCGCGGATTTTGGCGTTGTCGGGCTTGGTGTGATGGGGCGCAATCTGGCGCTCAACATCGCCGAGCATGGCTTGCGGCCCGTCGTCTACGATCGTGACCCGGAAGTTGCGGCCGCCGTGCCGGACCAAGACGTTGCCACACTGGGTGCGCTTGCTAAGGCCTTGGCGCGCCCGCGGCGAATCTTGCTCATGGTTAAGGCGGGACAGCCCGTGGACGACGTGATTGATTCCTTGCGCGCCCACCTCGAACCAGGCGATGTGATTATCGACGGCGGTAACACACACTGGATGGATACGGCGCGCCGCGCCGAGGCCTTGGCGGATGACGGCATCATGTTGCTCGGCGCGGGCATCTCGGGCGGTGAAGAGGGCGCGCGGCATGGCCCGGCTATCATGGTCGGCGGCGACGAGAGAGCGTGGCAGATTGTGGCGCCGGTGCTGCGCGCTATCGCAGCGGATGTGGGTGGCGAGCCCTGCTGTTGCCGCTTCGGTCCCGGCGGTGTCGGGCACTTCGTCAAAATAGTCCATAACGGTATCGAATATGCTGTTATGCAGGCTATCGCCGAGACCTGGATCATGCTGCGCGACCTCGCCGGTCTTGAGGCGGCGGAGGCTTCGGCTGTTTTTGCGCGCTGGAATGACGGGCTGCTCGGCTCCTATCTCATGGAGATAACGGCTGATATTTTGGCTACGCCCGATACCTTGGCGGACGGTGCCCTGATAGACAAGGTCGACAATGTTGCCGGCCATAAGGACACCGGCCGCTGGACGGGCGAGGCGGCAATGGCGCTCGGCGTAGCGACGCCGGTCTTGTTGGCAGGTTTTTTCGCCCGTGGCATTTCGGCCGACATCTCTGTCCGCGCCGCCGCGCATCATTCGGCGGCGGGCGCTGCGGATGTAGCGCTCGACGATTTGCAGGCTGCGCTTGGGGGCAACGGTGATCATGGCCTACAGCGAAGGCTTCCGTTTGCTACAGGTGGCATGGCGGGCCTACGACTGGGGGCTCGAGCTCGCGACGGTCGCCCGCGTCTGGCGCGGTGGCTGCATCCTGCGGGCACGTCTGCTCGAGCCCATTGCCGAGGCATACGAGGCATCGCCAGACTTGTCGTTCCTCGCTGTCGCTATGGCGCGCGCTATCGCCGCAGCCGAGAGCGGTTGGCGGCAAACGGTGACGCTGGCCGTAGGCCAGGGCGTTTCCCTGCCCACCATGTCGGCCGCCTTGGCCGCCTATGATGCTCTGCGGGCGCCGTCGCTGTGGACCAGTTTGGTGCAAGCGCAACGCGACCGCTTCGGCGCCCACGGTTATCGCCGCCGGGACAGGGAGGGTGATTTTCATAGTGCTTGGACAGGCGATGACTGAGCCGACGGTGGTGGTGATCATGGGTGTCGCGGGTTGCGGTAAAACCACCATCGGCGAGCGCCTTGCCAAAGTTCTGAACGCGGCCTTCGAGGAAGGCGATGCCTACCACGACGCAAACAGTGTAGAGAAGATGCGCGCTGGCACCCCGCTCACCGGTGCCGATCGCGCTCCCTGGCTCGCCCGCCTTGCGGATGCTATGGACGGCTGGCTGGCCGAGGGCCGACGCACTGTGCTTGCTTGCTCGGCGCTGAAGGCTGTCTATCGTGAGGCGCTGATTGGCGAGCGTGAGGGTGTCGCCCTGGTCCATCTCACCGGCGATGAAGCACTGATTTACGCCCGCCTCGCGGTGCGGCACAACCACTACATGCCGTCAACCCTGCTCACTAGCCAATTGGCGACCCTGGAGCCGCCCATGGATTGCATCACAGCTGAAATAGATGGGGCACCGGACGAGATGGTGGCGGAAATCCGAAGTCAACTTCAGCTGCCGTTCGCCGCAAAATCGATTTCCCCTGTGTCTCGCGACGAGTGAACGACATGGATAATTCTGGCTATTTTATCTTCGTACCCAGAGAAGGTCAGATATCACAGATAGAGCAATATCCGCATCGTTTCTTGCGGCCTCAGTCAGTCCAATGCTTGTGCGCGCAAGCGCCTCATCCCCTGTTCGGCAATTTTTCCAATCACCCAATCCGACTTGAGTTTCAGAGCGCAGGGCCTCCGGTCGTGCGTTGTGCTCTCGTTCTTGATCGTTAGGCAAGCGAAGGTCGGCGCGGATGCTTTCGCTGGCGCTACTGTAGAGATCGTTGGCACTCTGGCCAGCCACAAATTTTTCGAGATACTTGCCGAGGTTATAGCTAGAGGGCATGGTCACGCTCTATGCTTGCCTGTGAAACTATTATTTTTTGATCGTATGGGTTTTCAGCGCTAGATTTAATATGACTTCGGTAGATCCAGCGCCTGTTCGGCGATGTAGCAGAGCACGAGCTGTTCGCTGACGGGGGCGAGTCGGCTGATCCAGATCTCACGCAGTAGGCGCTCGACGTGGAACTCGGCGGCATAGCCATAGCCGCCGTGGGTCATCACAGCACGTTCGCAGGCATGATGGCCGGCGCGGGCGGCGAGCAGTTTGGCGGCGTTGGCCTCGAGGCCGCAAGGTTTGCGGCTGTCGTAGAGTTCGGCCGCCTTAAAGGTCATCAAATCGGCCGCCTCCAACTCGGCCCAGCATTCGGCGAGCGGATGCTGGATGGCTTGGTTCTGGCCGATAGGACGGCCGAAGACAACGCGCTCGCGGGCGTATCTTGCGGCCCGAGAAAGCGCCGAGCGACCGATGCCGACTGCCTCGGCCGCCACCAAAATGCGCTCGGGATTTAGACTATGGAGAAGATAACGAAAGCCCATGCCTTCCTCGCCGATGCGATCTTCGTCAGGTACCTTGAGGCCGTCGATAAGGAGCTCGTTCGAATCCACGGCATGTCGACCCATCTTGTCGATGCGACGCACGTCCACCGCGTCACGGTCGAGATCCGTGTAGAACAGGCTCAAGCCCTCGACGGGCTTTTCGCATTCCTCGATTGGCGTGGTGCGGGCGAGAATGAGCACCTTGTTGGCTACCTGTGCTGTTGAGGTCCAGACCTTGCGGCCGTCGATGCGGTAGCCGTTGCCGTCGCGCTTGGCGCGGGTGACGATGCGGGTCGTGTCGAGCCCGGCATCAGGCTCGGTGACCGCGAAGCAGGCGCGCTCGCGGCCTTTAATTAAGGGGGGCAAAAAGCGTTCTTTCTGCTCGTCAGTGCCGAAGACGACGATCGGATTGGGGCCGAAGATGTTCATGTGTACGGCCGAGCAGCCCGACATCGCAGCGCCCGAGGCGGCGATCGTAGCCATCATCAGGGCCGCTTCGGTGACGCCCAGGCCGCTGCCGCCATAGGCTTCAGGCATGGCGATACCGAGCCAGCCATCCGCTGCTAGTGCCGCGCAGAAATCGTGTGGGAAGGCGGCTTCGCGCTCGCAGCTGAGCCAATAGGCATCATCGAAATCGCTGCATATGCGGGCGACGGTATTGACAATTTGGTCCTGCTCTTCGGTGCGGCTGAAAGTCACGCGTCCCTCCTCTTCTCTCACAATCGCGAGAATACCACCCATAGGCTCGGCCAATAGGAGCTTCGATGCTATACTCGCCCCGGCTTTCGTGGGGAAGTTGCATATAGAGACGACGCGAGGATATGTGCGATGCATATTGGTTCCATTTCGTCACGCCTTGGCGCTCTTGCTGTCATTGGATTTCTAATGGCGTCTCAGGGGCAAGCTGGTCATCATGACTGGCAGGATGATCTGAGCCCGATCGGTGCCGAAGATTGGAACTACGACCGTGCGGCGCATCTCATCGAGCGGGCGGGTTTTGGTGCCACGCCGGCCGAGATTGAGGCGCTCGCCGCGATGACGCCGGACGAGATCGTGCGCTGGCTAGTGAACTACGAGTCTGTCCCCAACGGTAATCTGCCGGCTTTCGAACATTCCGGTATCTTCGAGCCCGGCCTCGACCCGTTCCCGCCAAGCCGCCCGGCGACGACCGCGCTCGGCCGTGCCAACGGTGAGGCACTCGGGGTACGCGTGAAGCCTGCGGGGAATCGGCGTTTGCAGCCGGTGGTCAACAAGTTTTTCTACTGGCTGCGCGCCAGCATGCTAGAGACCCGCCGTGTCGCCTATTGGTGGGGCGGGCGCATGCTCGCGACCGAGCGACCGCTCGAAGAGAAGATGACGCTCTTCTGGCACGGGCATTTTGCCACCATCGAAAGCAAGGTCCGCGACTATCGCAAGATGCTGCTGCAGAATGAGACCTTGCGCCAGAAAGCCACGGGTAATTTCGGCGAGTTGCTGCTTGCGGTCGCCCAGGATCCGGCCATGCTCGCCTTCCTCGACGCCGGGGTGAACGTTGCCGGGGCCCCGAACGAGAACTTCGCCCGAGAGGTCATGGAAATCTTCAGCATGGGCGTCGGCAATTATTCCGAGACCGATATTCGTGAGGCGGCACGAGCCTTCACGGGCTGGTATTTCGATAATCTCACATTCGTGGTCAACGCCCACCAGCATGACACGGGAGCCAAGACCTTCCTCGGCCAAAGCGGCAATTTCGACGGCGCTGAGGTGGTCCGTATCATTCTCGAGCAACCTGTCACAGCCGAGTACATTTCGGCCAGGCTTTACCGCTTTTTTGTGCGCGAAGACTTATCACCGGCGCTCAATGCCAGGCTGGCCGCGATCCTGCGCGATGCGGACTACGAGCTGAAGCCGCTGCTGCGCGCCATATTTCTGTCGCGCGACTTCTACAGCGCGACGTCTGTCGGCAGCCATATCAAGAGTCCGGTCGAGCTGGTCATCTCGAGCTATCGCAAGCTGGGGTTGCACACCCTCCCGGGCATCCCGGACTTTAACGAGTCCACCGGTGTGCTCGGCCAGGCACTGTTTTGGCCGCCGACCGTCGCCGGCTGGGCCGGCGGGCGCAGCTGGGTCACGCCGGGCCTGCTGCTCGAGCGCGGTAATTTTGCCCGGCGTGTGCTGTTCCCGGACATCGATTTCGTGCCGCACGATATCTATGCATCGGATGGCCTGATCCGCGAGGTGCATCGGCGGACTGTGACCGGCGCGGACATCACCACGGCGACCATGCCGCCGGTGGCGGATGCGGGCGGCATGATGGCCGAATCCAACATGATGGCCGACCGGAGCGAGGACTTTAATACCCGCTTTGGCAGCTATCGCGGCTGGCAGATGGCGATTGAGCGGGTCAAGCCCATCCCGCGCGCCGCCGCCGT